>Ga0197142_1001102_pt1 | contig 24983 bp, 16 predicted proteins | sample GBS60_MetaG_FD_148614 | JGI IMG/M metagenome (GOLD analysis project Ga0197142, IMG submission 148614) | Sediment microbial communities from Great Boiling Springs, Gerlach, Nevada, United States - GBS 60_MetaG | ecosystem: Environmental > Aquatic > Thermal springs > Hot (42-90C) > Sediment... | reverse complement strand
TTTTAGGGGGTTGATATGAATATTCAATCAATCAATCAAAACTTTTCGCCTTTCCCTATTAATAGCCATCTTAGCGACTTTTTCACTCCAAACTTTAACTTCTTTTCTTTTCTCAAGCTATTGGGATTGTTACGATTCTTGTGATGTGATTCCCTGGTTTTACGACGAAAGGATAAGAGATGGTGCTGGTGGAGCTGATATGCGAGATTTAAGTATTTATATTCCAGAATTCAACAGAATAGTTGGTGGCAGAGTTTATTTCGGTTCAAAGATAGACACTTGTTTCAGTCGTAATGAAAAGGTTATTAAAATTGATTCAGTAAGTTGCATTACTTGGAAAATCTTGAAAGGTATGCCCTGGACATATCGACACATTATTAGAACTGCAATTAAACGGGTACTCTTTGGCGAATACATTGACTGGGGCTTTAACTTCGAAAATAACCAGCCAATGACAATAAGAATTCGGATTCCAAGTTGTTTTCAAGGAATTAGAACTCTTCGAAAACCCGATGATACTTGCTTTACTATCCGTCCCTGCCCCTTCGATTTACCGTGTTGCGATGTTACCTACACTTTGGTCAAAGATGCACAATACCCCGATTCAATCAAAATTCAAAATATTCAAATAAATACAATTCCGGAAAGTGAAGATATTTGTTCCCAATATTATAATATACCTTGTGGGCTATCATGCGTCATTTTAAATGAAGGCGAAAGAATCAGATGGATAGTTTTAGATGTCCAAAACAAAAAGGAAACTAAAAGTAATGAAATATTTAAATTTTCCAGCAATGTTATTTTCCTTGAATTTACCACTTCGCAATACAAAATTGAAATATTCGATGTTATCGGAAATATGATTTACTTCGCAACAAATAACAAAACCCAAATAAATATTGATATGAACAATTTCCCGAGTGGCATATATTTTATAAAATTAACAAACCTACAAAATGGTGAAATTTCTTTCACTAAATTTGTAAAAGTAAACTAAGGTAACCTAATAATGAAACAAATAATTGTATTTACAGCAATTTTGCTGGTTCAATTCTTTCAAGCCTTCTCAATAAACCCTAAACTTGTCCCTGGTCTATCCGCGGGTATTGATATTTCCTTAAGCGATGGCAAAGATCCTATTTTAATGATTGTAGATCGATTTATTCCTCCAAATAAAACCATTGCCAAAATCATAAATCCTTTTTCTGGGGAATTGCTGAAAGAATTGAATGTCCCATCTTCTTTTTCTGTATTAAGAGGTGGTGATTTTCTAAGCAACGATGGTAAGTTAATATACATTATCAATTATAATAAAAGCGACAGCACTTTATATTATCAATCCATTGACATTGAAAAAAACACAACTGTAGATTCCATTTCGCTCCGCAACCCCGCTTACCCATTTAGTGGAAAATATTCGCCATCAAGACTTGGAATTTCCCCAAATAAACAGTACTTATATTACTTCTACGAAGACAGTATTTTCGCCGTTTTTGATATTTTAAACCAAAAATATGTGCAATACTATTACAAAAATGTACCGCATTGGGGAACTGGTGTGAATTTTACCTCGGATTCACGATATCTTGTCTTCCCTATGGAAAAATCTGTTAAAATAATGGATTTCCTCAAGGACTCAATAATTTTGGAGGTCCCGGTTGGTTATAATCACATTCATACAACTATCTTAATTACACCCGACTTATCAAAGGTATTACGATGGTATGGTGTTGATGAAAATTTCAGCATTATAGATTCTAAAAGTGGTGAGATACTTTATGTACGTCCCAATTGGTCACCACGATATTTCGGTAGTTACGCTTTCAGCCACGATTCAAAACGGTTTTATATGAACTCCACTTCAAATTATTTTGCTAAAGTAACTTTGGATACCTTTTCGGTGAATTTCAAAGTTGCCGACACAAACGAAACCTATCTTGAATATGTATTTAATTTCAATTTTGTTTATAACACTAAAAATGGAGAGGAGTATTTAATTCCTCTGCCAAGGTCACCTATTGAGCCGCCTTCGGTAATTCCATTATTCGACCCAAATGCTATGAATGTAAAAAAAATCATTTCCCCTTTCGTTTTTAGATTCGATATCACGCTTCCCAGTTGGCTCAGAAGCAATTTCTTTCCTTTGCGTAGTAATCTTTTCGCCGCCGGACCTTACGTCTACGAATATAAAAATGGAGAGTTTAATTTTATAACAAAAATTCCTGTTGTAAATTTCAAATTAGCTTTCGATAGATTCTATCTTGTTTCCTCGGATTCTATGTGGGAAATAAAAGATATTTTTAAGAATTATATTCATAAATCCTTTAAAATTAATATCGATACTTTAAGTGGTTACGCCATAGAAAAAATCACCGATAATCTTGAGTTTGCTCTGTTAAAGAAAACCACAAAAAATTCGACTACCTATGTTTTTTACGAAATTGATAATTCAAAAATCAAAAAGCAATGGAATTTTAATACAACAAAACCCATATTCCAGTTATCTCGTTTTGGCAATTTTGCTCTTTATGTTGATTCTTTGAACAATTTGACAGTGGAAAAAATTAATATCGACAATATCATATACTCAAAGCAAATACAAAACGATAGCCTACTGATTGCATCCTTTTCTTTCGATGAATCTTATGTGTACTATGGTCTTAAAAACAAACCAGTTTCAATCGTAAGACTAATAGCAGAACCTGAGGAAATTCTACTGGAAAATTTAATTTGCTCAAATCCATTACTATTTCTTTCGAACGATAATAGATTTTTAGTAGGCTACAATGATGTTCAACAAACTCACTTTATGGTTTACAATATAAACGAAAGAAAGATAGTCGATGAGTTTAACGAAACGGTTGATGTTAGTAAAAAAGTTTATGGGATACTTTTACCTGCTGGAAATATTTTCATTAGTGCAACAGAACACTTCAATTTTTACTTCTACGACTTATCGAACATCATTTCGAAAGTTACCGAAGATAATATCATTCCAAACATACCACCTATTGTTACCAAATTTGAAAGCGGTAAGCTTAGCCTTGTTTCCAACCATGAGTTCAACTCTGCAAATATTTTTGTTTATAATTTGCTGGGGGAACCAGTCCAAATTTGGAAAGGCATCAATATTCATACAGGATATAATGAATTATTTATTGAACAAAATTTGCCCGTAGGGGTTTATTTTCTTGTTTTAATGGACAAAACCACAACGATAAGCACAAAATTTATTATCAAATAAATCTCCCGAAATTAAATTTTCTATTTTTTGGATTTTATTTGAAATTCAATGGTTTGTTGTTTTGCTTATTTCAAAAAGATTTAGCAAATTACACTTTTTTTAAAATTTATTTTAATAATTCTGGTGTAGAAATGGGATTAACCAAACGACCTTTTGCAGAACCTTACAAAATTAAAGTTGTTGAACCTGTTAAAATGACAACTCGTGAATATCGAATCGAAAAAATCAAAGAGGCTGGTTACAACACATTTCTTCTTCGCTCCGAAGATGTTTACATCGACCTACTGACCGACAGTGGAACCAACGCAATGAGTGATTACCAATGGGCTGGGATGATGTTGGGCGACGAAGCTTACGCTGGTTCCAAGAATTTCTATTATTTGGAGGCAAATGTCCAAAAATACTATGGTTACAAATATGTTGTTCCGACCCACCAAGGACGAGGTGCTGAACATCTTCTTTCAAAAACTCTTATCAAACCAGGCGACTTCATTCCAGGTAATATGTATTTCACAACCACCCGCCTCCACCAAGAGCTCGCAGGAGGCACCTTTGTCGATGTAATCATCGATGAAGCACACGATTCCACTGCCTGGCATCCTTTCAAAGGAAACGTTGATCTACAAAAGTTCGAGGATTTAATTAAAAAAGTCGGTCCTGAAAAAATTCCCTATATTACAATTGGTGCCCCTGTTAATATGGCTGGTGGCCAACCTGTTTCGATGGAGAATATGAGGGCAACTAGCGAACTTGCCCACCGCTATGGAATCAAAGTTGTTCTGGATGCAACCCGCGCTGTTGAAAATGCCTACTTTATTCAGCAAAGAGAACCTGGATACCAAAACAAAACAGTTGCCGAAATTCTAAAAGAATTCTGCTCATACACAGACGCCTGCACGATGAGTGGGAAAAAGGACTTATATGTCAACATTGGTGGTTTTGTTGCTTGCAACGACCCAGATTTATTTGAAGAACTTCGTAACCTTGTGGTAGTTTACGAAGGCTTGCATACTTACGGCGGATTGGCGGGACGCGACCTTGAGGCTATGGCCCGTGGCATCGAAGAAGCCGTGAAAGATGAAAATATAAGCTTCCGTGTCAAACAAGTCGAGTACCTTGGAAACTTACTGCTCGAAGAAGACATTCCAATTGTTGTTCCAATTGGTGGTCATGCAATTTTCCTCGATGCAAAGCGATTTTATCCACACATTCCACAAAACCAGTTTCCAGCCCAAAGGCTTGCCGCAGATTTATATATTGAATCAGGTGTTCGTTCGATGGAACGAGGGATTGTTTCGGCAGGAAGAAACAAAGTCACAGGCGACCACAACTACCCAAAACTTGAGTTAGTTAGGCTAACTATACCTCGTAGAGTTTATACTCAATCGCACCTCGATGTTGTTGCCTGGGCTGTGATGGAACTTTATCAAAATCGAGAAAAGGCAAAGGGATTGAAAATGGTCTTCGAGCCAAAATATTTGAGATTTTTCCAAGCAAGGTTCGAACCTATAGAATAAATACTATCCAATTAAAAATTCCACGAGGTTGCAAGAAAATTGCAACCTCTTTTTTCAATTTTTTCTAAAAAACTTTCGAGCAAGGTTAAATAGAAATTCCTTTTCTTTGGTTCCAAATATTCCCAAAAGGAACGGAGTTACAGTGTAAAATAAAAGTGCCAGTAGGCGAACAGAAAAACGAACTTGCAGTTCGATTTCCTTAGTAAAAGTCGTAGTTATACCAAATACGGAAATCAAAATTATCCCAAGAGAAACAATTTTTTTCCACTCGTATCGAATTGGATAAAATTTTTGGGAATAATAATAAATTATTATCGCGGAAACTAAATAAGCCCAAAAAGTTGCCCAGGCTGCACCACGATAGCCCATAAAGGGAATAGTCACAAAGTTTAACATAATATTTACAATTGCAGAAATTCCAACAGCCACAGGCAGATATTGTGTCTTTTTCTCTATATTTATCCCAGCGTTGAAATTAATGTAAAAACCATTAAAAATGTAACCTAACATAACAATAGGTATAATGTCCATCCCTTGCCAATAAGTAGGCTCTATGAAACGCCCACCAAAAAAAGGTAAACGAACCAAAAATTCAATAAAAAATGCTGTTACAAGGAAAACAAAGCCAGCAGAATAAACAAAGTATGTAAAGATTCTCGAGAAAAGTTCTTTGGCATCTTTGCTTTCAAAATTGGTCAGATAAAATGGTCGCCAGGCATAATCGTACATCGCCACAAACAACATCATAGGAATGGCAAGTCGATAGTTCACCATATAAATGCCGACTTGATTTGAATCTGTTAGGAATTTCAAAATTGGACGGTCAACAACTTGTAGTAGAATACCAGAAAAAGTTGCCGGAACTGTTGGTAAACCAAACTTCAACATTTCTTTGAATAACTTGCTTTCGAGCGAAAATGTCAAATGTTTTATTATTATTGGAATAAATAACAAAACTCCTACAGAATTAGCAATTAATTGAGCATAAAAAACTCCTTTAATTCCTATTTTCAGTACCACAACAAACCAAATATTCAAAGCGACAGCAATAACAATCAAAGAAAACCTGATAAGAGAAAATTTAGCAACTTGTCGTGTCATTCGCAAATAGGCATACGGAATAACCATTAAACAGTCGGTGAGTGGAACTAGAACAGCAAGCCTAACCAAAAATACATCCCCGGGCAGGTTTGTTAGATGATGTGCATATATCGGAGCCCAAAGCCATAATATAAAAGAACACAAAAGCGATATAGTTATTATGGTTAAATATGAGTAAGTAAAAGCAATTTTACTTTGATGGAAATTACTTTGAGAGTAAAAGCGAAAATAAGCTAAGTCCATACCAAATGCATAAACAACATTCACAAAAGCAATCAGAGCAAAAAAGTTCCCGACATCGCCAACTTCTTCAACAGTTAAATAATTTGTATAAAAAGGTGTTAAAAGAAAAGTGAGGAATCTACCAATAAGAATGAAAATTCCATAAGTAAATGTATCGCTAGCAAGCGTTAGTATTCTGCTTTTCATTATGCAAAAAAATAATTCAAAAATAAGAAATTTAAACAACAAATCTCGAAAAGTCCCAAATATTTAATTTTCATGTACTAAAAGGTAAAATTTTAAGACATTTTGTTTAATTTTATACTTTTTAGAGCCAATGGTGAATAATGAACTACGAAGAACTTGGCAAAGCAATTTACGAGGTTTCATTACTTCGAGGAAGCTTTCAACTTCGTTCCGGAATAACCAGTTCAGAATACTTCGACAAATACCAATTCGAAAGCAGACCCTGGCTACTGAAAGAAATTACACTTCATCTGATTGAATTGCTACCGAAAGAATTTGATATTCTTGCAGGTTTAGAAACAGGGGGAATTCCTCTTGCCACTGCCATTTCGTTGGAATTATCAAAGCCTGTGGTCTTTGTTCGAAAAAAAGCAAAAGAATACGGCACAATGAAACTTGCCGAGGGCGTAGATGTATATGGAAAAACACTTGTAGTAATTGAAGATGTTGTTACAAGCGGTGGTCAAGTTGCTTCAAGCGTAGAAGATTTACGAAAACTTGGAGCTCGTTGCAACACTGCCCTTTGTGTTATCGACCGCGAACAAGGTGGAAAAGAAAACTTAAAACAATCGGGCATAGAACTTATATCTCTATACACTTATAGTCAATTGAAAACGTTGGTAGAAAAAAGCTGAAACCAAAGAAATAATATATTTCTGGCATAAGTTTTGCATTCTTCTGAATTTGTTATTTATTTTCGATTATGGTAAAATATAGTATAAAAATTGTTTGTCTAATTATCTTCACTTTGGCGGCATATTCTCAGGAAATAATCATTGAACGAACGGATGTTGACACGAGCCGAAAAAGCTTTGTCACAGCTACAATGAACTTTCGGATAACTGTGAAACTTAATAACGTTAACAATTGTACTGGCATTTCCTTTGTCTTAAGACACAATCAAAGCAATTACGTTAAATTTTCAAATTTCAAACCTTCGCTTTTTAGCAGAGGTGGCTCTTGCTTTGTGTACTCTTGGGCAAATCCACTCGACGGCATTGAACGAATTTATACGGGAATACTCAGTGGCGACACAATTGGCGGGAAAGGGTTTGATAACCCAGAGGCAGTCGAATTTGAGTTCAGCGTCGACCCTAATGCTCCAAATGGTGGGATAGTTGAATTTTTATTCGAGGATGCCGAGGCTGTTGTCACAAAAAACAACATTGGCGAAATTATTAAACTTAAAAGCCAACCATATTTATTTAATATTCACGGCTTTGTAAATGTTTGGCCTGGGGACACAAACAATGATGGAATAGTGAATATCAATGATGTGTCGGTAGTTGGTCTATACCTTGGGTACGGAGCGAAAAAAGGCAACTTTCGCTCTTTTAAAAGGCTCGAAGCTTCGACGAAATGGTTCCCCCAAAGTTGCCTTGCTTGGGATAGCCTTGCTATAACCTATGCCGATTGTGACGGAGACGGAGAAATTACCATAAACGATATGCTTGTGATTCCTCTGAACTTTGGCAAAACCCACACCTTTATTAAAGAAACTACAAGCGAAAGTAACCAAAAGTATGAATCCCACCTTCAATTGTGTGAAACTTTCGAGTCCTATCCAATTCCATTGAAATTATATGCAAATGAAGATGTTGTTGCCTTCTCTTTGGAATTAGATTCATTGACCAATTTTTCTGTATCAGTTCCATCTGGTAAAAAAGTCGAAAACTTCAACGAAACTTTCTTTTTTTCAAAAATTATCGAAAACAAAACTGTCATTGCAATTGGTTCAATAAACCACACACCTTTAAACGAACGGATAGTATGTTTTTCCTCTAGTGCCAAGCAAATTTATGGCAAAGGAATCACTACGGAGGGTAAGTTCATCGACGTGGTCTTAGTGCCTCAAATTACATCAACTGCCGAAGAAATAAATTCCTGCGAAGTAGACTTGCCAGCTATGTATGAAATTTTCAACATTCTTGGTCATTCAATCGGCAAAGGCAACACAAATAGTAACCAACAACTTTCAGCAATTACAAATGATTTAAGCAATGGGTTGTACTTTCTAAAACTGATTTACCCCAATGGGAAAATGAAAATTTCGAAAATAATCGTGAATAAATAAACAACTTTTCCTTTTAAACCTTTTTAATGTCTGTCTTGTCTAATCAATTATTCTTATAATGATTCGTTTTTAAGTTTTTAAAAAATTACTATGGGTATAAAAATCTTCTTTTTTGGTCTAATTTTTTTATTTATTTCAACAAGTATAATTTTCTCACAAGAACCAAGAACAAGACAATTTTCGGGCGAACCAATTGGGGTTGTTCGTGGTAAAGTTGTTGATGACCAAAGCAACAGCCCAATGGAATACGTCAGCGTGCGTATTTTTCGCTTTCGTGACTCCACTATTGTTTCTGGAACACTTACAGACAAAAATGGAAATTTCGAGATTAAAAATTTGCCCTTTGGTAGATATTATTTAGTCCTGAAATTTATAGGTTTTAAAACAAAAGTTGTCGATTCAATATTTGTTTTACCCAGAAATCCAGAAGTAAACATTGGAACCATACACTTTCAAAGTGAGCCTTTACAAACAAAGGAAGTTGAAGTTTCTGCACAAAAGGATATAGTATCATATTCCATTGACCGTAGAATTTACGACGTTTCCCGCGACCTGTCCGTTGTTGGAGGCACCGCAATCGATGTTCTTAGCAATGTACCATCTGTATCGGTTGACATCGAGGGGAATGTTAGCCTACGCGGAAGCGGTAATGTTCAGATTCTTATCGACGGGAAACCATCAGCATTGCTTGGGTTCGACCGTGGTGCTGCACTCGACCAGATACCTGCCGACAATATTGAACGAATCGAAGTAATAACTAATCCCTCGGCAAAATACGACCCCGACGGCGTTGCAGGCATAATAAACATTGTTTTAAAAAAGAATACAATGTTTGGGTATGGTGCAATTCTTAATGCAAACATTGGTACAGCTGATAAATACAATGGTTCAATAAATTTGAACTTTCGAAATGAAACGTTCAATACAACTCTCGGTTACAATTTTCGTGCATTCAATATGCGAGGAAGAACCGAAGCAAGTCGAAATTCTTTTGCTCCCGATACGACTGCTCTAATACAAAACCAGGACTTTCTTCGCCGTGGTCAATTCCACAGAATTCAATTCTCTACCGAATGGTTACTCAATCCTCAAAACTCTCTGATTTTTAGTGCTGGTGGTGGTTTTTTCAATCGAAAAATGTCCGATTCTACTGGTTACTTGATGAATTTTATTTTCAATGACCAACTGGAAAAATATTACAGGAAAACTTCTGCCGATGGCTCAAATTTCTCGTACGACCTGAGTTTAAATTATAAACGAATTTTTGAGAAAAAGGACAAGGAATTAAATGCAAATGTTCTTTTTAACTCCTTTAAAGGTAACGATGAAAATTTGTATTTTACAAAACCAATTATCGATACATCCAGATTTGAACGTTTTGGTTCCGAAAATAACAAAAACAAATACCTTAATAACAATATAACATTCGAGTTGAATTATGTAAATCCATTAAACTTTGGTAAAATAGAAATTGGTGCTAAAGCAAATCTTCGAACAATTGACCTGGAATATAAGTACTTCGTTTTAGATCCAAAAACTAATCAATGGATACCAACTATTTCAGACAATATCTTTAATTACAATGAAAATATTGTGGCTGGTTATGCAATTTTTTCAACCAGGCTCAAGAAATTTGGCTATCAAATAGGCTTAAGATTAGAGGGAACCGCTACAAAAGCTGAGCAAACGGAGCTTTCAAATGTTTACAAAAACAGTTACTTAAATCTATTCCCTACAATTCACCTAAACTACCAGATAACAAACTCCAACACTTTATTCTTTAGTTACACACGCCGAATTAATCGACCACAATCAATGATTTTAAATCCTTACGAAGACCGCACTGATCCCCAAAACATTTCAAAAGGGAACCCTTATCTGAAACCCGAATTTACAAACTCTTTCGAGATTTCTAATTTAACCTACTTTGGTCGAAGCTCGATTAATCTAACTTTATTTTATAGATATACCACCGACATCATTTCCCGAATTACTACTCTCGACACTTCGGGCTATTATTCGATCACAACCTACAAAAACCTGAACAAAAGCAAAAATATTGGCTTCGAAGCAATGTTGAACCAAAATCTTTTTGATTGGTGGAAATTAAACATTAACTTCTCTTACTTCTACCTCGACGTAAATGGAATCCCAGAATACGGAATACCTGCAAGAAACAGCAAAAGTTGGAATATTAAAATCAATTCTGTTTTAAGTCTAACAAAAAATATAGATGTGCAACTGAACATTTCCTATGATGCACCAGTAGTCACAACTGGCGGTGGCGGAATGTATTGGAGATTTTTCCAAATGGGGAGCGTGGGACAAATGGAAGGAGTTTTCACTGCAAACCTCTCATTTAAAATCGATATACTTAACGACCGAGGTACTATTAACTTCCGCTTAATGGACATCTTCAAAACCATAAAATACGACTTAACCACCAATGGTTCAAATTTTATTTCCAAACTTTATAGAACTCGCGAAAGTAGAGTTGCTTTTCTTGGTTTCCAATACAAAATAAATGAATATAAGCGACCAAAAATAAAACGGCCCGAGGATATGCCCGAAATGGAATTTGATTAAGCTTTGTATCTATTATTTAAGTAGTAGAGCAAACTTCTCTCCCATTAAATGAACCTAACAACACCCAAGCAACAAATTTTATCTTTGAACATTTTGTTTACTGATATTTTTCAAATGACTATTTAAATTTGTTTTTTCAAATTGGAGGCAAAATGAGAATTTTTAGTCTTTTTTTTATTTGTTTTGTGTTTACAACTTCAAATTTATTCAGCCAAGACAACTTCAAAATTTCAGGTGAACTTCGCGTTAGAACAGAATTAGACGGGCGAGATTTCCTTAACAATACTTATCCTCAATCTTTCACGGCATTGCGAGCCAGATTAGCAGTCGAAAAACCAATTAATGAACATATCAAATTTTTTATTCAAATTCAAGACTCAAGAGTCTTTGGCGAAGAGAAAAACACCTTAACAGACCTAAAGAACATTGACCTTCACCAGGGTTATGTTACTGTTTCCAACTTATTCGAACCCCCCCTTTTTTTAACTTTCGGTCGTTTCAAATTAAATTATGGAAAATTTAAACTTTTTGGACCTAACGATTGGCATAATGTAGGCCGCAGCCACGATGGCTTTAAATTTGGATACAATGGCGAAAAGTCTAAAATCGACTTGTTTATAACCACTCATACAAATTTCTTAAGCTATCGTGCCGGAGCTGCAAACATCACACAAAATTATAATTATTTAGAGGCACCTGCCGACACAGGATTTAATATTTACGGTCTTTATTCAACCTTTAAACTCACACCAGCGTTGAATCTGGATTTCTACGCTTTTAATGAATGGAATAGGCATCGGCCAAATAAAATCAACTTCGAATTAAATAGATACACTATTGGAGCGGCAGTTGAATTAAATAATACTCAAAATCCTTTTTATTCGAGATTAGAAACTGCCTATCAATTTGGAACCATCACACTTAATGAAGAACGCAACATAAATGCATTTATGATTCTTGCAACCATTGCCTACCAACTTGGAGATTTTAACGTTTCCTTAAATGCTGACATCAATTCGGGCGGGGATACCTCGAAGGCAAAAGACTACAAACTTTTCGACAATCCCTATTCAACAAAGCATAATTATCAAGGATTTATGGACTTCTTCACCGGATTGTCGAATCCAAAATTTGCTACTGGTTTGTATGGTCTAAATGATTACTTTTTGCGTATAATCTATCAGCCTAAATCCTTGAAAGCATTAAATTTACAACTTGACGCCCATTATTTTACAACATTTGTTAATTTTCAAAGCTCCGATGGAAAAGATATTTCTGCCTATGGTCCCGAAATCAATTTCGTGGCACGATATAAACTATACGAGGCATTGGAAATTGAATGGGGTTCTGGAGTTTTTATTGCCCAAGATGCTATGAAAGAACTATATAAAAGGTCATTAAAAAATCGCACAACTACGACCTTTGACCCAGCATTTTGGACTTACTTGCAACTCCAGTTAAAATTTTGAAACACTTGCATATTTCAAAAAAAATTTATAATTTTGTATTTGAACATCGCGGGCTGGAGCAATGGAAGCTCGTCGGGCTCATAACCCGAAGGTTCTAGGTTCGAATCCTAGGCCCGCTACAAAAAAAGAGGCTTTAAAGCCTCTTTTTTTTATAATTTTATAACCTTTTTTACGATTGTTTTCTCTGAATTTTCAAAAGCAAAAAAGTATAGTCCGAAAGGCAATATATCGAAGTCGAAAGTTTGTAAATCCCTTTCTTTAATTTCAAACAATAACCTTCCTATGTAATTAAATATTTTTATTTTATCACACTTAAAATTCGACAAATGTGCCTCTTCTATAAAAAGATTTTTCAATTGTAATATGTTTTTAACGAAATCACCTTCGATCTTTGCGTAATTATTAAAGTCAATTGGCGGGAATAATCTTAATTGAATCTCTTCTATATCCCATCCAGGAAGATTCTTCGCTCTATCGCTTAAAACTGAAAGTCGAAACATCACATCTTTCCACAAAAATTGGGACAAAGAAAATATTTGTCGGTTCCAATACGGAAAATAACCAGCGAAGCCGAATGTTCCTTCTTTTTGTTTTCCATATCGATTTTGGCTTGGGATGATGGAACGAGTGGCACGCAATGAAACCCAACTATTCCCATAATCAGTTGAAACCTCGACCAAAGCATAATCATAAAACGGCTCTATTAACCATCTTGAATAAATTTCCAATTGTGAATTTCTGTAGCTCAGTCGAAAACTCCTGTTTGAATACAAATAGTTATCGAGGGAATCGGCATAATTCCGATAAGGACTATCGCATAAATAAAAAACATCTTTCGTAGAATCAAATTCAAAACCCCAACGAGAGTCCTCGAAATTCCATCCTTCGGGATGTTTTAAATCGACTATCTCGTATGCGTAAAGAACCACAGAAATGGTATCATCTCTCGAAATATTATCTTGATTTATTGAAATCAGCATATTAACATTTGTCCCATTTAAAAAACCTGGTCTGGGAGTTGGAACATAGAGTTTGACGGAAAATTTTTCGGTGGTTTGAAGTGAAGGTAAAAAGATTGCCGTATCGATTGCAACATCTTTCGAAAGCGAAACAATACGAATCCTGTCATTAGTTCCATTTGGTTTAATTCCAATATTTTGAAATTCAAGAGATAAGAAACCGACTTTCCGTAATGTGTCGAAGTGATAATAATAGTCAGTAAGTCTTATGTTCGCTCCTGCCGACCATAAAAAGTTCAACAACAAAGGATAATTTTCTTTGCAAATCTGGATTATTCTGTTCTGTTTAGGCCAAAAACCATCGAACTGATAACTCGCTTCGGGCGAAAATGCCAAAACCTTATCTTTTGTTGAATCAGGTGTATAAAACCAATCATCCGAAGAGCCTCGAGTCGAATATCCAACAGTTTGCAAATCTGTACCAAAATAATAACTTGTCAAAGGCTGAATATACATTCCAAAACTTCGATACCAAACAGAATCGGGGGTCTCAAAAGGCAGAGCACTATAAGGATAAATCAACATTCCCCCGTAAGTATGAAAGTTCAAAGCCAAAAGAAATTTACGACGGAAACAAAAGCTCCTCAATGCTTGAAGTTCTGGTTCAGAAAAAGGTTCTGGGCCCCGATAAGTTTCGTTTTTTGGATTCGTGGATGAACCATTATTATTCGCATTCCAAAATTCATAAGGTCCATAATTTCGATTTAAATCCACCCCAGTATCTATAGAGTTAATAGGCCTTCGATTCTTCCGCCAAAGCCCTCCCCCATTTGGATATCTTATTTCATTATAATAGTATCCATCAGGATTTAAAACAGGTATAACCCAAATACGACGGGTTTGAAGTAAATATTCTGCTTCAGGATTTCCCGATTTTGCTAAATCAAAAAAAGTATTCAAAAAATAAACGATTGTAGTTACTGTTGCAGGTTCTCGGGAATGATGTAAAGCGGTAATCAAGACCTCATAGGCGTTTGTATCTTTGCTTCCAAAAGAGTAAGCAATTATTGGTCTGCCTTCCCAGGATTTTCCAATAGTATCCGCTTGAATAAAATATGGATAATTTTTTGCAAGGTCATCAAAACGTTCATAAATTTCGGTTAGCTTATAAAAACCAGCCATTGAACCCAACTTAAAGGACAAGGGTTCAAGCAATTCTTTACTATTATCTCGCTCTAACTGTTCAGATAAATACTTTTCGTAATTTTTAAAAATAATTGAAAAATTTAATCCCGAACCTGCGAGTGTATTTAATTCATAATCATTTACAATCAAATCGACAAACTTGCCCCCTTTCGTTGCAGATTCAAAATCCAAACTTAATTGTACAAGGGTATGTAAATCCTTTTCATCATTTAAAAAAATTCGAACTAAATGGTAAGTCGAAAATGCATAGCCAAATTCAATGATAAGCAATATCGAAATTGATAGTAGAATTTTTCTCATTTTTCTACAAACTATTCAACAAAAAGACTTGTGAATTGAAATTTATCGACATCGAATAAACCACGATCACTAATCTTCAAACTTGGTATCACTAATAACGACATAAACGAAAGAGTCATTAAGGGAGAGGTCAACTTTGAACCAGCATTCTTTACTGCTTCTTCGATTTTCAAATATACTTCCGAAACCCTCTCCACAGGCAAATCACTCATTAAACCTGCAATTGGTAAAGGCAAAACTTCTTCTTTATTATCGTCAACAAAAGCCATACCTCCCTTGCTTTCGATTATCAAATTTACCGCTCGAACGATTACTTCATCGCTGACCCCCAGGGCAATAATATTATGTGAATCGTGTGCAACACTTGTAGCTAAGGCTCCTTTTTTTAAGCCAAACCCTTTGACGAAACCAATAGATGGTGCCGAGGTTGAATAACGATTAACTACAACAATTTTCAATATGTCTCTTTCAGGATCTGAAATCGCAAAGCCATCTTCAACTTTAGCTTCCTCTACTATGGAATTCGTCGCCAAGCTCCCATCTATTGCTTCGATTACCCTAATTTTTTTTGAGGAGGTAACATATAGATTAAGTTGCTCTTTAGTTATGAAACCAATATTAAAATTGTTAATTAATCGGGTAGTTTCAATCTCAAAAGTAGTACCATTTTTATTAGCAACAAGTTTCCCTTGAATGTAAGTCTCTAAAACATTAAAATCTTCGAGATTATCGACAATAATAAAATCAGCGTCGTCCCCAACTCTCAGCAATCCGACAGGAATTTGATAATGAACAACAGGATTCAGCGAGACAGCACGGAGGACATCGAATAAATCATACCCCACCCCAACGGCTTTTTTTACTAAAAGATTGATATGCCCCTTTTGGAGTTCAAAAGGATGCAGATCATCACTACAAAACATAACCATATGAGGATACTTACCAAGAAGTGGCATTAATGCATCAAAGTTTTTAGCTGCAGAACCTTCTCGAATTAGGATTTTCATCTGGTTCAAAATTTTTTCCTCAGCTTCATCCCTCGATAGCGACTCATGGTCGGTTGTAATTCCTTTGGAAATGTATTTTTTTAAATCTTCTCCTCGTAGCCCAGGACAATGCCCGTCAATTGGATATCCGAATTTCTTTGCAACATCGATTTTTGCAATTACATCAGGAACTTCATTTATGACACCTGGAAAGTTCATCATTTCACTCAAATACGTGATATTAAAATTTTTAAAAACAAACTCAATATCTTTTGCATCAATTTTGGCACCGGAGGTTTCGAAAGCTGTGGCGGGAACGCAAGATGGAGCACCAAAGAAAAACTTAAAAGGGGTTCTTTCTCCCTCTTCTATCATATACTTAATACCTTCGATACCACAAACATTAGCGATTTCGTGGGGATCTGAAATAGTTGCTACAGTTCCAAATCGCACAGCTTGTTTAGCAAATACTCCAGGAGGCAACATTGAACTTTCTATGTGAATGTGGGAATCGATAAAGCCGGGAAGAATAAAATTTGCATAGCCCCCAACCTTTTCCCTTTTAATCCCAATAATAACTCCATTTCGAATAAAGATCTTCCCCGGATAGATTCTGCCCTCAACTACATCAACTATATTGCCAGAAACAGAAAATTCCATATTTCCTCCTAAGGTTTATATGAGTATTTTTCAGTAAACGAAGGTGGGGAATAAAGACGATAATCGCCAAAGCCACTATAATCGACAAAAATAAATGTTCTATTGGAATAATTCCAAATCTCATAGCTTCTATTGTATGTAAAATCTGTTTGGGTTTGAATAGTTGCTGGCTGACCCAACACAACATAGACCATACCCCGGTCAGTTTGCCAACCCTCCATATATGATTTAAAAGCAGTATTGGCATAATAAATCCGCTGATAGTATTCTTCGAAAGCTTCGTTAAATTCCGTCGATGGTGTTGGATCCATTTTTTTCCAAAACTCCAAAAACCTATTCAATTTTTCCTCGTAAACCTTAGCTTCGTTTATATAATCTATATCACTTTGGTAAGCAACATACTTTAACTGCCGAATTGATTTGTCAAGATTTGACAAAACTAAATTATAAATACTCGGACTAAACTGAAACCCTCGCTCAGCTATCGACAGGACCTCATAATCTTTGAAAAGGGAATCGAAAGTAATCCCTGGCTTCAAAGCAACAACTCTAATAGTATAATTTCCTTGATTTAAATTTGTTGGTTTAGAAAATGCAACAAAAACCTGGGGATTATCTTTAATTGAATATCTATTTCTTGAACTGCGAAAAATTTCCTTTCCTTTGTAATCACGAATCAAATAGACAATATCCACCGAATCATATTTTTTTGACTTCTGATAAGTTTCGAAAAAGATAAAGGCTTTATCCAGATTTCCAAGATTATCCGACAAGTATGGTGTAATTTTAAAACTCCCATTCAATTCTTCAACGTCGGAAAGGAACATCAAACCCGAAATTGCAAATTCAAAACGAGAAAAGTTCAAAGCATTTGTTGTCCTGCTTTTAGAATAAGTCGTTGAAGAATTTTTATCAAACAACGATATGAAAATCGAGTAATTTCCTTCGCGAACTTCAAAGCTATCGAAAAGAACTTGGTACTTGCCCGAAAAACCTATTGTTTCGAGATGTTCATCTTCGTAAATTTTCTTCGAATATGATTTTGTTTGCAAAATTTTTCCCACTGAATCCTTTAAAGAAATATTTAAATCATATTCGGCAACGTATCGGTCGCCAGACTTGAAAAACGATAACGAACCGTAAGGTACAAGTATATAAATATCGATTCTCGACAAGGTATCACCTTCCGACTTGAAACAAATTGCATCGAAAAAGAAAAGCTCTGCCTCTTTGCTTAACAGATAACCATTCAAACAAAGCAAAAGAAATGCTATTGAACAAAATCTTTTCATCCATTTATTTAAAATATATTCCATAAGGTGGAAACGACAAAATGAAAATCAATATTGCAACATAACCAAGAAATTTTCTAAAACCTCCAATAGGTTCCGACAAGGGAATATAAGGATGGGGCAATTTAATAAATACTCTCACAAACACTGCCCAAAACAACCACCCACCCCAAGCATTCATCCAAAAAGGTATCTGCTCCTTCAACAATTTCAAAACTGGAAGAAAATTATTTTGTAACCAAATATATATGCCATAAGGAAGATCAACGTTCTCAAAAAGCTCATAAAAAGAGTTTAAAATCGATCCGAGTCCATAAACAAAAAGAGCCCACCACACAAACTTAGCAATTTTATATTGTTTACTTCCAAACATAGCATAAATAATATGACCACCATCGAGTTGCCCAAAAGGTAAAAGATTCAATATTGTTACGAACAGACCAAACCAACCAACACAAAGAAATGGATAATGGTAAATCTCATTCATCGGAGGCAACCAACCATCAGGATTTGCAAAAAACATTGAAAGAAAAGAATACAATAAAGTATTTCCAAAAGTTAAACCCGAATTGGGGACCTCGCCAGCGAATTGAATCAAATATTCGGGGTGAATAGTGTAAATAAATTCTTTCGGCGGAAGCGTCATCAGCCCGATAATTAAAAAAGCCAATGAAACTAAAAAACCTGCAATAGGACCAGCAACTCCGATATCGAAAAGGGCTTTACGATTTGGAATCGGAGACCTTGTTGCAATTACCGCACCAAATGTACCAAATAGCATTAGTTCTGGAAAGGGAACAGGTATAAAATATGGAAGCGACGCATCAACCTTATGAATTCGGGAAGCAATGTAATGCCCCATCTCGTGTGAGAATAAAAATGTCATAATCAGAACAGCATATGTTATCCCGTAATGCCAATTGGAAATTTCATAATAATTTTTCATTGCCCATTGAGTTCCTGCAATCGTCGTTGTGATAAAAGTTAGCAGGAAAAGCAAAGCGTGAAACCAAAAAGGTGACTTCTTCCTCAAAATTGTTGGTTGGCGGTATGGCAGAAATTCATAACTCCTCACTGGTTCACCATAGATTTCAAATACTCGATAAATAAAGAAAAGTTGCCATTAAAATAATCAAAAATCATTGAAAAACCTAAAAGGCATAAAACTACAAACCAAAGTAAAAAATAAATCAACAACTCTTTAAAACTTACCTTCAAAAACGAAAATTTAAGAAAATTTTGGTTCTTGCTAAACATATATTTCAATTGTACTGCTGACACAAGAAAAAAAAATAAAAACGACAAAACCTTGGAGTCAAGATTACAGAGCTTTTCAACTTGAAAAAAAAGAAGAATCGAGGCAAATATTATTGATAAAAAAACAGAAAAACCAAAAATCGACGCAATAGTAAGTTCTTCCAAGGTAGAGCCAAATTTTAGTTTCTTTGCAATATTAAAATTGATTTTCCAAAAAAACCAAAACGAATTTATAAAAAACGGTGCCATTCTTTAAGTCTCAGGCTTCATTTGGGGAAAAAGAATAACATCACGAATTGATTTTTGATTGGTCAAAAGCATAACCAGTCGGTCAATGCCAATCCCAAGTCCACCAGTCGGAGGCATTCCAACTTCGAGAGCATAAAGGAAATCTTCATCGATCACCATTGCCTCTTCGTCGCCCTTAGCCCGCAACAAAGCTTGCTCCTCGAATCTTGTGCGTTGGTCTCTTGGGTCATTTAGTTCACTGAAAGCATTAGCAATTTCAAATCCATTAACAAATAATTCAAATCGTTCTACTAAACCAGGTTCACTTCGATGTTTCTTTGCCAGCGGAGACATTTCAATTGGATAATCTATAACAAAAGTTGGTTGGATCAGATTGGGTTGAACAAGCTCAGAAAATATCTCGTCAAGAATCTTTGCTTTGCTCGCATTGGGAGGAAGTTCCAGTTCAAAATGCTTCGCAACTTTTTTCAGCTCATCTTCGCTTTTGTACTTTAAATCCTCGCCAGTGTATTCCCTAAATAAATCAAACATTTTCTTTCGCTGAAATGGTTTTTTGAAAGATATCTCCTTCCCGTCGTAATATATGCTTTCCTTGCCAAATAAGTTCAGAACAAGATTATTAAGTAAATCTTCAACAAGCTCCATTACCCAGAAATAATCTTTGTAGGCAACATAAATTTCGAGAGCTGTAAACTCGGGATTGTGCATCCTATCCATACCTTCGTTACGAAAGTTCTTGCTTATCTCGTAAACTCCTTCGAACCCACCAACAATAAGCCTTTTAAGATAGAGTTCATCTGCTATACGAAGGTATAAGTCAATATCAAGGGCATTATGATGAGTAACAAATGGTCGAGCAGTAGCTCCGCCATATATCGGTTGAAGGATAGGAGTTTCTACTTCGAGCCAACCTCGCTCGTCGAAATAATTGCGAATAAAACTTATAATTTTTGCTCGTATACGAAAAACTTCTTTTACATCGGGATTAACTATTAAATCGATATACCTTCTTCTATAACGCAACTCTTTATCGGTAAACTGGTCGTGTATGATTTTGTTGCCGCTTTCATCTTCTTCGATCTTTGGAACGGGGATAGGTGTTAAAGATTTACATAAAAGTTGAAATTTCAGGCAATGAACTGTAATTTCGCCCATCCTTGTTCGGAAAACAAATCCTTCGATACCAACAATGTCTCCAATATCAAGAAATTTTAACAATTCGTAGGTTTCTGGTACATCGTTTTTTCGAAAATAAATCTGTATCCTTCCTGTTTCGTCTTGTATATCGCAAAATGTGGCTTTGCCCATTCTTCGGAATGTCATTATTCGGCCTGCAACAGCAACATTCCTAAACTTTTCAGGTTCGTCATCTTTAAAATTGTTCAAAATTTCAAGTGCATTATGGGTCTTCTCGAAGGAGTAAGGGTAAGGATTTATATTGAGTTGTTCGAGGAGTTCAAGTTCTTGACGTCGTCTCGATTGTTGGTCATTTAGTTCGCTTAAATCCATTACATATCCCCTTCTGATTTTTAAAAAACTACTCAAACACAAAGTTAAAACATTTAAAAAAAGTGAAGAACCCAAAAAGATTCTTCACTTTTCTTTATCATAAAAACAAAAATATTATTCCCCTTCTTCTTCAAGACGTTTCTTGTATTCTTCAATCAGTTTTTGTTGAATTTGGGGTGGAACAACTTGGTACTCTGCAAAAGATTGAGTATGCGTAGCTCTTGCTTGGGTCATCGAACGCAAGGCGGTTGAATATTTATCAAGTTCAGCCAAAGGCATTCTCGCTTTGATAACTTGATACCTTCCTTCGTGCTCAATTCCAATGATAACACCGCGACGGCTGGGTAAATCGCTCATAACATCGCCGACAAATTCCTCGGGTACTTTTATCTCTACATTGTATATTGGCTCAAGTATTTTAGGATCGGCTTTAACAAAATTCTCCTTAAACACCATCATACCAGCAGTTTTAAATGCCGCTTCGTTTGAATCTACGGGATGCATCTTACCATCATAAATAACCACACGAATATCCCGAACATACGAACCCGTTAACGGTCCTTCTTGCATCTTTTCCATTACACCTTTCAATATTGCTGGCATAAATCTCTGATCGATCACCCCTCCAACAATACAATTCACAAATTCCAACTTACCACCCCATTCAAGGTCATAAACATCCCGTCCTCGAACCGTAAATTCCGATGGGATTGGAGCCCCTTCAACATACGGCTCAATCATCATATGAACCTCGGCGAACTGGCCAGCCCCGCCAGTCTGCTTCTTGTGGCGATACATCCCTCGAACCTGTTTTTGGATTGTCTCGCGATAGGGCACTCGAGGTTCCTTGAACTCAACTTCCACCTTGTATCGATGCTCCAATCTCCATTTTGCCACAGCAAGGTGTTGTTCCCCTTGGGCATAAAGTATTATCTGCTTTAATTCTGGTGAATGCTCAACTATAAGCGTAGGATCCTCTAAATGCAAATTGTTCAGAGAAGTACCAACTTTCTCCTCTTCACCTTTATTTTTAGGTGCCACAGCAATTCTAATTCTTGGATTGGGAAACTCTATTGGTGCATAATCAATATTGAATCCCTTTTCGTGCAAAGTATGATTAATTTGTGTAAACTTCAACTTAACTGTAGCACCAATATCTCCAGCATTTATCTGGTTGACATCGATTCGTTTTTTTCCATTTATTAAAAAAATTTGATTCAATCTTTCCAGCTGTGATTTCTGTTCGTTTAGCAAATCCATTCCTGGAGTAACCTTTCCAGTTTGGACCTTAAAAAAGGTCATATCACCAAGATGTGCTTCACTTGTCAGTTTGAAAACAAAAAGCGAAGTTGGACTATTTGGGTCTACTTTTTGTATGTTTCCAGAACGTGTCAATCTACCTTCGGTTTCATCGGGAGACGGGCATAAATTTATAACAAAATCCACAAAATAGTCTGTACCAATATTGTTCTTTGAATTCACACAAAGTACGGGAAAAATGTCTCTCGAAACTATTGCCTTTTTCAACGCAGGAATTAAATATTCATCATCAAGGTTTCCGGTTTCAAAGTATTTATCCATCAAGGTTTCATCTTGTTCAGCAATCATTTCTACAAGTTCATTTCTGAACGACTCCAATTTACTTTTTTCGACTTCAGGTATATCTTTGATTGTGGCAATCCCCAAATCACTATTATACTCATAAAGTTTCATATTAAGGATATTATAAAAGGATTTAAACGAAGGTCCAACAGAAACAGGGATATGAAACGCTATAACTTTTCGTCCAAAAATTTCACGCAACTGGTTAAATGTGTTCTGAAAATTAGCTTGATCCAGGTCCAACTTATTAATAACAAAAACGGTGGGAGTTTTGAATTTATCGGCATAGCTCCAGGCATTTTCTGTTCCAACTTCAACCCCATTTTGTGCATTTATAAAAATAAAAGCAGTTTCGACCACATTAATGGCTGGGATCATTTCTCCTATAAAATCATCCATACCCGGGGTGTCGATAAAATTGATTTTGAAATTACTATGTTCAATAAATAACAAAGAAGATAGAACCGAAGATTTCCGTTCGTGTTCAATTTCGTTAAAATCCGATTGGGTCGAATTATCTTCGATTGTTCCACGACGATTAATCACTTTCCCATAATAAAGAATACACTCAGAAAATAACGTTTTACCAGTATTAAAATGCCCAACAAGCGCTATGTTGCGTATTTGCTTTGTCTCGTATACATTCATTTTCTACTCCATTATTTATAAATTACATAATAAAAAAATTGCAATATATTGAATTTAAGTGAGATAATACACATAAAATTTATTAATGAAATAAGATAGGTTGCCCTTTATGGGCAACCCAAATAATATAACATTAAAAATAAAAATCAACTAAACATTCGGTCCTAACATCTTCTCGGGACGGACTATTTCATCGAATTTCTCATCTGTAAGCAATCCTAATTTTACAGCGGCTTCTTTTAAAGTAGTATTATTTTGATAAGCATATTTTGCAATTTTTGCCGCATTGTCGTAACCTATATATGGATTCAAGGCAGTAACAAGCATCAAAGAGTTATTTACATAATACTCTAATCGTTCTTTAACGGGTTCTATTCCAACGGCACAATGCTGATTGAACATTGTGCAGGTATCGGCAAGCAATCGAACACTTTGCAAGAAATTGTAAATAATAACGGGTTTAAATACATTCAGCTCGAAATTGCCCGAGGCACCAGCAAAATTAATTGTGGCATCGTTTCCGAAAACTTGTACTGCAACCATTGTCATCGCCTCCGACTGAGTCGGATTAACTTTGCCTGGCATAATCGACGAACCCGGTTCGTTTTCTGGTATGGTAATTTCTCGCAAACCGCAACGAGGACCTGACGCCAGCCAACGAATATCGTTTGCAATTTTCATCAACGAAGCTGCAAGAGTCTTCAACGCTCCGTGCGCAAAAACCAGCGCATCGTGGGCCGCGAGTGCTTCGAATTTGTTCGGCGCAGACACAAACGGCAACCCGGTCAATTCAGCCACCTTCTTTGAAACCCTCTCGGCAAATTCCGGATGGGTATTTAAACCAGTTCCAACAGCAGTTCCACCAATTGCCAACTCATATAATCCTGGCAAAACCAGATGTATCCTTTCAATAGCATTATCAAGCTGTTGAACATAACCAGAAAACTCCTGCCCCAATGTTAACGGAACTGCATCCATTAAATGGGTTCGTCCAATCTTGATTAAGTCTTTAAACTCTTCAGATTTTTGTTTTAAAGTTTTTCGCAAAGCGGCAACAGCAGGCAACAACAAATTATTTAACGCCTCGGCTGCCGCTATGTGCATTGCTGTTGGGAAAGTATCATTCGAACTTTGAGACTTGTTAACGTCATCGTTGGGATGGATTGGTTTTTTGCTTCCAAGCTCCCCGCCTGCAATTTCAATGGCACGGTTCGAAATAACCTCGTTTACGTTCATATTTGTTTGGGTTCCGCTTCCTGTCTGCCAAACCGAAAGAGGAAAATGCGAATCAAGTTTTCCACTAATTACTTCATCTGCTGCTTGGACAATCAATTCCATCTTCTCTTTTGGCAACAATCCAAGCTCGTAATTAACAATTGCACAGGCTTTTTTCAGGATTCCAAAAGCTCGAATGATTTCTCTTGGCATCTTCTCTTCCCCTATCCGAAAATGAATAAGGGAACGCTGGGTCTGGGCGCCCCAATAAACATTTGCTGGGACTTCAATTTCGCCCATTGAATCGCGTTCAATTCTTGTAGCCATTTTATCTCCTCTTATGGATTTAAAAAATGAAATTTACTACTTTTAATCTAAAATTCATTTATCTTCTTCAAACTTTCTAACAACTATTTGATTACAAAACGAAATTGTATTTTTCTGTCTAATTTTTATTTTTCCTTCCTTTTTTTCATAATTTTATTACTTTTGATTCGAGTTTAGAAGGTGATTGCTATGACCTTTTTGTCAAAACTTTCAAAATCTTTAGTTTTCTTCCTTTTGCAACTCTCTTGTTGCATATTGTGAGCTAAAATTATTGATTTTATCCTTGCAAATTTTTTTTATTTTATGTTGCAAAT
>Ga0197142_1001099_pt1 | contig 24989 bp, 27 predicted proteins | sample GBS60_MetaG_FD_148614 | JGI IMG/M metagenome (GOLD analysis project Ga0197142, IMG submission 148614) | Sediment microbial communities from Great Boiling Springs, Gerlach, Nevada, United States - GBS 60_MetaG | ecosystem: Environmental > Aquatic > Thermal springs > Hot (42-90C) > Sediment... | reverse complement strand
ACCGCCCGGCGCATCCCCCAAGACCTCCCTATCCCCCCGGAGGAGACCAAAAACTACGTGCGCCGCTTCCTCCACCGCCTCCTGGACTGGGAAGAGGCCTACGGCCTGCCCCCGAGGCGAGACCTCTTGGCCTTAAGGCGGGCCCTGGAGGAGGCGAGGCGGCTAGGGGCGGGGGAGAAGGAGATCGCCCGCCTGGAGGAGCGCCTCCGCCAGGAGGCCCGGGAGGAAAGGCGGCGGGAGCTTCTTCTGGAAGAGGAAAAACGCCGCTTCCACGTGGCGGAGGAGAAGGTTCTCGCCCTCCTCAACCTCCTGCCCACCCCCCAGGGGGAGACCCCCTGGCCCGAGGTGCCGAAGCCTGGGGAGGTGGGGGAGAGCCTGGCCACGGTGCCCCTGGCCCCAGGCCGCATCCCCTTGGGCCCTCTGGTCCTCACCCTGAGCCAGGTGGGGGAGGCGTGGCACCTGGGCCTGGCCGGGGAGGACCACGTCCTGGAGGAAAGCCTGGTCCTCCCCTGGGAGGACCTCGAGGTCTTAGCGGTGCGGGAAGGGGACCTCCTTCACCTAAGGCTGGAGGCCCGTAGCGGCCTGAGGCTTTACGAGCTCCTCTCCGAGGGAAGGGTTTTGGCCCTGCTTCTCTCCCCCAGGGGAGACTACGCCCACCTCCGCCTCCTAAGAGCCCTCTCCGCCCGGCTCAAGGGGGAGTTCCGCCGCGAGGAGTTTGGGCCTAGGCTCGCGGAAAAGTACCGCCAGGCCCCGGAGGAGGCCCTACAGGACTTCGCTCGCAAGGGCCTGGAGCTCACCCTGAAACGCCTGGGGGGCCAGGACCCAGAGGGCCTCCTCCTGGAAGTGGGCCAGACCCTGGGCCTGGAGAAGGAGGCCCGCACCCTGGCGGAAACCCTCCGGGAGTACCTGGGCCGCCGTCCCCCCACCCGGGAAACCCTGGGAGGGGAGGTCCACTTCCTCTCCCTCTCCCCCGAGCCCCAAAGCCTCAAGGTGGGAAGCCTCGTGCTCTCCCTAAGGCTTAAGGAGGACGGGGCCTACGTGGGCCAGGCGGGGGAGGTGGCCAGGCGGCTTAGGGACCTCCTGGTCTACCCCTTGCCCGAAGGGGCCCTCATCCTGGCCCGGGAAGGAAAGCGGGTGGCCTACCTGGTGGTTGGAACACCTTGACACAAAGGGCCTCCTTGATATAATCCCGGGCAAGGAGGTCTATGAAAGTCCTGAGGCATAAAGCCTTCGCCCGCCTCATCCTCTCCTACCTGGTCTCCCAGGCGGGAAGCAAGATTCACCGGGTGGCCCTTCTCGTTTTGGTCTATCTTCTCACGGAAAACGCCCTTTGGGTGTCCCTGGTGCTGGGGGTGCAGCTCCTGGGCACCGTGGTCTTCTCTCCCCTCCTCTCCGCCTGGGCGGATACCCAAGACCGGAAGCGGCTTCTCGTCTGGTCCGACCTCCTCCGCGCCCCCCTGGTGGCCCTGATCCCCCTCCTCGGGGTCCAGAGCCTAGCCCTTCTCCTCCTCCTGGTCTTCGCCATAGAGCTTTTAAGGGACCTGCACGACCCCATCCAAAACGCCGTGGTCCCCGACCTGGTGCCCAAGGAGGAGGTGGACGAGGCCAACAGCCTCATCCTCCTGGCGGACCGCCTCTCCGAGGTGCTCTTCGTGGGGGCGGCGGGGGTCTTGGTGGCCACGGTGGGCCCCGCCTTCGCCTTCTACCTGGACGCGGCCACCTACCTGGCCTCGGGCCTCCTCCTCACGGGCCTTCCCCCCCTGAAGCCGGACCGGCTCCCCAAGGTGGGGTACCTGGAGCGGGTCAAGGAGGGGATGGGGCACCTCTTCCGCCACCCCACCATCCGCCGGACCGTGGGCACCCTTTTCGCCGCCGCCGCCTTCGGTTCCGTGGAGACCGCCTTGGGGGTGGTCCTGGCCATCAAGTGGCTGGGGGTGGGCTCCGCGGGCTTTGGCTTTATGGAAGCGGCCATGGCCCTGGGGGCCATCCTGGGAGGGCTTTCCCTGCCCTACCTCCTAAGGCGCCTCCCCCGGGAGCGGCTCTTCCTTTACGCCCTCCTCCTCTTCGGGGTCTTTGAGGCCTCCATCGGGGTCTTCCCCATCTTCGCCTGGGCGCTTGGGGCCTTCTTCCTGGCGGGCTTCCTCAACATGGCCTTCATCGTCCCCGCCCGCTCCATCCTGCAGCTCAACACCCCTCAGGAGATGCGGGGGCGGATCTTCGCCGCCTTCAGCGCGGTGATGAACGCCGCCGTCCTCACGGGCACCATGCTGGGCGGGGCCTTGGAGGGCCTTATAGGAGCCCCCATGGTCTTCCTCCTGGCGGGGGTCATGGTGAGCCTGGCCGCGGGCTACGCCCTCCTCACCGGGGGCATCCCCGCCCCCCAGGAAAGCCCCAGGACCACCCAGGGCTAACCCTCCCTCAGCCAGCGGGCCGCCTCCAGGGCGTAGTAGGTGAGGATGCCCTGGGCCCCGGCCCGGCGTAGGGCGTAGAGGCTTTCCAGCACCGCCCGCCTTTCGTCCAGCCACCCCTTCAGGGCCGCCGCCTTCAGCATGGCGTACTCCCCGGAGACCTGGTAGGCGAAGAGGGGCTTGGCGAAGCGGCCCTTGAGCTCCCGCAGGACGTCCAGGTAGGGCAGGGCGGGCTTGACCATGAGGAGGTCGGCCCCCTCGAGGTCGTCCAGGGCCGCCTCCCTGAGGGCGTCCCAAAGCCCCGCCTTTGGGTCCATCTGGTAGCCCGCGCGGTCCCCGAACTGGGGGGCGCTCGCGGCCGCCTCCCGGAAGGGCCCATAGAAGGCGGAGGCGTACTTCACCGCGTAGGAGAGGATGGGCACGTGGGCGAACCCCTCCCGGTCCAGGGCCTCCCGGATGGCCTTCACCTGCCCGTCCATCATGGCGCTGGGGGCCACCACGTCCGCCCCCGCCTGGGCCTGGGAGAGGGCGGTCTTGGCCAAAAGCTCTAAGGTGGCGTCGTTGTCCACGTAAAACCCTAAGGGCCCCTCCCGCACCACCCCGCAGTGGCCGTGGTCCGTGTACTCGCAAAGGCAGGTGTCCGCCATGACGAGAAGCTCGGGGAGCTCCCTTTTGAGGAGGCCTATGGCCCGCTGCACCACCCCCTCCTCGGCGTAGGCCCCCCTCCCCAGGGGGTCCTTGGCCGCTTCCGGCAACACCCCGAAGAGGATGACCCCGCCCAGGCCCGCCCTAAGGGCCTCCTCCCCCACCCTGGGTAGCTCCGCAAGGGGGTGGCGGAAGACCCCGGGCATGGAGGAGACCTCCTCCCTCTCCCCCCCTTCCTTCACGAAGAGGGGCAGGACGAGGTGCTTGGGGGAGAGCTCCACCTCGGCCACCAAGGGCCTCAGGAGAGGGGAACGTAGCCTTCTAGGGCGCTCCATGGCTTCCACTATACTCAGAGGGGAGGGAGCATGAACCTGCAGAAGCTCTTGAAGGAAGCCCAGAAAGCCCAGAAGAAGGCGGCCGAGGTCCAGGAGCGCCTGGAGCGGATGACCGTGGTGGGCGTGGCCCAGGACCTGGTGGAGGTGGAGGCCAACGGCCACGGCAAGATCCAGGCCCTCCGCCTCAAGCCGGAAGCCCTGAGGATCTTCCAAGACGATCCCGAGGGCCTCGAGGACCTCCTCCTGGTGGCCATCCAGGACGCCCAGAGGAAGGCCCACGAACTCTCGGAAAAGGAGATGGCCCGGGAACTGGGCGGGGTGGGGGACATGCTGGGGAAGCTCCTTTAGCCCATGCGCTACCCGGAAAGCCTCCTCAAGCTCACCCGGGCCCTTTCCCGCCTTCCCGGCATCGGCCCCAAGACCGCTCAGAAACTCGCCCTCTTCCTGGCTTTTCGCAAGGAGGAAGCGGCGGAGCTGAAGGAGGCCCTCGAGGGGATAGAGGCCCTTGGGGTCTGCCGGGTCTGCGGCAACCTGGCGGAGGGGGAGCTTTGCCCCATCTGCCAGGACGAGGGGCGGGACCGAGGCCTCCTCGCCGTGGTGGAGACCGTGGCCGACCTCTTTGCCCTGGAGCGGAGCGGGGAGTTTTCCGGGGTCTACCACGTGCTGGGTGGGGCTTTGAACCCCCTGGAGGGCGTGGGCCCCAAGGACCTCAACCTGGAAAGCCTCTGGCCGAGGTTAGAGGGCGTGCGGGAAGTCATCCTGGCCACCTCCATGACCGTGGAGGGGGAGGCCACCGCCCTCTACCTAGCGGAGGAGCTGAAAAAGCGGGGGGTGAAGGCCACCCGCCTGGCCTACGGCCTGCCCGTGGGGGGGAGCCTGGAGTACGTGGACGAGGTGACCCTGGGCCGGGCCCTGGAGGGAAGGAAGCCCCTATGATGCCCCGGGAGCCCGCCACGGAGAGCCTCCTTCAGGAGCTTTTGGACCGGGTAGAGGGCGCCCACGCCGCCGCCATCGGCACCCTCGAGGGCCTCCTGGTGGAAGGGGTTAAGAGGCGACGGGTGGACCTGGAGGCCGCCATCGCCGAGCACGCCGCCCTCCTCCGCCAGGCCCAAAGCGCCTACGCCCACACCCTGGGAACCCCCCGGATTCACGAGCTCCTGGTGGGGGGAAACCCTGTGATAGGCTATGCCCAGATGCTGGGGGAAGGCCTCTTTCTCCTCCTCCTGGGACCCGGGGCCAACCTGGGCCAGGCCCGGCTCCAGGCGGGGCGCCTTGGGGAAGGCCTTAAGGAGGTGATGGGATGGCCTACCTAGATAGCCTGGCCCTCCTGGGGGTGAGGCGGGCCGTGCTCACGGGCCTGGACGGCCTGGTCATAGAGGCCCTGGGACGGGGAGGGCCCTCCCCCGAGGTGCTGGCGGCGGAGCTGGCCTCCTTGACCCGGCACATGACCCCTTTGGCGGAGGCCATGGGCGGGGAGGTGCGCCGCTTCACCCTGGCCACGGACACCCACGAGGTTCTGGCCCTCAAGGTGGGGGAGTACCTCCTGGGGGCGGTGCTGGAGCGGGGAGCGGACCGGAAGGCCATCGGCCAGGAGCTCTCCCGCATCGCCCTCAGGCTGCAGGAGCTGTGATGCAGGAGGTCTTGGAAACCCTCAAGGCCACCAAGGGAGTCCTGGTGGCCGCCCTCCTCAGCGAGGATGGCTTCGTGGTGGAAGAGGCGCGGGGGGAGGGGGCCCCTGAGGCCGGCCTCCTCTCCGCCCGGGCGGTCACGGTTTTGGGCACCGCCAAGGCCCTGGGCCAGACCCTGGGCCAGGAAGCCCTGGAAGAGGTCATGGTAGAGTACCCCGAGGGGGCGCTCCTCTTGGCGCCCCTACCCGGCCACCACCTCCTCCTCTTCCTCGAGGGGGTCCGGAGCCTGGGCCGGGCGCGGCTCGCCCTCAAGCGGGCCCTGCCCCAACTACGGGAGGCCTTAGCATGAACGAACTGAAGCTGGACATCCAGATTGACAAGGACACCGCCATCGGCCGCTACACCAACCTGGCCCTCATCGCCCACACCAAGAACGAGTTCATCCTGGACTTCGCCCTCCTCCAGCCCCAGGGCGGGGCCCTGGTGGTGAGCCGCATCATCACCAGCCCCCAGCACGCCAAGGCCCTCCTCAGGAGCCTGGCGGAGAACGTGGCCCGCTTCGAGGAGACCTTCGGCCCCATCCCCGAGCCCGTGGCGGAAAACCAGGCCTAGAGGTTTTCCCGCCACCAGTCCAGGTAGGCCCTAAGCCGGGCCACCCGGCGGTCGGGTCTGCCGGAGCGGGAAAGCTCGTGCCCCTCCTCGGGCACCCGGAAGAACCGGGTCCTCACCCCCAGGTGGAGGAGGGCCGTGTACCAGGTCTCCCCCTGGTCTATGGGACAGCGGTGGTCCTGCTCGGCGTGCACCACCAGGGTGGGGGTCTTCACCTGGTGCACGTAGCGGAGGGGGCTCTTCTCCCAGAGGACCTCGGGCCTCTCCCAGGGCCTGGCGAAGAGCTCCAGGAAGGTGAAGCGGGGGCCGATGTCGCTGGCCCCGAAGAAGCTAAACCAGTTGCAGATGCTCCGGTCGGTGACCGCCGCCCGGAAGCGCTCGGGGTGGCGGGCGGTGAGCCAGTTCACCATGTACCCCCCGTAGCTGCCCCCCGCCACCCCCACCCGCTTGGGGTCCAGGGGAAAGCGGGCCAGGACGTGGTCCAAAAAGCCCAGGAGGTCCCGCTCGTCCCGCTCCCCCCAGGCCCCCTCGAGGAGGGCGTAGTCCTGGCCGTAGCCCGTGGAGCCCCGGGGGTTACAGAAGGCCACGGCGTAGCCCGCCTCCCGGAAGAGGGCGAACTCCAGCATGGGGGCCCGGCCGAAGGCGGTGTGGGGCCCCCCGTGGATGTAGAGGATGACGGGGTGGGGGCCTTCCCCTTCCGGCAGGAGGACAAAGCCCGGGACCCGGTGCCCCTCGGGGCTTGGCCACTCGGTGTAAAGGGGCTCGGGCAGGGAAAGGAGGCCCTCGTTGGGGTCCAGAACCCCCAGGGGTCCTTCCAGCCGGGCCGGCCGGGCAAAGTCCTCCGTGAGGAGGAAGAGGCCCTTCTCGGTCTTGGCGAAGGCCAGGACGCTTCCCCCTGCCGGGAGGGCCTCCGCCTGGCCCTCCAGGCCCACCCGGTAGAGCCTGGCCTCCCCCTCCTCCGTGCGCACCAGGTAGACCCCGTCCCCACCCCACTTCGGCCCCTGGACGTGGGTCCCGAAGCGCAGGTCCGAGTTGATGGAGTTCCCTAGGCTGCCTTCAAAGAGCACCCGGGCCTCCCCCTCCCTCAGGTGGTAGAGCCTGGCCTCCGTCCCCCCGCCCCGCTCAAAGGCGTGGCCCAGGAAGAAGAGGCCTTCCGGGCTCCATTCCAGGGCGAAGATGGGGCCCACACCCCCGTAGACCCGCCTCAGCCCCCCCTCCCCCAGGAGGTAAAGGGTGTCCCGCCCCTCCCTCTGGGCCTCCAGGTCCTCCGGCATCACCAGGTAAAGCCCCTCGGGGGCGAAGACCATCTCCTTGGGGGCGGGGTAGCGGGAAAGGAGGAGGCGCTTTTCTCCGTCCTTCAGGAGGTAAAGGGCCACCCGCCTCTCGGGAAGGAGCCCCTTGCCGTCAAACTTGAAGGGCCAGCCCTCGTAAACCCGGGGGGCCCCGGGCTTGGGGGCCTCCTCGAGGGCCAAAAAGGCCACCTCGCCCCTGGGCCCCAGGGCGTAGTCCAGGACCCCGGGGGTCTCCGTGAGCCTTTCCGCCTCCCCGCCCCGGAGGTCCAGGCGGAAGAGCTCCTGCGCCTCCCCCACCTTGCGCAGGAAGTAGACGTAGGGGGCCTGGTAGCGGGGCTTCCGGGCCTCCTCCTGGGTGAGGAAGCGCAAAGCGCCGTCAAAGAGGGCGAGCCGGGAGCGGTAGCGGGGCGGGTCTTCCGCCACCACCTCCGTGAGGAGGAACAGGGGCAGGCCCTCGGGTCCGGGCGTGAGGTCGGAGAGGAAGCGAACCTTGTAGAGGAGCTCGGGGTCCATGCCCCCATGATACTGACCGGTCATTCGCCCGCAAGGGGCGCCCCTTTTCCGGTAAGCTGGCCCCGTGGACCGGGACGAGCTGGTGCGCTACCTGGACGAGTACCTGCGCCTGAAGGACTTCCCCCAGGACCCCTCCTTGAACGGCCTGCAGGTGGAGGGGAGGCCCAAAGTGCGCAAGGTGGGGGCGGCGGTGGACGCCGGGGAAGCCATCTTCAGGAGGGCCCTCGAGGAAGGGGTGGACTTCCTCCTGGTCCACCACGGCCTCTTCTGGGGAAAACCCTTCCCCATCGTGGGCCACCATAAGAGGCGGCTTGAACTCCTCTTCCAAGGCGGCGTCAACCTCTACGCCGCCCACCTGCCCCTGGACGCCCACCCGGAGGTGGGCAACAACTTCGTCCTGGCCCGGGAGCTGGGGCTTTTGGACCTCGTCCCCTGGGACGTGGGGGTGAAGGGGCGGTTTCCCCTGCCCACCCCCCTCCTCCAGGTGGCCGACCGCCTGGGCCAGCTCACGGGCATGCAGCCTTTGGTCCACCAGGGAGGGCTGGACCAGGTGGAGACGGTCATCATCGTCTCGGGCTCGGGCACGGGCCTCCTTTCCAAGGTGGACGCCGAGCTCTTCATCACCGGCGAACCCAAGCACGCCGTCTTCCACGAGACCTTTGAGCGGGGCCTCAACGTCATCTACGCCGGGCACTACGACACGGAGACCTTCGGGGTCAAGGCCTTAGCCCAGCACCTTTACGAGCGCTTTGGCCTCCCCTGGGTCTTCCTGGACCACCCCACGGGGCTATAGATGGCGGGGCTTTTCCTCACCCTCGAGGGCCTGGACGGAAGCGGCAAGACCACCCAGGCGGGGCTTCTTCGGGCCTTCCTGGAGGAAAGGGGCCTCAGGGTGGTCCTCACCCGGGAGCCCGGCGGGGGGCTTCCCTCGGTGCGGGACCTCCTCCTAGGGGGGGAGCTTTCCCCGGAGGCCGAGTACCTCCTCTTCAGCGCCGACCGGGCGGAGCACGTGCGCCGGGTAATCCTTCCCAGCCTGGAACGGGGGGCCTGGGTGGTGTCCGACCGCTACCTGGACTCCAGCCTGGCCTACCAGGGCTTTGGCCGGGGGCTTCCCCTTTCCTGGCTTCTGGAGGTGGCCCGGGAGGCCACCTTGGGCCTCACCCCCAGGCTCACCTTCCTCCTGGACCTCCCCCCGGAGGAGGCCCTGAGGCGGGTCAAGGACCCCGACCGCCTGGAGCGGGAAGGCCTCGCCTTCTTCCAGAGGGTGCGGGAGGGCTACCTCTTCCTGGCGGAGCGGGAGCCCCACCGCTTCGTGGTCCTGGACGCCCGAAGGAGCGTGGCGGAGGTGGCGGAGGCGATCCGGGCCCGCCTCCTTCCCCTTCTGCCATAATGGCCCCATGGCCCCCCTTCGCGCCTTTCTGACCCTGGGCCTCTTCCTCTTGGCCCTGGCCCAGGGCGTAACCTTTCCCAAGAGCACCCTCTACGTGGAAGGGGGGGGAAAGCGCCACTTCCTCAAGGTGGAGGTGGCGGACACCCCCGAGCGCCAGGCCCAAGGCCTCATGTTCCGCAAGGCCCTGGCCGAGGACGAGGGCATGGTCTTCCTCTTCCCCACCCCCACGGCGGGGGGCTTCTGGATGAAGAACACCCTGATCCCCCTCTCCATCGCCTTCTTTGACCGCCAGGGGGTGATCCTCCGCATCCTGGACATGGAGCCCTGCCGGGCCGACCCCTGCCCCGTCTACTACCCCGGGGTGGTCTACCAGGGGGCTTTGGAGGTGAACCAGGGCTGGTTCCGCCGCCGGGGCCTCAAGGAAGGGGCCCGGGTGGGCGGGGAGGCCCTGAAGTTCTGGCCCAAGCCGTGGAACGGAACCCCCTCTTCCCCCTAGCCGCTTTCGCCCTCCTCATCCTCCTCTCCGTCTTCTCCCTCCTGGGCTACCTGCTGGCGGCCCGCCGCCCCCCGGGCCCGCCCCCGCCCGTGGGCATCCTGGTGGAGACGGAGGAAGGCCCCCGCCTCCTCCAGGGCCGTCTGGCCCGCACCCCCGAGGCCTGGGCCCGGGGCCTGGGGGTGAGGGAGGAGGCCCTGGAGGCCCTCCTCTACCTCTTCCCCGAGGCCACCGACGCCCCCTTCAGCGCCGAGGGGTACCGCTTCCCCGTGGTGGTGGCCTTCCTGGACGGGAAAGGGCAGGTCCTCAGGGTGGCCCACCTGAAGCCCGGGGAAAGGGTAAGCCCCGGCACCGCCTATCGGGGGGTGCTGGAGGTGCGGGAAGGCCTTCTCTCCCTAAGCCCCGGGGACCGGGTGGCCCCTAGCGGGAGAGGCCTCTAAGGTCCAGGGGAAGTTCAGGGCTCCAGGCCCTACTCCTTGGAGCCGCCTTCCTCCGACTTCTCCGAGCCCTTCTTGGCGTAGTCCTTCACGTGCCAGCCCGAGCCCTTGAAGATGATGGCGGGGGGGGTGATGACCCGCTTCAGGGGCTCCCCCGTCTCCGGGTGGGCCTTGAGGGGCTCGTCGTGGAAGCCCTGCTCAAACTCGTAGTAGTTTCCGGTTTCCAGACCCTTGTACACGTAGACCGGCATACCCTTCCCTCCCTTCCCGGAGTTTGACACTCAACAGGCTTGAGTGTCAAGTGCCCCCCATGGTACCCTCCCCCCGTGGATAAGCCCGCCCTGAGGCGCTGGGCCCGCCAGGTCTGGCGCGCCCTGGACCGGGAAGCCCTGGCCAGGGAGGTCCTAAAGGCCCTCCTCCCCTGGCTAAAGGCCAAGGGCTTCGGGGACATCCTCCTCTACCACCCCCTGCCCCACGAGCTGGACCTCACCCCCCTTCTGGAAACCTACCCCGCCCGCTACTACTTGCCCAAGGTGGTGGGAAAGGCGCTTTCCGTCCACCCCTTTGGTCCCCTGGCCCCCGGGGCCTTTGGCCTCCTGGAGCCCATCACCCCTCCCGAGGACCCCAAGGTCCTGGACCTGGTGGTGGTGCCGGGCCTGGCCTTTGACCGGGAAGGGTACCGCCTAGGCCACGGCCAGGGCTACTACGACCGCTTCCTGGCCTCGGTGCGGGCGGAAACCCTGGGGGTGGTCCCGGAGGCCCTCCTCCTTCCCCGCCTTCCCCGGGACCCCTGGGACGTGCCCGTGGCCCACGTGGCCAGCGAACGGGGGGTGCGCCGTGTCCCGTGAACCTTCCTCCTCCCCGCCGGGGTGCTACACTTGCCCCATGCGGGGGGCCCTCTTGGACCGGGACGGGGTCCTCCTCCTTTTGGACGAGGATGCCCTTTACCAAAAGGCCCTGGAACTGGCCGCGCACGGGGCGGGGCTGGAGAGGAGCCTGGCCGTCCTGGCCCGGGGGATGCGGGAACTGGAGGAGGCGGTGCGGGACCTGAAGGTGAGGACCCTCGAGGAGGAAGAGGTCCTCTGGCACCGCCTGGTGGAGGAGGCGGCCCAGGAGCTCCGCCTCCCCAAGGAACGCCTCCTCCCCTGGCGCTACTACCGCTTCATGAAGCGGGCCCCCGGCGCGGAGGCCCTCCTCACAGCCCTGAAGGCCCGGGGCCTCAAGGTGGGGGTCCTCTCCAACACCCTGCCCAGCCTCCGGGAAAGCCTGGCCTATCACGGCCTGGACGCTTACGTGGACGGCTTCTTCGCCTCCACCGCCCTGGGGGTGGCCAAACCCCATCCCCAGGCCTTCCTCCTGGCCCTAAGGGCCCTGGACCTCAACCCCGAGGAAACCCTCTACCTGGACGACGACCCCGAGAACGTGGAGGCCGCCCGGAGGCTGGGCCTCCGGGCGGAGGTGTACGCCTACCAGAGGGCGCTGGGAAGCTGAAGCCGAACCAGCTTCCCCTCTACCGCCGTGAGCAAGCGGTCTTTGTCCTCCAGAGCAAGCCCCCTACCCCCCTTCACAGGGAGTTGGGCCACCAATACCTTGGCCACGGGCCTGACGGGCAAAGAGGCGCGCTCCTCCAACCCCCCCTCATCCCAGGCGGTGAAGGCGATGTCCTCCCCGGCGTTCAGGTTCACGCGGTAAAGCAAGGTGCGGTCCCCGCTCTCCTCCAGAAGCAACAGGTTTTTGGGCTCTGGCCACGCCACCCCCACCAGTCGGTTTCCAGGCTGGTCCAGGAGGTAGACGTATTCCGCATAGAGCCCCACCGGGTAGGTGAGAAGGAGCACCAAGCGCACCACGCGGCTAGGGCAGTCGCAAAGAGGCTCGGCGTTGGCCAGGAGAAGGTAGTTGCCCGAAGGATCCAGGGCCAGGTGACCAGAACGCATGCGCTGGAAAACCGCTGGAAGAGTTTCCTTTCCCCCTCCCTGGCCCGCGGGAACGTAGCGGTTCCTCCCATCCTCCAAAGCCCCAACCCCAAGCCGCCAAGGCGGCAGAACCACTTCCCCGGAGGCCGGGCCAAGCTCCTTTACCCCCTCCGAAGTCCAGAGGTAGACCTTCTCCCCCACGGCCACCACTTGCCCTCGCATCATGCCTACCCACTGAGCAGGAAGCTCCAAGGTCTCTCCTAAGGAGGCTGTGGGGGATGCCCCCTGGGGTTCCCCTTGGGCTTTCTTCGGCTCCTGGGAGCGCCGCACCTCTACCCAGGGCTTGAGCGCGGCCAAGGCCACGGCAAGCTGGTAGCGGTTCACCACGGAATCCAGGCCGAAGGAGCCATCAGGGTTCAAGGCCATTAGCCCCGCACCCACCACCTTGGCCACAGCGGAAGCCGCCCAGTGCTCCGTGGGCACATCCCAAGGCAAAGGGGCCTCCTCGGTCACACCCAGCCTCTCCGCAAGGCGGGCCAGCACCACAGCCAAAGCCGCCCGCGTTAGGGGTTCCTGGCCCCGGAAAGTGCCATCGGGGTAGCCAGAGATGAGCCCCCAGGAGACCGCCAAAGCCAGAGGTTCCTGGGCCCAATGCCCCGGGGGCACGTCCTTGAAGGCCACGGGCTTGGCCTCCACCCCAAGGTCCTGCAAAACCCGCCCCAGGGCAGCGGCCAGCTGATAGCGATTCAAGGGCTCTTGTCCCCGGAAGGTGCCGTCGGGATACCCTTGCATCCAGCCCGCCTCCACCGCCTGTTTCACCTGAGACGCCAAGGGTCCAGGAGGCAGGTCAGAAAAGGTAGCCCATACCCAACTTCCCACCGCCAGCAAAAGCCCCACGCCCCAGGTTCGCTTCATAAAAGCCCCCGGGTCAGAATAAACAAAAGGGCTGGAACCTGTCCAGCCCCCTCAGGGGTTTCAAAGCACCGGGAGTTCGGCCACGGTGACCACCTCGAGGGAGGGGTTCCCTTGCCGGAAGGCGGCCACCCGGCCCACCACCTGCCCCCCGGCCCGGAGGACCATCCGCTCCATGGCCTTCATGGTTTCCCCGCTGGAGACCACATCGGAAACCAGGGTGACCTTTTGGTTGAGGAGCTTCTCGGCGAAGCGGCGGTCCAGCCAGAGCACCTCCCCCACCCCCAGGGTCAGGGTCTCCACCTCCTGGATGATGGGGTCCTCCATGTAGGGGCGGCGCCGCCTCCTGGCCACCACGTAAGGGAGGCCCATCTCCTCCGCCAGGACGTGGGCGAGGGGGATGGGGCTGGTCTCCGTGGTGAAGAGGGCCTCGGTGTCCTGGGGCACCAGGGGCTTTAGGGCCTCGGCCGCCGCCCGCACCAGCTCCGGATCCCCCAGAAACTCCACCAGGGGGATGCGCCGCCCGGGAAGGGGCTCAATGAGGGGCACGTGCCGGGTGACGCCGCCGATGGTGATGGGATAGGTTTCCATACCGCCTCCCTATTCCGGCTTGAAAAGGGGCAGGTGGCCCAGAGCGATCACGTCCTGGCGGGGCGTGCCCTCGGTGAAGACCGCCAAAACGGCCACCACCTGGCCTCCCACGCTTTCTATGAGTTCCCTAAGGCCCGCCAGGGTGGAGCCCGTGGAGACCACATCGTCCACGATGGCCACCTTCCTCCCCTGGATCAGGGGGATGTCCGCCCCGTCCAGCACGAGGAGCTGGGGTTTACCCGTGGTGATGGAGAGGACCTGGCGGCTTATGGGGTTGATCATGTAGGGCTTCTCCGTTTTGCGGGCCACCACGTAAGGCCTCCCGGTGATCCGGGAAAGGGCGTGGGCCAGGGGCACCGCCTTGACCTCGGGGGTGACCAGGGTTTCCACCTCCTCGGGCAGGCGCTTGGCCAGCTCCTCAGCGGCGGCCTCGGTGAGCTCGGTGTCCCCCAGGAGGTTGAGAAGGGCCACGGCCACGTCGGGCCCCACCTGGACGATGGGTAGCTCCCTTCTCACCCCGGCGATCTCCACAGGGTAGGTCCTCACGCCGCCAGTCTATACTGAAGGCATGCTGAGCGCCAAGATAGAGACCCTGGGCGTGGACCCCCAGAACGGCAGCGTGGTGGTCCTGCTCAGGGCGGAAAACGATAAACTCCTTCCCATCGTGATCGGCCCCCTCGAGGCCCACCACATCATGGTGGCCCTCCAGGGAGAAAAGCCCCCCCGCCCCCTTACCCCAGACCTCCTCCTCTCCGTGATGGAAATGCTCCAGGCCAAGCTGAAGCGGGTGGAGATCACCGACCTCAAGGACGGCACCTTCTACGCCCGGCTCATCCTGGAGCACCGGGGGATTGAGCTGGAGGTGGACGCCCGCCCCTCCGACGCCATGGCCCTGGCCCTGAGGGCGCAGGCCCCCATTCTGGTGGCGGAGGAGGTGGTGGAAAAGGCGGGGGTGGAGGAGGCCAGCCTCAAGCCCCACGGAGCCGCAGAGGCCTAGCTCCCCATCACGTGCACGTGCACGTGGAAGACCTCCTGCCCGCCCTTTTCCCCCACGTGCACCTGGAGCTTGTACCCCTCTAGGCCCAGCTTTCGCGCCACCCGGTTGGCGGTGGCAAAGAGGGCCCCCAGCTTCCTCTCCCCCTCCTCGCCCTCGGGGTAGTCGGAAAGCTTGGGGATGTGCTCCTTGGGCACCACCAGGACGTGGACCGGGGCCCGGGGGCGGATGTCGTGGAAGGCCACGAAGCCCTCGTCCTCGTAGACCTTTTTTGAGGGAAGCTCCCCGGCGATGATGCGGCAGAAGACGCAGCCCATGGGGCCATTCTAGCGGGCAAGGGGCAGGGTGGGGGAGGCCTTCTCCCTGACCTCCACCACCCGCCCCAGCAGGGTGTACCCCTCCACCCCCCGCACCTCCGCCAGGACGGTCTCCCCGGGGAGGGCCTCCCCCTCGAGGCGGGCCTCGTAGTAGTCCGGGGTGTGGCCCAGGAGAAGGCCCCCCTGCCTCCTTTCCACCAGGACCTCCACCTGGCTTCCCAGCTTGGGCCTTATCCTCTCCTCCGCCAGGCGCTGGGCCAGGGCGATGAGCTCCTTGGTGCGGCGCTTCCTCACCTCCACGGGCACCTGGGGCATGGAGGCGGCCCGGGTCTTGGGCCTCGGGGTGTAGGTGAAGGCGTGGACCCGGGTGGGCCTGAGCTCCTCCAGGAAGGCCAGGGTCTCCTGGTGCTCCTCCTCGGTTTCCGTGGGCAGGCCGGCGATCACGTCCGTGGTGAGGGCAAAGCCGGGGATGAGCTCGTAGGCCCTTTGGACCAGGGCGCGGTAATAGGCCTTGTCGTAGCGGCGGCCCATGAGCCTGAGGAGGCGGTCCGAGCCCGTCTGCAAGGAGAGGTGGAGGTGGGGGCGGACCCCGGGGGCGTAGCGGGCCATGACCCGAAGGAGCTCCTCCCCCGTGTCCTCGGGCTCAATGGAGGAGAGGCGCACCTTGGCCCCCAGGTGGTAGAGGTCCTCCACCAGGCCCGCCAGGCCCCTGGGGTGCCCCTGGTAACTCCCCAGGCGCACCCCCGTGAGGACGATCTCCTTGATGCCCAGGCGAAGCAGGGCCTCGGCCTCCGCCAGGGCCTCCTTATGGTCCCGGTGCCTTTCCTTGCCCCGGAGCCTGGGGATGATGCAGTAGGCGCACCCCACCTGGCACCCGTCCTGCACCTTGAGGAAGGCCCTCACCCGGCTATTCAAAAGCCCCCTTTCCCCCGCCCCCCAGAACTCGTTGGGGGGGGTGGTGATGGGGTCCGAGGGCAGGCCAAAGCGCTCCAGGATCACCTTGGGGAGCTCCGCCTTGCGGGCGTTGGGCACCACGGCATCCGCCCCTAAAGCCTTCACCTCCTCCGGGGAAAGCTCCGCATAGCACCCGGTGACCACGATGAAGGCCTCCGGGTTATGCCGCCTGGCCCGGCGCACCTCCTTGCGGGTGTCCGCCTCCGCCGTGGTGGTGACGGCGCAGGAGTTGATGACCACCAGGTGGGCCCCCCCGGCCTCCACGGGGACCACCTCCGGCTCCAAGACCTTGAGGAAGCCCAGAAGGGCCTCGGTCTCCACCTGGTTCACCTTGCACCCCAGGGTGCGGAAGGCCGCGCGCATCCTTCCCATTCTGGTAGGCTTAGGGGGTCCCGTCAATGTGAGCCCCCCCACTTGCCGTGAAAGCCCAAGGGATTGTACCATCTTCCCCGCTAACCCCAAGATATGGGGGGATAAGGAGGGTTATGGAGCGCCATTTCTTTGACGAGCACGCCCAGGCCATCGCCAAAAGGCAGTATCTGCAACCCGAAGACGGGGACATCCTGGGCATGTTCCGCCGGGTGGCCCGGGAGATCGCCAGGCCCGAGAAGCCCGAGGAGAGGGCCTACTGGGAGGAGCGGTTCTACGAGCTCATGGCCTCTAAGCGCTTCTCCCCCGGCGGGCGCATCCTGGCGGGGGCGGGCACGGCCCACGGCAACCTCCTGAACTGCTTCGTCCAGGGGGCCACGGAAAACCCCCCGGAGAGCTTCGCCGGCATCATGGAGGTGGCCAAGAAGCTGGCCCTGGTCACCAAGGTGGGGGGCGGCAACGGGGTCAACCTGGACCCCTACCGCTCCAAGGGAAGCCGTAAGCGCCAGGAGGTGCGGGGGGTGGCCTACCTCTCGGCGGAGCACCAGGACCTCGAGGACTTCATCCGGGGCCTCATGCGCCCCCCCACCAACCCCGAGGGAGAAAAGGAGGAGATCGCCCTCAAGAACTTCACCCGCTCCGTCTACGGGGAGCTCTCGCCCAAGATGCGGGCCCTGGCGGAGCGCTACGGGGTCCAGGTGGTGAAGGAGCCCCCCAAGGAGCGCATCCTGGTCCCCGACGACATGGGGGGGATCGTGGAGGCGGCCAAGGAGGCGGCGGACCTGGCCCGCCAAGGCCTCACCCCCCACGTGGACTTCTCCCTCCTAAGGCCCGAGGGTGCCCCCATCCGGGGAAGCGGGGGGACGAGCTCCGGCCCCGTCAGCTTCCTCTTGGAGATCTTTGACAACTTCCTGGAGTGGGCCGCCTTAGGGGCCGAGGAGGCGGGGCCCGTGGCCACCTTGCGCTACGTGTACGCTCCGGTGCTGAGGGTGGTGCGCCAAGGGGGATGCCTCCATCCGGACACCCTGGTGCACACCGACCGGGGCACCCTGCGCCTCCGGGAACTGGTGGACCCCTTCCGCCTGGGGTGGCAACCCCACACTCTAAGCGTAGCCACCGACGAGGGCTGGCGCGAAAGCCCCGAAGGCTACAACAACGGCATCGCTCGGACCCTCAAGGTCCGCCTAGAAAACGGCCTGGAGATCCAGGGAACCTCAAACCACAAGCTCAAGGTCCTCCGCCCGGACGGGAGCCGAGAGTGGGTGGAACTCAAGGATCTGCGACCGGGGGACTGGGTGATCTGGAGTCTGGACCAGCACACGGGAACCCCCGTTCCCCTCTCCCCCCTCGAGGCGCCCTCCCATCCCAACGCCACCCCCATCCAAACGCCCCGGCACCTCAACGAGGACCTGGCCTTCCTCCTGGGTTACTTTTACGGAGAGGGCTTCGCCAGCGGGGACCGCATAGGGTTTTCCGTCCACGAGGACGAGCCCATGCGGGGGGAGGTCAAGCGCCTTTTCCGGGAGCTCTTCGGCTTGGAGTTGAGGGAGGAGCGCCGACCTGGGGACAAAAGCGTAACCCTCGTGGTCCGAAGCGCACCCCTAGTAGCCTGGTTGCGCCAAAACGGCCTCCTCAAGGGTAAGGCCAGGGAGCTGGAGGTGCCGAGGGCCATCCGCCAGAGCCCCAGGCCCGTCCTGGCCGCCTTCCTCCGGGGACTTTTTGAGGCGGACGGTACCATCACCACTGGCTACCCCATGCTGACCACCGCCTCCAGGCGCTTGGCCCAGGACGTGATGGTCCTCCTAGGAGGCCTGGGCATCCCCTCCAAGCTCCTCCGGTACAACCCCCTCCCCGGCCGCTTCTCCAAGGCCGAGCACTACCGGGTGCGGGTGGTCACGGCCAAAGGCCTGGAGCGCTACCTGGAATGGGTGGGAGTTCCCAAGGGGTCCCGCTTTGAGGCCCTCTACCGCTTCAAGCCGGACACCCGGAGGGAATCCGCCTGGCCCCTGCCCCATGTCCAGGGGCTTCTGCAACCCCTTTTGGAAGCTACCCTTCCCGGCAGGAAAGGAGCGCCCTCCCCTCACACCGCCCTGCGCAAGGACCTCCTCCGCTACCTCAGGGGGGAACGGCAGCTCACCGCCACGGGGTACACCATGGTCGCGGAGAGGGCGGAAGGCGGAGGGCTTCGGGCTGCGCCCTTTGATTTCAGCGAGTACTACCTGCGGGTGGAAGGGGTGGAGGAAGGCGGGGAGATCCTCACCCTGGACCTCTCGGTGGAGGGTAACCACACCTATCTGGCCAACGGGCTGGTGAGCCACAACACCCGCAGGGGCGCTGGGATGGCCACCCTCTCCATTGACCACCCCGACCTCCTGGACTTCCTCACCGCCAAGGACCTGGACCGGGAGAAGGCCGAGGGGGACATCTCCACCTTCAACATCTCCGTCCTGGTCACCGAGGCCTTCATGCGGGCCCTGGAAGGGGACGAGCTCTGGCCCGTGACCCCTGTGGAGGTCCCGGGGAAGTACTACCCCTACCCCCTCGAGGGCCCCTACACCGGGGAGATCCCCAAGCTCCCGGAAAGGGAGGACGGGGCCAAACCCATCCCCCTCTATGGAGGGAAGGTGCCCGCCCGATGGCTCTGGCACGAGATCGCCTGGCATGCCTGGGCCACGGGGGAGCCGGGCCTCATCTTCGTGGACCGCATCAACGAGCTCTCCGCCCTGAAGGGGCTCGGCCCCCGTTATTGGATTCGTTCCACTAACCCCTGCGGGGAGATCCCGCTCACCGTGGGCGAGCCCTGCGACCTGGGGGCCCTGAACCTGGCGGCTTACGTGAAGGACGGGGCGTTCCAGATGGAGGCCTTCCGGAAGGACGTGCGCACCGCCATCCGCTTCCTGGACAACGTCCTGGACGTGAACCAGTTCGCCCTGAAGGACAACGAGGAAGCGGCCAAGAAGCTCCGCAGGCTGGGCCTCGGGGTCATGGGGCTGGCGGATGCCCTCATCAAGATGGGCCTCCCCTACGCCTCGGAAGAGGCTCGGGAGAAGGTCTACGAGATCATCTCCGCCATGCGGGAGGAGGCCATCCGGGCCTCGGAAGAGCTGGCGGAGGAGCGGGGCCCCTTCCCCCTCTACGAGGCGCACCGGGAGTACTTTGAGGCCCTGGGGATAAGGCCAAGGCGCAACGTGGCCCTCCTCACCGTGGCCCCCACGGGCACCACCAGCATGCTCATGGGGGTGTCCTCGGGGATTGAGCCCGTCTTCAGCCCCTTCGTGTGGCGCAGGATCGGCTCGGAGTACAAGCCCCTCCTCCACCCCCTCTTCGTGGAGCTCATGGAGGCCCACCCTCCGGCTCCTGGCTACGAAAAGGAGGGGAAGTGGGACTGGGAAAAGATCGTGGAGGAGATCCAAAAGGACGGGCACGGCTCCGTGCAGAACCTCCCCTTCGTCCCCGAGCCCATCCGCAAGGTCTTCCAGTGCGCCCACGACATCCCCCCCTTAGACCACGTGCGGATGCAGGGAGCGGTGCAGCGGGCCTTTGACGCCGAGGGATACGCCGCCAACAGCATCTCCAAGTGCATTGCCAAGGGTACCCTTATTCCCACAGCCCAGGGCCTTATCCCGATTGAAAACATCGCTCCTCCCCATCCCGAGGACACCTTTGCCCAAGTAGAAGGACTTTACACCGCCGAGGGATACCGCATCACCGCTCATTACTACGCAGGCAAAAAGCGCGGGATCAGGGTCCGCTTGGACAATGGAGCCGAGCTTGTGGGAGCCTGGGAAAGCCATCGCCTTCTCACCCCGGAAGGCTGGCGTCTTATGCGGGAGCTGAAACCTGGAGACATAGTCTTGGGTAAACTCGTCCCTTCCCACGGCCCTGGTGGCCTCCCGCTCCCTGAGGCCATGGGACTAGCCTTGAAAACCAACGCCCGGGACCTACCTTTGCCTGAAAAAATGTCTGAAGACCTTGCCCTCTTCCTAGGGATGTTGGCGGCGGATGGCTCCACGGTAGAGGCTACGGGCTTCGTAGGCATCGCCACCAAGAACCCTGAGGTGGAAAGGGCCTTCCGCCAGATTGTGGAGAAGCTCTTCGGCGTAAAGCCCAAGCGCACCGTTGACAAGCGAACTGGGGTAAAGAACCTTTTCCTCACTTCCCGGCGTCTGGTGCGCTTTGTGGAGAGGCTTATTGGCAAAGGAGCAGCCCAAAAGCGGGTGCCCCAACAGATCCTCCGGGGAAGCCCCGAGGAGAAGCTGGCTTTCCTCCGAGGGCTCACCTTAGACGGCTATGTGCACTCCACGCAGGGGCTTGTAGTTTACGAGGGGAAAAGCCAGCGGCTGGCCTACGAGGCAGCCGAGCTAGCCCGTAGCTTTGGTCTGCCTAAGGTCTACCAGGGGCGGAAAAAGGTCCTTGCTCCCAAGGAAACATACTGTGTTCACTCTGTGGCCGTTTCCGGACCTCTCCAAGAGCTGATCCAGCCCATAGAGGCCCACAAGTGGGCTCAAAAAGAAGCGCGGTACAAGGTGTTCGTCCCCGAGGAGGTACTCGCCACCACCTCCGTAGGCGTAGCCCACCCCGGATATAAGAACTTGAAGTCCGTGCGCCAAAGGGGTGTGTCGGTGGTCTACAACACCACCGACGACCGCCTAGGTTGGCCCACGGAGATTCTCGCCCATAGGGTGGTGGAGGTAGAGGAGGTGGGAGAGGTAGAGATGTATGACATAGAGGTGGAGGGAGTACACCGCTACGTGGTCAACGGTCTGATCTCCCACAACACCATCAACCTGCCCAACCACGCCACGGTGGAGGACGTGGAGGAAGCCTACTCCGAGGCCCACCGCACGGGGTGCAAGGGGATCACGGTCTACCGGGACGGCTCCCGGGAGTTCCAGGTGCTCACGGTGAAGAAGGAGGACAAAGAAAAGGAGGTGAAGACCCAGGACGTGGAACCCGTTACCAAGAGCCTGGAACCTGAGCGGAAGCAAAAGCCTTCGCCCTCCCCGGTCCACGACCGCCCGGGCCGCCTCATGGGCTTCACGGACATGGTGAAGCTCCTCACCCCCGAGGGGGCCAAGCGGAGCTTCCTGGTGACGGTGAACGTCCTCGAGGGGAAGCCCATAGAGGTCATCCTCACCTCGGGCAAGGCGGGGGACGAGGCCAACGCCGACTCCGAGGCCCTGGGCCGGGTGGTGTCCATCGCCCTCCAGTACGGGGTGCCCCCCGAGGCCATCATCCGCACCCTGAGGGGCATCAACGGGGGGCTTTACGGCACCTATCAGGGGAGGCTCGTGTCCAGCAAGGCGGACCTCATCGCCGTGGCCCTGGAAACCATCCCCAAGGAGCTTAGGGGCCTCTTCCCCCAGGAGGAAGCCGAGCCTCTACCCCTCCTCTCCGGCGGTGGCTTGGAGATCAAGGGAGCCTCCACCTGCCCCTCCTGCGGGGAGAAGGCCCTGGTGCGGGAAGAAGGCTGCTGGAAGTGCCAGGTGTGCGGCTACAGCAAGTGCGGGTAAAGATCTGCGGCCTCACCCGCCTCGAGGACGCCCTCCTCGCCGAGTCCCTGGGGGCCTTTGCCCTGGGCTTCGTCCTGGCCCCGGGCTCCCGGAGGCGGGTGGCCCCGGAAAGGGCCCGGGAGATCTCCCGGGCCCTGGGGCCCTTGGTGGTGCGGGTGGGGGTCTTCCGGGACCAAGGCCCCGAGGAGGTCCTCCGCCTTATGGACCAGGCCCGCCTCCAGGTGGCCCAGCTCCACGGCCACGAGCCCCCGGAGTGGGCGGAGCGGGTGGGCCTGTTCTTCCCCGTGATCAAGGCCTTCGCCCTGGAGGGCCCCGCCAGGCCCGAGTGGGCGGACTACCCGGCCAGCGCCCTCCTTCTGGACGGAAAGGATCCGGGAAGCGGCCAGGGCTACCCCAGGGACTGGGCCAGGCCCCTCCTCATGACGGGGAAGCGGGTCATCCTGGCGGGGGGCATTGGCCCGGAGAACCTGGAGGAGGTCCTGGCCCTGGAGCCCTACGCCATAGACCTGGCGAGCGGGGTGGAGGAGGCCCCCGGGGTGAAGAGCGCGGCCAAACTCAAGGCCCTCTTCGCCCGTATGATGGGGGGGTGATGGCTCGGAGCCACCCCTACCATCCCCATCTCCTGGCCATGCTGGAGGCGGCCCACCTGGCCCGGGGCATCCACCTCTACTACCTGGAAAAGGGCTTCACCCAGGGCACCAAGTCGGGCCCCACGGACCTGGTGACCCAGGCGGACCGGGAGTCCGAGGAAGCCATCAAGGACCTCCTCTTAGGCCGCTTCCCCGAGGCGGGCTTTTGGGGCGAGGAGGGGGGAAGCGAGGGGAGTAGGGACGTGCGCTTCATCGTGGACCCCCTGGACGGCACGGTGAACTACGCCCACGGCTTCCCCTTCTACGGGGTGTCCTTGGCCCTCGAGGCCGAGGGGGTCATCCAGGCGGGGGTGGTCATGGACACCGCCCGGGGGGAAACCTTTTACGCCCTTAGGGGCGAGGGGGCCTACCTGGACGGCAGGCCCATCCGGGTCACGGAACGGGCCGAGCTTCTGGGAAGCCTTCTCGCCACGGGCTTCCCCTACGACGTGGCCAAGGACCCCGAGAACCTCACCTACTTCACCCGGGCCCTGAAGAGGGGCCTTCTGGTGCGCCGGCCCGGGGCCGCCGCCTTGGACCTGGCCTACGTGGCCGCGGGGCGGCTGGAGGGCTTCTGGGAGGTGAAGCTGAACCCCTGGGACGTGGCCGCCGGGTGGCTGCTGGTGGAGGAGGCGGGGGGGCGGGTCACGGACCTGGAGGGGAAGCCCTACCGCCTGGGCCACCGCTACATCGTGGCCAGCAACGGCCGGGTGCACCAGGCCCTCCTGGAGGCCCTGCTCAGCGATTAAAATCTTGGGCATGGACCTCGAGGCCAAGAAGAAAGTCCTCCGGAGCTTCACCTACGGCCTTTACGTCCTCACGGCCCAGGACGGGGAAGAAGTGGCGGCGGGCACGGTGAACTGGGTGACCCAGGCCTCCTTTCAGCCCCCCCTCATCGCCCTGGGGGTCAAGGCGGATAGCCGCCTCCACGCCCTCATAGAGCGCACGGGGAGGCTCGCCCTCATGACCCTGGCCCAGGACCAGAAGGGGATCGCCCAGGACTTCTTCAGGCCCACGGTGCGGGATGGGGACCGGCTGAACGGCCACCCCTTTGAACCCTCCCCCACCTTCGGCCTCCCCCTCCTCACCGAGCTCCCCTACTGGCTGGAGGCCGAGGTGCGCCACCTCCACAAGGGCGGGGACCACAGCCTGGTGGTGGCCGAGGTGGTGGAGGCCGGGGTGCGCTACGAGGCCAAGCCCCTCGTCATGTGGGATACGGGCTGGTTCTACGGGGGCTAGAGGACGGCGATCTCCACCTCCCGCCCCTCGGGGAGGAGGAAGGCGCGGAAGCCATCCGTGCCGAAGATGACGTAGGGCACCCGCCAGCGGGCCTCCTGGAGGTCCTTGGGGCTGGGAAGGGCGGGCCCCCTGGGGTGGGAGTGGTAGATGGCAAGAAGGGCCATCCCCTCCTCCTCCAGGGTCTTCAGGGCCTTGAGGAGGGCCAAAGGCTCCGCCAGGTAGGCGCTTAGGGGGCTCGGGTGGACGTTGGGCAGGGGGAGGACCCTTTCCACCTCCCGCCTTCCCCCCCAGAGGCCCACCCCCTCCTTGGGGAACTCCCGGCGGAGGTGGGCCTGGGTTTCCTCCAGAAGCCGCCTGGGCACGTAGAGCATCCGGGACAATCGCCCCCTTCCTGGCCCTATACTATGGGCACCAAGAAGGAGGCGCCATGATCAGAACCGTCGCCCTGGTGGGCCACGCGCAAAGCGGCAAAACCACCCTCACCGAAGCCCTTCTCCACAAAACGGGGGCCAAGGACCGCATGGGCCGGGTGGAGGACGGGACCACCACCACGGACTACACCCCCGAGGCCAGGCTCCACCGCACCACGGTGCGCACCGGGGTGGCCCCCTTGCGCTATAAGGAGCACCGCATCTTTCTCCTGGACGCCCCGGGCTACGGGGACTTCGTGGGGGAGATCCGGGGGGCCCTCGAGGCCGCCGACGCCGCCCTGGTGGCCGTGTCCGCCGAAGCCGGGGTCCAGGTGGGCACGGAAAGGGCCTGGACCGTGGCCGAGCGCCTGGGCCTCCCTAGGATGGTGGTGGTCACCAAGCTGGACAAAGGCGGGGACTACTACGCCCTCCTGGAGAGCCTCCGGAGCACCCTGGGCCCTATCCTCCCCATAGACCTCCCCCTCTACGAGGGGGGCAGGTGGGTGGGGCTCATTGACGTCTTCCACAGGAAGGCCTACCGCTATGGGAACGGCGAGGAGGTGGCGGTCCCCATCCCCGAAGAGGAGCAAAAGAGGGTGCAAGGCTTCCGCCAGGAGGTCCTCGAGGCCATCATAGAGACCGATGAGACCCTCCTGGAGAAGTACCTGGAAGGCGAGGAAGTGACGGGGGAGGCCCTGGAGAAGGCCTTCCACGAGGCGGTGCGCCGGGGCCTCCTCTACCCCGTGGCCTTGGCCTCGGGGACCACGGGCATCGGGGTCCTGCCCCTATTGGACCTGATCCTGGAGGCCTTCCCCTCCCCGGAGGAGCGCTTCGGGGCTGGCCCCCCCCTGGCCAAGGTCTTCAAGGTGCAGGTGGACCCCTTCATGGGCCAGGTGGCCTACGTGCGCCTCTACCGGGGAAGGCTGAAGCCGGGGGACACGCTGATGAGCGAGGCGGGGCCCGTGCGCCTGCCCCACCTCTACGTGCCCATGGGCAAGGACCTCCTGGAGGTGGAGGAGGCGGAGGCGGGCTACATCCTGGGCCTGCCCAAGGCGGAAAACCTCCACCGGGGCATGGTCCTCTGGCAGGGGGAAAAGCCCGAGAGCGAAGAGGTCCCCTTCGCCCGCCTCCCCGAGCCCAACGTGCCCGTGGCCATCCATCCCAAGGGGCGCACGGACGAGGCCAAGATGGGGGAGGCTCTGAGGAAGCTTCTGGAGGAGGACCCGAGCCTCAAGCTGGAGCGCCAGGAGGAAACGGGGGAGATGCTCCTTTGGGGCCACGGGGAGCTCCACCTCACCACGGCCAGGGAGAGGCTTGCCGACTACGGGGTGGAGGTGGAGTTCTCCGTGCCCAAGGTGCCCTACCGGGAAACCATAAGGCGGGTGGCCGAGGGCCAGG
>Ga0197142_1001098_pt1 | contig 24991 bp, 20 predicted proteins | sample GBS60_MetaG_FD_148614 | JGI IMG/M metagenome (GOLD analysis project Ga0197142, IMG submission 148614) | Sediment microbial communities from Great Boiling Springs, Gerlach, Nevada, United States - GBS 60_MetaG | ecosystem: Environmental > Aquatic > Thermal springs > Hot (42-90C) > Sediment... | reverse complement strand
TCGTCCCCCGCGGGGCCGCCAATTGGCTAGCGGCCGTCTCGCTGCGCTGGAATCTCTTCAACGGCTTCGCAGACAGGGAACGGATCCGGGAGGCCGGTTTTCTGGCCGAGCGCGCGCAGGCGCAGCGCCGCGAGGCCGAGTCCCAGGTGCGCCTGCACGTGCGCAAGGCCTGGGCCGATTGGACCGCGGCCCAGCAGCGTATCGAAGTGGCGGGTGCGGCGATCCAGCAGGCCGAGGAAAGCCTGCGCATCACCAAGAACCGTTACGAAAACGGGCTGGCCACGGTCACCGATCTGCTGCGCACCGAAATCGCCCTGCTCGAGGCGCGCAATCGGCGCCTGGCCGCACTCTACGACCAGCGCGTCGCCGCCGCCGAGCTGGCGCTCGCTGCGGGCGTGCTGGCCCCCGATTCTCCCGTGCTGGATTGAGCAGGAGTTCGTTCATGAGATCGTCCGTGTTGATTGCAGGTGTAGCGCTGGCCGTGATGGCCGGCTGCGGCAATAACAGCTCCGAGAAGGCGCGCGCCGCTTCAGAGGCCGCGCCTGTCCCCGTGCGCGCCGTCGTCGTGAACGAGACCGAGTGGCCCGTCGCCTTCGAGGTCACCGGCACGGTGCGCGCACGAACCGCCGCGGTGATCTCCTCGAAAGTGATGGGCTACGTACGGGAAGTGACGGTTCGCCCCGGGGATCGCGTCCGCGCCGGGCAGCTCCTGATCGAACTCGACGCGCGTGATCTGGAAGCGAACTGGCGTCAGGCGCAGGCGGCCGTGGACGAGGCTCGCAGCGCGGTTCCCGAGGCGGACAACGCCGTGGCCGCGGCCAAGGCCGGCCTGGAGCTGGCGCAGGTCACTTTCCGGCGCATGCAGGATCTTTTCCAGAAGCGCTCGATTTCCAACCAGGAGTATGACGAGGCGACGGCCAAGTTGCGCGTCGCCGAGGCGCAATACGAGATGGCGCAAGCGCGTCGCCGCCAGCTCGACGCCAAAATCCAGCAAGCCGAGCAGGCCTTGCAGGCGGCGGCGGTGATGCGCGGTTACGCCCGAATTGCGGCGCCCTTCGACGGCCTGGTGGTCGAGAAGAACGTCGAACCCGGGAATCTGGCTGCGCCGGGGACGCCGTTGCTGGTCGTCGAACAGGAAGGCGCTTACCGGCTGGAGGCGGCGGTGGAGGAGTCGCGTATCGGCGTCGTGCGACTCGGCCAATCGGTCCGGGTGCGCGTGGATGCGTTGGGGCGCGAGCTGACGGGCCGCATCGCCGAGATTGTTCCTGCGGTGGATGCCGCGGCCCGTTCTTTCACGGTCAAGATTGACTTGCCCGGCGCCCCGGGGCTGCGCTCCGGGCTGTTTGGCCGGGCGGTCTTCGAGGCCGGGGTCCGACGAGTGCTCGCGGCCCCGTCAAGCGGCGTCGTCGAGCGGGGACAACTCACCTCGGTGTTCGTCATCGAGAACGGCGTGGCGCGCATGCGGATGGTCACCTTGGGCGCCCGCCGCGAAGCACAGGTGGAGATTCTTTCCGGCCTGAGCGGCGGTGAGACGATGGTGGCCGCGATTCCCGCGGGGTTGCGCGACGGGGCGCGCGTGGAGGTGCAGCCGTGACGTCCCGGGAACAACTCGGCCCGGCGGGCCGCTTTGCGCGCGCCTTCATTGATTCCAAACTCACGCCCCTGGTGATTCTGGCTTCGCTGGCGCTGGGAACCTTCGCGGTGTTGATGCTGCCGCGCGAGGAAGAGCCGCAGATCAAGGTTCCCATGATTGACATCTTCGTGGGCATGCCGGGCGCTTCGGCGCGCGAAGTGGAGGAGCGCGTCACCAAACCCATGGAGAAGCTGCTGTGGGAGATCCCCGGGGTGGAGTACATTTATTCGACCTCCAGCCCCGGCGGCGCCATGGCGGTGGTGCGCTTCTACGTGGGCGAGGACGAGGAAGACTCGATCGTCAAGCTCAACCAGAAGATGTTCGCCAACTTCGATCTGATCCCGCCCGGCGCGACCCCGCCCTTGATCAAGCCGCGCTCCATTGACGACGTGCCCATTCTGGCGTTGACCTTGTGGAGTCCCCGTTACGGTCCCTTCGAGCTGCGGCGCATCGCTGCGCAGGTCCACGACGCCATCAAACAAGTGCCCGACGTCTCCGCCGTGGACATCATCGGAGGGCAGCGGCGCGAGATCCGGGTGACGCTGGACGAAGCCCGGCTGGCCGCGTATGGGCTGACCCCGCTGGAAATCCACCAGGCCCTGGCCGGCGCCAATCGCCGCCTGTCCGCAGGACGCTTCGCGGTGGCCAACCGCGAATTCATGCTCGAAACGGGCGATTTCCTGCGCAGCGCGGCCGATGTGGCGAGCGTGGTGGTGGGCGTGCACAACCAGAAACCGGTTTACGTGCGGGACGTGGCCCGCGTGGAAGACGGGGGCGAAGAACCCGCGCAATACGTGCACTACGCCGCCCGCGACGGTGCGTTCCATCCCGCCGTGACGCTGGCCGTCTCCAAGCGCAAGGCCACCAACGCCATTACGGTCGCGCACAACGTGCTGGCTCGCGTGGAGAAACTGCGCGGCAGCGTGATTCCGCCCGAGGTCGAGCTGACCGTCACCCGCCACTACGGGGAAACAGCCGCCGAGAAATCCAACGAGCTGCTGCTGCACATGATGATCGCGGTGATCTCGGTGAGCCTGCTGATCGGCGTGGCGCTGGGCCGGCGCGAATCGCTCATCGTCTTCATCGCCATTCCGGTCACGCTGGCGCTCACGCTCGCCGTCTTCTACCTGTATGGTTACACGCTCAACCGGATCACTCTCTTCGCGCTGATTTTTTCCATCGGCATCCTGGTGGACGACGCCATCGTGGTGGTGGAAAACATCGCGCGACACGCGCGCCTGCCCATCAACCGCAACCGGCCGTTGATGGCCGTGGCTGTGGAAGCCGTGGACGAAGTGGGCAATCCCACGATCCTGGCGACGCTCACCGTGATCGCGGCCATCCTGCCCATGGCGTTCGTGGGCGGCCTGATGGGACCCTACATGCGGCCCATTCCTGTGGGAGCATCGGCGGCCATGATCTTCTCGCTCATCGTCGCCTTCCTGGTGACGCCCTGGGCGGCGGTGCGCATTCTCAAGCTCGGGCGGGGCCACCAGGAAGGCGAGCGCGAGGATCTCCTCACGCGCCTTTATCGCCGCGCGATGTGGCCGCTGCTGGGCCGCCCGGTCTTGCGCTGGGCTTTTCTGGCGGGCGTCGTGATGCTCTTGCTGGGTTCGGTTGCCCTCTTGTTCACCGGCTTCGTGAAGGTGAAAATGCTTCCCTTCGACAACAAGAGCGAATTCCAGGTGATCATTGACATGCCGGAAGGCACGCCGCTCGAGGAGACGGAGAGAGTGACGCGGGCGCTGGCGCTGCCGTTGCTCGAGCAACCGGAAGTCGTCAACGTCCAGACTTACACGGGCACCGCCGCCCCCTACAACTTCAACGGTCTGGTGCGCCATTACTTCCTGCGCCGCGGCTCGAACGTGGCCGACATTCAGGTCAACCTGCTCAACAAGCACGAGCGCGATTTGCAAAGCCACGACATCGCCAAACGCGTGCGCGACGTGCTGACGCCGATCGCGCGTCGCTACGGCGCCAACATCAAAGTGGCGGAGGTGCCGCCCGGTCCGCCCGTCTTGCAGACGTTGGTGGCCGAGGTCTACGGCCCGTCGCTGGAAGGCCGTCTGGAAATCGCCCGGCAGATCCGGGATCTGTTCGAGAAGACCGAAGGCGTAGTGGACGTGGACTGGTACGTGGAAGACGAACAGCCGAAAGTCCGCTTCCTCGTGGACCGCGAAAAGGCTGCCCTGCACGGCATCAGCCAGGACGAGGTGGCGCGCACCCTGCGCATCGCTTCGGCCGGCGAGCCGGTGGGTCTGCTGCACGTGGACTCGGAAAAGGAAGACCTGCCGATCACGCTGCGTCTGGAGCGGGCCGCACGCTCCGACCTGGAGCGCCTCAAGAGCGTGCACCTCAAAGCCCGCAACGGCAGGTTGGTGCCGCTCTCGGAACTGGTGCGCGTGGAAGAGACGGTCCAGGAGCGGAGCATCTATCACAAGAACCTCATGCCGGTGACCTACGTTACGGCCGACGTCGCCGGCGCCATCGAAAGTCCGGTCTATGCGATTCTCAAGCTGGGTCGCGAAATTTCCCGGATCCGGCTGCCCGAGGGCTATTCCATCGAGCAGTACACCGCGCGGCTGCCCGCCGACGACGCCCGCTACGCGATGAAGTGGGACGGAGAGTGGCACATCACCTATGAGGTTTTCCGCGATCTGGGACTGGCGTTCGGCGCCGTGCTGATCCTGATTTACGTGCTGGTGGTCGGCTGGTTCCAGTCGTTCGTGACGCCGTTGGTCATCATGGCCGCGATCCCCTTCTCGCTGGTGGGCATCCTGCCCGCCCACGGTTTGATGAACGCATTCTTCACGGCCACTTCGATGATCGGCTTCATCGCCGGCGCGGGCATCGTGGTGCGCAATTCCATCATTCTGGTGGACTTCATCGAACTGCGGCTCAAGCAGGGAATGCCGCTTCATGAAGCGGTGGTGGACGCGGGCGCGGTGCGGTTCCGTCCCATGTTGCTGACCGCGGCCGCGGTGGTGGTGGGCGCGGCCGTCATCTTGTTCGACCCCATTTTCCAGGGCCTGGCCATCTCGTTGATGGCCGGCGAAATCGCCTCGCTGCTGTTGTCGCGAATGACGGTGCCGATCGTCTACTTCATGGCGAACCGGCGTCGGGCCGCGGCGACGGTGGGGGCGACGCCGGTCTCGAGCGGCGCGCGCTGACGGGAACGCTGTAACTCTCCGCGCCGCATTGCATCCATGAGCGAGGAGGTATTTCGCCGATGACGCTGGAGCGTTACCTGAGACTGATCGCGGGTTTCTTCGTTCTGCTAAGCCTGGGGCTGGGCTGGCTGGTGGATCCGCGCTTTCACTGGTTCACGGCTTTCGTGGGTCTGAACCTGCTGCAATCGGCTTTCACGAACTGGTGCCCGATGGTGGCGGTGCTCAAGAAGCTGGGCGTGCGCCCCTGCTCGTGAGCGCGCCGTTGCCGGCCCTCTCGCCCTGGCGCGAAAATAACATACTGGGCGTTCATCGCCGGGGCGTGCCATGCTCGACCGTATCAGCGTCCGCGGGGCGCGACAGCACAACCTCAAGAACATTGACGTCGAAATCCCGCGCAACACGCTCACCGTCATCACCGGGCTGAGCGGCTCGGGCAAGTCGTCGCTGGCCTTCGACACGATTTACGCCGAGGGCCAGCGCCGTTATGTGGAGACGCTTTCGCCCTACGCGCGCCAGTTCCTCGATCAGATGGAACGCCCCGATGTGGACTCGATTGACGGCCTGAGTCCGGCCATCTCGATCGAGCAGAAAACCACCAGTCGCAGCCCGCGCTCCACGGTCGGCACCATCACCGAGATCTACGATTACCTGCGCCTGCTTTACTCCTCCATCGGCGTGCCGCATTGCCCAAACTGCGACAAACCCATCGCCCGGCAGAGCACCGAACAGATTCTGCGGCAGATCATGTCCACGCTGCGCGACCAGCGCGTGATGATCCTGGCGCCGGTGGTGCGCGGGCGCAAAGGCGAGTACCGCAAGGAACTGGAACGCTACGCCCAGCAGGGCTTCGTGCGCGCGCGCATTGACGGGGTGCTGCGCTCGCTGGACGAGCCGATCACGCTGGATCGCCGCCGCAACCACACCATCGAAGTGGTCGTGGACCGGCTGCTGGTCAAGCCGGGGATCGAACGGCGGCTGGAGGCTTCCATCGAGACCGCAGCCAAACTGGCCAACGGCTTGCTGGTGGTCGCTCCGGTGGAAGGAGAGGAGCGTTTGTATTCGCAGAAGCTGGCCTGCCCGGACTGCGGCGCCAGCGTTCCTGAACTGGAGCCTCGCTCGTTCTCCTTTAACAGTCCCTACGGGGCTTGCGAAACCTGTTCCGGGCTGGGCAGCACCTGGAGCTTCGATCCGGCCAAGGTCATTGCCGATCCTTCCAAGCCCTTGCTGGAAGGAGGGCTGGGACCTGGGGGCGGTTCCGCCTACATGGTCCATCGCCTCAAGGAAGCGGCGCGCCGCTTGCGCCTGGACCTGAGCGTTCCCTTCGAAGAACTGCCCGCCAAAACCCGGAAGCTGCTGCTGGAAGGGGGCAACGGCTTCCCCGGACTGCTGAACATCCTGAACGAGGTTTACGAGCAGGCCGGAGAAAGTTACCGCGAGTGGCTGATGGATTACATGTCGCCGGTGACCTGCCCGGATTGCAAGGGCAAACGTCTCAAGCCGGCGAGTCTTGCGGTGCGCGTGCAGGGCCTTTCCATCGCCGATTTCACCGCGCTGCCGGTGGCGCGCGCCTTGCCGCTCATCAAGAGCTGGAAGTTCAGCCCGCGCGAGAGGGAGATCGCCGGTCGCGTCGTGGAAGAGATTACGCGACGACTGGAGTTCCTGGCGGCGGTCGGCCTCGACTATCTGAGTCTGGACCGCTCGGCGGCCACGCTGGCGGGCGGGGAGGCGCAACGGATTCGGCTGGCCACGCAAATCGGATCGCAGCTCCGGGGCGTGCTCTACGTGCTGGACGAACCCTCGATCGGCTTGCACCCGCGCGACAACGCGCGCCTGCTCGATACGCTGGTGCGGCTGCGCGACATGGGCAACACGGTGGTCGTGGTCGAGCACGATCAGGAGACGATCGAGCGGGCCGATTATGTGGTGGACCTCGGCCCGGGAGCGGGGCGATTGGGCGGCCACGTGGTGGCATGTGGTCCGCCCAAAGAAATCGCTCGCAATCCGGCTTCGCTCACCGGGCAGTACCTGGCGGGCATGCAGCAGATTCCGATGCCGGCAAGACGCCGGCGCGGCAACGGTCAAAGGCTCGTGGTGCGCGGAGCGCGCCAGCACAACCTCAAAAACATTGACGTGGAATTCCCGCTGGGGACCTTCATTGTGGTGACCGGCGTGTCGGGCAGCGGCAAGTCCACGCTGGTCCACGACATCGTGTACCGCGCCCTGATGCGGCGCCTGCACGGCTCTCGCGAGGAGCCCGGCGAACACGACGCCATCGAGGGTCTGGAGCACATAGACAAGGTCATTCAGATTGACCAGTCCCCGATCGGCCGCACGCCGCGCTCGAATCCCGCCACCTACACCGGCGTGTTCACGCCCATCCGCGACCTCTACGCCATGCTGCCCGAGTCGCGCGAACGCGGCTACAAACCCGGGCGCTTCAGCTTCAACGTCAAAGGCGGACGCTGCGAAGCGTGCGAAGGCGACGGCGTCAAACGCATCGAGATGAGTTTTCTTCCCGACGTCTACGTGACGTGCGAGGTCTGCCGCGGCCGCCGCTACAACCAGGAGACGCTTCAGGTCAAATACAAGGGTTACTCCATCGCCGACCTGCTGGAAGCGACCGTGGAGGAAGCGCTGAGCGTGTTGGGCAACATCCCGCAGATCGCGTCCAGGCTCCAGACCCTGGTGGACGTGGGGCTGGGCTACATCCATCTCGGCCAGCCCGCCACCACGCTTTCGGGCGGCGAAGCGCAGCGCATCAAGCTGGCCCGCGAGCTGAGCAAACGCCAGACCGGGCGCACGTTCTACATCCTCGACGAGCCGACCACCGGCCTGCATTTCGACGACATCCGCAAGCTTCTGGACGTGCTGCAAAGGCTGGTAGACTTGGGAAATACGGTGGTGGTGATCGAACACCAGCTCGACGTGATCAAGTCGGCCGACTGGATCATTGACCTCGGTCCCGAGGGAGGCGACGCGGGCGGCTACGTGGTGGCCACGGGCGCCCCCGAGCAGATCGCGCGTCATCGCAAGAGCTATACGGGCCAGGCCCTGGCGCGGGTTCTGGGCAACGGTCGCCTGCGTTCGCTTTCATGACCCGCTACGAACAAAAACCCCTCGATTTGTGCGGACTGAGGACGGTCTCGTTACAGGCGCGGGGCGGCAAGGTGCGCGTGGAGCACTTCGCGCGCCCGTACCGCAAAGGGACCGGCCTGGCCGCCTGGGTCGAGCGGCTCCCGCGCGTGCTCGCCGCCGAGAGCTTTCGCGCCTTGGTGGACGCGATCGCCAACGCGCGCGCGCTCGGCAAACCGGTGATCTGGGGCCTGGGCGGGCACGTGATCAAGTGCGGCCTGGCGCCCGTGCTGATTGACCTGATGGATCGCGGCTATGCCACGGCCTTCGCGTTGAACGGCGCGGCGGCGATTCACGACTTCGAGATCGCCCTGGCGGGCGCCACCAGCGAGGACGTGGAGGCCGCGCTGCCCGACGGCAGCTTCGGCACGGCCGAGGAAACCGGTCGCCGGATGAACGAGGCCGTTCGCGAGGCGGCCAGCGAAGGCATCGGCATGGGAGAGGCGCTGGGAAGACACTTGCAATCGGCGGCGGATCCCCGGTTCCGCGAGCAGAGCCTGTTGGCGACGGCCTGGCAGCGTCGCGTACCGGTTACAGTGCACGTGGCGGTGGGCACGGATACGCCTCACACGCACCCGGCGGCCGACGGCGCTGCGCTGGGCGCCGCCAGCCATCACGATTTCCGCCTGTTTTGCGGCCTCGTGGCCGGGCTCGACCACGGCGGCGTATACCTCAACACGGGATCCGCGGTGATTCTTCCCGAAGTATTCCTGAAGGCGGTTTCCGTGGTGCGCAACCTGGGCCATCGTCTGGAAGAATTCACGACGGCCAACCTGGATTTCATCCAGCATTACCGTCCCCGCGTCAATGTGCTCGAGCGGCCGCATGCGCGCGCAGGAGGACGCGGCATCGCTCTGATCGGGCATCATGAGCTGATGCTGCCGCTGGTGGCAGCGGCTTTGATCGAAGGCGAGTCATGAGCGCGGATCCCTCCAGCCTCCCGAAGTCCGAATCCCTGGAGCGGCCCGTCAGGGAGCGCGCGGATCATCCCTTCTGGGGCGCCCTGGACGTGGCGTTCATGGCCAGCCTGGCGCTGCCGGCGCTCTTTGTTTCCGCCCTGCTCGTGCTGGGAGCGATGGCTGCCGTACCGGCGTGGCGGACGTTTCGTGCGGGCCAGGTCCTGGCCATGCAGTTCCTGTTCTGGGGCATCTGGTTCGCCGCGCTGTACGCGCTCATCCGATTTCGTTACCGGCGGCGGTTTTGGGCCTCGCTGGCCTGGGTGCGGCCTCCCGGCGGCTACGGCCAGGCCGTGCTTCTGGGAGCCCTGACGGCCGGAATCGTCATCGCAGGCGCCGTCCTGCTGAGGCCTCCCCAGATGTCCATGCCGTTGCTGGAGCTGTTGAAGGACCCGCTCTCGCTGGCCCTGGTCGGATTCTTCGCCGTAACTTTGGGGCCGGTCTGCGAAGAGCTGGCGTTTCGCGGCTTCCTGTTGCCGTGGCTGGCTCGCTGGATTCGACCGGCGCCCGCCGTGGCCCTCACGGCCGTGTTGTTTGCGGTGCTGCATGGTCCCGAATACGCGTGGAGCTGGCGTCACGTTGTGCTGATCAGCATCGCGGGCATGGCGTTCGGCGCCGTCCGGCTGCGCACGGGTTCGACGGCGGCCGCCGCCGTGGTGCACGCCACCTACAATCTCGTGTTCTTTGCGGCGCTGGTTGCGCAAACCGGAGGGCGCCTGCCGTGAAGTCCTTTGCCGGTTATTCGCCCGCGTGAGCGTTTATGTTCGAGACGATTCGCTGGAGCGACGAAGGCGTGGTGATGATTGACCAGCGCAAGCTGCCCCGCGAGGAGGTCTACGTCACTTGCCGCAACTATCGCGAGGTGGCCGAGGCGATCCGCACGATGGTCATCCGCGGGGCTCCCGCCATCGGGGTGGCGGCGGCGATGGGCGTGGCGCTGGGGATGCTGGAGGCCGACTCTTCGGACACCGATGCGGCCTTCGAGGAGATCACTCGCACGCTGGCGGCGACGCGCCCCACGGCCGTGAACTTGTTCTGGGCCCTGGAACGCATGCGGCGCGTCTACGAGCAGCTCCGCGGGCAACCGCCGGCCGCGATTCGCCGCGGCCTCGTCGAGGAAGCCCGGCGGATCAAGGAAGAAGACATCGCGGTCAATGAGGCCATCGGTCGGCACGGGGCGCCGCTGGTTCCTGACGGCAAGGTCGTGCTGACGCACTGCAATGCAGGCGCGCTGGCCACCGCCGGCTACGGCACCGCGCTGGGCGTGATCCGCGCCGCCATCGCAGCCGGCAAGCGCATCGAAGTCTATGCCTGCGAAACGCGCCCCTTCCTGCAAGGCGCTCGGCTGACGGCGTGGGAACTGCTGCACGACGGCATCCCCACCACCCTGATCACCGATAACATGGCGGGTCACTTCCTGAAATCGGGGCGCATCGGCTGCGTGGTGGTGGGCGCCGATCGGATCGCCGCCAATGGCGACGTAGCCAACAAGATCGGCACCTACTCGCTGGCCGTGCTGGCTCACGAGAACCGCGTGCCGTTTTACGTAGCGGCCCCCGTCTCCACCCTCGATTTGTCGCTGGCCACCGGCGACCAGATCCCGATCGAGCAGCGCCCGGCGGAGGAGGTTACGCACGTCTTCGGCGTTCGAGTGGCCCCGGAGGGCGTGCGAGTGGAGAATCCCGCCTTCGACGTGACGCCGAACCGCTACGTCACCGCCATCGTCACGGAACGTGGCGTGGCGCGGCCGCCGTATGTCGGCGCCTTGCGCGATCTCGTCCAACAAACTGAGCAAGCGAGGCTGTCATGACCGAACTGTCCTGGCAAACGATCCTCGATTCCGGCGACGAAAGCGTCTATCAGGTGCGCAGCAAGGCGCCCGGCCCGCAAGGTCGCCTGCCGCTGACCGATGAGATGCTGCGGACCTGGCCCTCCGGGTACCTGTTCGGCTGGACGCAGAGCGTCGGAATGGGCTGGAATCCGGAAGAGCTGGGCCGGCCCGAAATCCTGATCCTCAGCACGCATGGCGGCCTTCAGGCGCCCGACGGCTCGCCCATCGCGCTGGGCTATCACACCGGCCACTGGGAAGTGCATCTTCTGGTCGAAGCGGCCGCGCGCGAGGTCCGCGGGTTGGGCGCCATCCCGTTCGCCGGTTACGTGAGCGATCCGTGCGACGGGCGGACGCAGGGCACCCCCGGCATGTTCGACAGCTTGCCGTACCGCAACGACGCGGCCGGCGTACTGGGCAGGCTGATCCGGTCCCTGCCCACGCGGCGAGGCCTCATCGGCGTGGCCACCTGCGACAAGGGACTGCCGGCGATGATGATGGCGCTGGCGGCAGCCGGCGGGCTGCCCGGCGTCATCGTTCCCGGCGGAGTCACGCTGCCGCCGGAAGCAGGGGAGGATGCGGGCACGATTCAAAGCGCCGGCGCCCGTTATGCGCATGGCAAGGTGACGCTGGAGGAGGTCGCCGAGAATGCGTGTCGGGCCTGCGCCTCGCCCGGTGGGGGCTGCCAGTTCATGGGCACGGCGGCCACGTCGCAAGTGGTGGCGGAGGCGCTCGGCCTCACTGTACCGCACGCGGCGCTGGCGCCTTCCGGCGAACCCGTGTGGCGGGACATCGCCCGTCGCTCGGCGCGGGCCGTGCTGGCCATGATCGAGCGAGGCTTGCGTTTGCGCGACGTATTGACCGAAGCCGCCGTGCGGAACGCCATCGCCGTGCACGCGGCCGTCGGCGGCTCGACGAATCTCCTGCTCCACGTCCCGGCCATCGCGCATGCCGCGGGTCTGCCGCGACCCACGCGGCTGCATTGGATCGAGGCCAACCGGCGCGTGCCGCGCCTGGTGGACGTTCTGCCGAACGGCCCGCAGAATCACCCCACGGTGCGCGTCTTCCTGGCGGGCGGAGTTCCCGAAGTGATGTTGCATCTCAGACGCGCCGGCTTGCTCGACACGCACGTGCTCACCGTGACGGGCGAGCCGCTGGGCCGGGTGCTCGACTGGTGGGAGCGTTCCGAGCGACGCCGGCGCTTCCGGGAGTTGCTGCGCGAAAGGGACGGGGTGGATCCGGACGAGGTCATCATGGATCCCGATACGGCAACGCGCCGCGGGCTGACTCCCACCGTGGTCTTCCTCGAGGGGAACCTCGCTCCCGAAGGCGCGGTCGTGAAGGCCACTGCCATAGACCCCAGCGTGGTGGGCGCCGACGGCGTGTATCGTCACCTCGGTCCGGCGCGCGTGTTCACGACGGAGCCGGCGGCCGTGGCGGCAATCAAGAGCCAGGGGCCGGATCGCATCCGCGCGGGCGATGTAGTGATCGTCATGGGACGCGGCCCGCTGGGCGCGGGCATGGAAGAGATTCTTCAGGTCACCGGCGCCCTGCGGCAGCTCGATTTCGGCAAGCACGTGGCCGTAATTACGGACGCGCGCTTCAGCGGATTTTCCACCGGCGCCTGCATCGGGCACGTGGCGCCGGAAGCCCTGGCCGGCGGCCCGATCGGCAAGCTGCGTGACGGCGATCTCATCGAGATCGTGATTGACCGCGTGCGTCTGGAAGGATCCGTGAACCTGGTGGGCGTCGGCGAGCGACGGTTCAGCCCGGAAGAGGGCGCGCGTCTGCTGGCCGGACGTTCGCCTCATCCCGATTTGGCGCCGGATCCCGAGCTGCCGGCGGCCACGCGTCTGTGGGCCGCCCTGCAACAGGTGAGCGGCGGGCCGTGGGGCGGGGCGGTCCACGATGTGGAGCGCATCCTGGAGGTGCTCGAGGCCGGCCGCCGGGCCTTGGGAATGTAAGCCGAGCGGTTATTCCAACGCGTAACCGTGCACCAGCATGAAGGTGCGCCGCCAGCGCGTCTTGGAGAAGAAGTTGACCAGCAGATCGCTGATGTGCTCGATGCTGAAGGAATTGGCCAGATTCTCGGTGGGTGCGTCGTACGACCAGTAAATGATCAGCGGTTTGCCGATGATGTTCTCGCGCGGCACGAAGCCCCAGTAGCGACTGTCGAGCGAGGAATCGCGGTTGTCGCCCAGGACGAAGTAATGATTGGGCGGAACCACGACTTCGCCGTTGACCACGTGGTGGCGCAACATGTCCAGCGCGGGCTCATAGACGCGCACGTTGGGCTCGCTGGGAAAGTTGTCCCGGTAGGAGTCAAAGTAGCTGGTCTTGTGGACCTTGTACGGCTCGTGGACCCGCTTGCCGTTCACGATGAGCTGCTTGTTCTCGATGCGGATGCGATCGCCCGGGATGCCGATGCAGCGCTTGACGAAGGTTTGCCGCACGTCAATCGGATAGCGGAAAACGATGATGTCGCCGCGACGGACCTCGCTGTAGGGCAGCAGGTGCTTGCTGATGGGTCCGGGCGGAGCGTAGGCCAGCTTGTCCACCAGCAGGTGATCGCCGATCAGCAGCGTGTCCTCCATCGAACCGGTCGGGATGACGAAGGCCTGCACCAGCGTGGTGGTGCCGAACAGCAGCAAGACGATAGTGACCGTCCACTCGGCGACGGCGCCGCGAGGCCGCTCCGGGGCCTGCGCCGCCTTTTGCGCCTTTCCGGTGGTGAGAGTTCGCGCGGAGCCTGCCACGACGGATTCGTTTCCCAACTCCAATTATCGTATGAAAAACGCCGCCTGCGCCGCGGCCTTTGCGGCATGGGGTTGTCCGGTTCGGGTAGACTGAGGCCGTGACGCACGAGTTGATGATGCGCTGGCCGGAGGCGGACGCGCGAGTCGTGAGCTTGCTGCGTGAAATCGGCGCCGCCCGCGTTTGGTTGCCCTGGGAAGCCCCGGGGGACCGCCGGGCGTTCCTCGACGCCTGCCGCCGGGCGGGAATCCGGGCGATCGCCGAAGTGCCGGCCGGCGAGGCGGCCCGGCTGGGCGAAGTGCGCGCCGCGGGGTTCGACGGCGCGGCGATCGAGGGCGAAACGGATCCGGCTCGGTCGGCTGCCCTGGCGCGGAAACATTCCGAACTGGAAATGTTTGCATTGCTGGAGCCTGCGCGCCTTCGCACCCCCGTCGAGCCGGCCCGCGCCATCCTGCGCGCCGGCCTGTGGCCGGGCAGCCGCCGGCCGGAGCCGGGCCAGGCTGCGGCCACCCAGCAAGCCTGGCTCGACGCCAATATTCACCTGATCGCCTGGCTGCGCGCGCGGTTCCCCCAGCGCGAGCCGGTGCTCGGCTACCGTGCCGACGAGGCGGCCGGCGTCGCCAAAGGCCAGCGCGTTCCTTTCTGGACCGCGGAACTTTCGCTGGCCGAGGCCGTGGTTGCGGGGGGCGCCGTGGTCCTGTCTCTGCCCGACTTCTTCCGCGAGGCCTTGCTGTCGGGACAGGGCATGGCCCGCGAAGCCTGGGACTCGCTGGTGATCACCCGTCGCTTTCTTGGGCAGCATGCCGAGGAGTTCCGGAGGCCCGTCGCCTCCCGGGTCGCCGTGCTGGTCGGAGAACTGGAAGAATGCGGCGAGATCCTGAACCTGCTGTTCCGCCACAACGTCAGTCCCGCGGTGATTGACGCTGATGCCCCGGCTGCTCTGGACGGGCGTCGAGTCCTGGTGGCGGTCGGGCTGGGCAGCCATCCGGCGGCCGCCAGGGCGGCCTTGCAGTTCGCCCGCGCCGGGGGTCAGGTGCTGGTCGCGCCGGCGAACGAGAACGAGCCTGCCTGGTGGAAGGCGCCGGGGCTGCGCAAGTTGCGCGGCGAAGAAGAACGGGATGTGTACGCTCTGGACGGCGGCGCGATCCTGGTCTACCGCGCTCCTGTCGCAGATCCAGGCGAGTTTGCGCTCGACGTCATTGACGTTCTGGGCTGGCGGCGGCGGGACCTTCGCATCTGGGGCGCGGACGCCATCATCGGCCTGCTGCACCGGCAGCCCGGCGGGGGCGTCTCGGTGGAATTGCTGAACTACGGCGGACGGGCGGGGGAGTTCCTGATCCGGCTGGAGGGCGAGTTTCGAGAGGCGGTCCTTCGACAGCCCGGCGCCCGGCCTTCACCCCTGCGCGCGGCCGTTCGCGGCGCCGGAACGGAAATCGAGATGCCGCGGATCAGCCGGGTCGCGAGCCTGCTGCTGACGTAAGGTTTGCCGCAACCTCAAGCTTTGGGCTCGAGGATGAACGTGGGCGTCAACCCCTCGACCATGGAAAAGCCCGATCCCGACGACAGCCAGCACGAGCAACCCTGGACCTTGCCCAGAAAAGCGTGCGGGTGAACCTCGACCTGCATTTCGCGGACTTCGAGTTGTCCGTAATAGAGCACCGGGAACGGCGCACGAGCCAATTGCACCCGTTCTTGCGCCACGTACGGCGTTCGCAGGGCGCGTTTGAGGGCGCGCTCCCAGGCGGCCTGATCCACTTCCCAGCCGGCTACGGGGTGCTCGTCGCCGGAATCATCGTTCGGCTTGAGGATGAACTTTTCCCGATTGGTCCGAAGGAATTCCAGCAGGTCCACTTCCTGGTCCTGATAGGTGGTCTTGCGCGGCCCCACCAGACGGGTCCAGGGGATGTACTGGCGGATCGCCTTGCGTTCGGCGGCCGGGAAGTCGGCGGTGAGCTTCTCGTCGGTGAGCAAGTCGAACAGCGCGCGCTTGTGGGCCAGCTCCGAGCGGAAGCTGTTGACCACGCATACCTTGCCCTCCCGGTAGGCGCGCACCAGCGGGTGGCTGAGATCGTAGCGGAGCAGGAACTCGTGGGCTTTGACGCGGCGGTAGATGACGTCAATCTCAAAGGCGCCGCGGCGCAGTACGCCCGCCCGGTACTCCAGTTGGTCGGGGGAAACGATCTCGGCCTCGTATCCCTGGCTGCGGACGTATTCGGCCAGCAGGATGTACTCGCCCTGGGAGGTGGCCTGGAAGGCCTGGCGAAATTCCAGGATCCCGATGCGCGGCCGGCGCTGACCGCCGAAACGCCGGTAGGCCTCCAGAAGCGCGTCGAGCAGGTGTTTGCGGCTGGCCAGCTTGGTCAACTGATAACGCTTGCGGAACTCCAGCATGGGCGGGCAGTCATAGAAGAGGTCCGCCAGCAGGTCGCCGTAAATCATCCCGCTGGGAGTGTCGGCGTCGTATTGCACGAAGGATAGCGCCCCGTTGGTCACATGGGTGTCGAGCAACGAGGTGACGGTGAGGAAGGGATAGCCCGGATCGAGAGAGGCCAGCATTTTCTCGGCCGGCAACATCTCCAGGCGGTCCAGCAGGGTGCGATCTGCGAGCACCATCTGCTTGATCCGGTCAATGGCCGAGAACAGGAACTCGGCAGCCTTGATCAGGGTCTCGTACTGGCGGCGGGTGAGGAAGTGGGGGCGCAGGAACGGGCAGACCAGACGCCCGCTCTCCGTCAAATGGGCGGCCTGCATCTGCTCGACCAGCTTCTCGGCCCACGCGAGATCCCGGTAGGGCTCGCTCTCGATCAGCTTCTGGTAGCGAGCGATGGCTTCTTCTATCTGGTTCATTGGCGGCGAATTGACCTGGTAATCCCGCTTACCAGTATCGCACAGGCAGGCTGGGCACGCGAGTCCCGGCGGCCTGTCTGAAAATAAATAAATCTCGGTCTTTCACGAAATTAGCGGGAGGCATCCCCAGGGGGCGCCTCCCGGGCGCGCTGCTCAGACCGCGGTGATCCGGCTCGATTCTCTCGGAATGACCTCGAACGGCGTCAGGATGGTTAGCGGGGGCCGGGGCGATTCGCCCCGCAACAATTCCAGGAGCAATCCCGCCGCTTGCTCGCCGGCCTGCTCGCCGTGCATCTCCACCGTGGAGAGGGGCACCTTCAGGATGTCGCTGTAAGCCAGGTTTCCGGCGCCGATGAGTTCAAGGTCGTAGGGGATCTCGAGGCCGGCCTCCAGAGTCGCCTTGATGGCCCCCACTGCCACCGCGTCGTTGTAACAGACGATTCCGTCGAGCCTGGGATTGACAGCCAGCAACTGGCGGGTGGCCTGGTATCCGCTATCTGCCGTCGCGCCGCCCGGAGCGACGTAGGCCGGGCAAACCTTCAGGTTGGCGCGTACGAGCGCCTCCGTATAACCGCGGAACCGGGCATCGGCGTTGGAGGTGGCCGGTCCGCGGAGGTGCGCGACGTGACGACATCCCCGGCTGATGAGGTGATCGGTCGCCGCCGCCCCGATCGCCTGGTCGTCCCAGCCGACGAAATTCGCCTCGACGCCGCTGATGCGGCGTTCCAGCAACACGAAGGGCAACGAGTGCCGCTGGAGGCGCTCGAAAATTTCAGCTCGATCGGGAGGCTGGCAGGAAGCGACGATCAGGCCGTCCACCTGCCGGCAGGCCAGCAAGAGTTCGAGGGCCTGGGCTTCCGCGGCGGGATCGGACTCCGTGTGGGCCACCAGCAGGGTGTAACCCGCTTCCCGCAGGACTCGAGCCGCCGCCTGGGCCGCCCGCGCCAGATGCGACTCAGCCAGGTCGGGCGTGACGAAGGCAATCCAATGAGCCGCGCCGTGCACAGTATTCCTCCAGACAGGTCTTAGGCGAGATTAGCGCGGCGGGCGGGTGCTTGCAAGCGGGCCTCTCGCGGGATCAGCCGCCGGCCCGCACGCGCCGGGCCGCTGCGGCGCTCTCGCTCCGCGGCGACTTCTTGGGCAGGCCGCGCAACCGCCGAGCCTGGTCGGTCACGCAGACCAGAAACATGGGCTGGCGGGCGTTCTTGAGGATGTCAATGATCCGCTCCTGCCTGTCCTCCAGGTAGATGGACTTGCCGTCGGTGAGCAGGTGGAGGTCGGAATCCCGGCTGAAAACGTCGCTCAGGCGCCGGCCCATTTCCCGCTGGAGATAGCGCAGCACGCGGCGGATCTTCTGGAGGGAGAAGCCCTTGCGGCGCAGTTCGGCGATCACGCTGATTTCCAGCACGTCCTGCGGGCTGTAGAGGCGCTTGTGGCCCACGTGCCGGGGGGAGACCACGTTGCGCTCGTCCCACCACTGGAGCTGTCGCAGGCTGATGCCCGCCAGCGCCGCCACCTCTTTGCTGCTGAAGCCCTCGAACGGCTCGGGTTGACCAACCTTGCTCTTTTTTGTTTTGAACATAGCTGACGACTTCCGTTTCTGATCTGGCTGCCTCTCAGCGATTGTAGCGGAGCTCGCCGCCGCCTTCAATCCCTCTTTTGGGGGGATTTTGCTATCCGCCCCCGACAAAGTGCACGATTTCGACCTCGGCCCCCGGCTCCAGCACCGTCGTCGCCCACGCCGGCCGGCGCACAATCTGGCGGTTCAGTTCCACGGCCACCCGCTCGGGGTTGAGCGCCAGGGACTCCAGCAGTCCTAGTACCGTGCAGCCCGCCGGAATTTCACGATCTTGCCCGTTGACGCGAATCGGAATGCTCGCCATGGCTCCGGGTGGGAACGGAAGCGCCGCCGCGTCCCGCGGCCGCATTTGACACCCCGTTCCGCAGATCATTATATTCGAATTTCGCGCCGATGCCGTCCTCGTACACCGAACTCTATTTTCCCGTCCTGCTCCAGGCTCTGATCGCCATGGCGGTGGCGGGCGGCATGTTGGGAGTTTCGGCGCTCCTGGGCAAGCGGGTCCGCGACCAGATCAAAGGTTCCCCGTATGAGTGCGGCATGACCCCCGTGGGCAGCCCGCGCGAGCGCTTCAGCGTCAAGTTCTATCTGGTAGCCATGGTCTTCATCCTCTTCGACGTGGAGGCGGTCTTCCTGTATCCGTGGGCCGTGGTCTATCGCCAGTTGGGACTGTTCGCCTTCCTGGAGATGGCGCTGTTTCTGGCCCTGATCCTGGCGGGCTTTTATTACTTTTACAAGAAAGGCGCACTGGACTGGTCGCTGGAGGAAGCTCCCGGCCGCGCGCATGATGAGTGAATGCTTGCCGAACTGTCCTCTTCGTTTCCCCTGATCGCGGAACTGGCCTCCTGGGATCCGCCGGCGCTCGTGGAAGGCAAGCGCGATCGCGGCGAAGTCACCCTTGTCGTTGACCCCTCGCGCATCGTCGCCGTCTGTCGTTTTTTGAAGGAACGCGGTTTCCTCCGCCTTAGCAGCATTACCGCAGTGGACTGGTATCCTGCCGAACCGCGATTCGAGGTGGTCTATCACCTGCACGACATCGAGCGCAACCAGCGGCTGCGGCTGAAGTGTCGGCTGGGCGAGGGTCAGTCCATCGAGTCCGTCACCGCGGTGTGGCGCGGCGCCGACTGGTACGAGCGCGAGGTCTGGGATCTGTTCGGCATCCGGTTCGAAAACCACCCCAACCTGCGCCGCATCCTGTTGCCCGAAGACTGGACGGACCATCCCCTGCGCAAGGACTATCCCGTCCACGGGCGGCGCTACGATTACGCCCAATCGGAGCACCCATGAGCGAGGCAAGCGGACAGCATCCGGATACGGTGCGCGATGCAGCCGGCCGCCGGCTGGTGCTGAACATGGGACCCCAGCACCCGTCCACGCACGGCGTGCTGCGCCTGGTGCTGGAGCTGGACGGCGAGACGGTGGTGCGCGCCGAGCCCGAGATCGGCTTCCTGCACACCGGCATCGAGAAGGAATGCGAGCAGAAGCTCTACCACCAGGTGGTGACGCTCACCGACCGCGTGGACTATCTGGCGCCGCTTTCCAACAACCTTTGCTATTGCCTGGCGGTGGAAAAGCTGCTCGGTCTGGAGGTCCCGCCGCTGGCCCGCTGGATGCGCGTGATGTTGACCGAGCTCACCCGGCTGAACAGTCACCTGGTCTGGCTGGGAACGCACGCCCTCGACATCGGGGCCATGAGCGTCTTCCTGTACTGCTTCCGCGAGCGCGAGGACATCCTGCGCATCTTCGAGATGTTCTCCGGCCAGCGCATGATGACCAGCTACTTCCGCATCGGCGGCCTGGCGGTCGAGCCGCCGCGCGGCTGGCATCGCGCCGTGCAGAATTTCATTCAGGCCTTCCCATCGCGCCTGGACGAGTACGAGGAGCTGCTGACGCAGAACCCGATCTGGCTGAGGAGAACAAAAGGGATCGGGTATGTTTCGCTCGAGGATCTTCTGGATCTGGGCGTCACCGGCCCCATGCTGCGCGCCGCGGGCCTGGCCTGGGATATCCGCAAGGCCGAACCCTACTCGGATTACGACAAGTTCGACTTCGACATCCCCACCCGCACCGAAAGCGACGTGTACGCCCGTTATCAGGTGCGGCTGGAAGAGATGCGCCAGAGCGCGCGGATCGTCCGGCAGGCGCTGGAGGGCATGCCTTCGGGGCCTCACGTGGCCGACGCCCCGGGCATCGTGCTGCCGGACCGCGAGAAGATGAAGACCGAGATGGAAGCCCTCATTTATCACTTCAAGATCGTCACCGACGGCTTCCCGGTTCCGCCCGGGGAGGTCTATCAGGCGATCGAATCGCCGCGCGGCGAGCTGGCGTATTACGTGGTCAGCGACGGCGGCGCCCGTCCCTGGCGCGTGTACATGCGCACCCCCAGCTTCGGCAACTTGCAGGCGCTGCCCGCCATGATCGAGGGCGGCTTGATCGCCGATGTGGTGGCCGCGCTGGGCAGCATGGACTTCGTTTTGGGAGACGTGGACCGGTGAGATTCTCCGAGCAGACCGAAGCCCGACTGGAACGCCTGATGGCCGGTTGCCCGCCCGGCAACAAACGCTCGGCGCTGGTTCCCATGCTCTTGTTCATCCAGGACGAGGTCGGCGCCATCACGCCCGAAGTCGTGCAGGAAGTCTGTTCGCGTCTCGAGCTGACTCCGCTGGAGGTGGAAGAGGTCGTCAGCTATTACTCGATGCTCCGGCGCAAGCCGGCCGGGCGCTATCACCTTCAAATCTGCACCAACATCAGTTGTATGCTGGTGGGAGGGGCCGAGCTTTTCGAACATGCCTGTCGCAAGCTGGGCATCGGTCATCAGGGCGTGACCGAAGACGGTTTGTTCTCGCTGGAAGAAGTGGAATGCATCGGGGCTTGCTGCTGGGCTCCGGCGCTGATCGTCAACTACGACTACCATCACCACGTCACGCCCGAAGCGTTCGACCGGCTCATCGAGCAGCTTCGGCAGCACGGCTCGAGCTCCGGTGAGAAATGAGGCTATGCTGCATCCGGAACCGCATCCTGCGGAAGTCCTGCTGTTGACGCGGCGCTTCCGTCTGCCCAATCCGGCTTCCATCGAGACTTACCTCGCCACGCAGGGCTACGAGGCCTTTCGCAAAGCCCTGGCCATGGCGCCGGAGGAGATCATCGAGGAAGTCAAAAAGTCCAATCTGCGCGGGCGCGGCGGCGCGGGGTTCCCGACCGGCCTCAAATGGAGCTTCGTCCCGCGCAATTCGCCCAAGCCCAAGTACGTCGTGGTCAACGCGGATGAAGGCGAGCCCGGCACGTGCAAGGACCGTCTGCTGATGCAGTACGACCCGCACTCGTTGCTGGAGGGGATGCTGATCGCGGCGCGGGCGGTGGGGGCTTGCGCAGGTTACATCTACATCCGCGGCGAATACCGCTACCTCATTGACATCCTCGAGCAGGCCATCGAGGAAGCCCGCCGGCACGGCTTTCTGGGCCGCAACATTCTGGGCAGCGGCATGGATTTCGAGGTCTACACGCATTCGGGCGCCGGCTCATACGAGTGCGGCGAGGAGACGGCCTTGCTGGAATCCCTGGAAGGCAAGCGCGGCATGCCGCGCCTGCGTCCCCCCTTCCCGGCCACTTCCGGCGCGTTCGGTTGCCCGACGGTGCTCAACAACGTGGAGACTTTCTGCGCGGTGCCGCCGATCATCCTGCACGGCGGCCTGGCCTTCGCCGAGTTGGGCACGCCCAAGAACGGCGGCACGCGACTGTTCGCCGTCTCCGGGCACGTCAACCGCCCCGGCGTTTACGAGTTGCCCATGGGCTTCAATCTGCTGCGCATGATCCACGAGGTGGCCGGAGGCGTGCGCGGCGGAAGGAAACTGAAAGCCGTCATTCCGGGCGGTTCGTCCTGTCCGGTGCTGCGCGCCGAGGAGTGCGATCTGGCCATGGACTTCGACAGCGTGGCGCGCGCGGGCAGCATGCTGGGATCGGGCGGCGTGATCGTCATGGACGAAACCACGTGCATGGTCCGCGCGGCGGCGCGCATCCTGCGCTTTTACGCGCACGAGAGCTGCGGATTCTGCACGCCGTGCCGCGAGGGAACGCGGTGGCTCGCTCAACTGCTGGCGCGCCTGCATCGCGGGGAAGGCCGGCGCGAGGACATTGACCTGGTCCACGACGTGGCGCGCAACATGCTGGGCCGCACTTTCTGCCCGCTGGGCGACGCCGCCGCGATGCCCGCCATGTCGTTCGTGGAGAAATTCCGCGACGAGTTCGAAGCGCATCTGGAGGGCAAGCCGTGTCCCTACGAGGAGGTCGCCGTTCATGCCTGAGCGCATCCGCCTGACCATTGACGGGCGCGACGTCGAGGTGGAGCCGGGCACGCTGGTCATCGAGGCCGCCCGCCGCGTGGGCGTGAAGATTCCCAGCTTCTGCTACTACGAGGGCCTTTCGCTGGCGGGCGCTTGCCGCATGTGCCTGGTGGAAGTCGAGAAAATGCCCAAGCTCCAGACGGCGTGCACGCTGGCGGCGACGCCGGGCATGGTCGTGCGCACGGAAACGCCGCAGGTGGTCGAAGCGCGCCGCGCCATGGTCGAGTTCCTGCTGACCAACCACCCGCTGGATTGCCCGGTTTGTGACAAGGGCGGCGAATGCGAATTGCAGGACATGGCCTTCCGTTACGGCGCGGCCGAGAGCCGGTACGTGGAGGCCAAAGATCACGTGCCGGAACAGCAATGGTCGCCCGTGGTTTACTACGACCGCCCGCGTTGCATCCTCTGCTACCGTTGCGTGCGCGTTTGCGCCGAGGGCATGGGCGTGGGAGCGCTGGGGGTGATCAATCGCGGAGGGCGCAGCGAGATCGCGCCCAATCGCGGGGATCATCTGGAATGCGACGAGTGCGGCGCCTGCATTGACATCTGTCCCGTGGGCGCACTCACCAGCGGCATGTACCGCTACCACACGCGCCCCTGGGAGATGAACCACGTCGGCACCGTATGCGCGTTCTGCGCCGACGGATGCAAGACGACCCTGGGCGTGTATCATAACCGGATCATCCGCGGCAACAACCGCGACCGGTCGGGTTTGAACGACGAGTTCCTGTGCATCAAGGGAAGGTACGCGGCGGACTTTCCTCATCACGCCGAACGCTTGCGTACCCCGCTGATTCGCCGCGAGGGCGAGCTGCGAGCCGCCAGTTGGGCCGAGGCCGTGGCCCTCATCGAGACGCGCTTGCGCGAGGCGCTGGCGCGCGGCGCGCCCATCGGCATCATCGGCTCCAATCACACCACCAACGAGGAAAACTACTACCTTCAGAAACTGGCGCGGCAGGGGCTGAAGACGCCCCACCTCGATCACCGGCGGACGGGCGACGTGGCTGCGCTGATGGCCTCCCTCGCAGGGCGTCAGGACGCGCTGGCCGGCGTGAGCGACCTGTACACCGCGCGGGCCGTGCTGGTGGCAGGCGCCGACCTCGCCCAACAGCACCCGCTGCTTTCCTGGCAGATCCGCGCCAACTGGCGCCACCACCAGGCGCGCGTCTACGTGGTGACCGAAGGACCCGTGCGCGAGGATCGCTACGCCGCACGCAGCCTCCGCGTGGCGCCGGGCAGCGAGCTGGAGGGCGTGTTGTCGCTGGGCGAGGAACTGCGCAGGGAACCCGAACTGGTCATCGTCTTTGGGGATTCGATCCAGGGCGAAGCGGTGGCGCGACTGGTGGCTTTCGGCGATTCGCTCGGGATTCCGGTCAAGTACGTGTGCCTGGTGGACTACGCCAATTCGCGCGGCGCTTCCGACATGGGACTGCTGCCGGACCTCGGCCCGGGCTATCAGCAGGTGGAGACGCCCGGCATGACGCTGGATGAGATGCTCGACTGCTCCGATCTGGCGGTTTTGTGGGTGGTGGGGGCCAATCCGCTGGCCGGACGGAGCCGGTGTGCTGCCGGGTTCCTGCTGGTGCAGGATCTTTTTTTGACCGAGACGGCGCGCATGGCCGATGTCGTGCTGCCGGCGGCGTCCGCTTACGAGAAGGAAGGTACGGTGACGAACGTTTGCGGCCAGGTGCAGCGGCTGCGCCGGGCGGTGACGGCGGAGGGCGCCAAGACCGATCTGGAGATTTTCGGCCTGCTGGCGCGACGCCTGGGTCTCGACGCGGGTCCCGCTTCATGGGAGGCGGTGTTGCGCGAGATCGCGGCCTCCGTGCCCGGCTATGATCTGCCCGTGGAGGTCCTGATTGCGGGTGTCCCGCTTCAGGTGCGCTGCCCCGCGGGCGCGGCTGCGTCGCGCCGCGGCGTGATCCGTTCGGCGCGCGATACCCTGTTCACGTCGGGCACGCTGGGGCGGTACGCTTCGATCCTGGGGCGAGTGCGCGAGGCGCCGGGCGCCCTGTATCGCGGGTGACGAGCATGGAGTACTACCTGATCAGCGCGGTGAAAGCGGCCCTGCTGATGGGCTTTCTGTTGTTGACCCTGCTGTACCTGCAATGGATCGAGCGCAAGGTGATCGCGCACGTGCAGGTGCGCATCGGCCCCTCCCGCGTCGGCCCTCACGGCCTGCTCCAGCCGGTGGCGGATTCGCTGAAGCTGCTACTCAAGGAAGACCTCATCCCGCCGCACGTCAACAAGCTCCTCTACCTGCTGGCGCCCTTCCTTGCCGTGACGCTGGCCTTGCTGTCGTTCGCGGTCATTCCCTTCGGCCCGGAAATCGAGGTTTTCGGCGTGCGCACGCGGTTGCAGCTTGCCGATCTGGACATCGCGGTGCTGTTCGTGCTGGCGGTCTCTTCGATGACGGTTTACGCCATCGTGCTGGCGGGCTGGGCGTCCAACAGCAAGTACCCGCTGCTCGGGGCCCTGCGCAGCGCGGCCCAGATGATCAGCTACGAGCTGCCGCTGGCCCTGGCGGTGGCGGCCCCGCTGCTTCTGGCCAACACGCTGAACCTGCGCGAAATCGTGGAACGCCAGGCAGGCTTTTACCTCGGGCTGCTGCCCCGCTGGAACATCTTCCAGCTCCCGGCCCCGCAACTGCTTGGGTTCGTGGTGTTCGTGGTGGCCATGTTCGCCGAAACAAATCGGGTGCCTTTTGATTTGCCCGAGGCGGAAAACGAGCTGGTGGCCGGCTTTCACGCCG
>Ga0197142_1001097_pt1 | contig 25001 bp, 23 predicted proteins | sample GBS60_MetaG_FD_148614 | JGI IMG/M metagenome (GOLD analysis project Ga0197142, IMG submission 148614) | Sediment microbial communities from Great Boiling Springs, Gerlach, Nevada, United States - GBS 60_MetaG | ecosystem: Environmental > Aquatic > Thermal springs > Hot (42-90C) > Sediment... | reverse complement strand
GCGAAGCGGTGGCGGGGCACTTTTTTCTGCGCCAGCGCGTAGCCCAACATATTCTGCAGGCGGGTGCGCATGGGCAGCGGCTCGCCGTCGGGCTGACCCTGACGCCATAGCTGTAGCCGCTTCCAGTACCACACCACGCCCACGCCCAACGAACTGAGGATAATCCCATAAAAGACGGCTTTCCACAGCGGCGTGATACCGATATAGGTGTGTCGTGTAATCAGGTCCCAATCCCAGCTCATCGTTGTGCCTCCTGTAGGGCGGCAGGGCGCTGTGAGTGTGGGCGCACAGCGCGCTATCGCCCCGATTCGAACAGCGGGTTAAAGATACCGCATGGAGGGGGTGATTCCTGCGAGAAAAATCGCGCCGTGCAGGGCGAGAACTGCACGGCGCATCGTTTTACCCTCGCGCAGGCATTAGGGGAGAGGACTCTAAGCCTCCGATGATGACGCCTATAGTATGATTGGCAGGGAGTTAAGGAGAAGTTAAGGCGTGTTAGGGGTTGGTTAAGTTTTTTCAGGTCAGGGAGCTTCGCTACTGCACAATCACGGTAATCCCCAGCAGGCTCTCCAGCAGGTAGAGGAGCGCCATCAGCGTCCACGCGCCGAGCAGAATCTGTAGCAGTCCACTGTGCAAAAGGCGCAGCCCGAACGGAGGCGTCGCGCCGCTGAGCGGACGCGCCTTGCGCAATAGTTCTTCGCCGACGCGAATCGCCTGCAGAATCTGGCGGTCGGTGGGTGGCTTGGTGGTAGCAGCCCACTGCAACAGTGTGCCGAAGCTGCGCCAGAACATTAGGGTCAACAGCAGTGCGAGCAGCAGCGCGAAGTCGCGCGTATCCTCATCAGGCGCACCGAACTGGAACGCCTTCGCCAGCCCCAAAAACAGTACGATGCCCGCCACCAAATTCGTGCCACAGCGCGGATGCACGCGCGGCATCCGACGCACCACCTCCAGCGTGAGCGGCTCGCCCCGCTCGATCGCATGCACCACCATATGCTCCGCCGCGTGCGTACCCGCAATCGGCAACAAGCGCATCAGCAACAGGAATACGACAAAGATAGAGCTGCGCAATACCAGCCCCATCACATCGGAGAACAGGAACCACTGCCCCGCGAAGGGCGAGTTGTAGTAGCTATACAGGGGGACACCAAACTGCTCCTGCGCCCACCACATGCCGCCGATTACCAACCAGTTCGCCAGCAAATAGAGCGTAAGCAGTAGCGCGCCTGTAAGCATCAGCCCCAGCGTGCCCGCGCCTGCGCTCACGATTCCGTTGGTCAGGTATACGCCCAGCGGGGTCGCCATGCCACCGATTATGCCGACTTGAGGCAGGCTCACTGGTCGCGCCGCCAGCCCCGCCAGCGTAACCACGCCCACATACCGCCCCCACAGGTCGACGCCCAGCGCGGGCTGCTCGGCGTAGGCAAGCGTCTCGACCGCCTCTTCCAGCGGCATGTCGATGGGCAGGCGCAGAAAGTTTTCGTCCATCCACGAGGCGACTGGCTCCAGCCAGTCCGCGCCGCGCCGAACCGCTTCGCGCAGGCGCGATTCGGTCAGCACCCCAACGGGCACGCCGTGCTCAAGGATGGGTAGCACGCCCGCGCCCCCTTGCGCCATCAGCTCCGCCGCACGCAACAGGCTGTCGTCGGGGTAAGCGGGAATCACCCGTTGCAACTTCTCTGCTACGAACAGTTTCTCGCTCATTCCTGCGCCAGTTGCTGGTCGTACTGCAGGTAGCGGTCGTACTCCAGCAGTTCGTACAGCTCCGCGCGGGTCTGCATCGCGTCCAGCATCGGCGTCTGCGTGCCGTGCTGCTTGAGGCACAGGAGCGTCTGCTCCGCCGCCTTCATCATCGCGCGGAAGCAACTCATCGGGAAGATAACCATCTTATAGCCCAGCTGCGCGAACTCGTTCACGGTCAGATAGGGTGTCTTGCCGAACTCGGTCATGTTCGCCAGCAAGGGGGCGGGCACGGCGCGGGCAAAGCGCTCGAACTCGTCGGGCGACTGGAGCGCTTCGGGGAAAATTGCGTCTGCGCCTGCCTGTAGGTAGCGTTTCGCGCGCTCAATCGCGCCTTCCAGCCCTTCGAGGGCGCGGGCGTCCGTGCGGGCGATAATGATGAAGTTCGGGTTGCTGCGCGCCTGCACTGCCGCCTTGAGTTTAGCGACCATCTCGTCGGTGGGGATGACCTCCTTGCCCGCTAAGTGCCCGCAACGCTTGGGGCTAACTTGGTCTTCGATATGGATGCCTGCCAGCCCTGCGCGTTCGAGCATCTGCACGGCACGGGCGGTCTGCAACACGCCGCCGTAGCCCGTATCGGCATCAGCAATCGCAGGAATGCTTACCGCCGCTGTGATGTAGTTGCACACTTGCGCCATTTCGGGCAGGCTGATAAAGGCGTGGTCAGGCAGCCCCAGCAAGCTGTTGGTCACGCCCGCGCCTGAGATGTAGAGCGCCTCGTAGCCGTGAAACTGTGCCAGTCGTGCGAGCGCGGCGTTGAACACGCCCGGCATCACTACAATATTCCGTTGCTCCCACAGCAAGCGCAGCCGCGCGCCTGGATCAATCAGCCGCTCCTCGCCTCGCAGTGGAAAGTTCATTCGCCTCGCTTCCCCAGCATCAGAATATCGGCGCGTGTGAGCGTAATCACCTTGCGCACGCAATAGTAGCTTGTCTCGCGCGTCGGGTTCTCTACCTCGCGTCGAAGCGCGTCTGAGATCTTCGCGTATTCGGGTACATCCACAGGGTCAGGCTTCTCGCGCACCAGCTCCAAGTAGCGAGCGTCGTACAGCCCGATTCCATCTGAGCCGATACGATCCTGAATGTTCGGCGAGGCATAGCGCGGCTCGAAAATAAACTCCACCTCGTATTCCTCCGCCTTGAACGGGTACATCTTCGGATCTTTGCTCATGTCGATTTCGCGGCGGAACTTTTCCTCGCGCACCGCCAGCGAATCTTGCATGTAGGTCAGTTTCGAGTCCACTTCGAAGGTGAAGGTCTTAAGGGCTTTCGGGCTATAGCGTAGGGTTTTGCCCTTGTCGCGTAGAATGACCGTTACGCGCGCGCCCACAGTGGGAATGCCGAGTTTGCCCTCTACCAGCAGCACGCGCGGGCGCACAACCTTCACCGTAGCCTCGAAGCCCAAGTCAATCGGTGGCTGCGTTTCGGGGTTCGGTCCGTAGCGGCGCAGTAGGTCCAAAATCGTGTCTTCCAGATTCTTCTGGCGCACATCGTAGAGATTGTTCGATTCCCAGTCCTTGCCCCGATCTTTCTCGGCGTCCAGAAAGAGCTTCGTCCAGTGGTCGACGGCGTCATCGAAGCGTCCCGCTTTGAAAAGGGCGTGCGCCAGCATGTGGCGTCGGGCAGGAATCATGTTAGGATACTCATTCGCAATTTGCATCCACGGCACGGCGTTCACAGGGTCTTGAATCTTGTGGTAGTACATCCAGCCCATTTCGAAGTAGAGATCCCACACGGCGGGATTGTTCTGGATGCCCTCTTCGAGGAACTTAAGTGCCAGCGGGATGTAGCGTCGGTCGGAGCGTTGCGACTCGTCGGTGAAGTTGTAGCCCATGTGCCATGCGCCTGTGGAGTAGACATCGAGGTTGTGCGGATCCAGCCAGGTCACCAGACGCAGTATGGGCAGCACGGCGTCGTAGTTGCCCGAGTGGAAGAAGCTATCGGCACGCACCCATAGGATGGCTGCTAAGAACTCGCGGAAGCCTGCCACCGCAGCTAACAGCTGGTCAGGCGATAAGCCGACAGGCGCAGCTTGCTTGGGCGCATAATCGCGCGCCCACATCGGAAAAATGCGTATCTGCAACCCCGCTTGAATCAGCAGTAGAACCATCATCGCGCCCCATAAGAGGCTATGATTCCGCTTCATCGTCGTTCCCTCCATAAGAATAGGATAGCCTTCCCCGCTGCGCGTTCGGCGTTCGTGCGCTGTGGGGATTTTGACCTGCGCTTAGACACGGTTACCGTTTTCACCATAATCGCTCACATCTCCCGCTGGTTGAAAATTAGCATGCTGGCGATTAGCAGCAGCGCGATGTAGACCACTCCGTAGGCAATTGTTTGCACAGTGTACGCCGTCGGGTCAGTCAGCACCTGCTCTGGGTTTATGATCGGGTTTTGCACATTGAAGCTAGCGAAGTTGGGGAGGATAATCGTAAGCAGCTGGACGGGGATGCGCGTTAGAGGCGTTACCTCAGGATTGCGCTGGATGCTTTCCAAGAAGCTACTGAGCAAGTTGCCCAGCAGGAACACGCCACCCGACAGGAAGTAGTTCACCAGTGGCGAGACGAAAGTCGAGAAAAACAGCGCGACCGCCGCCAGCAGCGAACTTTGAAAGAAGAACATAACTAACCCGCCAATAATCTTCGGGTCGAACTCGCCCAGCGCCAGCCGCGAGGCTATCAAAAGCACGAGACCCATCATCAGGTACACAAAACCGAGCGTGCCCACTGCGCCGAGAAACTTGCCCAGAACGAACTGGTAGCGCTGAACAGGCTTGGAGAGAATCGTGTAGATGGTGCGCCGCTCAATCTCGAGCGGGATCATGGCTGTGCACAAGATGATGGCAATAAAGGTTCCTGCAAGCTGGACCACGCCGAAGCCGAAGCCGAGAATGAGCGTGCGTGCCCCCCGCCCGCCTGCGAACGGCTCAAAGGCGGGGCTAATCAGGATAATCAGCAGCGCGACAAGCAGGATGACTAGCAGAATGCGCTTGCGCACCGCCTCGCCGAAGGTCGCCCCCGCAATTGCCAAAGTCGCGTTCATGCGCTTGTGCCTCCCTGAATGGTTTCCACGAACAGGTCTTCCAGCGAGCGTCGGTAGGGCTTGACGCTCACGATGTGCCCGCCCGCTGCGCGCACGATGTCGATGACGCGGTCTACCGAGCCGTTATCGGGCTGCTCGACAATCAGCCTGCCGTCGTGCAAGCTGACCTTGCCGCCCAGTTGACGAATCGGCTCGAGAGCGTTGTCGGGCACTTTGTCGGCAATTACCTCCACATGCCCGCCTGCAAGGAGCTCCTCGATGCGTCCCAGCTGCACCATCACGCCCTTGTTGAGAATCGCCACGCGGTCGCACACACGCTCGACATCGGAGAGCTGGTGCGAGCTGATAAATAGCGTCTTGCCCTGATTACGCAGCTCTAAAATCGTGTCGCGGATGTCAATGTGCGCAATCGGGTCTAACCCTGCCGTCGGCTCGTCCAGGATGAGCAGTTCGGGGTCGTTGATAAGGCACTGCGCCAGCCCGATGCGCTGCAACATGCCTTTGGAGTAGGTGCGCAGTGTCTGGTCTGCTGCCCGTAAAAGCCCCACCCGATCCAACAGTTCGTTTACACGCTTGCTGCGCTCTGGTTCGGGAATACCAAACAACTTGGCGTAGAAAGTCAGGATCTCGCGCCCCGTCATGTAGTCGTAGAAATAGGGGTTTTCAGGCAGGTAGCTGATCTTGTAGTGGTTTTTCGGGTCGCCTGCTGGCTGTCCCAGCACATACGCTTCGCCCTCGGTCGGGTAAATAATCCCCAGCAGCACCTTAATCGTGGTGGTCTTGCCCGCACCGTTGGGACCGAGGAAGCCGAAAATCTCGCCGCGATACACCTCTAAGTTGAGGTTCTTCACCGCTTCAACGGCTTGTTTGCTCCACAGTCCCGAATAGCGCTTCGTGAGATTCACAGTTCTGATGGCTAAATCGCTCATTACCGCCTCCTATGATGACGAGTACGGGAGAGATTATACCTGACCCTTGCGCCGTGCGGTATACTCCGCATGTGAGTTGGTGGACGCCGGAGTATCGCGCGACGGCGGAGCGATACGCGCCGCGCTTCGGAGCGCTAAGCGCGGTCTGCCTGCTCATGGTGCTGCTAGCATGGACAGGGATTGGACTGCGCAGGCTTGAGCGCGAGCAACATCCGAACGCGCTCCAAGCGTGCCCCGAAGCCTATCTGCGCAGCGGGCAGTACCAGCTGGTGAACTGGCTGCCGTGCAGCGAGCAAGCATTCCGAGTTGCCCAGCAGCGCGACCGCCTGGTGCTTATCGAGCTGGGCGCGTACTGGTCAGGGCGCTGTCAGCGGCTTGGCAGCGAGGCGTTCTCCGATTCGGGTGTGGCAGACTTGATTAATCGCGAGTTTGTCGCTGTTAAACTCGATGCAGACGCGATGCCGAAGCGAGCGCGTTATCTTCGGCAACTGGCGCAGCTAATGGGTGCGCCTGACCGCTACCCGATTGTCGCGTGGTTCACGCCCGACGGGAAGCCCATTCGCGCCGTTGCGCCCAACACGCGCGCGGAGCTGATGCGCCACCTCGAAGAACTCAGTCAGATGTACCGCACGCGCCCTGAACAGATTCGGCAACTGGCAGCGCAACTGGAGCAAGCGTGGAACGCGCGCTGGGCGCGTCCCGCACGCGCAGCAACCCCTGAGGGCGTTCGCGAAGCGTTTCTGAAGGCGCTGCCCCCACGACCGACAGAACCGACCGACGCCCCGCCCGCTTTCCACTTATGCTATTTGGAGGCGTTGCTGGCGCTGGCGGAGCAGGGCGACCTCACGGCACAGGCGCAACTGCTTGCCCAACTGCGGATGCTGCGCAACAGCCCTTACTGGGACGCCGACCGCAAGACCGTTCAGGCGTTGCGCGATGGCATCGACCCAGAGGGCAAGCCGACGGGCGGCGCACGGCTCCTTGAACAGGCGCGGCTACTAAGCCTCTACAGCCGCGCCGCGCGGATTGACCCCGAACTCGGTAGCGTCGCCCACGAACTGGCGGATGGACTGCGCACGCAATTCTATCGCGAGCGACCAGTAGGCTTCACCGCTGCGCTTGCACCGCCGAAGCTGCGAATTGCGATCGCGCAAGCGAAAGGGCTACCCCAATCCGACCCGACACTGTTTGCCGATGCGAACGCCTACGCTGTGATTGCGCTTGCGGACTACGCGGAGACCTTCGGGACGCTGGACCCGCAGGCGGCGTGGGCGCGTCAGACCGCGCCGCACATGCTGGAGACGCTCCGCGCCTTGCGTACTCCGCGCGGCGACCTGTTCCATAGCTCGATGCGCACAAGCAGTGATTGGATGCCCGACCTTGCGCTGGTCGCGCGTGCCGCCGTGCGCGTGTATCGGTTCCAGCCCAGCCCACGCACGCTCCAGTTCGCCGAGCAACTGTTGCGCCGCATCTGGCGCGAGTACGCTGACCCGACAGGTGGCTTCTACGACGCCTCGCGCAGCAAGCAGTGGGGCGATTTCAAGGTCGTGCCCGTGCGCGTGGGCGCGGACGACGCCGATATGCCCGCCGACAACGCGCTGCTCGCGCTGGCGATGGCAGAGTACGCCGACGCTTCAGGCGAGACGCGCTGGCGGGAACGCGCCGTGCAACTCCTGCAAACGCTCGGCGGCGACTACGACCCCGCTCAACCGCTCGCCTATGCAGGGTACATTCAAGCGCTCGCACGAATCCAACCATGAGTCGAGTGCTGCTGGGACGCACGAATCGGTATGTGTTCCCCATCTGGGCGCGGGGGCATCTCGCAGGCGACGGCTCGGCGGAAGAGCGTGCCGCGCGCTTGATGGACGCGCTGCTCGCCTCGCCCATCGAGACGCTGGACATCTCGCCTGCGCCTGCGTTATGGGGGCGATACCTGCGCGAGCGAACGAACCGACTGCAGATTGCGGTCGCTACGCCGACGCACCTGCTGCTGCACGCCCCCGACGCCCGCATCGCGGCGAACATCGTGCAGTCGCACCTCATCGAAACGCTTTGCGCCGTCGGACGCACACACATCGATTATTATTTTCTCAGTCTGCACGAGATTCCGACCGAGGCGCAACTGAGCGGCGCGTTGGAAGCGTTGGAACTCGCGCGTCAGGAAGGGCAAATTGGCGCGATTGGGCTGGCGGCGTATGGCAAGCCGCTCGCAATTCTCGCGCTCTGGCGCACCCACGACGCCTTCGAGGTCGCCCTGCTGCCCGATGAGACAGAACGACTGCAGACACTGCTGCCCGAAGCGCGCGCACGACGCGCGGGGATTGTGGTGCTCACCGAAGCCAGCCACACACCCGACAAGGGGCAAGTCGTGCTAACATCTATCGAACGCGCGATTGCTATCGCGTCAACCCTCTAAGAGGCAGTTGTCAATCAGACGCGCCGTGCCAAAAAAGACCGCCAGCGCGACCAACGCGGGACGCTCGATGCGCTCGATGGGCTGCAGCGTCTCGGCGTCCACCACTTCTACATAGTCGATTCGCGCCTGCGGCACGGCGGCAATCTGTGCGTAGACGCCGTCGCGTAGTCGGTGGGCGTCGCGCTCGCCTGTTGCATACTGCGCCTGCGCCCACTGCAGGCTGCGGTAGAGTACCGTCGCCGCAGCACGCTCGTCGGGCGAGAGGTACACATTCCGCGACGACATCGCCAGCCCGTCTGCCTCGCGGACAATCGGACACGGTACAATCTCTATCGGCAGGTTCAGGTCGCGCACCATCTGCTGGATGACGCGCAGCTGCTGGTAGTCCTTCATCCCAAAGTAGGCGCGGTCGGGCGTCACGATGTTGAACAGTTTCAGCACGACGGTCGCTACCCCCTCAAAATGTCCTGGGCGCGACCTGCCACATAGCGGCTGGGAGAGCGCCTGCACGCGCACTTCGGTCTGGTAGCCTGCGGGGTACATCTCGGCGACTTCGGGGGCAAAGATTGCATCCACGCCGACCGATTGCGCCAGTTGGCGGTCGCGCTCGAAGTCGCGTGGGTAGCGCTCCAGGTCTTCGTTGGGTCCGAACTGCAGCGGGTTGACGAAGATGCTCACAATCACTGCGCCGCCGTCGTCGCGAGCACGGCGCATCAGGCTCAAGTGCCCCTCGTGGAAGTAGCCCATCGTGGGCACGAAGTGGATGGGTCGCCCCTGCGCCCGCTGCGCCCGTACCCACTGCCGAACCGAGTCGATGGTGCGCAGAATCTCCATAGCCTACAGCGTTTTGGTGACCTTTTGCAGTCCGCGCGGCTGGTCGGGGTTCAAATCGCGCGCCACTGCTAAGTGATACGCGAACAGTTGTCCCGCGACAGCGTACACGAGGGGCGAGAGCATTTCGGGGATGTTTGGGGGCATTGGCACAGGGGTGCGGGCGAGTTTGAGAATCTCGGCGTCGCTGGCGACGATAATGGTTTCCGCGTTGCCCGCGCGCAGTTTGGACGCGCTCTCCAACGCTGTCGCGAAGGTCGCTCCGTCGGGCGCGAACAGCAGGCACGGGAAACCTGGCTCGATCAGCGCGAACGGACCGTGCATAAAGTCGGCGACGGAGTATGCCTTGCACATCACATAGCAGGTCTCAATGAGTTTGAGTGCGGTCTCTTGCGCCGTGGCTTGGTTGACCCCGCGCGCCAGCGCGACGCACTCGCGCATGTAGCGGTAGCGGTCAGCGATTTCCTGCAGGCGCGGCTCGGTCTGCTGCAGCGTCTGCTCAATCAGCGCGGCGGCGGCGTGAATCTGCTGCGGGGCGTCGTGTTGGTTGCGCAATGCCGCCGAGAGCAGGTAGATGACCGCGAGCGCGCCCGTGTAGGTCTTGGTCGCCGCGACGCTGCGCTCCGCGCCCGCGCGAATCTGCAGCGTGAAGTGGCTGGCGTTGGCTAACGGCGATTCAGGATCGTTCGTGATGCTGACGGTCAGCGCGCCATTCGCCCGCGCGTGCGCGACATATTCCACCACATCGGGCGCTTGACCCGACTGCGAGATACCGACGACCAACGCGCCGTGCAGATTCAGGTGCGCACGGTACATCGTGACGACCGACGGCGCCGCCAACCCACACGGGATACCGTTCTGAATCTCGAACAGGTACTTGAAGTAGGCAGCGGCGTTGTCGGAGGTGCCGCGCGCCGCGAGGAACACCGCGCGAATTGCATGGTCACAGATCTGTTGGGCGACGGTCTGAACCGCGCGCCACTCCTCGTCGGCGATGCGCCGCAACACTGCGGGCTGCTCGCTAATCTCCGCTCGCATCATGTGCGCCATCGGGGATTATTGTACCTACGGCAGACAGGAAGCCGACTCTGGGCGCGCTTGCGGGTGCTCGCAAAATCGCCTGCGAGACAGGTTCGGGTTGGTCTTGTAAGGTCGCAGCAGCCGCGCCCCTATACGCCGCGAGGTCTTTTCGTTTCCTTCTGCCGCCGTGCGCACGGCTTACATACCACTTTTCGCGCTCGCAGCGAGGCGAACTTCGCGATGCAGGAAGCGCAAACGATACGGTGGCACACATAACATCGCTTGCGGGGGAAGCCTTCCCAAGGCACAACATAAACTTCGCCCCCACAGACCTCACAGCGCCATCCACAGACCGTATTAGAGTGCATACCACTTCCCCACACTCTGCTATACATACCGGGGGCGTAGGGCTGATTCACGCCTTGTTAATCCTCGTGCGCCTCGTCTTTGTGCGATTCGCCAGTGAGAGGTTGCGCCACGCCGTCGCGGATTTCAGGGTGGCGAATCTGCCCGCCTAAGTGTGCCGTGTAGCCCATCACGCCGAACACCAACGCGCTCGTCAAGAGGGTAATCGCTGTGCCTGCAGACAGCCAGCGCGGGTTTTTGACGCCTGCCGCCAACGCCACACCCGCGACCACACCCAGTGCAACGCCACACCAAAGCGCGAACTTGCCCATCGATTCGTGCTCATCGATGTAAGACTCATCCACACCTGCCATAGGCTCAATCACCTCTTCGGCAGGCTCACCCGTGAGGTAAGCAGGCACGCTGCTCAGCCCTGCCCACAACGCCACCACCAGCGCAAGTCTCTGAACCTCCGCGCTGCGCCGAATCAGGCTCCATCCAAGCAGCAACAGGCTGAACAGTGCGCCCATCACGGGCAGGTGGTTCAGCATCAGATGCAATTGTGCGCCATTCATCGGAAACTTACGCCCTCCAAAGGCAGTATACCCGTATAGCGCTTGAATTCGCAGTGCGAAATGGGTTATAATATAGGCGATGCGGACGCACGGACTAAGCGGTTACGAGTGTGAGCGTTGGAGCACGGGCTCCTGGTTCGGCATGCGCGGGCGCTACCGTCGCCGCGTCTTTTGGCGCGTGTTGAGCTGGGGAGCCTGCGCGGGTCTGTGCGCGTGGCTCCCCAATTTTGTTTGGGGGTCAAGGAGGCTGCGCCGCTATGGCTGAGGTGCTTGTTCTGAACCAGAACTTTGAGCCGCTTAACATCTGCACGATGCGCCGTGCCGTGAACATGGTGCTCACGGGCAAGGCAGAGGTGGTGTTGACGAACGGGCATTACATTCGCACGGTGTCGGGGGGCTTCGAGGCGCCCTCGGTGGTGCGCTTGCGCTACTTGGTGAAGCGTCCGCTGCCGCAGGTGCGCGTGAGCCGTCGTGCAATTCTGGCACGCGACAACTACACCTGCCAATACTGCGGGCATGTGTCGCGCGACCTGACCGTGGATCATGTGGTGCCGCGCAGTATGGGCGGGGGCGACACTTGGGAGAACCTTGTGGCGTGCTGCCGTCGGTGCAACCTCGTCAAGGGCGACCGCACGCCGCAGCAGGCGGGGATGAAACTTGCGCGCCGCCCGCGTCGCCCTCACTTCGTGCCGTACCTCAGCCTGACGCAGTACGCCAAAGCTCTCTCGCGTGAAGCGTGGCGTGACTTCCTGCCCGTCTACGATGGCTTCACGCCTGAGAATATGGATTGACACACTAAGGGGAGCGTCGAGGCGCGCCCTTGCGCTCCCTATGGTTTCCGCAAGATGCAGCTATAGCGCCTTCTTGCCTGTGAGGTCGGCCTGCCCGCCTAGGCGGTTCCAGAAGCGCGGGTTCTCCCACGCGCCGCGCTGGAAGTAGGCGACATCGTGCGGCTCTAAGGCAGTCGGCTGTGTATCCATGTGGCAAGCTCCGCTTGGGGCACGGCGGTCTGTTCGTGGCTCGCAAGGTCTTTAACGGTCGCCGTTGCGGTTGCCAGCTCCGTCTCGCCCAGTAAGATGGCGTAGCGTGCGCCGCTGCGGTTGGCAAGGCGCATCTGGGCTTTCGGACTGCGCCCCTCCAGGTCTAAGTCGCATGCGATGCCCGCCGTGCGCAGCTGCTGGGCGAGTTGCAGGGCGATGGGGCGCGCCGAGTCGCCGAACGCCACCACAAAAGCATGCAAGCAAGGCGGCTTGGGCAAGGGCACTTTGAGGGCTTGCAGCACCAGCAGGGTGCGTTCGACGCCGATACCGACACCCAGCGCAGGGATCGGCGGTCCACCAAGTTGCTCGACCAGCCCGTCGTAGCGCCCGCCACCGCACAGCGCATTTTGCGACCCCAGCCCCTGCTCGGCGATTACCTCGAAAGTGGTGCGCGTGTAGTAGTCTAGCCCGCGCACCAGCCGATGGTCGCGCACATAGCCCACACCAAGCGTCTTCAGCAGTCCCTGCAGCGTCTCGAAGTGCGTGCGGCAGCCATCGCACAGGTAGGGGTCAATCGGCGGCGCACTGGCTGTAATCTCGACACACTCTTTACAGTCCAGAATGCGCAGCGGGTTGCGCTCCAGTCGGCTCTGGCAGTTCTTGCACAGGCGTGCAAAGTTCGCTTGCGCGAATTGGCGCACGGCGTCGCGATAGGCAGGGCGACAATCGGGGCAGCCGATAGTGTTCAAACGCAGCTCCAGCGCGCCGTCAGGGATTCCCAGCTGCGCGAAAAACGCCATTACCATCGCCAGCAGCTCGGCGTCCGCCAGCGGGTGCGCCGCGCCGAAAATCTCCGCACCGAACTGATGCGCCTGACGATAACGCCCCTTCTGCGGTCGCTCACCGCGAAAGAAGGGCGTGATGTAATACAGCTTTTGCACGCTGCCGCTTGCATACATGCCATGCTCGATGTAGGCGCGCACGACGGGCGCTGTGCCTTCGGGTTTCAGTGCATACCGCTCCTCGCCCCGCTCCAGCACATACATCTCTTTGGAGACAATATCGCTGGTCTCGCCGACACTGCGCTCGAACAGCGCGGCTCTCTCCATAATCGGCGTGCGGATCTCACCGTAGCCGTAGCGGTGGCAGTGGTCGCGCCAGCACGCCTCCACATATTGCCAGCGTGCGCTTTCCTCTGGCAGCACATCGTTCATCCCTTCGAGCGCGCGGTACCTCAGTTCCATCGCTTATCTCGGAACAGCTTCGATTTGCCTGCCCAAATATGCCTGAATCTCAGGATCATTGTTCAGTGTATTAAGCAGCGCGCTCATGCCGCGCGCCACATGCATCTTGCCCTCATAGACCACGACAAAGCTGGGCGTGGAGCTGATGCCCAGCTTGGAACCTTCCTCAAAGTCGCGATAGATTTTTTTGAAATGAATATCTTGGTTGTCCACTGCCTGGCGCACCTTCTCGACATCGAGCTTCAGCTGTTCGGCGATTTGGAGGATGCGGTTCCTTGTGAGGACCTCCTGACTTTCGAACAGCTTGGCATACATCTCCCAGAACTTTCCGTGTTTGCCCGCTTCTTCCGACGCCGATGCCGCCACCCATGCCATCGGGTGTCGATCCACCAGCGGGTAGTGGCGGAACACAAAGAGCACTTTATCGCCCAGTTGAGGCAGGATTTGTGCCTCCAGAATCTCATAGGCTTGCTTGCAGGCAGGGCATTGGAAGTCGGAGAACTCTACGATTACCAGCGGCGCATTCTCGTTGCCCTTACGCCAGCCCTGACCGTCAAGATAAAGCATCGTTAGCTTTTCGTTGTCGGTCTGGATGGTCTGTGCGGTGGTGGCGCGGTTCCACTGCCAGCCGCCATACGCCAAGCCTGCGACGACCAGTGCCAGCGAGACCACGACCGACTGCGCTAACTCGCGCGTGAGTACGCCCGTTGCCTGCAACGCGCCGCGCAATCCCACCAGCGATAGCAGCCACACCAGCAGATTCGTACCCGCTGCCGCCAGGCACCACCAGCAGGGCGTCCCCTTCGCATACAAATTCAGCACGAAAAGTTGCACATAAGTCAAGTAGGCAAACGCTAGCACGCCCAGCGTGCTGAGCGTCGCCAGTATCTTGCCATACGCACGCCACTGTTCGGGATACTGCAAGCGCGAGAGCGCCAGCACGACCAGCATTCCAAAGTATCCAAATCCTAACGCCGCAACTGGGATGCCTGCAATTTTCGAGTAGGGCGAACGCGCTACCTCATCGCAACCGCCACCCGTGCACGGCAGCGCGAAATCTGCCGAATGCGAAATCCACAGCAGTGCAGAAATGACCATACCCACCGACGCGAACAATATGAGCAGGCGGTTTAGGACAATCGCATTCATAAAGGCAACCTCCGCATGAAAGTATACCCGCTCAGTGGGCGACGCCATTTCCTTCGTAGGGGTAGCCCCATTCCTTACCGCCCAGCCGAAACTCTATCAAAAACATCAGTCCTACTGCGAGAATCACGAGGCACGCGACGACCTTGCCAATCAGTAGCACAACGCCCGCACACAGTAGCCCAGCCAGCAGTGCGTTGCGCAGCACGAAGGCACGCTCCCAGACGCTGCGCAGGGCGTCCCACAGCCCGTACGCAAGCAATGCAACCCCACTGCCGACTCCCAGCCATGCCAGTGGGGCAAACTGCCAACCCAGTGCGCCCCACCAGTCGCGCGCCCAGCCTGCCTGACGCTGCCATGGTTGGATCTCGTCCACCCCAACCGCCAGCGCAGTGAGTAGCGCGCCTACGCTTCCCAACGCCCCTGCCACGCGCGTAAGCAGGCACAAGTCCATCCGCAGCGGGAGTAGCCCAGTGAAAATCCCTATACCCAGCCCAAACGCAAGCGTTAGAGGTATCCACGCATCCAGCGCTGCCCCCAGCAACGGTAGCCCGCACAGCATTAGCAGCAGCCCATACCCCATTCCGAGACCTACCTGCTCGCGCGTGCCCAACCGAAGTCGTCCTCGACTCTCTAGCCAACTGGCGGGTGCAAACAGCCCCGACGCCAGCGCAAACGCCCAAAACCCCTCTCCTACGCCGAACGACTGACCGCCACTAATACCTGCGCTGAACAGCGAACGGTTCACTCCGTAGCCGCCTGCTATCAGGATGTCCGCGCTCAATACTACAAGCGTGACCAGAACTGCCGCGCAGAGCAACGGTGCCTGTCCCCAACGCGCCATACTTAGCGTCAGCACACTTAGCGCAGCCCAGCATCCCGTGAGCCACCCCGCAATTGTGGTGGCGTCTGCCCTAAAATCACCTGTCCATAGCGAGAATGGAGCGTAGGCGTAGGCAATCCCGACGACTGGCGCGAGCGCGAACACTGCCAGCCCCGACACAAACACACGCTTGACAATCCCACGCAGCCAATGCAATCGCCATAGTGCAACGCCCCCCATAAGCCAACCCAGATACATTGCGAGAATCGCCGTGCGGAAAATGGGCACCAGTCGTTCGCTTGCCTGCGCCCACTCCCTGCTTCGCGTTAGCGCGTTGCTGCGCAGGTCAATCCCGACTGCTTCGGAAGCCTCGCGCAGTACTGCCCGTGCCAGCCAACCGTTCCAGAAGCGATGCCAGTCCGAGTAGCGCGTCTCGAAGGCGGGGCTGCCCGACCAGTCGTCTCCTTGCTGGCGCGTGAGCGCACGATACAGCGTCGGCGCGAGGTCCACCTCGCGGATAACGCCGTTCCAGCGTGTGCTAGGCGAGGTGAGCAAGCCGCTAGGTTCGCGCGCCGCGAAACGCACAACCGCACTTAGGCGTGTCTCGCCGAAGCGTAACTCGCTAGGCGAAGGAATTGCCAGTACCCACACCTCCAAGCCCTCCGCCAGCAGCAGCTCCAGGGCGCGGTAGTCCCAACGCTTCAGTTCCAGCAGCGCCCAGTCTGCTTCGAGGTTGAAAAATGCGAGGCGCATCGCTTCTAAGCTGGGAAATGTTTGCACGGGCGTGGCGGCATCGCTGGCGATAGCAATCAGGGCGAAGGCTGTGGGGCTGGGCGACTGCGGCGTGCTGAGGTACACGCCGCGCTTGCCGGAGCGCCGCAATCGGCTTGCCAGCGTGTGCATGACGATTTCGGACGACGCGCCTGACTGCAGTAGCAGCCGATGACGCGCGGTAGTAGCATCCGCCTTAGAGGCTATCAGCAAAACAAGGCGGCTCTGGGAATTTTGTGCTACCTGTTGCCCCGTCGCCAACCAATAAGGCTCCAATCCCCCTCGCTCCCAGACGATCCACGCCGACTGCGATGGAACCCTGCCGACGATGGAGTCGTGTTCTAACGCTTGATGCACGAACACCACCAGCAATTCGGGCCGAGCATGGACCACCGTCACAAGTATGCACAAAGCATATAGAATGAGCGCGCGCATTATCGGCGGATCGTAAAATTATCCCACTCCCGTGTGGCTTCGGTATACTCAATGTCCACACGCTGCACTCGCGCAGCCAGCGGTCCGCGCTGGAGAGCTTGCAGGAACTCTCGCAGTTGCTGTTCATCTCCCTCCGCAACGACTTCTACCGAGCCGTCCGCGCAGTTGCGTACATAACCGCATAGCCCCAGCCGATGCGCCTGCGATTGCGCAAAGACCCTGTACCCAACACCTTGCACGAACCCATGCACACGCGCATACAATCGCTTCATCACCGCAATTATACCGCTGGGGTTGGGAACGCCTCAGCGGCTTGGGGAGGTATAATAAGGTGGAGGTACGCCATGCGCCGCAGAGGACTGCCGATAGTGTGGATAGGAGTGATTGCCATTTTGATAGCGTTCGTGGCTTGGTATGGGTGGCAGACAAATATTGCACCGCACATTGCGGAGCAACGCGCTGAGCAACAACAGTCAGAGCCTCAAGCAGCCGCCCCTCCGCCTAGCGAGGAAGAGATTAAGGCGCAACTCCAACGCAATCAGGCTGCCGTCTCTGCCCAGCCAGAACCGAAAACAACCTCCCAGAACGAACAAAAACATGCTGGGACACCGAAGACACCACGACCTGACCCCAAACGCGATGTAGTGGAATACTGGTGGGAAACCTTGCCACCTAAGACCAAAAAGTAGGCTTTTGCCCTTCGGAGGAGCGACGATGCTCTCACGCACATTGGTACTCAAGGTCGCGGAGCTTCCTGCGTTCAAACACTGGATCAAGCACAGTCGCTTGACGCAAGGGTTAATCAAACGCTTTATCGCAGGCGAAGATCTGGAAACGGCTATTCGTGTCGCGTGTCAACTCAACCAAGAGGGCTTCCTTGTCGCGTTGGACTATCTGGGTGAAGACACCCACCGCGTGGAAGACGCCGAGCACGCTGCAGAGCAGTACATCACCCTCCTGAACCAGATTCACCAAAGCGGCGTGAAAGCGTGCATCTCCATCAAGCTTACTCAGCTGGGATTGGAGTTGGCAGGCGATACTGCCCGTCGCAACCTCGAAAAAGTGTTGGCTGCTGCGCGTGAGCTAAATAACTTTGTCTGGGTGGATATGGAAAGCAGTAAACACACGCAGTCGATTCTGGACTTGTTCTGCGAGATGTATCCCAAGTATCCCAACTCTGGGACAGTTCTCCAGAGCTACCTCTATCGCACGCCCCAGGACCTGAAAAGGCTGCTCGGTTTAGGAGCGCGCATTCGGCTGGTCAAAGGCGCGTATGCGGAGCCGAAAGAAGTTGCATACCCTGATAAACGGTCAGTCGATAGACAGTTCAAAATCCAGATGGAACAACTCCTCGAGCAGGGTAAAGAGCCGGCGATTGCTACCCATGACACGCGCCTGATTAGCCACGCCCAACGCTACGCGGCAAAGTTGGGTCTGGACAAAACCCGTTTTGAATTCCAACTGCTCTACGGAATTAGTCGGGAGCTACAGAAGCGGCTTGTGACAGAGGGCTACCGCACGCTGATTTATGTACCCTACGGCGAGCAGTGGTATCCCTATTTTTCTCGTCGCTTAGCGGAGCGTCCTGCCAATCTCTATTTCATCCTTCGGAGCCTGTTTCGGAAGTAGACGGCGCTCCCGTGTCTTCGCTTTCTTCTTGCTCCTCCAGCTCCTCCGTCTTTTGCCGTTCTTGCTCACGAGCCTTGAGTAGCGGTAGTACCTCACGAAACAAATCGGTCCCCGCCTCGCGGAGCCACTCGTAGACCACCGATTCCACTGCGCTGATTATTGCGCCGCTGCTTGACAGCCGCAGCAGCGCATACTTCCAATCGCGTTTCTGGCGGCTCGCAACAGCATCGTAGGGCACATGTACCATGTAGCCTGCCTTAAGCATATCCAACGCAGTCTGCATCACACAGATATGCACTTCCACACCCGCAAGAACGACTTGGGAGCACCCTGTTGCCTGCAGGTATTGTGCGAAGGATTCCGACGCCAGACAGCTGAAACATAGCTTGTCGAAGACTGGGGCGTCCCGTATGGCAGTGGCAATCTCTGGAGCCAGCGCGCCCAGTTTTTCGGCATTCTGTGTGGTCGCGAGCACAGGGACTCCAATTCGCTGCGCCACTTGAACAAGTAGATGAATGTTCCCAACGATGAGGTTCCTGACCTTGATGGGTTTCAGGAACACCTCCTGCGCATCAACAATCACGAGCGCCGAGTTCTCTCGGCTAAGCAGTCTCTCTGAGCGTTCCATCGTCTACCCTCGTGCTTTTCATGTGAAAACCTACAGCCCTTCAGGCGCTATGATCTCCAAAATGCGCCCCAGTTCCTCTTCCGAGTAAAACTCGATGACGATTCTGCCGCCGCCTCCTGCCCACTGCACAACTTGTACACGCGTGCCCAAGTAGGCGCTGAGATTATGCTCCAGCGCCTTCAACTCGTCAGGCTTAGGCGAGGGTAGAGACGCAGGTTCAGGCAGGTCACGGGGGGTCGGGTTCATCGGACGCAGTTCGCGGGCGCGCAGCTCCGCAGCACGCACGCTAAGCCCCTCCGAAGTGATTTCGTTCCACAACATCCGCTGCAAGGTCGGATCCTTTACCATCAGCAAGGCACGCCCATGCCCTTCGCTGATTATGCCCTCCTGCAAGCTCCTGATGATATATTCTGGCAGCTGCAATAGGCGAAGCGTATTCGAGATCGCGGGCACGCTCTTGCCCACACGCTGGGCAACTTGTTCCTGCGTCATCCCAAACTCGTCCATTAGCCGCCTATAGGCGAGTGCAGCATCAATCGGGTTAATGTCTTCACGCTGCACATTCTCGACCAGCGCTATCTCAAGCATCTGCTGCTCCGACGGGGAGCGCACGAGGGCAGGAATAGTCGTCAACCCCGCCATTCGAGCCGCACGCAGTCGGCGCTCACCCGCAACCAGCACATAGTTCTCCTCGCCCTCCTGCCGAACGATGATTGGCTGCAGAACGCCCACCTCCCGAATAGATGCTGCTAGCTCTTCGAGTGCCTCTTCACTGAATTGGCGACGCGGTTGATAGGGATTCATGCGTATCTGCGAGATGGGAATCTCCCGCACGAATGTCTCCGCCAGCTCGCTCCGCCCAAGCAATGCACTCAAGCCTTTACCCAGCGCAGGACGCGACATATTCTTTGACCTCCTCGACGAATTGCAAATATGCTTGCGCCCCCCGTGAGCGAGGGTCGTACTCCAAAACCGACTGCCCGAAACTTGGCGACTCGCTCACGCGAATGTTGCGCGGAATAACGCTCCGAGCAACCTTCGTCCCAAAGAACTTGCGTACTTCCTGCTCCACTTGCTCTGAGAGGCGCGTGCGCGAATCGTGCATCGTCAGCAGCACCTTCCAAATCTCGACGCGCGGATTCAGGTGCTGCCGTACCAAATCTATCGTTTGCAGCAGTTGCGACAGCCCCTCCAGCGCGTAATACTCGCACTGCACAGGCACGATTAGCCCATCCGCCGCCGTGAGTGCGTTTATCGTGAGCGTGCCCAGCGATGGCGGCGTGTCGATAATAACCCATCGATACCTCTCACGCAGCGGGGTCAGGAGGCTTTTTAGGATTGTCTCGCGTGCAATCCGCGACGCCAGCATCACATCCACACCCGCCAAATCGATACTTGCGGGGATAAGGTGCAGATTCGGGCGCGTCGTTTCCAGAACTGGCGGCTCGTCAAAGTCGCCCGACGAGCGTGCCAGCCAATCTTGAATCCACTGAAAGAGGTTGCAGGGCGCGGTTCGAGGATCCAGTCCCAGCCCGCTAGTGGCGTTCGCCTGGGGGTCAGCGTCCACCAACAGCGTCGGCTCGCCGCCCTGTGCAAGCCCTACTGCTAAGTTGACCGCCGTTGTGGTCTTCCCGACGCCGCCCTTCTGATTGATGACCGCCAAGATCCAGCCCTGCTGCCTCACAAGAGCGCTATTCGCGCCCACCCAAATATCTCCTGCCAGATCCTTCTCGATTCGGGTATACTTTAGCGACGAAAAACGACATCGCCTCACATGTGGTATGGCATATGGTGGAGGTGATGCCTATGGAACGAGCCATGACGGATCACGAGACGCCTATGGAGCAGGAGCAGACATCGCAGACTCACGCGCCAGACACAGAGCCTCTACAGGCGCGTATCGCAGAATTGGAGCAGGCGTACGAAGAGCAGAAGAATCTCTATCTGCGCACGCTGGCGGACTTCCAGAACTACCGCCGCCGCCAGCATGAGGAGATGGAACGCCAGCGCGGCTTACTGCTTGAGTCTGTGATGACTGAACTGCTGCCTATCTTGGACAACTTCGAGCGCGCGTTGCAAGCTGCCGAAGCCACGCGTGAACTGGAGCCGCTCATTGAGGGCGTGCGGATGACCGAGCGGCAGATCAAAGCAGTGCTGGCGCGCTACGACATCCACCCCATCACCGCGATTGGTCAGCCATTCGACCCTAACCTCCACGAGGCAATCCAGCGCGTGGAGACCACCGATTACGAAGACGGCATCGTCATCGACGAGGTCGAGCGCGGCTACCGCATGGGCGAGCGCGTCTTGCGCCCCAGCCGCGTCATCGTCGCCAAACGCCCTTCAGAACCCACCCCTCAAGGACTGGATGTGCAAGCATGAAACGCTATTTCGGAACGGACGGCGTGCGCGGGGTAGCGAACGAACTGCTAACGCCTGAATTCGCGCTGCGACTGGGGCGCGCCATCGCCCTACAGCTGCTGGAGACCACACCCCACCACCCACCGCGTGTATTGATTGGGCGCGACACCCGTCGCAGTGGCGCGATGCTCGAAACCGCCCTCGTGAGCGGCATCACCGCGCTGGGGGCACACGCAACATCGGCAGGAGTCGTACCTACACCCGCTGTTGCCTACCTCGTGCGTGAGGGTCACTACGACTTAGGCATCGTTATCTCCGCCTCGCATAATCCTGCCCGCGACAACGGCATAAAGCTTATCGGCAGCGATGGTTACAAATTCCCCGACGAGTACGAAATGGGGATAGAAGCAAAGCTCGCGGAATCATCGGAACCGTTCCCGTATCCACCCCCGAACAGAATAGGACTTTGGGAGTATGCCGAGCGCGAGAGTGAGCAGTACCTCCTGTACCTGCTGCACATCATGCGCGAACTGACAGGTGAGCGCGAACCCCTGCGCGGGGTGCACATTGCCCTCGACTGCGCCAACGGCGCGGCGAGTCGCTACGCGCCCGCTGTGCTGCACGAGCTCGGCGCGAAGGTGAGCCTCTATGCGGGCGAGCCTGATGGGGACAACATCAACCTGAACTGCGGCTCGACACATTTGGAGAATCTGCAACGCGCTTTATTGGAGACTAACGCCGACATCGGTGTCGCCTTCGACGGGGACGCCGATCGCGCCCTCTTTTGTGACGAGCGAGGCGACCCAGTAGACGGGGACGCCATTATGACCCTCTGGGCAATCACCCGTCGCCAGCAGAACGCGCTGAACCCACCTCTGGTCATAGCCACCGAAATGAGCAACTTGGGCATGCAAAAACGCCTCGAATCGGCGGGTATCCAACTACACCGCACGAAGGTCGGCGACCGCTATGTTGCCGAAGCGATGCGTGCTACAGGGGCACTGATCGGCGGCGAACAGTCGGGACACATCATCTTCCGCGAGCGGGCGACCACAGGCGACGGGCTCATCACCATGCTGGAAACACTCGCCCTCTGGCTGCGGTACCAGAAACCCTTTTCGGAGATTGCGCACCCTTTCGAACCCTACCCGCAGAAGTTGGTTTCCGTTCCTGTGCGAGACAAGCACGGTTGGCAGACAAACCGCGAGATACAGACCCAAATTCAGGAGATGGAGCGCATGCTGGGTACACGCGGGCGCCTCAGTGTCCGTGCCTCAGGTACAGAAAATCTTATCCGCGTGATGGTAGAGGCAGAGACGCCAGAACTTGTGGACGCTGCACTAGAGCCTGTGGTAAACGCTGTCAAACGGGCGTTAGGCTGATCGGATTGTCGCGATGGGCGGAACCACGGAGGGCGCGAACACCGACTTTACTGCCGATGTCGTGTGCGTCTTCGTGGACAGGCATCGGGCTCCGATAGTGAAAATGGAACGCACACCTGCCAAGAACCCCACCCTCCAGCGCGCGACTCCCCCAAGAGCGACTAAATCGCCCCAACTCCTGCCCGTACTTCCAACTTCGGCGGACGCACCAGCGATGTTGCAGAGCGCAACAACAGCTCGAAAGTCAAGACACCTCCAGAAGGCAGATCACTTTCCGTGAGGATTCGGTAAGCGACGCCCTGACGCAAGACACCTTCGCCAGTGCGGTTCAGCCATTCCACGCCCTCAGGTAGCAACGCCACAAGCGCCACAGGTCCGCCGATGGGCTGCCCGCTGGTGTTCACAATTCGCCCGCGCAGCCGATAGGCATTCACGCGCGGGTCAAACCGCATCGGCTCAAGGTACAGACGGTATCCCACCGTCAGCAAAGGCATCTCCTCCAAGGTGTAGGTCGCGACAGTTTGCAGCGTCACCGCTGCCGTGCCTGGATTGTTCACGATATTGGGCTGCGGTGGCAGGAACTGGTTCGTCACGAAGCTGTTCGCGGGCGGACGAGCGCCAAGCGTCCCGCGCCGCGAATCATACGCCGATAGAATCGCGCCCGTCTCACCTGTTGTCAGCAGCGTAGCGAATAGCCCTATTGGACGGTTTGCCTTGCGCCCTGCAAACAGCGTCTCCAGCGGAATGGCGATTTCCAACCCCGTCGGCGGGTCGGTCGGCGTGTTGCGCGGTCGCCACACGATTCGGGCAGGGACGCCCTCCAGCCAGTTCAGCCGATTCGCCTCCAGACGATACACGCCCGCCTCCGCCCCTACGGGAGGAGGCAGCAGCGCGTCGCCCACAAAGTTGGACTCTGGCGCGGAGTGCAATCCTTTATGCCGAAAGACGCCCACAGCGAACTCCGCGCCGAAGCCCACAGGCGGCGTCAGCTTGCGGTTTGAAATCAGGCGTGTAGCGGGACCGCTGTCGTCGCCTAGTTGATTAAGCTGCGTTAGCCCCGTGCCAAGCCCATGGTCCGTGTCGAGGTAGACCACTACCCCGTTCAACAGGTTCTCTGCCGTGTCCACGCGCCCCGCAAGCCCGATGTAGAGGTTCCTGTGGTCGTTGCGCACATAGAGTGCATCGAGGCGGTTCAGGTTAGAACTCGGTGTGCGGGTCTGCGTCGCGAGTGGCGCCCCTAAATCGCTGAGGTCGCCGTCCACAGCGATTCGCAGCTCAGGGCGGCGTAGGTAGAAGAAGGCGTAGAAATCAGTGAATAGCCCCGGACGATTGCCGGTCTCCGCGAAGACCCGAATTTGAATCACATGCAAGCCTTGCGGGAGGTGAGAAAGGTCTACGCGACTCAGCGTGAACTGCCCGTCCGCAAGGTGCGTCATCGGGATGAAGCCGTCGGTCAGCCCTTCAGGAGTGTCCGTCAGCGGCTGTAGGTTGCCCATCGCGATACCACTGTTGAACTTCGCGAAGGCGCGCGTGCCTGTGGTGTCGGTGCGCACTCGAATCGTGAGTAGGTCGCCCGTTACGGTCGCTGCCTCAAAGCTGCGCCCTGTCGCGTAGGTTCCGCCAGGCGTGTTAATCGTCTGGAAGGGATACTCCGCACCCGTCAGCGCGTTGTAGAGGCGCACGGGTCGCTCGCCCGCCACAGGTTGCGGCGTGCGCGGCGCATACAGCACATAACCGTAGGCGTTATTGTCGTTGCCAGGGGCTGAGTTCGGCGGCACGGTTATCGTCACGCGCCCATCTGACCCAACTGTCACAGGCGGACGCTGCCCCGAATAGTCTACCAGCACCATGCCCGGCGGGAAGTTGGTCTGCACAGTCGCTGTGAGGGGCGTCAGGTCGCCGCGATCATTCAGCCCGACCAGTAGCAGGCTATGCCCGTTCACTTGGCGCTCATAGATGTAGAGATCACTGCTTACCCAGCGATTGACCAAATCGCCTCGCGCGAACCGCTTGCGCACATCAAGCAGGCGCAGCAAACTGTCATCGCCGTTGCCCAGCGCGTTGTAGCGCCCCGGACGCGGGAAATGGCTCCAGTTATTCGGCTCAATGTTGTTGCCGTCGTAGTAGATCTTGGGTCTACCAGGGCGGGTCAGTAGCCACGCATGCGCGAGGTTGTTCGAGCGCGGCGGACCGTCGTCGTGGCTCTGCACAAAGCCGACGCCCAAATAGCGCGCCAGACCACCCAGCTCGTAGGGCAGCCCCGTGGCAGGGTCTGCACCCAGCGGATTGCTCAGCGACGCTCCTATGTCGCCAAAGCCGTTGGAATTGAACAAGCCTTTCAGCATGAAGTTCATCGGGAAGTCGAGCAGGTTCATCCCCGTCTTGGCGTACTCGCGCAGTTCGTACGGGTCGCCTGAGTAGACCTCGCCGAACACATACAGCGAGGGCTTGAGACTGTAGAGGTAGGGCAACAGGTCGCCGTTGCTGACCGTCCCGCCAGGTTGCTGGGGCGTCCGCGCGAAAAAGCCTGGCGGCGTGTGGCGCACGGCATCGATGCGGTAGCCGTCGAAGCCTATCACTTCTGTCAGGAACCAGCCCCACCGCTTCAGGTACTCGCGAACATCTTCAGCGTAGGGCTGCCCCGTCGGGTAGTAGTAGGGGTTCAGCGGGTGGCGCACAAAGCTGGGCTTACCGAAGGCGTTGA
>Ga0197142_1001096_pt1 | contig 25027 bp, 22 predicted proteins | sample GBS60_MetaG_FD_148614 | JGI IMG/M metagenome (GOLD analysis project Ga0197142, IMG submission 148614) | Sediment microbial communities from Great Boiling Springs, Gerlach, Nevada, United States - GBS 60_MetaG | ecosystem: Environmental > Aquatic > Thermal springs > Hot (42-90C) > Sediment... | reverse complement strand
GGTTGTGGTCCACATCGATCGCCGCAAGTTCCCCCTTTTCGATCGTAAAGGAGCTAACGGGCAAGCCCCACAGGAGATCGACGGCTGCGGGGAGTGCTGCTGCATGCCGGGCCAGGTTCGCAATACCCACGGCTTCTCCAGCGCTGGCACGGAGTAACCGAAGCTCGGGGTGATGGATCCTCGCGCGCACACGTACGCCGGCGTCGGCAATGGTAGCAAAGAGATCTGGGGCCAGTTCTATCGCTGCGACCGCCACCGAAGCCTGCTGCTCGGACCCGAGATCGAACGCCGGGCTTTCGAGTTTCAGCACGGTGGCGGAGGGCGCCAGCCCGAGTCGTACGGTGCAGGCTGGAGGAGAGGGCATGACGGGCAGCGAGCTTTGCACGAACCCACAAAGCTGTTTTGCCACGACATAGCCTAGGGCGAGCCAAAAAACGCTTGTGGCAAGAAAAACCGCAAGCAGAATCACAGCACCCTTGCGCATGGCGTGTCCTTGCGGTTGATGTTGTCGCATGGCTGCACGCCTCGCAATGGGATCGGGGTGCGGCCGCACGGAGGAACCGAGGAGTCGAAGAATGTACGAGCATATTCGCGTAGAACGCACGGACGACGTGGTCACGTTGGTTTTAAACAGGCCAGAAACGCGCAACTCGATGACGCCGGCGATGGGAGAAGAGTTGGCCTCCGCAGTAGAGGAGATTCGTAAGGACACAAGCGTGCGCGTGGTCGTTTTGCGAGGCTCTGGAAAGGCGTTCAGTTCCGGGGGCGATTTGAGCATGCTTGCGCGCGATACGGGGCTCGTGAGTGGGAGCGAAGCGCCGACGATGGCCGGGTCGCCACGCGAGTTTTACGAGCGGTTTCTGTCGATCGCGCGGTTGCCTCAACCCACCATTGCCGCCATCAATGGCCACGCCATTGGCGCTGGCGCATGCTTGGCTTTGGGGTGCGACCTCCGCGTGGCAGTCAGCACTGCCAAAATTGGCTTTACCTTCACGCGGCTGGGCATTCACCCGGGGATGGGAGCCACGTACTTTTTACCGCGGCTTGTTGGAACCTCTACTGCATGTGATTTGTTGTTCAGCGGCCGGATCCTGACTGCCGAGGAAGCCTTGCGCCTTGGGCTCGTCAATCGCGTGGCACCGCCAGAAAGCTTCGACGAAGCGGTTTCTTCATGGGCGCGTGAGATTGCGAGTTCGGCGCCGTTGGCTGTGCGCTTGGTCAAACGCGCAATTTATCGTGGCGCCGAGCATAGCTTGGAAGAGATGTTGGACTTCGAATCGCTCCAACAGAGCTGGACCTTTACCACCAACGACGCCCGTGAGGGCTTGCAGGCGATGTTGGAGAAGCGAGAGCCGAGATTTCGAGGCAACTGAAAGGAAGGGCAGGTGCGATGACAAAAAAACAATCGCCGGGGCAGCGGAAGGCACTGGTGACAGGGGCGTCGGCTGGAATCGGGGCAGCGTTTTCCGCCCGATTGGCTTCCCGCGGCTATGATTTGGTGTTGGTCGCCCGCGACCAAAAGCGCTTGGAAGCACGCGCGAAGGAATTGCACCGGGAACACGGTGTTCATGTGGAGGTGCTGCCGGCAGACTTGACCAAGTCGCCGGACCTGAAACGGGTGGAAAAAGCAGCCGCTGCGGGTTTGGATTTGCTAGTCAACAATGCTGGGTTTGGAACCTTTGGCTCGTTTTACGAGCTGGACATCGACCGCGAGGAAGAAGAAATTCGCTTGAACGTCCTGGCACTGGTCAGACTGACCCACGCTGCGTTGGAGCCGATGGTGCAGCGTGGGGAGGGCGGGATCATCAACGTGTCGTCCCTCGCCTCGTTCCAGCCAATGCCGTACAACGCCACCTACGGAGCGACGAAGGCGTACGTGACCAGCTTTACGGAGGCCCTCGCAGAGGAGTTGCGCGGAACCGGCGTGCGCATTCAAGCGTTGTGCCCGGGTTTTACGCGGACCGAGTTTCAAGAGCGAGCGGGGCTGCACGTTTCCGGAGTACCCTCGTTCTTGTGGATGAGCGCTGAGGAAGTCGTAGACGCGTCTCTCGCTGCATTGGAACGGGGGCAAGTGCTGGTCGTTCCCGGTGCCTCGTACAAGGCGATGGCTTGGCTAACCGGATTGATGCCTCGGCCCGTCACGCGCCGGGTGGCCGGAGTCATTGGCCGAACGCAATTCCGTCGCTGAGCTGGATCACTGGCCGCACCTGCGCGAATCCGCGCGTCGAGCTCCTGGTTCAGTTGCGGTGGAAGCCGGCGTTCGCTGGAGGAGTCTTCCTCAGCGAACGCCAGCCGACACCGGCCAAGAAAAGGTGCCCGACCCCCCTCGCACATTGGGGGCAGGGGTGGGAGGGGTGCAAGCGTCTAGCGCTCGCGTGGTCGGGCAGCTCGTCAACGCTGGCGACCTGTCAAGGCTGCGAACGAGGGAACTTGTGTACCCCGCCGCTGGCATCCGGGCAAAGAATCGGGGCCGCCGAGCGAATGTTCTCGGAAGACGTGAGACAGAAAACTTGTATTTGCCGTACGTCATGAACGGATACGCACTGTTGCCATGTGAGGAGCGCGGACCCCAAGATAGGTCCGTAACACACGGGCAAGCTCGCGTTGTAGCACCGCACGCGGAAACTCGCGCGGTTCGGGGAGCATCAAAAAGTGGTTCAGTGTGCCGAACATCACCCGCAACACAAACGGCGCACCGAGCTTCGGGTCCGGATGCTCGAAATCACCTCTCCGTTCTTGCAATAACGCGCCCATGTGTGCCGCCAGGTGATCGAACAGCTCTCTGCTACGTTGATTGGCAGCAGAGTCTGAGATTGCACGCACCAGGATCGCTCGAAATAAGCCTTGCCGCTCCTGATAAACGTCAATGAGGAAGTCCACGAGGGCTTGCAAAACTGCTGGGGTAGGAATGCCCCGCCAGCGGTCGGGAGCAAGGACCGCGGAAGCGGTCATCTTGGCCTCTTCACAAAATCGTTCGTGCAGTGCGTGCAGGAGTGATTCCTTGGTCGGAAAGCGCCGGTAAAAGCCACCAACAGAGGTCTGAGCTGCCGCTGCAATTTCGGAAACCGAAACGCGGTCGAACCCTTGTTGGGAAACGAGTTGCTCGGCAGCTTCCAAGATGCGGCCGAGTTGCTCCCGCGTACGCCCTTGCCGCGGCGGCCGCACCCACCGGAGTACGCTCGAAGGAGACTGTTCGTTTGTTCGCGGGCCTCTCACCATGTCTGAGGAACCGAAGTGTGGCTTCCGCTTCTACCGCGATCAGAAACTGAAAGCAAGCGCTGCCGCGGGGAATTCGAAGAAAATGCTGGCAAACCATCGCGATGGGTAATGTTTGCCCTTGCACTGCGGCCAATTGGGGCATCAGGTGGTGGGCCAGCAACAGCGCCTGCGTTTGTGCGAGGGTTCCCGGGAAGACAAGCGGGGCCTGCGTGTGGGTGGAAAGGTGAACTCTTTGCCGGTCTTGTGCTTTCGTCTCTTCAGTGGGCGCAGGCACGGGGATCCCAGTCGTCGGCGGCTCTCGTGTGCCGTGGTGGAGTCAGCGCGACAACTGGTGCTCGCGGCTCAAAGGTGGCGACGACACTGTTTTCTTGGTCTGCGTGCGTATCGCTTGCCGCAAGCTGTTTCTTGGTAAGCCAGAGGAAACCCTTGAGGCGGCAAACCGAGTCGCGAACGCCCTTGTCACGAACTTTAGGACCTCCCAACTTGGGCGCTGTTCAAGGGCGAGCCCGCCTACAACCTGATTCCTCCCATTTGCTTCCGCTGCGACGGTTTTGCCTGATCGGCCGCCGACGCTGGTCCCGCAGCGGCCGAGGGCATCTTGCCAGCGGCGAGGAAGTTGGACCGAACCGCTCAAGCGGTGAAGAACCAGTCGCGGCCTTCGACGCGCGACCTGCGGGCGAGGAACATGCGGATTGCGTCGCGGCCAGTGTCGTTGGCGACGCTGACGAGTAGGGGAAGCCGCGGCAATGTGTCGACGTGCTGTGGTGAAACCACAAGGGCTCGACCAATGCGGGCGCCCAGCCGGCGCGGGTGCACGTCGACGATGGCGACAGGCTCCTTTTCGTAGCAGGCAAGGGCACGCTTAAGCCGGCGCGCGGTTGAGCCGTACCCCCAGAGCAAATAGTCTCGGGAGTAGCGAAGAGGCCCTTGAGCCAAGTGAAAAGCTTTGCATTCGGCAATTTGTATCTGAGAGTAGCTGGGGTGCGAAGCGCTGGTGCGGCCCGGGTGCATCCGCCAGAAGTGCAGGCGTTCTGGTACGCAGGCGAGTCGGTGTCCACTGGCAAAGAGCCGGAGAATTAAATCGTAGTCTTCCGGCCAGGCTACTTCGCGATAGGAAAATTGCAGCAAGACTTCGCGGCGAACCACCCACGTCGGGTGCACCAGCGGACATTCGCGGAATCGCTCCCGCGCCAAGTCTTCCGGCGACAGCAAACGATCGAGCCACTCGACGTAGCGCCGGTAACCTCGCCCCACGTACTGTTCCGGGAACAGTTGTACGCGGCAGCCGACCCCAGCGAGGGAGGGATCGGCCAGCAAGGCGCGGGTTTGCCAGGCAAGACGCCAGGGGTGCATGAGGTCATCAGCGTCCATACGTGCGATCAAATCCCCGCGGCAGTGATCGAGCCCTTGTTGCAGTGCAGCGACGATTCCTCGCGCCGATTGGCGGACGACACGAATGCGGCGATCCGCGAGGGCAAAGGCTTGCAGGATTTCCGGTGTCGCATCCGTCGAACCGTCGTCGACACAGACACACTCCCAGTCGACCCCGACTTGAGCTTGAATACTAGCGAGGGCCGCAGCGAGCGTGGAGGCTGCGTTGCGAACTGGAAGCAGAATGGAAACTGGACGGTCTTTCACGGCGAGGATGGTTGCAGTTCGTACCTGGCTGTTCCTCTATCACACGAAAAAATCAGGGCCGCGCGCGTTGCACGTCGCGAGAGATTTGAGTTTGAGGCAGACTCGATCAACGGGCACGTTTGCCGTAAGCAAACACGCCCGCACAAACCGAAACCACGAAGAGGATGCAACCATGGGGATCTTGAAAAGCTCTCCGCAAGCGCGGCCGATCGGCCAATCGTCGTTGCGGGTTTTCCCGATCGCATACGGGTGCTGGCGCTTCCGTAGCGGCTCGGTCCATGAGGCACGAGGGAAAATTGAAGCTGCCGTGGAAGTCGGCGTTCAGTTGTTCGACCACGCCGACATTTACGGAGGCGCGGGCGCTGCAGAGGAGTTGTTTGGGCGTGTGCTCCACGAAAATCCCACGTTGCGGCGCTTCATGGTGGTGGCGACCAAGTGCGGGATCGTCCCCGGGGTTCCCTACGATGCCAGCTACCTGCACCTTGTGCGGGGTGCGGAAGAATCCCTGCGCCGGTTGAAGTGCGAGGTCATCGACTTGTTTTTCGTGCACCGATACGACTTTTTGGCCCATCCAGAAGAAACGGCGCGGGCCTTGGAGCAGCTCCGCCAGGAAGGAAAAATTCGCGAGGCGGGCGTATCGAATTATACGCCATCTCAGGCCGCTACGTTGCAGCGCTTTTTGCCGTTTCCGTTGGCAGCGCACCAGCGAGAGTGGAGTTGTACCTGGCCGAACGTGCTGCTCGACGGCACGGTGGACCAGTGTTTCTCGCTCGGCCTAGGCTTGCTTGCATGGAGCCCGTTAGCTGGTGGCAAGCTGCTGCTTTCGGTCGAGCAAGCGCAACGCGAGCACAACGCAAGCGTACTCGTACCGGTGATGGAAAAGCTGGATGAACTTGCGCAGCGGTACGGCACCGACCGAGCCGCTGTGGCTCTAAGCTTCTTGCTCGTGCACCCGGTTGGTGCGATTCCGATCGTTGGGACACAACGTGTCGAACGGATTCGGCGCCTGCGGCAGGTCTTCGACGTGCGGTGGGAACGGCATGACTGGTACGCGGTGTTGCAAGCCGGCCTGGGCAGAAAGCTTCCGTAAGCTTGGCCCCTACCTAGAGGCTGCCGAGCTTCGCGAGAGCCTCCAGGACGTGCTCCGGCGAAATGCGGCGGAGGCAGTGGTTGTCCCCGAACCGGCATGTCCGGGCCAAACACGGGCTGCAGTCAGGCGGGTCGTAAAGAACTTGGCACCGATGCCCCAACGGGGCAGTGCGCACCGGGTTGGTCGAGCCGAACAGGGCGACGGTTGGCACGCCGAGTAGGCCGGCAAGATGAGTGGCGCCCGAGTCGTTTCCCACATAGCCTCGGCTGTGCACGAGTAGCTGGGCAAGCTCGGGAAGAGTGGTGGCTCCGGCGATGACGTGCGCAGAACGACGAAGGTCCTTGGCAATCGCGTTGCAAAGATCGCGCTCCGATGCTGTGCCCACGAACACACACCCGAGTCCTCGAGAAACGACGGAGTGAGCCAGGCGCCGCCAAGACTCTACCGGCCATTGTTTCGCGGGACCGTACGCTGCTCCTGGGGCAAAAACGAGAAACGGGTGTCCTGCGGGCAGTTCTTTTGCCACGCTGTCCGGCAAGGCTGTGCGCGGAACGACCACGGGGATCGACTCCGAAGGGGATCTACACCCAAGCGCTTTTTCGACCAATTCGAGCCACCCAAGGCTTTGGTGCCTTCCGGGGTGTTTCATGTCCACCCGAACCGGGTGGGTGAGCAGCCAACGGCGTGCGTCGGCGACCACCCCGATGCGCACGGGTACTTTAGCAAGGTACATCCACAGGGCAGATTCGAAGCTTCGCGGGAAGAGGACGGCAACATCCCAGCCACCCGCTTGAATGCTTCGGAAGAGTTCGCGTCGCGATCCGAGCCAATAGGGGCGAAAGCGAAGCCGGTATGAAAGCACACAATCGACCCAAGGGAGCAGCGAAAAAAAAGATGCCAGCTCCTCGCGAACTAGCACGCCCAGGTGCGCCTGCGGAAACGTTTGGCGAACTGCCCAGAGAGCAGGCAAGCTCATGACCAGATCCCCGAGCCAGTTCACCTCCTTCACGAGGATTCGGGCGGTTGGGGAGACGGTTGGTCGCGCCGATGCGATCGCCATCGAGGAGTCCCTGCGTCAGCTCACGAGGTTGATAGGCTTTCCGTCCAAGAACGCGCGGATGTTCGCTGCGGTCTTCTGCATCAACCGCCGACGTGCAGCCAAACTGGCCCACGCCATGTGCGGGGTGATGACGCAGTTGGGAGCCGTAAGTAAAGGGTGATCGGCGGGCATGGGCTCTTCGCAAATTACGTCCACAGCAGCGCCGGCAATGTTGCCGCTCCGGAGTGCGTCGGCAAGAGCATGTTCGTCGACAAGTCGCCCTCGTGCAGTGTTGATCAGAAATGCCGTAGCCTTCATCCGGGAAAGGAACTCGCGGTTCACAAATCCCTCGTTTTCCGGCGTGAGCGGGCAGTGCAGGCTGACAACGTCTGCTTTGCCAGCCAAGTCGGCAAGAGTGGTCCACTCGATAGTTGTGGGCAGTGGACGAGGCTCCCGAGGACCGGTGGCACACACCTTCATGCCAAGGGCAAGAGCAATCTCGGCAACGCGACGGCCGATTCGCCCAAAGCCGACGATGCCAAAGATGAGTCCGTGGAGCTCCCGTGGCGACTGGAGCCAAAAGCTGAAGTCTGCGCAACGCTGCCACTCTCCTGCCCGTACGGCGGCGTCGTGTTGGCCAACCCGGTTACAGAGCTCTAGCAACAGAGCGAAGGTGTGCTGGGCGACGGAGTGCGTGCTGTATTCCGGAACATTGGCGACGAGGATCCCGCGCTCGCGGGCGGCTTGCACATCCACGACGTCGTAGCCAGTGGCGAGCACCGAAATGAATTTTAATCGCGGGAGTTCGCTGAGCGTGGCGGCCGAGAGTCTTGTCTTGTTCGTCAACACGATGTCGGCGTCGCGGGCTCGCTCCCGTACAAGCTCTGGAGGGGTGCGGTCGTACACAGTGAGGTCCCCAAGTTCAGCAATTTCGTCCCAAGGGTTATCCCCAGGGTTCAACGTGTAGCCATCGAGAACGACAATCCGCATCCGAATGTGCGACATAATGGGGAGTGCATGCCGGGTCCAGGCCCGCGCGTTCGATGGTCCCCGCCCGAGATCGCCAGGTTACCATAGAACCGACCAGCCGCCGAGCCTACGGGAGCTCGTCCACCGGCCCGGGACAACGAGGCGGCGATGTCAAAGGGCAAGTTCGAGGCGGGCGAGGATGCCATGATGATCGGAAATCACCGCGCTTTCATCGCGCGCATCGATGAGCTCAGTAGTGTAGGAACGAAGATGGCGCGCGGTCGGGCCGAGTGCGAGCACGTAGTCGATCCACTCCTCGGAGTGGTGCACCGTGGTGGAACGATGGCCCGTCTGCCTAATGGCGGCAGAGAGATCCAGCCAGTAGTGTGCGTACGCGGCGAACACGTCCTCCGTCGGTGTTGTATTCAAATCCCCCGCGGCGCAAACGAACGAGGCATTTGCTATGGCGCTGAACGCCCGTTGGGTTAACTGGGACCACTGATGGTGTCGTACGCGAGTGTACGTGCGCGGCCCGTACTGAGCCTGCATGTGCGTGTGGAGAATCGCCACCCGCTGGTTGTCGTTTTCGAGCAGAAGTGTACGAATGCCTTTGCCTCCAATGGAATCTCCTTCCCACAGTCGCCACCAAGGAGCCGCGTGACGAAAGGGCTGAAACCTCTGGTGTACCAGTCGCCAAGCACTGTTCCGATGCACGTAGGCGACGAGGCCGCCGGCAGGACGTCGGAGGTCAGGGAAGTTGAGCGAAACGAAACTTGGACCAAGGGCCTCGCGAAGCACACGTTCATGGAGGCCGAGCCAGACCTCGCTGCACAACAGCAAGTCCACCGGCACGCTAAGTCGCTTCACGCGTTCGGCAAAGCGTTCTACGCGCTTCTTCCAACGCCGGGCGAAGGGGAGCCCGTGCAAGTTCCACGTGAGAACAAGGAGGTTCTGCCCGATCCTCACGCGCGCTCGAGAGCCTGCGCTAAGTCGGCGATCAGGTCGTCGGCGTCTTCGATTCCGACCGAGTACCGTACGAGATTGTCGCGAATTCCTATCTGCAACCGCTCTTCCGTAGTGAGCTCGTAAAAGCTCATGAGGGCGGGTTGTTCGATGAGGCTTTCGACACCCCCCAAGGACGGAGCGATGCGGGGAATGGTGCAGGCATCGACAACGCGAGAGGCAGTAGCCAGGTCTCCGCGTACCTCGAAGGACACGACCCCGCCAAACCCCTTCATTTGGCGTCTTGCGATTTCATGTTCGGGATGCGTAGGCAATCCGGGATAGTGGACCCGCTCCACCTTCGGGTGGCTTGCCAGAAACTCTGCAATGCGCGTGGCATTGGCATTTTGCCGTTCTACACGTAGTGCCAAGGTCTTCAGCCCCCGAATCAGCAAGTACGCCGCAAATGGGTCCACCACGGCTCCGGTGATTCCTTGCAAGTCGCGGATGCCGCTCACGAGGTCCTCGGATCCGGACACTACACCGGCAAGCAAGTCGTTGTGGCCCCCTAGGTACTTGGTTGCCGAGTGGATTACGAGGTCGATGCCAAATTCGATCGGACGCTGGTTGATCGGCGTGGCAAACGTGGAATCGATGATGGTCTTTACGCGATGTCGCCGGCCAATATCCGCAAGCCGCTCGAGGTCGATCACGCGATTGTAAGGGTTCGTCGGGGATTCACTGAAAATGAGCCGGGTGGTTTGGCGGATCGCTTCTTCCATTCGTTCGTAATCGCCCGCCGGCACCGTGGAAACCTCGACGCCGTAGCGCCTCAGAACCTGATGCAGGAACTGCCTGGTACGGCGATACGCGTCGTCGGTAACGACAACGTGTGCACCCTTCGCCAGCATGGCGAACAACGTCGTCGTGATTGCCGCCATGCCGCTCGAGAACAGCAACGCGTCTTCAGCCCCTTCCAGGGCGGCGATTTTCTTTTCCGCCACTCGCTGCGTAGGGTTCCCATAGCGTCCGTACTCTTCTCGCTCGATCCGCCCCTCGAAATGATCGGCAATCTCTGCCGAATCGGTAAAGGTATAGGTCGCGGTTTGAACGATCGGCTCCGTAAGAGCGTGCGCGAGCTTGTTGCGCGCTTCCCCCGCGTGCACCGCCTGGGTGCTTGCTCCGCGCTCAGCAAACCGGGGTTTCTCCATTCAGGCCTCCATCAGCCGTACTTTGTCGGCGAACCGGCGGATGGCATCTACCACCTTACGGGCGTCGGGAGGCAGCTCGAGCGGGTGATTCGCGTAGCGAGACTGGATGCCCGGAATTTGGCCCAGGTGATAAGCAGTTTTTTGTTCGGAGAACTTGAGGCCATGCGCTGTCGAAATCACGACGACCCGCTGGTTGGAGCGGATGATTTTTCTTTCGACGAGCTTGCGAAAAACCGCCAGTGCCACCCCTGTGTGGGGGCAATTGAACATACCGGTGCGGTCGGCCAAAGCTGCCTCGTCTGCGAGCTCGGCTTCCGTCGCTTGCTCCACCACGCCGTCGAACTGCTGGAGTACCTTGATGGCGCGCTTGTAACTCACGGGATTTCCAATTTGGATTGCACTGGCAAGCGTTTTCTTCGCCTGTACGGGTTTGAACGTACGGAAGTTGTCTAAATAAGAGAGATACAGCGGGTTTGCGTTTGCTGCTTGGGCCACGGCAATTCTGGGTAGTTTTTGAATCAGACCCAGTTCCTTCATCATCAAAAATCCCTTGCCCAGTGCGCTGACGTTACCCAGGTTCCCGCCGGGGATCACGACCCAGTCTGGAACCTCCCAGTCGAACTGCTGCACCAGCTCGATGGCCACGGTTTTTTGCCCCTCGAGCCGGAGGCTGTTCATCGAGTTCGCCAAATACACCGTTTTTTCCTTCGTGATTTCTTGCACGAGGGCCATGCAGCCATCGAAGTCGGTGTCGAGGCTCACCACCAAGGCGCCATTGGCAATTGGTTGCACGAGTTGCGCCGGCGACACTTTATTGCGGGGCAACAGAACCACGGCTGGGATTCCCGCTGCCGCGCAGTAATTTGCAAGAGCCGCCGATGTGTCGCCGGTCGACGCGCAAGCAATCGCAGCAATGTTTTGGCCTTCGGCAATCATTTGCTTGACGACCGAAACCAAGACGGTCATGCCCAGGTCCTTGAAGGATCCAGTGTGGGAATTGCCGCACTGTTTCACCCACAAGTCCTCGACGCCAAGCATCTTTCCGTAGCGTTCCGCCCACAGCAGGTTCGTGCCGCCCTCATAGGTGGAAACGATATTCTCGTTGGCGATGAACGGTACCACCCACTCTTTCTTGCCCCATACCCCGGATCCGTACGGAAAATCGTTGCGCCGGTAGCGCTCGTCGAAAAGCTTCATCCAGGCGGCGGGTGAACGTCGGCGCAAGGCTTCGATGTCGTGCTGCACGTCGAGCAGATCTCCGCAAGTTGGGCAGCGGTAGATGATCTCGAAGAGACTAAAACGCTGCGGACACCCGTTAATGCACTCGAACCATGCACTGTACTCGCTCATGATGCGTTTTGCTCCCTTGTGCCGCTGCCTCGAGGATTCACACAAAGCTTTCCGACCGCAACAGGGCAACCGAAAGCTCTTGCGTAAGCTTTTGAACGTGTCAACTGTCGCAACCTTCGAGTCGAGATCGGATTTGACTTTGTTGTTGCGTAACCGTACGAGTAGGTAGTCTTGGGAGCGCGAATCTCGAGTTGACTAACGCGTGCCCACGGGGAAAGAAGGCACAAGCGAGGAACCGTGACGGTGAAAAGAGTTGGTGTGGTTTTCTTCGTGGTAGCGTCCTGGCTAGTTTTGCTGGGCGTGGGGTGGGCTCAGGTCAGTAGCGAGTTTGCATGTTCCGGAGGTCCGCGGGACGGGGTTGCATGCACCTCGGACGACGACTGTTTTGTGTCTTGCCCGACCTCTTTCGGGGCATGTGTGGTGATCCAAGGTGTTTGCGATGGAGGAGACTTCGATGGGTTTCCGTGCGATTGCCCAGGTGGAGCGTGTGTAGGCAGTGGGCCTGAAGGGACCTGCCAGGGTGGAGCGTTTGCGGGCGACCCGTGCCGGACCGCGCCAGGGGAAGGCACGTGCGGTACTGGCCCCTGTGTCGGGACCCAAAAAGTGTGTACGGCGGGAGATTTTCGCGGTTTCGGCTGCTTGCGTGCCGCCCACTGCCCGGGTGGGAGTTGTAGCTCTACGGGGCGCTTTTGCGACGGCGGTGATTTCGCCGATTTCTCTTGCGCTGTAAGCGCTGATTGCAACCTCCCGACCCCGGGTACAACGCCGGGAGTCTGCCGGACGCCAGATTTTGGTTGCGCTGTGGTTTCGCCCACGCCAACTCGTCCGCCCACCGGAAGCCCGACACCACGGCCATTTTCACCAACTCCGACGGTACGAACCACCGTGCCAGCCACGCCTACACGGACACCCGCGTCCCCTGGCCCGAGCCCGGATACACCAACTCCAACCGTGAGCGCTGCTCCGACAACGCCGCGATCGACTCCACCGGTAACTCCGGCAACTCCCGGACCAAACCAGGCTGTCATCGCCCAACCAGCTTCCAGGGGTTCGGATCGAGTGGTCGTGGAGCGGCCGGAGTCCGTACCCCTCACAGGACAGATCACGTACATTGGCAACACCCGCACTTGCACGAGTTTTATCCGCCGTGCGGGCAGCGATGTGCTGGCGATCAACCCACCGCTGCCGGAGGATGTAGCTCCCGGGACCTTGCTGACCTTTGGTCCTTGTGGAGTTGAAAATACGTTCGTGCAGGAAAGCTGCGCAGTCGTTGCCGAAAGAGAGAAGACCTTGAGTGGTCATCTCTTGCTCTTCGCAGCACTATGGCTGGTCTCGGCTTTAAAGAGGCGCCCTAAACTTTTTTAACAAGCGCGAGCGGCTGCTTTCTGAAACCCGCTTGGAACCTAGAATGAGGGTCGCTGCGAAGCCGTGCCAGATCAAATGGGTAAACCTGGTTTTTTTTCGCGTGAACGTCGGCCATGCCTCGGAGAGGGCCGATGGTCGGGTGTAAACATCGGGTTGCCAGGTTGCCATTTATGGCGCACGCTGAGTTGCTCCATTGCGCAGGGCGATCTGGGGTTGCGAACGCTCGATCCAAAGGGGTGCGACTGTCCCGCTGCGAACCGGGCACCATTTTTCACGGTTGCGATTGGGGGAGTAGCGGTGAGTCCGGGACTTGCCCACCCACGGCCCGTTCGAGTTCGATCCAAGCAAGGTGGAGCCGCTCGAGCGCTTCCGCGTAGTCCTTTTTGGTTTCCAGAAGGTCCAGCTCTTGGCTCAAAAGCTCAGACCGGCTGGCTTCGTCACGTTCCACGAGACGCCGCTGTAGGCGTACATTTTCCTCGGCGAGAGGCAGAATCTTGTCGACGAACAGGCGTAGTTCGCGAGCTGCTTGCTGGTAGTCTCGGTACGCGCCTCTGACCTCGCGTTCGATGCCACGTTGCAGATCTTGGAGCTGGAATGAGATTCGCTGTCGTTGCGCCGTGGCCTCCTGGATGTCCGCCTCTTTGGTCTGGAACAAAGGAAGCGTAACCCCCACGTCACCGCCGCCAAAGTCGCTGTTGTCGAAACGCGAGTAAGAGCCGGAAAGCGTTAAGTTTGGAATCCGTTCTCGGCGGTATACTTCGAGTTGCGCATCCGCTGCAGCCAACGCATGCTGGAAAGCTAGAAGGTCTGGTCTTTGGTTCTTTGCCTGCTCCACCAACGCCTCCACGGAAGGAAGCTGGCGGATCGTCGGCTCGAGTGTACCCACGAGTTCCAGTTCTTGTCCCAAGTCGACGTTGAGTACCCGTCGCAAGTTGTCCAGTTCTGCATCCCGTTGTTGTTCCGTAGTCCATAGCTCGCGGAGAAACCGCGCCTCTTGAATTGCGGCGTTGTTGCGTTCGATGCGTTCGCTCATCGTCGCTCGTTTTGATGGAAGAAGGGCCAAGAGTTGGTGCGCCAGATCGACTTGCTTTTGAATGCTCGAGAGGCGCGTGTTGCGAGCGAGGACCTTGATGAACGCCCATTTCACGTCCGCCGCCAACGTGATCTCCTTCTGTCGAACGTTCAGGCTCTCCTGTTGCAAGTTGTGTTGGGCTGCCCGTATGCGGGCACCCCGCTGTCCGGCAATCTCGAACTCTTGCGAGAAGAAGGCAAACACGTTTGGGCGTCCACCGATCTCCGCCCGACGTGACGCGCCGAAGCTGATGTACGGGTTGCTGGGAAAACGACTGGAAGAACGACGCAGGGTGGCGGCAGCGACATCAACCTCGCGTGCGTCAGCTAGCAATTCGGCATTTTCCTTGAGAGCGCGCTGCACCGCTTCCTCCAGCGTGAGCCGCAACGGTTGCGCGGAAGCCGGCACAGCCCACACAGCCAACGCGACGACTGTGGCGCGCACGAGTGTGATGGCCTTCCGACTTCTTGCTACCCGAGCCACATCTTACCTCCCGCAGGGCGCCAGATCTTCGCAAAAAAAGAGAGCACACGGTTCGTCCCGTGTGCTCTCTGCTCATCGATGAGCAAGCTTTTGAGAATTTTAGCGGGGTTTACGCGTCAAGACTGGCCGTTCGGGGCGTTGGGGCTGGACGTGAGGCTTGTGTGGCTTATGTGGTTTGCGCGGGCGGAGGACTGTCGGTGGCCGAACTGGCTGTTCCGGCCGTTCTGGTCGTTCTGGGCGCTCTGGGCGCGCTGGTTGGACGTGTGGTTTGTGCGGCTTGTGAGGTTTGCGCGGGCGGAGGACTGTCGGTGGCCGAACTGGCTGTTCCGGCCGTTCTGGCCGTTCTGGCTGAACATGTGGCTTATGAGGTTTGTGGGGTTTGTGAGGCCTTTGCTGCCCTTCTGCAGGCAACCAAGCAACCATTGTTGCGAGCAGTGCTGCGGCAAGGAAGCCTCCAAACCTCCAGAGCAAGACGCCTTTTGTTTCCATCTCTCCCTCCCCAGTCGTTCGTTTCCAGAGCTGATACGTTAAGGCCCTACTACACCCTACTGAACCCGTGCATCATTGTTACCTGATTGTTTGCGCGTTTGTCAAGTAGAATCCACCAGGTCGCGAAAATTTGTTAGTCCCTTAGGCCGCTCGCTTATCTCCCACTGAGCGCCCGAAGTCAAGTAGTTTCCATGGCATTTGTCGCTGGCGACCTTGAAGAGCCGTCGGGCACGGGGTCTCCTTCTTCTGTCCATACGAGATGGGTGCCGCAATGGAGGCAAAGCGCGTCTAGGTACACAATGCCCCGTACGCTGCCGAGAGGAAACCTCTGCACGTGCGTTTGGCCGTGAACGTCCCGGCAGCGATGCGTGACGATCCGGCCTTTCCCGCGAACCGGCTCGCGGGTAGGATTTCCGAGCAACGTGAAGGTTAGGATGCTGGGCACGCTACCGGGCCTCTTTGGAGTTGTTCCACGATGGCTCGCGTCGCTGGCGATTGATTCAACGTATAAAAATGGATGCCTGGTACGCCGTGCGCCAGCAAATCGCGACACTGCGCCGCCGCATGCTCGATGCCGATGGACCGCACTGCATCTTCATTATGACGCACTGCATCGAGGCGTGCCTGGAGCGACGGCGGAATACTCGCGCCGCACAATCGAGTAAATCGCTCGATCTGCGCGACGTTGGTGATGGGCATGATGCCTGGAATGATGGGCACATGGATGCCGCGAGAAAGAGCCCGTTCGACGAAGTCGAAGAAAAAGCGGTTATCGAAAAATAATTGGGTGATCAGGAAGTCCACGCCGGCGGCTACTTTCTCGCCCAAGTAAGTTAGATCGGTCTCGAGGTCCGGTGCCTCGATATGGCCCTCAGGATAAGCGGCGCCTCCGAGGCAAAAGGAGAAGCCTTCTGTGCGGATGAAACGGACAAGGTCCGATGCGTGTGCAAAACCATCGGGGACCAGTTGGAATCCCGGTTGATCGCGCGGCGGGTCGCCCCGCAGTGCAAGGACGTTTTCAATGCCAAGGTCGTCAATGCGTTGCAACGTAGCGCGCATCTCGTCGCGGTTGGATCCTACGCACGTAAGGTGTGCCATTGCCTCGATCCCGAGTTCGTGTTTGATGCGAGCGACCCAATCGAGGGTCTTTTCGCGGGTGCTGCCCCCAGCTCCATAGGTGACCGACACAAAGCCGGGCGCGAGCGGACGCAGAGCCTCGATCGTGCGGAAGAGGGCTGCCTCCCCCTGGGGTGTCTTTGGCGGGAAAAACTCGAAAGAGAATACAGGTCGTTTCTGTTGGAGCAACTCGCAAATGCGCATGGTTTGTCCCCGCAAGCTAGTCGAAAGTTGGACTTGGTAGCAACGAGGCATCGTCGTCCGCCGGTAGCGACGCCGGAGATGAACGGTCTGAGTGCCGCGTGGCGAGGGCTCTTGCGGAATACTAGCTGCGATCGCGAGTAGAGACCTACAATCGTACCTCGCCCCGAAACCATTTGCGTTGAGGAATTGATGATACGCCTGGCAGGACCGAGCTTACGGGGGACGCGTGCTGCGTTGCCCCGGCGGGAGTTCGAGGCGTGGTGAATCCTCGGTTCTAAAAGCCTCTATTGTGGTGACCTTGACGAAGCCTAGTCCTATTCGCCATGGGTAAGGATCACAAGTGACCTTCTTTTCTACACACGATCCACACGACGGACTCTTTGGCGGCTGGGTGCAGCTTGCTCTCGACGATGCCGTTCGCCGCACCGGCGATCTCGGGGCAAGGCAAGTGTCCGCCAGCGTGCCAATGAGTACTTGCGCGCCCCGCCGAATGTGCGTGCGTTCCGAGAGACGCCCGAGGCTGTCGGGAGGGCGCGTCGTTCCGGCATGGGACGATGCCTTCGAGCCGTCGTACGAAAGCAAAAGGGGGCGGGTGTTGGGTGGAACATCAGGGAGCGAGCGGGCCACGGGTATCGAAGGGCGCCACTCTTTGAGGAGGGACAAGATTTTTCATGGCCAAGGTAATGTTGATCAACGTCACGCATGCCGAAGAGAGCCGCGTGGCGATTGTTGCAGATGGGACGTTAGTTTCCTTCGAGATCGAGTCGTGTAATCGCGAGCATCTGAAGGGGAACATTTACAAGGGCGTTGTACAAAAGGTGCAGCCAGGGCTTGAGGCTGCTTTCGTCGACATCGGTGCCGAGCGCAACGCCTTTTTGCCTCTGGACGAGATTTGCTTTCGGCACCTTCCGCATCCACCACCAAAAATCTCTGGAAACGGCGAGCGGCGCAGGCCTCGGATTCAAGATCTGCTCAAGCCGGGCGACGAGTTGCTTGTGCAGATCGTTAAAGAGCAGTTCGGCAGCAAACCCCCGACACTGTCGACGTTTTACTCGCTACCGGGGCGTTTCTTGGTGTTGCTGCCTGGCTCCGACGATGCGGGAATCTCGCGGCGAATCGAGGGAGCCGATCGCGTCCGCGTGCGCGAAATGGTGGAAAAACTTCATCCCCCAGAAGGCTTTGGAATTATCGTGCGCACCGTCGTGGGCTTCGACCCTGGGCTTGCCGACTTGCAGCGCGACCTCACGTATCTCCTCCGCTTGTGGGAAAGCATTCAACAGGCGGCCGCGCAGAAAACCGCCCCGGCGTTGGTGTATCGCGAGCACGACCTCGTGCTGCGGAACATCCGCGATTACTTCACTCCCGACATCGACGAGATTTACGTCGACAACGAGGAAGTGTTCGAACGGGCGCGGCAATTTCTGCGCGACGTGCTCCCCGAGAAAGAACATGCGCTCCGGCTGTATCAGGGAGACAAACCCATCTTTTCGTACTTCAACATCGAGACGCAGATCGAGTCGATTTACAAACGACGCGTACCCCTAAAGTCAGGTGGCTACATCGTTATCGATGGAACCGAAGCGTTGACGGCAATCGATGTGAACTCGGGCCGGGCACTGCGCGGTCAGAGCCAGGAAGAAACGGCGTTCCGCACGAACCTCGAGGCGGCGGTAGAAATCGCCCGTCAGTTGCGGCTGCGCGACCTGGGTGGTCTCATCGTGATCGACTTTATCGACATGCGCAATCCGCAGCACATTAGCGAGGTGGAAAAGGCTCTTCGTACTGCGATGTTCGAAGACAAGGCACGGCACGAGGTCGGACGAATTTCTCACTTTGGCTTGCTCGAGGTTTCCCGCCAGCGGCTGCGGCCCGCAGCGACTGCCACCACCTATGTGACATGCCCGATGTGCGATGGCTACGGGCTTGTACGCACGACCGAGTCCGCCGCACTGGTAGCGCTGCGCAAAGTGCACAACCGTGTAGCTCAAGGAGACGTGAGTGCCGTGCGAGTAAGCCTTCCTACCGACGTGGCCATGTACTTGCTTAACCAGAAGCGAGAGGACCTGGCTCAATTGGAGCGCCGCTACAGCACAAAAATTCTGGTGGCGACGAAGCCGGAACTCATGCCGCACCAATGCGAGATCGAGGTGAAAACACGAAGCGAGGTGGCCGCGAGCGAGGCATCGCCCATACTTCGCCTGGGTGGCGTCGCCTTGCCGGCGCCAACGATGCCCACGCAACCAACAGAAACATCGGTGATGGCCTCACCGCCACCGGAATCTTCGGCGAGCGCAGAAACGGCGGCCGTCCCTCCGGCAGCAGCGGCTGCTTTGCCTGCGGCGACAAGCACGGAGCAAGGCAAGCAAGCAAAACGGCGTCGACGTCGTGGCCGTCGCCGCGGCAAAGGGCGGCTTGCTGCGGCCGCATTGCAAGAGGCCTTGAGCGCATTGGCGGGTCACGTGAGTTCCGAGGCCGGCGCAGCGGACGTGGCAACCGCCCCGGTGAGCGTGTCGGCGGCTGCGGAAGTGCTGCAGGTCCAGGAAACGCACGCATCGGGTTTGTCTGCCAGCGTGGACGAAGAGGACTCCACCCCGGTCGTCAGCGCGGTGCTTGCGTCGACAACAGGAGAGGAAGCAAGCGAAGCCTCCATATTGGCGCAGGCGGAAACAGGCAAAGCTCCGGAGGCAGTGTCCGAGTCAGCACCGGCAAGCGTGAGCGAGAAAGCAGTCGAGACGATGGCAGGGGAACAAAAAGGTGCTGCGGAGTTCTCGGAAAGCGAGGGAGTCGTGTTGGACCTTGCTGTGGAAGGTTCCAGCCGCGGGGAAGGGGAGCCAAGCAAAGCCGAGAGTGGTGCCGGTGCCTTGCCAAAACGGTCGCGGCGGCGCTCGGGAGCGACTGCGCGTGCGGCGAGGACGAAGTCATCGTCGACAACGCAGAAGCGGCGCGCTGCAAGCGCCAAGTCGCGAGAGGAAGCTACGGCGAAAACAGGTGATTCGGGGAAGGCACTGAAAGCCACTCGAGGTCGTCGTGGCTCCAGACAGCGCGGTGCCACCGGCGATCAGGCAGATTCTGCGAGCAAAAAATCGAGCGGTAGCCGCGGCCCTCGCCGGAAGACGGCACGGCTTGCGTCGAAAGATACGAGTTCAGTTGATGGCGGTTGAGCCGTAGGTCCGAAAAGAAACCAAGTGCCGAGGCAGGCTGCCTCAGCACCTGGTTGTCATCGATCGCCCGTTACTGATCGTCGATCAGGAAGGGCTGCGGGGTCCGTCAAAACGTCGGGCCGTTATTGTGGCAAAGGAAGCCGTCGCGTGCCTTTGGCTGACAAACGATTTGCTCGTCCACGCCGTCGTCGCCAATCGAGAAGCAGAGCTGGTACACCACGCTGAAGTAACCCGGGGGAAAATTGGGCGTATTGTACTGGAACTGGAAGGTGTAGCCAGGCCCGACTTTTTTTGGCGCCAGCCGCACCCAGCCCTCGGGGGTCTCGGCGATCCACCCGTCGCCATCGCGGCGGAACTCCAGTCGCGGCATGCGTACAACGACGATGCCGTCTTTGTCGGTCAGCGACAACGATCCAATTTCTGTGTCGGGGAAGATGCCGTTCGACCGGCGGTCTAAACGCATTTCACTTGGCTTGGTTGTAATGACCGGAGCAGAGGATGGGTACTTGTAATAAAGCTGCCCGATCCTATTGCCGGTGGGGCACGCCGGGCGCTGCGGGCAAGTTACCGGAATGCCCGGGCAGCCTTGGTTGCCAACGATCGTCGTAGGCGTGGCTGTAGGAGTAGGTGTGCCGCCAATGCCGGGCAGAGAGATGGTCGGCGTTGGCGAGGGCGGAACTACAATGGTCTGGCGAGGTCCTGGGGGCCGCGAGGGCCGCGGGGGCCGTGGCACGCGCGTGGGCCGGGGCTTTGGAGTAGGTCGCGGCGGGCGTTGCACCCTGGTTTGGGCCTGTGCGCTTCCTCCGAGAAGTTCGAACGGAAAAGCTGGCGCCCATCCCGCAATCAGCGCAATCACCGTCGTGATCAGAACAACGCGCCACAGTGTATGCATATCGCCTCCGCGCCCTAGGTTTTATTGTTTGTTGTCCAAGGCTCAGCGCCATACATGGGCGACTTGCACATTGCAAGCAGGAATTGGTCAGATCGTCGCGATGGGGACCGCTTCCAAGATAGCAGCGAGATCGTTTCCGACCTTGTTAAGGAGCGCGCAACCACGCACCTCCGCTGCGAACGGTTGGGCCCTTTGTTGGCGGTGCACGTGGCAAGCAGAAGTACAAGGGCCGCCTGGAGAGCGTGGGTCTTCTCGTTTGCCATGGGTGACGGATTCCACTATTCGTGTGGGCATTTTGGGCGTGTAGGGCTGGCGAGGAGCAAGGGTTCGGTCAGATGGAACGAGATTTCCCCAGGGTGAAGCGGCTTCCCCCATACGTGTTCAATATCATCGGGGAGTTAAAACAGCAGGCGCGCAAGGCGGGCGAGGACATTATCGACTTTGGCATGGGAAATCCCGACGGCCCAACGCCACCGCATATTGTGGCAAAGTTGGTGGAGGCGGCCACCAAGCCGGTAAATCACCGCTACAGCGTTTCGAAGGGAATTTTCAAGCTTCGCCAGGCCATTACCGACTGGTATCGGCGCCGCTACGGCGTCGAGCTTGACCCCGAAACCGAGGCCATCGTGACCATTGGCTCGAAAGAGGGCTTGGGGCACTTGGCGTTGGCGGTCCTGGGACCGGGAGACGTCGTGCTTTGTCCGAGCCCGACTTATCCGATCCACCAGTACTCGGTGATCATCGCTGGGGGCGACTTGCGCACCGTGCCGATGCTTCCGGGGCAGAACTTCTTTGCCAGTCTGCTCGAGGCAGCACGCCAGGTTCGTCCGCGCCCGAAACTCTTGATCCTCAACTTTCCGCACAACCCTACCACCGCAGTTGTGGATCTAGACTTTTTCCAGAAGGTCGTGGCCTTTGCCCGAGAGCACGAATTGATGGTGGTGCACGACCTCGCGTACGCTGACCTTTGTTTCGATGGTTACAGCGCGCCGAGTATTTTGCAGGTGCCGGGCGCGAAGGACCTCGCGGTGGAATTTTTCACCTTGTCCAAGAGCTACAACATGCCCGGTTGGCGTGTCGGCTTCGCCGTTGGCAACGCTGCGATGGTACACGCACTCGCGCGGATCAAGAGCTACCTCGACTACGGCATGTTCCAGCCCATCCAGATTGCAGCAATTCACGCTCTGAATGGGCCGCAACACTGGGTGGACGAGATCCGTGCCCGTTACGAAGCTCGCCGGAATGTGTTGGTGGATGGCTTGAACCGTTTAGGGTGGCAAGTGGAGCGCCCGAAGGCGACGATGTTTGTGTGGGCTCCGATTCCGCCCCCATTTGCCCACTTGGGTTCCCTCGAGTTTGCCAAGTTTCTCTTGCGGGAAGCCAAAGTCGCCGTCTCCCCTGGAATCGGCTTCGGGGAGCACGGCGATGGTTTCGTGCGCTTTGCGCTGATTGAAAACGAACACCGAATCCGACAAGCAGTGCGAGGAATCCGGCGCGCCTTCGAGCGTGCAGGGCAGACACAACTTCGTGGGGTGGCATGAGTGGATGCCGTTAGGCGCGGCCGCACCGGACGAAGATTGGGGTCGAGAGGGGTAGGCGGTATGGAGCGTGTTGTTGGTGTGGGTGTATTGGGCTTCGGTACGATTGGTACCGGCGTGGTGAAGTTGTTGCAGGCCCACGCCAAACGCCTACGGGAGCGCCTCGGGGCGGAACTCCGGCTTGCAGCGATTGCCGACATCGATTTGGAACGCGACCGCGGTGTACGTGTTCCGCGACAAATTCTCACGCGCGACGCGCGGGAAGTGGTTGCCTCCGAGCAAGTGGACATCGTGGTGGAGCTCATCGGGGGATACGAACCGGCGCGCCAGCTCGTGCGTGAAGCGCTCCAGCGTGGAAAAAGTGTCGTGACTGCCAACAAAGCTCTCCTGGCTGTGCACGGTGCGGAGCTGTTTGCCACTGCGGAGCGTGCAGGCGTGACACTCGGGTTCGAAGCTAGCGTTGGAGGAGGAATCCCGATCATTCGCACGCTTCGGCAGGGCCTGGTGGGAGATCGGGTGCGCGCCGTGTATGGCATCGTGAACGGGACCTCGAACTATATCTTGACAGAGATGACGCGCGCCGGGGCGGACTTCGCTACCGTGCTGGCGCGTGCGCAAGCCGAGGGGCTTGCCGAGGCAGACCCGAGTTTCGACGTCGATGGAATCGATGCCGCGCACAAGCTTTGCTTGTTAATCCAGCTTGCATTTGGGGTGCGCGTGCCGTTTCCGGCCATCCCAGCCGAAGGGATTCGCCACGTGAGTCCAGCGGATATCGAGTACGCTCGTGAGTTTGGGTACGCAATCAAATTACTTGCAATCGCCAAACTTCATGGCACACAGGTAGAGGCGAGAGTGGCTCCGACGATGATTCCCCAGCGGCACGTATTGGCTGACGTGAACGGCGCGTACAACGGCATCGTGGTACAAAGTGATGCGCTTGGCCAAACGTTCTACTACGGCTTGGGCGCTGGCATGATGCCGACCGCTACGGCTGTGGTGGCGGACATCGTCGATGCCGCTCGCTGTCGCCTGGGGCTAGTGCAGTCACCTTTGCCTCCAATGGGATATCCGCTGGCACAGCAACGCGAGGCGAAGATCCTGCCAGAGCAAGCAATCGAGTCGGAGTATTACCTTCGCCTGTCGCTGGCCGACCGACCCGGCGTGCTTGCCCAGATTGCGGGCATTCTAGGGAAAGAAAAAGTGTCCATCGCGGCCATGGTGCAGCGCGGACGAAGACAAAATGGCTGGGTTCCTGTGGTCATGCGGACACATCGAGCAAGCGAACGTCAAGTGCGCCGGGCGTTGCAGCGGATTCGGCGCTTGCAGGCGGTGCAAGGGGCCCCCACGGTGCTGCGGATCGAAGAAGGACTGGGCGAAGAATGACGAACGGTCGGCGCGGCCCGCGACTCCAAAGTCTTTTTCGCAGCTTCAGTCCGCGCAGCGGCGCTTGCACCGTCTCGCCCAGGTGGGCTCCAACCGCGTGGCCCAGCCGCGTAGGGGCCGCGCTTCTGGTGGTGGTCGTTTCCGTGTTGGCTGTCGAAAAAGCTTGGGCAATTCCAGCGTGTACCGCAGCAGACGTGATTGCTCAGGAGGTCAACTGCGGCCCAACGGGAAACTGTGTGATTGCCAAAGTGTACGAGATTCCTGCCGACGCTCCTTGCGTGTTCGATTTCTCGGGTCGTAACGTGACCCTAAGTTCGACAGCGCGGATTAACGTGGGCTCTGGCGACCTGACGATTCGTTGCGCCAATTTCACCATGTCGCCCGGCGCCTTGATCGATGGCCAAGGCACGGCAACATCGGGCCGTTCGGCAAACGGGGGTCGGGTTCGGATCGCGAGTTCGGGTGCAGTGGACATTCAGGGAGCCACGAACAATCGCTCCCGCATCGATGTCTCGGCAAATACTGCAGCCGGGGTGATCCAAATCGAAGCCACGGGAAGTGTGGCGATCAACGGGAGGTTGGTAGCGTCGAATCTGCGGTCGACGGCGGATGGTGGGGCTATTGTGGTCATTGCCGGAGGAAACATCGCCTCCAACAGTTCGCCAATCACCGAAATCGTGGCGACGGGAGGGAGCCAGGCGCCGAAGGGAGGCGGAGCGATCGATCTCGAGGCGGGCGGAAACATCGCGCTAGCGAGCAACACCGTCATCGATGTGCGCGGGAGCAACGGCGGCACGGTGGATCTTTCGGCTGATGGTGAACTGACCTTTGGTGGCGCCAACGGGAACGCCACATCCGAGGGCGGAAGCGGAGCCACGATCTCGTTATCGGCTGGGCGAAGGGTGGTGGTCACCGGAACGATCCTGGCTAACGGGGGCGGAGGCGCCGAGGTCGGCGGTGAAGGTGGTTCGCTAAGCGTGGAAACGTTGCTTGGGAATGCCGAGTTTCAGGCAAATGTGCGACTTGAGGGGGCAGCGCCTGACGGGGACGGAGGCGACATCGATATTGACGCGAACGGGGATATCCGATTGTCTACCGGCGTTACCGTGTCGGCAAAAAGCAACGGCTCGTTCGGTGTGGGAGGTACAGTTGCCCTCACCGCTGCGCGCGATGTGTTGACATCCTCGCAAACCGCGACGGCGTTCAATGTTAGCGGCGGCGGAGGAGGTGGCGGACTGGACATCGTTGCAGGGCGGCACGTGGTACTGAACGCCCCAGTGGACGTGAGCGCCAATGCTGCCGGTGGGAGCGGAGGAGAAGTGTCGATTACCGCTGGCGATGGGGCAGTGGGAAACGTGACGGTGGCAAACACGGTGAACGTCTCTGGCGGAGGCTGTAGTATCGACGAGGGGTGTGGGGCGGGCGGTACTGTGGACGTGGAAGGGTGCGATATCACGGTTAGCTCGACGGGGCGGCTGAACGCGAATGCTCCAGGCGAGGCCGGCAGTCAGCGGGTCACGGCTCGCAAACAACTCCGAGTAGATGGCAGCGTGACTGCTCAGAAAACCTTAGCTTCCGGCAGCGACGGTTCGATCTCCATCTTCCACCCGGTCTCTCTGGCGCCTATCTTGGCCAGCAACTCTGTTCGGCCAGCACCGACAATGAATCCACGCCCGTTTTGTACTGCTGAGAATTCATTTGAGGATTGCCTCGTCCCTTGCCCCGTTTGCGGCGATCGCACGGTTGAATTTCCCGAGCGCTGCGACGACGGCAACACAGCGAATTGCGACGGCTGTTCTTCTTTTTGCCAGATCGAGGATTGCCCCCCGGCGGAGTTTTGTGCTGGGAATGTCGCCTGCGACGTGC
>Ga0197142_1001095_pt1 | contig 25029 bp, 19 predicted proteins | sample GBS60_MetaG_FD_148614 | JGI IMG/M metagenome (GOLD analysis project Ga0197142, IMG submission 148614) | Sediment microbial communities from Great Boiling Springs, Gerlach, Nevada, United States - GBS 60_MetaG | ecosystem: Environmental > Aquatic > Thermal springs > Hot (42-90C) > Sediment... | reverse complement strand
TGATTTAACCCGGCTTCTTTGCTCTTCCAAATCTCATTGGCAACGTTATTTATGATGGGAACCTGGAGTTTTTCATCTTCCTGGGTAAGGCCAGCCATCTTGATCCTTTCCATAACTGAATAGGAATACTCCAGGCCATACCCCAGACCACCTGTGGTTGGGTCAATTAGAACCTTATCTAAGGATACTCCCAAGTTCTCCAATAGGATATTGAGCTGTTTTGCAAGATTTACGTCAATGGGTGTTGAGGCAACAATCACATGGTTAAAGGCCAACGCAGTTGCGCCTATACCTTTGTAATTTCCCTCTTCCACCGGTGAAAGTGCCAAGTTCTTTCCCTGGCATTCCTCCGCAATCTTTTTTAGAAGGGCCTCGTCTTTATCTTTATTGGCAGTACCCCAAACCACAACAGGCACATCCACTGCTTCCACAACCGATTTCACCACTTTTACAGCCTCTTCCACTGGCCTATCCATGCCGTTGGGGTCGGTACTCTTTAGTTGGATAACTATGAAGTCGGCTCCATATTCGTTTACACACTTTTGGGCCCACTTTTCAGGAGACCCAATCACATCTTTGAAGGGCTCTACCACTGCACTTGGCCACTCTGCCGAAGGATCATAATCCCAGACCTCCATTCCCACCTTGGGCGCATTGGGAATTTCTCCCTCGAAGACATGAAAGGGAAAAACCCCCTCTCCTCCTAATTTTAATGCCTTTGGGCCCGTCCCTATTACCGTCTCCCTAATCCTACCTGTGTACACCTGCTTGGGAAGCTCAAAAAACCCAATTTCTGTACCTCCTTCCGCTCTTTTATATTGGACCCCCTCTTTGTGTACCTTGTCCCATTTTGTGAAAAATAGTACGAGACAAGGCAAAAAAATTTAGCTCATACAAAAAGCTATTTTAATTATAGGGCTGGTCTTCGGATGTAAGGGTAGAGAAAAAAAATTCAATTGTCAAGCATAGATAACACATTTCTTCAAACATTTGTTAGGAACAATATATTGGGGTTTGGACTAAAGATTTACTATATATAGGATTATCCTCCCTCAAACATCCGTTCAAAGGCCTTTGAGGCATAGTTCCACACCTTGGAATCCTTTGGTATTTTGATTGTGGGTATACCCTTTTGGTCATATTCCCTTATAACTTCATCCTCTGGTATGGTACCTAAAAGTGTCATACCTGTGGCTGTCTCGTAAGCATCTGAAGTGTATTCTACTTTATCCTGCACCCGGTTCACCAGTAGATAGGCCTTTTTTATATTCAACTTTAACTCCTCTGCCAGATCTCTTATCCTTTTAGCTGCCTCAAGTCCCCTTTTAGTGGGATCAGACACAACCAAAAGCACGTCCACATTGTTTGTGGTAAGCCTGCTCATATGCTCCATACCAGCCTCATTATCAATTACCATGTATGGATAGTTATTCATAAGCTTGTCTAAGTATTCTGACAACAATGTGTTTGCTGCGCAATAACAGCCAGGACCCTCAGGCCTGCCCATCACGATCAGGTCAAAACCATCCCCCTCTGCCACAGCTTGCTGAAGTTTCATCTCCATGAACACGTCCTTTGTCATACCAACGGACACATGTTTTTTCATCTCTTCCCTTGCATTACCTAGTGTCTCAAATATTTCTAAGCCCAAAACTTCGTTTAAATTGCTGTTTGCATCTGCATCCACTGCCAAAACTGGTTTTCTGCCCGTCTCCACGAGAAACCTAATGAGCAAACCTGCCATTGTGGTTTTTCCCGTTCCACCTTTCCCAGCCATTGCTATTGAAAAAGTCATGCTCTATATCCTCCTTACTAAATATTGGCCATGGGGCCATTATTGTTCTTTTTCTTGCTAAGATTCGAAAATTTGTATACACAGTCAAGGGGAAACAAGAAATTAGGTTACTACCTTAAATAACAATGAAGAAAACTTTTCCAATTATTTTAATATGTTAGTTGAGTTTTGAACAATTCTAAGCCATGATAAATATATCCTTTAATTTTTAGGAGGAAAATATTAATGAAATTTATCATCCCTAAAGCCAGTTTGCACAAGGCCTTGGCAAGGGTTCAATCGGTTTTAGAAAGAAGAAGCAGTATGCCGATCTTATCACATGTATTGATAGAAGCCAATGAGGAGATAAGGCTAAAGGCTACCAACTTACAAGTGTACTATGACATAAAACTTCAAGGTGAGATTCAAGAACCTGGAATAGTTGCTCTACCAGGAAGAAAGCTTTTTAATATTATTAAAGAAAGTAAGAGTGAATCATTTATATTTGCTAAAAATGATGAGAGTACTCTAACTTTAACAGATGGAAAAACCCATTATACAATTTATCTGTTTGATCCAGAATCTTTTCCTTTCTTCACATATCCCGAAGTCAAGAATTGTGTTTCTATAAAAGCAAATACATTAATAAAGTGTCTTACAAAATCTTCGATATGTAGCGCTGAAGAAGATGATTTTCCTCATCTCGCTGGAGTTTTTTTGCATAAAGGTTCAGTAGTTGGGAAAGTTAAGTTTGGAGGTTCTGATAATTTTAGATTATCGCTTGTTGAAGAAGAACTTCCGGAATTATATAATATACTTCCCGATAAGGAAATAATGATACCAACTGTGGCAGTGGATGAAATTTTAAAGTTTGAATCTGGAGATTATAATTTGTTGTTTATGTTAGAAGGTGAATCAGTTTGTATTGAGAAACAAGATGAAATTAGGTTATATCTAATGGTTAAGTTCCAACCTTTTATTGATTATTCAGACCTATATTCAATGAAAATAATTTCAAATTCTACAATTAAAAAAGCATCCCTCCAAGAAGCCTTAAGGAGGATGAGTATTTTTTTAGAGGAGAGCATAAGAGAAGTACAGATGAGCTTTAGTCAGGTTGGTGAAGGTACATTAAAGTTAGAGACATCTACAGAGAGTGGAAGAGCAGAAGAGGTATTAGGTGTGGTATACAATGGTGGCGACTTTGTAATACACATTGATCCAAGACAGTTGCTGCAAGCCTTGCAGATTATGGAATCTGAGTACGTTGAACTTTCGTTTACAGGGGATAGAACACCGTGTATAATTACAGGAGAGCTGGATAAGGGGTTTGTAGCAGCTATCATGCCCTATGTGGAAAAGGAGGAAGAGTGACATATAAGGCTTCTGATATTAAGGTACTTGAAGGTCTGGAGGCGGTACGTAAAAGACCCTCTATGTACATAGGAAATACAGGCTTTGAGGGAGTGCATCACCTTGTTTTTGAGGTGGTGGATAATAGCATTGACGAGGCCTTGGCGGGTTTTTGCTCCCAAATTACTGTAAAGATCTTGGAAGATGGGTCTGTGGAGGTGGCAGACAATGGAAGGGGCATTCCCGTTGATATCCACGAAACGGAAAAGGTTCCGGCCCTCCAGGTGGTAATGACAAGACTCCATGCGGGAGGAAAGTTTGATAACAAAATCTATAAGGTATCCGGAGGATTGCATGGTGTAGGAGTTTCGGTGGTTAATGCACTGTCTATTTTTTTGGAGGTGCATGTAAAGAGGGATGGTCATGTGTATTACCAGAGATACGAGAGGGGAAATCCTGTCTGTGAAGTAAAAATCGTTGGAAATACAGATTCCACAGGTACAATCGTCAGATTCAAGCCAGATCCTGAAATATTTGAAGTCGTTTCCTTTGACGCTTCATATCTTGTGAGAAGACTTAGAGAGCTGGCCTTTTTAACAAAGGGAATAAGAATAAAGTTTATTGATGAAACATCCGGAATCTCAAGGGACTTTTACTATGAAGGTGGAATTATTGCTTTTGTAAAGTATCTTAATAGATCCAAAGAAGTTATCCATGAAGAACCCATATATATTAAGGCTACTAAAAATGACGTTCTAATTGAGGCTGCGCTCCAGTATAACAACTCCTATGATGAAAACATATTAACCTACGCAAATAACATAAATACAATTGAAGGTGGAAGTCATTTGATTGGTTTTAAGGCTGGATTGACCAGGAGTATAAATCAGGCATTACAAAGTTCCGCACTTAGTAAGTCTTTTAAGGAAAAATTAAGTGGAGAGGATGTGAGGGAGGGATTGGTTGCAGTGGTAAGTGTAAAACTGCCCAATCCTCAGTTTGAAGGCCAGACAAAGACAAAATTGGGAAATAGTGAAATAAAAGGTATCACTGAGAACATAATAAACGAGGGCCTTTCAAGGTACTTTGAGGAGAATCCCAATGTGGTAAGGCCTATAGTTTTAAAGGCCATAGATGCGGCAAGGGCAAGAGAGGCGGCCAGAAAGGCTAAGGAGCTTGCAAGAAAAAGGTCTGGGATCTCAGATATGACCCTACCCAGTAAGTTGGCCGACTGCCAGGAAAAGGATCCAACTGTAAGGGAACTCTTTATAGTGGAAGGTGATTCTGCAGGAGGTTCTGCCAAGCAGGCACGGGATAGGCGCTTTCAGGCTGTTTTGCCTTTGAAAGGTAAGATCTTGAATGTGGAAAAGGCAAGGTTTGACAAGATCATATCCAGCGACGAAATTCGTACCATGATTGGTGCCTTGGGAACAGGAATAGGAGAAAAGAATTTTGATATCTCATCCCTTAGGTATCACAAGATAATTATCATGACGGATGCAGATGTTGATGGAGCACATATAAGGACTTTGCTTCTCACCTTTTTCTTTAGAAAGATGAGAGACATTATTGAAAAAGGTTATCTTTACGTGGCCCAACCTCCGCTTTACAGGGTAGTTGAAGGCAAAAAGGAACTTTATTTAAGGGATGACAATGAATTTGAATCCTATCTTTTTGAAAAGATATGTAGCAAGGATAGTTTGTTGGTTCGAGACTTAAAAGAATTCTCTGGAAACGAATTGAAAAACCTGCTGAAGGATCTCCAAAATTATTCAAAGGCTATCTCAAGGCTTACTAAATTAGGATATGACAATGATGTTTTGCTAATATTACTAAAGGCAGGTCTTATAGACAGACATCTTTTAAAGGATCCAAATTTTTTAGAACGCCTAAAAGATAGGATTGTTGATTTTGGTCTTGATATGTTTGATGTGAGTTATGATGAGGATACTGGCTATTACAGGTTTCATGCCACCAGAGCCAATAACGGAAAGTTACCAGTGTGTATTGATTGGAACCTTCTTTCCTCTCCAGAGATGAATGTCATATTTAGAGTATGGAATCAAAGATCTCCCATGATAGGCAAAGAGTACACCTTAAGGTCCTCCCCAGAATGGAATTTACTTAAGAGCTTGGATGGCCTTTTTGAAGAGATCATGAACAAGGCCAAATCAGGTCTTACAATACAGAGATATAAAGGGCTTGGGGAGATGAACCCCGAGCAATTATGGGAGACCACCATGGATCCCAAAAGAAGGAGTCTTGTGAGGGTTAAGATTCAAGATTTGGTGGATTCGGAAGAGATATTCAGCATGTTAATGGGTGACGATGTAGGTCCAAGAAAGGAATTCATTTTAAAACACGCCCTTGAAGTTGGTCAGCTGGACATCTAAGGTGCATCAGAAATCATAGAGGTAGAAGATGGAAGCAGAGAGTCTATTGAATGTTGTTCCAATAGAAGAGGAGATGAAGCGCTCATACTTAGAATACTCCATGAGCGTGATTGTGGGTAGGGCCCTTCCCGATGTTAGGGATGGCCTAAAGCCCGTTCACAGACGAATACTTTATAGTATGTATGAGCTTAAAAATTTCCACGATAAACCCTACAAGAAGTCCGCAAGGGTTGTGGGCGATGTAATCGGTAAGTACCATCCCCATGGGGATGTGGCCGTTTACGATGCAATTGTGCGTATGGCCCAGGATTTCAATATTCGCTATCCATTGGTAGATGGGCAAGGGAATTTTGGTTCCATAGATGGTGATTCTCCCGCTGCCATGAGATACACCGAGGTGCGGATGAGTAAGGTGGCAGAGGAGCTTTTGGCAGATATAGAGAAAGACACAGTGGATTTTATGCCCAATTACGACGGCTCTTCACTGGAACCAGTGGTACTTCCATCTCTACTTCCAAACCTCTTGATGAATGGGTCTGCAGGTATAGCAGTTGGCATGTCCACGAGTATACCTCCTCATAATCTAACGGAGGTTTGCGATGCACTTATAGCATTGATCCGAAATCCCCAATTGAATTCCCTTGAATTGGCCCAAGTGATAAAAGGTCCTGATTTACCCACAAAGGGTGTGATAGTGGGAAGGGAAGGCATCTTAGAGGCTTACACCACAGGCAAAGGTATTATTAAGATCCGAGGTAGGGCAAGGTTTGAGGAGCGTAAAGTTGGAAAGGCACAGATAATCATTGAAGAGATCCCCTATCAGGTAAACAAAGCCAAGCTCATTGATAGGATTATGGAGCTTGTAAAGGAGAAAAAGTTGGAGGGCATCCAAGAGATAAGGGATGAGTCCAACCGTGAAGGTATTAGGGTTGTGTTGGACTTAAAGAGGGAAGCAGACCCTTCTGTGCTTTTAAATCGGCTTTATAAATTCACTCAACTGGAAATCAGTTTTGGTATAAACATGTTGGCCCTTGTGCAAGGCAGGCCTCAGGTTTTAGACCTAAGGGGTATGCTCCTATGTTTCTTGGAACACCGAAGAGAGGTAATCCGCAGAAGGACTGAATATGATTTAAAGAAGGCGAAGGAAAGGGCTCATATCTTAGAAGGACTCAGAAAGGCATTATCTTTGTTGGATGAGGTAATAGAGCTTATAAGATCATCTCCAGATACCAAGGCTGCCAAACAAGGGCTCATTGAGCTTTTGGATATTACTGAAAAACAAGCTGTGGCTATCCTGGAAATGAGGCTTCAAAGGCTTACAGGAATGGAGAGGGAAAAACTTGAGGAAGAATACCAGACCCTGGTTAATGACATCCAAAGATACGAGGGTATCTTAGCGGATCCCAGAAAGGTGGACGAGATCATACTGGAAGAGACAAAAAGGATTAGAGACCTTTATGGTGACCAAAGGCTCACAGAGATAGTGGATGAAGTGCCAACCTTGGGTGAAGAAGACCTCATAGAGGAAGAAGACATGGTGGTGACCATAAGCAGCTTAGGGTATATAAAGAGGACTCCCTTAAGTCTTTATAGGGCCCAGAGGAGAGGCGGAAAGGGCATAATAGGAGCTAAACCAAGGGAAGACGACCTGGTGGAGCTTTTGGTGGTGGCCAGTTCCCACGACTATTTGCTCTTTTTTACCAGCTTGGGTAAGGCCTACTTAAAAAAGGTCCACGAGCTTCCGGAGGCAGGAAGGGCAAGTCAGGGCAAGCATATAGCTAATTTTTTAGACCTGGCATCCGACGAAAAGGTGAAGGCTACCTTGAATGTGAGGGAGTTTGGGAATAGCAATGTGGTGATCATGGCAACCAAGCAGGGTATTGTTAAAAGGACTCCCCTGGTGGAATACAGCAGGCCAAAATCAAAGGGCATTATTGGTTTGAGGATGAGGGAGGGTGATGAACTTGTGGGAGTGAGGCTTTCCGACGGAACCAGAGATGTGCTTCTGAGCACCAAACATGGAAGATGCATTAGATTCAACGAGGAGGACTGTAGGGTAACCGGAAGGGCCAGTATTGGTGTCACAGGGATCGAATTGGAAGAAGGAGATGAGGTGGTGAGTATGGAGGTCTTAAAGCCCCAAGGATATGTACTCACTGTGACTGAAAAGGGTTTTGGAAAGAGAACTAAATTGGAGGAGTTCAGGAGTCAGAGTAGGGGTGGCAAGGGGATTATATTGATCAAGGTCACTGAGAAAAATGGTCCAGTGATATATTCCTATCAAGTCTCAGAGCAAGACCAGTTGGTGGTGATGACAGGTGAAGGAAGGCTTATACGTTTTAAGGTGGATGCAGTGCCAGTGATGGGAAGGGCAACACAAGGTGTAAAGCTCATGGAACTAAACAACGGTGAAAAGGTGGTGGGAGTTGCCAGGGTTGAAGAGGAGTAACTGAATGGAATTTAAAAAGATAGGTGTGATTGGTGGAGGCAGTTGGGGAACAGCCCTTGCCAACCTAATTGCCTCCAAATCCCACAGAGTGGAACTTTGGGTAAGGGAGAAAGAGGTCTATGAGCAGATTAAGGAAGAGAAGGAAAACAAGATATTCCTCCCTGATATAAAATTGTCATTGAACCTCATAGCAAGTTTGAATATAGCGGAAGTAGCCCAAGACAAAGATCTATTGGTGATTGCAGTGCCTTCCCATGTATTTAGAGAGGTAATGAAACCCATCTTTGAGGTCTTATCCCCTAAGACCAAACTTTTGGTGGCAACAAAGGGAATTGAAAATCAGAGTCTCATGCTTATGAGCCAGATCACCTCTAGCTTTTTAGGAGAAGAGGTCCTCAGCAGATACGCATGCTTAGGAGGACCAAGTTTTGCCAAAGAGGTTGCTAAAGAGTTACCCACAGTAGTTACCATTGCCTCAAGAAATTTAGAGCTTGCCAAGGCGCTCCAAGTTTTCCTGCACACAGAGTGGTTTAGGGTATATGTGACAGAGGATATAATGGGAGTACAGCTTGCCGGCGCCTTGAAGAATGTGATTGCAATTGCTGCAGGCATGTGTGATTCATTGGGTTTTGGGCACAATACAAGGGCAGCTCTCATAACAAGGGGGCTGGTGGAGATAACAAGATTGGGTCTTAAGATGGGTGCTGAGGCAAAGACCTTTGCTGGCCTTGCAGGCCTTGGGGATCTCATCCTTACCTGCACAAGTGATCTCAGTAGAAACCGCACCTTTGGTTATAAGATAGGCTCTGGGATGTCTGTGGAGGAGATCTCTTCCGCCACAAAGATGGTGGCAGAAGGTTTCAGGACGAGCAAGTCTGCCTACAACCTTTCAAACATCTACGGTTGTGACATGCCCATCACAGAACAGGTTTATAAAATCTTGTATGAAGGTAAGCCTCCCAAAGAGGCTGCAAAGGAGGTAATGACTAGATCTTTGAAGGAAGAGTAAATCATGAAGCAGAGGTTTTCACAGGTAGAAGAGCAGTACATCAAAGAAGATATCTTCCTGCGCGCTTTTGAGGATAGTGACCCACCTTGGAACTTTGTATTTAGAGATGTGGTGGACTCCACCAATACCCTTGCCAAAGAGATGGCAGAGGCAGGAGAACCAGAGGTCACTGTTGTATGGGCCGAGGAACAGACCCAAGGCAGGGGCAGGATGGGTAGGAATTGGTATTCAGAACCACATCAAAACATACTCATGTCTCTTCTCCTAAGGCCTAAGATACCCAAAGAGAGAGCCTATGTGGTGACAGCTGCCTTGAGTGTGAGTGCAGTGATGGCAATAGAGTCTATTGTGGGTTTAAGGCCAAAGGTGAAATGGCCCAATGACGTGCTCATAGATGGAAAAAAGGTTGCTGGAATCCTCACAGAATTTAGCCTCAGGGGAGGGACCCTTGAGTATTTAATCACAGGGATAGGGATGAACGTGAACTGGAGTCCACCTGAAGGAGAGCTTATATACCCTGCCACCAGCCTTTATTTAGAGACCGGTAAAAGACTTCAAAGGGAGCATTTGGCAGTAAAACTCCTCAAAAACTTTGAGATCCTTTATTTTCAGATCAGAGAGAAAAGGTACGATGAAATTTTAAGTAAATGGATAAAGAAGGCAGATTTTTTTGGAAAAAAGGTGAGCGTACATATGGATGGCAAATATGTGGAGGGTGTGCCTATAGGCCTTAATCCCAACGGAAGCCTTTTGCTACAAGATCTGGAGGGCCGTAAGCTCGTGATAGACTATGGAGACCTGATGGGATCCTATAAAATCTAAGTGCCCCCGGCGCGACTCGAACGCACGACACCCAGATTAGGAATCTGGTGCTCTATCCACCTGAGCTACGGGGGCAACAAAAGAGACTATATAAGGCATGGTGTGATGTGTCAAACGAAAAATAGGTGTGCCCCAGGGATAGGGCAAAGGCAAAATTTTTGGGTAGTGAAGCTGCTTGGGAAGGTAAGATGATTGGAAAACTAAGTCTAACTTTTGAATGAAGTTGAGTGTGAGAGCGTTTTGTTAACTAGCCACGAGCTCCTTTTGTGCGAATACGGGCAATCCACTTATATCTTTGCTAAAGGGGAGATTGAGGGTTAAATAACTCCCCCTACCCCCTCTTCCAAGAAGAGGGGTAACTTGGTTCTTATCTTGCCAATAATACGGCCCCTCCCCTTTGCTTGCCAATACTATTGCCCCTCCCCTTTGGTAAAGGGGAGGATGGGTGGGGTTAGATAACTCCCCCTAACCCCTCTTCAGAGAAGAGGGGGAGGATGGGTTGGTTCAGTATCTTGTTACCTTCCCAACAGCAGTTTCCCATAGGTAGGGTCAATTTGAAAGTCTCTTGCCATGGGGAAAACCAGTTGGTCTAAATAATGCCAGAACAGATATAATCCACCTAAAAAACAGGGAGGTCTTTTATGGCTAAGGATTACACGCCTTTGTGGCAGAGCTTAGGGCTTGATCTTCACAAACATGAAGGACTTTTGACTGTTCTTTCCGAAGCTTATCAAAACATCTACCTTTCTCAAAAAAACAGACCAGAAGGAATGAAATATTTTGATTTTGTGATCTCAGAGGTGCATGGACTAAGAATCGAAGAACTTTATGATGGCAAACAACAAGGAAAAAAGGTTATTGGTACCTTTTGTGTGTATGTTCCTGAGGAATTGGTCCTTGCCGTGGACGGCGTTTATGTTGGGCTGTGTGCCGGAGCCGATGTGGGTTCTGAAGAGGCAGAAAGATTTATTCCCAGGAATACATGTGCGCTGATAAAGGCCTTTATGGGGTTTAAGCTTTCGGGGTTGTGTCCCTATGTGGAGATGACTGATTTAATTGTGGGAGAAACCACTTGCGATGGAAAGAAAAAGGCCTATGAGATCTTCGATGAGATCACCAAAAAAATGTATGTTATGGAAATTCCCAATATGAAGAATGCCTCAGACAAGGAGTTGTGGGAGAAAGAGGTCATTAAATTCAAAGAAAAACTGGAAGCATTCACAGGCAAAGAAATTACTTTGGAAAATCTCAAGAAGGCTGCCATAACCGTGAACCAAAAGAGAAAGGCCCTACAAAGACTCGCAGCCTTGAGGGGCCATGATCCTGTTCCTATATCTGGTTTGGATGCCTTATTAGTAAACCAGATTTCCTTTTACGATGATCCCATAAGGTTCACCCAAAAGGTGAATGAGCTATGTGATGAGCTTGAGGAGAGGGTTCGGAAAGGAGAGGGAGTTTTTCCCAAGGGCACACCGAGGATATTGATTTCAGGTAGTCCCTTTGCAATACCCAATTGGAAGCTCCATGCCATCGTTGAAAGCAGCGGTGCTGTTGTGGTGGGAGAGGAATCTTGCGTGGGCGCAAGGAATTTCAGAGAACTCACCGATGAAAGTTTTTCAAGCGTTCAGAAAGGGATTGAAAACATTGCAGCCAGATACCTTACAATTGATTGTGCTTGCTTTACTCCAAACCGTGAAAGGCCTGAGCATATAATGGAGATGAAAGAGGCTTTAAAGGCTCAAGGGGTAATACACTACTCACTCCAGTTTTGTACCCCTTATATGATGGAGGCATTCAAGATTGAAAAACAGGCCAACTTTCCATTTTTGAGGATTGAAACAGACTATAGCATGGAGGATTTTGGGCAACTAAAGACTCGAGTTGAGGCCTTTTTGGAGACTTTAAGATAGGCTTTGTTTGGAAATCCAATAGAATGGGAAACAAGTTTTGCTCTCTTTTAGGTTGAATTCATGGGAGCCCAAAGGGGAGGGATCCAATTAAGAATTTGGGCACGTTTAAAAATCAAGAGTGGGTTTACAAGCCTACTCAGACGTGTGTCTGATAGATTCCTCCAACTGGGCTCTTCTAAGAGATTTTGGGAGAGGGGGATAGCTATTGAGATGTGAAGATGTGGCAGCATGCGTGGATTTTTTGGCCTTTGAGCTGAGATGCTTCCCAATAGCTGTCCTTTTTTGATCTGCTCATGTGGTGCTAATCTTCCTTCCAACTCCATATGTCCAAAGGCCCATAATATGGTTAGTTTGTTTTTATAACTTTGGGCGAAAAATATGGTGATTCCTAAAAAGTCTTGGGCCGCTGCCAAAAAAACACCATCACAAGGTGCAGGGATCTTTATTGTGGCAGGCAACTTTAAAAGGCTTCCTTTTTTGTCGTAGAATAGGCATAGGTCTATTCCTTCGTGGGGAGTGCTCCTTTCTCCCTCTGCCCACCACTTTTTCTTTGCCTTGAAGAGCATCCCTGGTAAAAAGGCCCAGCTATAAAAATCTTCAAACTCCTTTGGGTTTGCTTGTATGAAAAGTTCTTGAAATTGAAGGCTCCTTAGGAATTCTTTTACTTCTCTGATCAATTGTAGGCCAGGACCTTTCATGGTTTTGGTTTTAAGGTCTTCCACCGGAATGTGTTTCTATCCCGTAAACTTTATCAGTACTCAATATGTGCTTAGTAAACCCTTAGCAAGAGTCCTTTTAGATATTCCGACTCAGGTAGCCCCAAGAGAAATGGGTGGTCAAAGGGTTGGCCCAGTCTTTTTATGACCTTTAGCTCCCTATTTGCATCCATGGCAGCCCACAAAATAGCCTTTGAAAAAAGCTCAAAGGTAACTGCGCCTGAGCAACTAAAGGTTGCAAGGATGCCACCCCTTTTAAGTAAATGCATGGCCTGTAAATTTATATCCTTATAGCCTTTCAAAGCCTTCTTTAATTGGAGCTGTGAGTGGGCAAACTTGGGAGGGTCAACTATCACAAGGTCATACTGAATTCCTTTTCTTTTTAGCTCCCTTAACACCTCAAAGGCATCTCCCAATATGTTTTTTTGCTGCTCCTTGGGGATATGGTTTAATTTGCTATTTTCATCAAGAAGTTCCAGGGCAGAGGATGAAAATTCAACATTGGTAATTTTTTTTGCCCCTCCTTTAAAGGCATACACAGAAAAAGCCCCTGTATAGGAAAAACAGTTTAATACGGTTGCACCTTTAGAATACCTCTGAACCTCTTGGCGATTTTCCCTTTGGTCTATATAAAAACCCGTTTTTTGGCCTGCTTTTACATCTACGAGAAACCTAATGCCATTTTCCTTGCCCATGCATAGGTGTTCCTCTTTTCCAAATACTAGGTCTATTTTGGGTTCCAAACCTTCTTTCTTCCTTACAGAGGAATCGCTCCTCTCCCATATGGTAGAGGGTCTTAGTTCTTGAATTAAGGTGTTGATAAGCACATCCCTAAATCTCTCCATCCCTTTAGTTAATATCTGCACCACAAGGGTTTGCCCATATCTATCCACCACCAAGCCTGGAAGAAAGTCACCTTCTGAATTTATAAGCCTCATGATGTCTGTGAGTTCAGGATCAAAAAAGCCAAGCCTCAAGCCTATGGCCTCTTCTATCCTTTTTCTTATAAGATCCTCGTCAGGGAACTCTGATGGAATTCGACTTAAGACCCTAATGGCTATCTGGCTATGTGCATTATAATAACCCCATGCCACAAAGTTCTTATAGCTGTCTTGGACTTCCACCATACTGCCTGGCTCAACAAAACCTTGTATATCACCTATTGCTCCTGAAAAGATCCAAGGGCTTCCAAGCAGCACAGGCCTTTCTTTTTGCGGTTTTAAAATTACTCTGGCTGGGCTTTTGGGGAGAACCATGGGAAACACCTTATATTGAGAGGGTGGATGAAGGGACTCGAACCCTCGACCTCTGGGGCCACAACCCAGTGCTCCGCCGATTGAGCTACATCCACCATACGCTTTGATATTTAATACATTCTTCTGGGATTTCAACTCAAATTTATTCCTCAGGCAGGACTTACGGAACCCCACCCGACCTCCGCTTTATCAAAGGGGAGGGGATAATTCTTTTTCAGTGTGAAGGAGATACTATCTTAGTCACAGAGAATCTGCCATTCTCCGTAGCATTGGTAAGATGCTTACTAATTTCCCCCTCTTCTTTGAAGAGGGGGTTAGGGGGAGTTAGTGAACCTCACCCATCCTCCCTTTTATCAAAGGAGGAGCGCCATTAGGTACAAAGTATTTGTCTCGCTCATTGTATGCACCAAGAAGTGACCAATTTCCCCTCTTTTCTAATTCTTTTTTGCAATCATCTTACCTTGCCAATCGCCCTTTACTTTCGAGAAATTTTGACTTCGCCGTATCCCTGCTTACCCAGGCTAAGCACTTGATTTTGTTTTACAAAAAATTTTAATGCTAACCCTTCCGAGAATAACATTTCTGCTTGACTATCTTGATTTTCGATCTTAAGAAAGGCAGTCCAAAATGAATGAATATGAGGAAAGGAGGTGAAGTATTATGAGTGTAATGCCGGCCCAGAAAAGGGAGGTTTCTCCTTGGGGTCTTCAGACTAGCATAGACATTTATGACTGTAACCCAAATACAATTAGGGATAGGGAAAAAATAATCGAATACGTGGTAAGGCTTTGCGATCTCATAGGCATGAAGAGGTTTGGAGAGTGTCAAGTGGTGCACTTTGGTGAAGATGAGCGGGTAGCAGGGTATTCAATGCTCCAGCTTATTGAGACCTCCCTAATCTCTGGGCATTTTGCTAATCTTACCAATACTGCCTATTTGGACATCTTTAGTTGTAAGATGTATGATCCTGAAGTGGTGGCACGGTTTTCCCAAGAATTTTTTGAAGGTAAATCCATAGTAGTGCATGTAACTGAGAGGTATTAGGTTTTGGTGTGTAACTTTTTCCCTTAATTCAATCCGTAAATCCTGTCGGATGTATCCATAAAAAACTTGTTTTGACTCACATTTGGCCTTGTATTATAGAAAGATACAAGGCCCTTAAAATGTTTTCCCGTACTTTTGATAGACAATTAATTAGAAACCCCTGTCTTGAAAACAATGGACTCAGGTTTTTGATTACTTTTTCCTTTTTCAAATTAAGGGTTGACTTTGAGAAAAAACAAGGTTTAATTTGCCACCTGTGGCTAAAGTTATTCTTCCCCTTAGCCGCTACATTATGTGGTGATGGTCACCTGCTCCTTTTGGCAGGCAGAAAAGGAACCCTTAACAAAAGGAGGCACTATGGAATTCAAAAAGATCCTGCTTCCCGAAAGGGAGATCCCCAGACAGTGGTACAATATCCTACCTGACATGCCTAACCCTTTGCAACCACCCCTTCATCCCGGCACAGGGCAACCCGTAGGCCCTCAAGATCTGGAACCCATATTCCCCATGCCCTTGATCGAGCAGGAGGTGAGTCCCAAGCAGTACATTGACATACCTGAAGAGGTCTTAGACAAATACCTCTTATGGAGACCCACCCCCCTTTATAGGGCCTATCATTTGGAAAAATTTTTAGGGACTCCTGCCAGGATATATTTTAAGAATGAAGGTGTGAGCCCACCTGGAAGTCACAAACCCAATACTGCAGTGGCCCAGGCCTACTTTAACAAAATTTCTGGCACAAAGAGGATAACCACCGAGACAGGAGCCGGGCAGTGGGGAAGTGCCCTTTGTTTTGCCTGCAACCTCTTTGGGATTGAGGCAAAGGTATTCATGGTGAAGGTGAGCTTTTACCAAAAGCCTTATAGAAGGCTTATGATGGAGGTATGGGGCGGTAACTGCGTACCCAGCCCAAGCCCTGAGACCAATTCGGGCAGGGCGATTCTTGAAAAAGATCCTGACTCTCCGGGGAGCTTGGGTATTGCCATCAGTGAGGCTGTTGAGGCAGCTGTTATGGATCCCCATACAAAATATTCCTTGGGAAGTGTATTAAATCATGTGTTGCTGCATCAAACCATAATTGGCCTTGAGACACAAAAGCAGATGGCCATGGTAGGTGAATATCCCGATGTGGTGATAGGCTGTGCAGGTGGTGGTAGCAATTTCGCAGGGATAGCCCTTCCTTTTGTTAGGGATAAGATAAACGGAAAGCAGTTGGATATCATAGCCGTTGAACCAACCTCGTGCCCTACTATGACCAAAGGGCCTTTTGCATACGATCATGGTGATACCATGAAACTCACTCCGCTCTTGCCCATGCATACACTTGGGCATGGCTTTGTGCCTGCACCCATTCATGCAGGAGGACTTAGGTATCACGGCATGGCACCCATAGTAAGTCAGTTGGTGGTGGATGGTTTGATCAGGGCAGAGGCAGTACCTCAATTGGAGACCTTTAAGGCAGGGATTACCTTTGCCAGGACAGAGGGTTTTATAAGTGCTCCTGAGACCGATCATGCCATAGCAATGGTCATCAGGGAGGCCTTAAAGGCAAAAGAGGAAGGAAAGGAAAAGGTAATCCTCTTTAACTGGAGTGGTCACGGGCTTGTGGACTTGGCTGCCTACGATGCTTATATGACAGGCAAGCTTTCAGACTACGAGTTGCCGGACGAGGAGATCCAAAGGGCCTTGGCTGAAATAGCAGGCCTGCCCAAGCCGAAGGTAAGTATCAAATGATTCCTGCTCCGCCAGATTCATTTTTGATCCGATGCCCTAAGTTAGGCCATCAGATCCATTTTGGGTATTGCGAAAGGGAACAGGGGGAACTGCCCTGTTCCCGTACCTTACACTGCTGGTATGGGATATTTAATGTTGTGGATTATTTTAGGGAGAGATTGGATCAGGCAAGGTGGAACAAGGCCTTTAGCCCTCCCACAAAGTCCAAGTTGGAGACTTTAGTGGAGCTCATAGAAAAGGCAAAGAAGGGAGAGAAAGGTGCACATTAGGCAAGAATTTATGTTGGGAAACAAAGCTATTGCCCTTGGGCTCTTGGAGGCAGGGTGTGAGGTGATGGCCTCTTACCCCGGCACACCCAGTTCTGAGATCCTTCCTGAGTTTATAAGACTTTCCAAATTGGAAGGACTAAAGACCTATGCTGAGTGGTCTACCAATGAAAAGGTAGCCTTTGATGTGGCCTTTTCAGCAGCAATAGTAGGGAAAAGGGCAGCTTGCTCCATGAAACAGGTGGGGTTAAATGTGGCCATGGATTCTCTGATGAGCTCTGCCTACATAGGCGGTGAAGGTGGATTTGTGGTGATCTCCTGCGATGACCCTGGCCCCCATTCATCCCAAACCGAGCAAGATTCAAGGTTTGTGGCCCGCATTGCCAAGGTTCCGGTATTCGATCCTGCAACACCACAAGAGGCAAGGGATATGGTCAAAGCTGCCATGGAAATCTCCTCAGAATTCAAGATACCCGTTATCTTGAGGCCAACCATTAGGGTCTGCCACGGAAGAGAACCCATACATTGGGATCCAATACCTAATTTTAAGGTTGATTCCCAGTTCAAAAAGGACCCCAATAGGTGGGCAGCCACTCCTCGTTTTAGGTACGTGCTACATAAAGAGCTCAACAAGAAGTTGGCAGACATACAAACTAAGCTTGGAGAGCTTGTGAGTTTTAATAGACACAATTTGGCGGTATTTGGGCAATATCCCTTGGGAGTTATAGCCTCTGGAGTGTGTTGGGCAGTTGTAAAAGACCTATTTGAAGAGTTTGACAGAGGAGATGTTCCAATTCTCAAGATCGGGACTCCCTTCCCACTTCCCCAGGATTTGGTTCAAGAGTTTTTGTCCAGATGTTCAAGGGTAGTGGTGCTGGAAGAAACGGACTGCTTAATTGAATATCTCATAGGCGAGAGAAACAAGGTGCTGGGGAGGCTTTCGGGCCATGTGCCCAAAGAAGGAGAACTGGTGCCTGAAGTGATCTTAAGGGTCTTGGATAGGGTTTTTGTGGAGTCAGGCTTGGAACCTTTGAGTGGAGAAGGCTCCCATGCTAAGTTTGACATCTCTTCCTTAAAGCTGCCTATTAGGAAACCCAGGTTGTGCCCAGGTTGCCCACACCGACCTGTGTTTTTTGCCATAAGGCGTATGAGCCCTAAGGCCATTTTTACCTCTGATATAGGTTGCTACACATTGGGGATTAATCTGGGTGCAGTGGATACCTGCCTTAATATGGGAGCTGCCATTACTTTGGCCACAGGTTTTTACCATTCCCATCACTTGGACGGAAAGCAGAGACCCATTATAGCCACCATAGGAGACAGTACTTTTTTCCACTCGGGGACAGCAGGGCTTTTAAATGCTGTATACAATGGTGCCAGATTTGTGCTGGTGATCCTTGACAATGAGACCACTGCAATGACTGGAATGCAACCCACTCCCGGCGTTGGCATCAAGGCAGATGGCTCAAGGGGGAATCCAATTGCCCTTGAGGACGTCATAAGAGGATGTGGTATAAAGTTTCTAAAGGTAGTTGATAGCTATCAGTTGGACCAGGTGATGGACACCTTAAAAGAGGCGTTAAATTATAGCCAGTCAGAAGAAGGCGGTGTGGCAGTGGTGATCGCAAGGCATGCTTGTGTGATCGCCAACAGGCAAAAGGCAATTGGCAAAAAAGTGTCAGTTGAGATTGGAGAGGAATGTAACTTTTGTGGATTATGTATTGAGAGATTTGAATGCCCTGCAATCTTTGAGGATACAGATACTAACAGGGCAAAGATAAACCGTGTTTTGTGTGCCGGTTGTGGGGTGTGTTTGAAGGTGTGTCCTGAAGGTGCCATTAAGATAGTAGGAGGGATGGGTGAGTAAGAGTGTTTGGAACATAGTACTTTCTGGCCTTGGAGGCCAGGGGATATTGTTTATGGCAAGGGTCTTGGCAGAGGCAGCTATCAGGGAAGGATATTTTGTTAGGGGAGCTGAGACCCATGGTATGGCACAGAGAGGTGGTTCTGTAATAGGGCACATTAGGATCGGAGAGGTGGGATCTTCCCTGGTGAGGGAAGGGGGTGCAGATGTCTTGCTTTCCCTTGATGAGATAGAGGCCTATAGAAACCTGAATTACTTGGCTCCCTCATCACTTATGTGTGTGAATACCTCAAATAAAAAGTTCCCAAGGGAGGAAGTGAGAGGTTTTTTGGAAGAGTTGGGTATCAAAGTGTACGGTTTTGATGCCTTGGGTTTGGCCCTTTCAAAGGGGATACCCCAATCTGTGAACTTGGCCCTTGTGGGATATCTCATCGGGATCGGATTTCTGCCCATAAGGTACGAAGTTGTTAGGTCTGTGGTGGAAGGTATCGGGAAGAGTAGGTTTTTGGAAAGAGATCTTGAGCTTTTGGAGCATGCCTACCAGATGGGAAAAGACCAAGGGTAAGGTGTGTGGAATCCTCCTTGCTGCTGGTTCAAGTAAAAGGTTAGGCCTGCCAAAACAGCTTTTGCCTTTAGGTAGAATCACCCTCCTTGAAAAGGTATTAAAGGCCTGTTTGGACTCCCAATTAGATGGCTTGATATTGGTTCTTGGGCATGCCTTTGAAGAGGTTATGGGGATTGTTTGCTCCTACAATGATCTACGACTCAAGGTTGTGAGGAATTTGGATTACCAGTTGGGACTGAGTAGTTCCATAAGGTTAGGGCTCAAAAACCTAAGCCAGGAGGAAGATGCCTTCATGATTCTTTTGGGAGATATGCCTTTTATAAACGCAGAGGTAATTGATTCCCTCCTTAACCGCTTTTGGGAGGCAGGCAAACCTTGTTGTGCCTATTGGATTTGTGAAAGACCTGTTCATCCTGTCATATTTCACTCCAGTTTGAGGCATAGATTTGAATCCTTGGAAGGCGACAGGGGAGGAAGGCACATAATAGAAGAGCTTGCGGGGCAAGGTTTGGTGGAGAAGGTAAAACCACTTTTCCACCTACCCATTGGCCTGGATGTGGACACCCTTGAGGACTATCGGGAAGTCTTAAAAATCCTAAAAGCTTAATGGCCTAATAACCTACCAGCTCATAGGGCCTTAAAAGTCCTTTAGCCTTAGGACCTGATGTGCCAAGATAAATGGAGTATTTACTTTTAAGAGGCTATGGTGTTTGATTAGGTTAAAAGGAGGTAAGGCAGTGGGCTTTGATTTAGTGGAAAAGACACCTGTGGATGAGCTTGGCATAACCATTCATCTTTATACACACACAAAAACCGGGCTTGAATTGGCACACTTAGTGTGTGATGACAATCACAAGGTATTTTTGATCTCCTTTGCCACACCACCATATGATTCAAGTGGCCTGCCCCATATATTGGAGCATATGGTTTTGTGTGGTTCCAAACGCTTTCCCTTGAAGGAACCCTTCAGGGAGCTTATGAAAGGTACCCTCAATACATTTTTAAATGCCTTTACCTATCCGGATAGAACTGTATATCCAGTTGCCAGCTACCACGAAAAGGATCTTTTAAACCTAATGGAGGTGTACTTAGACGCTGTGTTTGCTCCTCTCCTTAGCAAGTATTCCTTCTTCCAAGAGGCCTGGCACATTGACCCAAAAACAGAAAGGGTTCAGGGAGTTGTTTATAACGAAATGAAAGGTGCCTATTCATCTCCCGAACGTGTCTTGGGCACCTTCTCTTTGAGCACCTTATATCCAGGCCACCCCTATTTCTTTGATAGCGGCGGACGGCCTGAGGAGATCTTGGGTTTGGCCTATGAAAGGGTTTTAGCCTTCCACAAAAAATATTATTGTCCCAGAAACGGAAGGGTTGTTTTATACGGTAATATGGATTTGGGTCCTGTCTTTAGACTTTTGGAGGACTACCTGTCCCAGAGAGACGGTGGGGATGCCTTTTTGACCCCTGAGCATTCTGGTCTCATAACCAATCAATATTATGAAGACACCTATCTTTCCAAGGAAGGAGAACAAAAGGCCCTTGTGTCCATCAACTGGGGCTTAGGAGAGACCATTGATATAAGCCAGCATCTGCTCATGAGTGTCCTTGAAGAGGCCTTGCTGGGTAGCCCTGGTGCACCTCTTAGAAAGAGGATAGTTGATTCAGGTCTGGGAGAAGATCTTGTGGGAGAGGGTGTGGAGAAGGAGCTTAAATATTTGAGTTTTCATGTGGGGTTAAAGGGTATTGAGCTTCAAAGGATTGAGGAGTTTAAGTCGCTGCTTATAAAAGGCCTTGAGGAGCTGGCTCAAAAGGGAATCCCCCATGAATTTATTGAGGCAGGGCTAAACAGGGTTGAATTCAGGCTAAGGGAGGGGAGCGATGGTTTGAATAAGGCTTTGAACCTAAGCCTTAGGGCCCTAAACGGCTGGTTTTATGGAGCACACCCCAAGGTTCTTTTGAAATTTTTTTCCCCCCTTGAGAAACTCAAGAGGACCTTGCTTTCTGACACGATTTTTCTGAAAGATGTGATTCACAGGTTATTTTTGACCAATCCCAGAAGGGTATTGGTGCTTTTAAAACCTAACCCAAAAAAGTGCTTTTTTGCAGAAGAAGAGGAAAGATCCAGGGTCAGGGCTTTATTAAAGGAAAACAGGCATCTTTTGGAGGCCGAATACAAGCACTTTGTGGCCTTTATGGAAAGGGAAGAGACCGAAAGTGAAAAGGCCTTAATCCCTCGACTGCACCTAAGGGAGTTACCCAGGTCTCCCAGAAATTTTTTTGCTGAAGATGAGATGGTGGGAGGTGCAAGATTTTTAATCCATCCCATGGAGACCAGCGGTGTATTCTATGTGGACTTTTTATTCAATGTGGATTTTTTGGATGAAACCAATTTGGTCTTGTTACCTCTTTTGGGCAGGTGCCTTCTTGAGATGCCCACCAAGAGATGGAGTATAGAGGAACTTTCTTCCAGAATTGGGAGGATAACAGGAGGCTTTTACCCAGAATCATTGTATTTTCATACCCTTAAAGGAGAACCAAAAAGGTATCTTGTTTTCAGGGCAAAGGGATTGAATGCCAAGGCAGAGGCATTCTTGGAGCTCATCTCTGAAATATTCTTTCAAAGGGAAAAGTGGGTTAAAGAAAGGTTTTGGGAGATTTTAAAGGAAGAGATTGCCAAAGTGGAAGAAAGATTGATGTTAAAAGGCCATGAGTTTATGGTTAAAAGGGCAATCGCCCATTTTGGTGAGGCCTTTTTCTTTGGAGAATGTGTATCAGGTATCAAATACTTGATGTCTCTGAGACGGCTTAGGGATGAATTAGAGGCAGACTGGCTAAGTATAAAAGAAAGGTTGGATTTCTTATATCAAAGGCTTTTGAATCAAAAGGATCTGATATTGAACCTCACATGCGATGCTAAGGGAGCTGATGGGGTTAGGCCTTTACTTGATAATTTTGTCTCTTCCTTGCCCTTTGAGGAGGGCCTTTTAAGAAAGCCTTTACAAGGTATGGAAAAGGTATCTGAAGGCTTAGGTGTGCCTTCGCAGGTTTACTATGTGGGCCTTGGAATAAATTTGGACCCTTCCCATTTCACTGGAGCTTGGTTTACTTGCTTAAAGTATTTAAGGACATCATATCTTTGGGAAGAGGTGAGGATGAAGGCAGGTGCCTATGGTGCCTTTGTGGGTCTGGATAGGTCTAAGGGAGTTTTATGGTTTTCCTCTTACAGAGACCCAAATCCTGGGAATACGATAAAATGCCTATTGGAGGCAGGGGAATTTTTGAGATCAAGGGAAATAGGAACCGATGAGCTTGAGAGGTTGATAATAGGTGCCATAGGAGACTTGGATAGGCATATGGAACCAGGGGAGAGGGGATATCGGGAGACAATAAGGACCCTTAAAGGAGAAGACTGGGATTGCCAGCTTAAAGTGTGGGAAGAGGTTTTGGCCACAGGCCTCGCTGACATAAAAAGATTTGGTGAAGTTTTAAGGGAGCAGTTGCATAATGGGGTAATAAAGGTAATGGGTCCGTTGGAAGGTTTGAGGCAGTTGAATCTTGAGTCTTTAGAAAGGATCTTGTGATGGTTGGCCTTGGAGTTAAAATTCTAAGGCGATTGTTTCACGTGAAACATCCGGAGAAAAAATGGCCCAGATCATAGCAATAGCCAATCAAAAGGGTGGTGTGGGAAAGACCACCACAGCCATAAACCTTGCTGCATGTCTAAGTCTTGCCAACAGAAGGGTGCTCCTGATTGATTGCGATCCACAGGCAAATGCCACCACCGGGTTGGGGTATAATTATAGAAGCCTTGAACTGGGCCTCTACGACCTACTAATGGATGAGGACCTAAAAGACCTTAACTTTTTGAGCACATCCTTAAAAAACCTATTTTTATTACCCTCCACTCCCCAACTGTTGGGAGCAGAAGTGGAGCTCACCTCCCTTACCAATAGAAACGTAAGGCTCAAGGCAAAGATTCAAATGCTCTATAAAGACATGGACTATATTCTCTTAGATTGCCCACCCTCCCTGGGATTTCTTACCATAAATGCATTGGTTGCAGCCAAATTCGTTCTTGTGCCAGTTCAGTGTGAATACTATGCATTGGAAGGTCTTGCTCAGCTCATTAAAACCTTAGATACCATCAAAGCCACCATAAACCCCCAACTAAGCCTTTTGGGTCTATTGCTTACCATGTTTGATCAAAGAAACCTACTGAGTAATCAGGTGGCAGAGCAGCTGAGGAAGGGTTTTGGAAACAAGGTGTTTAGGACAATGATCCCAAGGAATGTAAGGCTTAGCGAGGCACCCAGCCATGGTAGACCCATAGTTCAGTATGATATAAAGAGCAAAGGAGCCCAGTGTTATCTGGCCTTGGCTCAGGAGTTAATAAATAAGGTGGAGAAGGGAGATGGCCAAAAGACAGGTCTTGGGTAAGGGAATAAGCGCCTTAATCCCAGAGGCAGAGGAGATAAAAGGTGCCACATCCTTATTTTTCTGCCCTGTATCACTTATAAGACCCAATCCGCACCAACCCAGGAGGCATTTTGAGGAGGGAGCCTTAAAGGAACTGGCAGATTCAATAAAACAAAAGGGTTTGCTGGCACCCCTTTTGGTCTCAAAGGCAGAAGATGGATACGTGCTAATTGCCGGAGAGAGGCGGTGGAGGGCTGCCCAATTGGCAGGCCTTGAAAGGGTTCCTGTGGTGGTAAAGGAGGCCACTGGGCCGGAGTTTTTGGAGCTTGCATTGGTTGAAAACCTACACAGGGAAGACCTAAACCCCCTTGAGGAGGCAGAGGCCTACCATAGGCTCTTAGAAATCACAGGAGAAACCCAGGAGGAGCTGGCAAAAAGATTAGGAAAGGACCGTTCAACCATTGCCAATGCCTTGAGGATTTTAAAGCTCCCAAAAGAGATACAACAATACATTGTGGATGGGCAGATCACAATGGGGCATGCAAGGGTATTGGCAGGTATCCAGGACCGGGAAAGACAAAAGGAGCTTTTAAAGGAGGTCCTTTCAAAGGGACTTTCTGTGAGGGCATTGGAAAATAGGGCCAAAAGACTGCGTTCAAAGCAAAGGCCCAAGGGTTTGAATTTGGAGTTTAAGTATGTGGAGGATAAGCTTAGGGAGGTGTTGGCTACAAAGGTGGAGCTAAAACCCTCCAAAAGGGGTGGAAAGATAGTTGTGTATTTTAGTTCACAAGGAGACCTTCAAAGATTGGTAGAGATGCTGCTTGGCATGGTAGGTGCAGAAGGAGCTTAGAAAGAAGAGATGGAAAAACAAAGCAAGAAAGTTATACTCATAATAGATGGTCAGGGAGGTGGGATAGGGGCCACGATAATCAAGGCCCTTAGGGCAGAGCTGAACGAGGATCAGATCATATGGGCAGTGGGAACCAATTCCACTGCCACCACCAAGATGATGAAGGCAGGAGCCAATAAAGGTGCTACAGGTGAAAATGCGGTGCTTATAACAGTTCCCAAGGCAGATATCATCTTAGGGCCTATTTCTATAGTCCTTGCAAATTCAATGATGGGAGAGGTAACCCCAAAGATGGCAGAGGCCATTTCCAGCTCCCAAGGGGTAAAGATCCTCCTTCCGCTAACTCAGGAAGAAGTTCACATTGTGGGGACCTCAAGGGAACCTCTTCCCCATCTGGTGGAGGAGATGGTCCAGAGAATAAAGGAGGTGATGAAGATTGTGTGAGGCAAAGGCTTATTTGATTAAAAAAGATGGAGAGGAGGAGATTATGGAGGCAGTTGATGAAATGGTACAACATGGAGATGAAATAACCCTAAGCTCAATATTTGGGGAGAGAAAGACCATAAGGGGAAGATTGATCAGATTTTCCCTTGTGAATCATAGGATCC
>Ga0197142_1001094_pt1 | contig 25035 bp, 28 predicted proteins | sample GBS60_MetaG_FD_148614 | JGI IMG/M metagenome (GOLD analysis project Ga0197142, IMG submission 148614) | Sediment microbial communities from Great Boiling Springs, Gerlach, Nevada, United States - GBS 60_MetaG | ecosystem: Environmental > Aquatic > Thermal springs > Hot (42-90C) > Sediment... | reverse complement strand
AAATGCTGAAGGAAGTTTTGGTAACTTTCGGACAGACTTTCTGAGATATGAAGTTTGAAGCCCTCAAGATCAGCTTGTAACTTTCTTAGAATCTCATCCAGTAACTGACTATTAGCTCTTTGAGTGAGCCTACAGGTATAAACGCCCAGGGAGAAACCAATAGCCAATCCAATTAGAAGACCTAAAAGCAGAGTCATCTTCCCTTGATCCTATTTTCTTTAGCCTAACTCAGGAGTTGCGAACAGCTAGGAAGATTTTAAAGCATTGCTACCTCCTGCCTACTCTTGAGCCAAAAGGGATCCCAGCCAGCCCTGCTGGAGCGCTTTCTGGGTGGGAGTGAGTTCAGGCAAAGCTTCGAGAGTGTAAACATCCGGGCGGGGTGGATCCAGGGGGATCCAGAAGTGTTTCAACTGATCGCCTTGGAAGACGCTTAGGCAGATCACCTGGTGGGGCTGGTAGGCTGCCAGGCGCTCCGGCAAGGTGGTGGCGCTCACCCGAAAGCCGTCTAGGGCTACGAGCTCGTCGCCAGCCCAGATGCCTGCTTTCTGGGCGGGGGATCCCATCTCGACGGCGCTGATGCGGTTGCCTTCCCCATTGAAGTGGAGACCCAGGTAAGGGCTAGGGTTGGGGCGGCTGAAGTGGGCTTTAAGGGTGAGGCCAAAAGGGTGGAGGTAAGCGTTGTAGTCCAGCTCTTCCGTACCTTCCACGTAGGCAGAGAAAAAGTGGCCAAGATCGGCGCCGGCTGCCCGCTCAAAGGCCTCCTGCAGGTCTTGGTGGGTGTAGCCTTTCTCAAACCGGCCAAAGCGCTGCCACAAATCCCGCATGGCTGTGTCCAGGGATCCCTGGCCCCCCGAAAGGTGGCGAATGTGCAGATCCAGCAGCCAGCAGACCAAAGCGCCCTTGAGGTAATAGGAAACCTGGCTGTTGAGGCTATTTTCGTGGGGACGGTAGAGCTTGATCCAAGCGTCGAAACTGGACTCCTGCAGCGATTGCACGGCCCGACCCGGAGTGCGCTGCAGCCGGCCAATTTGCTCGGCCAGGATCTGCAAAAAATCTTTGGCGCTGAGGATCCCTGCCCGCAGCAAGATCACGTTTTCGTAGTAGCTGGTCGCCCCCTCGCAAAACCAGAGGCAGTCCACATAGTTTTCTTGGTTGTAGTCAATTTTCTCCAAAGCCAGAGGGCGCAGCCGCTTGACGTTCCAAGCATGGAAAAGCTCATGGGCCAGCAGCGCCAAAAAGCGGCGGTAGGACTGGGGCTGATGCAGCTCCAGGCCAGAATAGTTGAGGGTAGCACTGTACTTGTGCTCTAGGCCGCCAAATCCCCCTGGGGACAAATGCACAATAAACCAGTAGCGGTCGTAGGGCAACCCGCCAAAAAACGCTGCAGTGGCCCGGACAATTTTCTCAGCATCGGCCACCGCTTGCTCCAAATCCAGGGTGCCTGCTCCCCAGACCACGAAGTAATGCGGGATCCCTTCCACCGCAAACGACCGCAACTGGTGCAGGCCCACCTCCACCGGACTATCCACCAGCTCGTCGTAGTCTGCCGCCAGGAACGACCAGCCGGCATTGGCATCCTCAGCGGCGGGCAAGGGCTGCAAGCTGGTGGCGACACGCCAGTCGGGTTGAGGAGGGATCACCGTCAAGGTGTAGGGTTCCCGCTCGCGGCCGAGCACGTAGAGAAAGAGCGCTGCCCCGTTGAAATAGGCATGGGTGAGATCCAGATGGTTGGTGCGCACCGTCAGCTCATAGGCATAGACCCGATAGCGGATGGTGACCGCCGAACACCCCGCTGGATTGACCTCCCAGGTGTTTTTATCAACCTTTCGCCAGGCCAAAGGGCTCCCTTGCTCGCTTAGGGCTTGAAACTCCTGCACATGGCGGGCATACTCCCGCACTAGGTAGGATCCCGGCGTCCACACTGGCAGCCGCAGCCGCAGAGGCACCTCCGGTTCCACTTCGCGAATCTGCAGCTCCACCTCCAAAAGGTGGTTGGCTGGCTCTGGCATCCGTACTGTAAAGTGCTGGCGGCTATGGCGAGAGAGGGTGGCAATCCCCATACGATCTTCCCCTGCCGCAACAAGAGAAATGTAGCTATTGCTACAAAGATATCCAGAGTCTGGGGTAGTCTTCGAATCGTAGGCAGCTTGATCTGGGTTTAGGAGTTGATCCTAGAAATAAACTGACCTTGAGAGGTTGTCGAATCCCGTGGTGGCCGTTGCAGAAAAATCTCTCCTTGCAGCCTTTAAACAGCTAGGAGGGCCTCACCATCCTCCAGTTATCGAAACCTTTGAACGTGGCAAGACCATTTTCCTCCCCGGCGATCCGGCGGAGCGGGTTTACTTTTTGGTCAAGGGAGCTGTTAAGCTGTCGCGGGTGTACGAAATGGGGGAGGAAATTACTGTCGCCCTCCTGCGGGAAAACAGCATTTTTGGGGTGCTCTCCTTCATTACCGGGCAGCGCTCCGACCGCTTCTATCATGCCGTAGCCTTCACTCGCGTCGAGCTGCTCTCTCTGCCCATCGAGCAGGTGGAAAAGTCTGTGCGGGAGAACGCTGAGCTGGCCATGCTGCTGCTCAAGAGCTTGGCTTCCCGCATCCTGCAGACCGAGATGATGATTGAAACACTGGCCCACCGCGACATGGCCTCCCGGCTGGTTAGCTTTTTGTTGATCCTCTGCCGCGACTTCGGGGTGCCTGGCCCCAATGGCGTCACCATCGACCTCAAGTTGTCTCACCAAGCCATTGCCGAAGCCATTGGCTCAACCCGCGTCACCATTACCCGTCTCTTGGGAGAGCTGCGCAAGAAAAACTACATTTCCATCCACAAGAAGAAGATTACCGTCCACGATCCGATCCAGCTCAGCCATCGCTTTGCCTAGGAGGTCATCCCGCAACGGCTGAGAGCGGTCGATCCCTGCTAGGAGACGGGCTGCTGAGCCAGGGCAGCCAGGATCTTTTCCCCCATTTCCCGGCAGCCGACCAGGGTCATCCCCTCCGAGTAGATGTCGGCTGTGCGATAGCCCTGGGCCAAAACCGCCTCGACGGCCTGCTCGATGCGGTCGGCAGCTTGGGGCTGATCCAAGGAGTAGCGCAGCAGCATTGCCCCAGAGAGCACCTGGGCAAGAGGGTTGGCCTTGTCTTGACCGGCAATATCGGGAGCTGAGCCATGGACTGGCTCGTATAGACCAGGACCGGCAGCTCCCAAAGAGGCGGAAGGCAACATGCCAATGGAGCCAGTTAGCATGGCTGCCTCATCGGAGAGGATATCCCCAAAGAGGTTCTCTGTCAGGATGACGTCAAACTGCTTCGGCCAGCGCACCAACTGCATAGCGGCGTTATCAACATACAGATGGGACAGCTCCACGTCAGGGTATTCCGCTGCCACGGCATTGACCCGCTCCCGCCACAGCTGCGACACTTCCAGCACATTGGCCTTATCCACCGAGCAGAGCTTGCGCCGCCGCTTGCGGGCCAGTTCAAAAGCCATGCGGGCAATGCGGTCCACCTCGGCCTCAGTGTAGACCATGGTGTTTACGCCGCGTCGGGATCCTTGGGCATCGACGAAGATCCCGCGGGGCTGACCAAAGTAGATGCCACCGGTGAGCTCGCGCACCACCACCAGGTCGATCCCGGCCACCACCTCCGGCTTGAGGGAAGAGGCCTCCACCAGTGGCGGAAAGATCTTCACCGGGCGCAAGTTGGCAAACAGCCCCAAGCCCGCCCGCAAACCCAGCAAAGCCTGCTCAGGGCGCTTCTCCCGCGGCAGGGTGTCGTACTTGAAGTCGCCAACTGCCGCCAGGTAAACAGCATCGCTCTCCTGGGCCATTTTCAAGGTCTCTGGGGGCAAGGGATCCCCAGTGGCTTCGTAGGCTGCTCCACCAATGAGGCCCTCCTGCCACTGGATGGAAAACCCCATCTGAGCAGCCACTGCATCCAAAACCGCCCGCCCCACCTGCATGATTTCGGGGCCGATGCCATCGCCGGCTAGAGCAGTAATCCGGTAGAGGCGGGGAGCAGGAGGGGGAGTACTCATGCGGGATCGCGGTAAAAGGAATGCGTAGCGATATTACCACCACTCGGCCCAGCAGTACCCACAAAAAAAGTGCAGCCCAGCCTTTGGCCTGCTGCACTTGTGCGGTGTCAACCTACCCGCAGCTCTAGAACAAGCCCAGAGTAACCCACTTGTCCAAAGGCAGGGTGGCGCCAATGCCTAGGTAGAGGGTTACCAACGTGCCAAGCAAAAACACCGTTGTTGCCACTGGACGGCGCAGTGGATTCTGGAACTTATTGACATTTTCAATGAAAGGCACAAACAGGAGGCCTACGGGAATAGCTAACATCAGAGCAATGCCCAGGAGCTTATTGGGAACCACGCGCAAAATGTGAAAGACAGGGTAGAGGTACCACTCCGGCAGAATTTCCAGCGGCGTGGCAAAGGGATCCGCCGGCTCGCCCACCCCCGCCGGATCCATGACCGCCAGGCCGACAATCACCCCAATCGTACCCAGGATGACCACCGGGAACATAAAGAGCAAGTCGTTGGGCCAAGCGGGCTCACCGTAGGTCATGTGGCCCATGTTCTTCTTCAGCTTGGCCAAAACTTTGGGGTTGTCCAGGTCAACTTTGCGTGTAATGACCTCAGTTGCTATTACTTGCTTTGAGACAGGCATAGCCGTTCTCCTTGTCTGGAGGAAAAAAGGTTAGAAGAGAAACTTGGGGATCAAACCAGCTAGGATCACAAGGGTCCAGAAATGCCCTGGCGGCGGATCATCAAAAAGTGCATGGTCATAAAGACTGCCGTCAGCCAAGGCAGGACAAAGGTGTGCAGGCTGTAGAAACGGGTGAGGGTGGCTTGGCCAACCGCCTCGCCGCCGCGGATAAGCTGGACCAGGGCATCACCCACCACTGGGATAGCGCTGGGCACTCCTGAAACAATTTTGACCGCCCAATAGCCCACCTGATCCCAGGGCAGCGAGTAACCCGTAACCCCAAAGGAAACCGTCAGCACCGCCAAGATTACACCGGTTACCCAGGTCAGCTCGCGGGGCTTCTTGAACCCACCGGTTAGGTAAACCCGGAAGGTGTGTAGGATCATCATCAACACCATCATGGAAGCACTCCAGCGGTGGATGGAGCGCAGCAGCCAGCCGAAGTTGACCTGGGTCATGATGTAGTTAACCGATTCAAAAGCCTCGGCCACCGTTGGGCGGTAGTAAAACGTCATGGCAAAGCCGGTGGCAAACTGAATGAGGAAGCACACCAGCGTGATGCCGCCGAGGCAGTAGAAGATGTTAACGTGGGGCGGAATGAATTTTCCGGTTGCGTCATCGACGAAAGGCGTGATCTCTAGCCGCTCGTCTAGCCAGTCGTAAACTTTGCTCATGATACCTGCAATCTTTAAGGAGTTTGAAGCTGGATATCCAGGAGGGGACAAGCCCACTCCCACCAGCACTGTAACACAGTTTGTTAACACCCTCCTCAAACCAGGCTCAGCTGCAGCTCAGGGATCCGCATCTCCGCCGGCAAAGCAGCTTCTAATATTGCGCTTTGTTAATTTTTCTTAGCATTTTGGGAGGCAATGCTGGCACAGCAGTCGAGAGAAGGAGAAATCCGTCGCAAGGGGTGGGGGATCCGCTGGGCCCTGCGCGTTCTCGTGCTGAGTTGCTTGCTCTGGGCAGGCCTGAGCCTTGGCGCCTCTCAGGTGCAGGCCAGCCGTTGGGGGGAGGAGCAGCAACTGTTGGCGCAGGCGTGGGCCTATGTGGATCGGGCCTACGTGGATCCAGGGTTCAATGGACAAAACTGGTGGCAAGTGCGGCAGCGCTTTCTCTCTCGGCCCCTGCAGGATCGCCAGGAAACCTACCGGGCCATTGAGGAGATGCTGGCAACCCTGGGGGATCCCTACACCCGCTTTTTGGATCGGGAGCACTACCTTAGCCTGCAGACTTCTACGGCTGGGGAGCTGAGTGGTGTCGGCTTGCAGATTGCCATCGACGAGCAGGGAGCAGTGCGGGTCATTGCCCCGATGGAGGGGACTCCTGCCGAGCGGGCGGGGATCCAACCTCAGGATGAGATCCTGGCAGTGGATCAGGTGCCAGTGGTAGGGCTGAGCCTAGACGAGGTAGCAGAGCGCATGCGGGGCCCCAGCGGCACCACTGTTAGCCTGCGGCTAAGGCGGCAGGATCGCATCTGGGAGGTGGAGCTGGTGCGGCAGTCGATTCTCATCAACCCGGTGCGCACCGCCTTTTTCCAGCTGCCCCAGGGCTTAGTGGCTTACATTCGCCTCAGCCAGTTTAACGGCAACGCCGCCGCCCAAGTGCGCCAGGCCATCCAGAATGCAGAAGCGCGAGGGGTGCGGGGCTACCTCCTTGATCTGCGCAACAACCCCGGGGGGTTGCTGCAGGCAGCCATTGAAATTGCCCGCTTCTGGATCCCCAAAGGCGACATCGTGTTGGTTACAGACCGCCACGGCATTCAAGAGAGCATTCCCGCCACCGGCGACATCCTCACCCAGGCGCCGCTGGTGGTCTTGGTCAACCAGGGCAGCGCCAGTGCCAGCGAAGTCTTGGCAGGAGCCCTGCAGGACAGCGGGCGGGCGCAACTGGTGGGGACGCGCACCTTCGGCAAGGGGCTGATCCAATCTCTGCTGGAGCTGGCAGACGGCTCCGGGCTGGCCGTAACCACTGCCAAATACCTCACCCCCAACGGTCGCGACATCCACCGCCAAGGGATCCAGCCCGATGTGGTGGTGGCCGAGGGCCCTGTTCCCCTGACGGCAGAAACCCTGGGCGGCCCTGAGGATGGGCAGTTGCAGCGGGCTTTGGAGGTGTTGGGGTCAACTTTGGCCGTGGCCCAGGGGATCCCAGCGGCAGCCAATACCTGAGGTAGGGAAGAGGGGCAGGAGGTCTATCGTCTCCTTCAGGAATTGGGGTGCCTGTTTGTCTGCGATTCGTTTTAGGATCGGGCTTAGCTGTCAACTCAGCCTTGCTGTCGATCCCTCTGGCATGAATGCCCTCCAGCAATTTCACTACTTCTTTAACTGCTGCATTGGTGCCTGGCACACCGAGCGCACCTACCACTACTTGGATCGCGGGGAGGTGGAGCGCTCCCGCACGGAGTTCACCATTCGCACCCTCACCCCTGAGCTTAAGGAGAAGGTGCTGAGGGACAACAACTACCCCAACCACGGCGTCGACGGCTTCTTGGGCTTCCACCTTGCCTTTGAGACTGTCTCTGAAAAGGGAGAGGAGGTGGGGCAAGAGCTGAACATGCTGTTTGTGCCCCGGCGAGAGAGCGCCCGTGGTCTTGAAGGTGACTATCTGCGCGATCGCGCCTATGAAGAGGAGCGGCCCATGGTGGCCGACTTCCGCTTTGATCCGCAATCCCTGCAACTGGTGATGACCACCACCTACACCCGCGTCGTTGCCGTGGATACCATCACTCTGCTCAACCCGCGCCTGCGCCTGCGGCAGATCCTCACCTACCAACGCCCCCCTCACGGTCAGCCGCCGCAGGAGGTGCTTCTGGTGGGGTTCGGGGTGGAACAAAAGCTTACCTAGGGGAGTTGATCGGTGGAGCCGGAGTTGATCCCTTCTGAAGACTTGCGCTTGCCCCAGCATTTGGCCCGGATTCAGGCCAGCTTTGAGCGGGGACACTACCGCCAGGCTCTGGAACAGGTGAAACAGGCCCAGAGCCGCTACCCGCAAGCGAGCAAGCTGCGGCTCTGGCAGGCCCTAGCCCAGGATGCCCTTGGAGAGACCCAGGAGGCAATCCGCTTGGTGCAAACCTTGCTGGGCAACCCGGATCCGGAGGTCGCTCAGCAGGCCCGCTACGTGTTGGCCATCTGGCAGGCACCCCGTCTGCAGCGGCCAGCGGAGTGGTTGCTCGAAATCCCAGATCTCAGCCACCTGGAAGAGGCCAAGCCAGGGGAACGCCGCCGGGTCTATGAGCGCCTCCGCCGCCCAGCTTCCTTGCCAAAAGTTACTGCTCCTATCCGGCGCGAAGCTACTCCCCCCTTGAATACCCAACGGCTGACGTGGGGATTGATCGGGATCCTCCTCGCCCTGCTGGCGGTGATGGCCTGGCTACCCTAGGGCCACCAAGGCAGGGGATCCTCTCGTCGCTGCCCAGCCAAGGAGAGATACTGGAAACAGGGGCAGATCCCCCGCGATCCCTCCTAGCGGGATGGGAGTTTACAGCAGGCAGAAGCGGAGGTTAACGGTGGCGGCACAGACTTTGGTTATAGACGCAGTGGAGCGGTTGGGCCTGCGGGTGACGCTGGGAGACATTGCCTCCAGCACTGGCCTGGCCCTAGAGGAGGCAAAGCAGGAGGTGCTGAAGTTAGCCCAAAAGGCGGGGGGTCATCTCCAGGTTTCGCGGCAGGGGGAGATTGCCTACGTTTTTCCGCCCGACTTTCGCGACATTCTCAAGCGCAAGGAGCAGCAGGATCGGCTGGCGGCCTTGCGACGCAAGCTGTGGGGCGGCTTTCTCTACGGGCTGCGCATCTCCTTCGGCATCCTGTTGGTGGTGTCGATTATCCTCATCACCCTGGCGTTGATTGCTCTGCAGATGGCCAGCAGCCGTGAAGAGGGCAGCAGCAGTCGCAGCCGCTCGCGCGGGGTGGGGTTCTTCTACTTTCCCAACCTTTGGGTCGGCAACCCCTTCTGGAGTCCCTACCCCTACTACTACGGGGGCTATTCCGGTCGGGCGCAACCCCGCCGGGAAAAATCGGAGATGAACTTTTTGGAGGCGGTGTACAGCTTCCTGTTTGGGGACGGGGATCCCAACGCCAACCTGGAAGAGGAGCGCTATGCCTTGATCGGCCAGGTGATCCGCGCCAACGGGGGGGTGATCGCCGCCGAGCAGGTGCTGCCCTACCTGGATGTGGAGCCGGGATCCCCGGCCCTGGAGTATGAAGACTACATGCTGCCGATTCTGCTCAAGTTCGACGGCCAGCCGGAGGTAAGCGAGGACGGCGATATCGTCTATCGCTTCCCAGAGCTGCAGGTAACGGCCACAGAAAGCCCCCAACAGCAGCTTCCTGGGATGTTGCAGGAAAAACCCTGGGTGTTTAGCCACGCCACCCCTGAGCAACTGACCCTGGCTGCTGGCCTAGGGGTGCTCAATTTCTTCTTGGCAGCCATTCTCTATGGGGCACGGGAGGAGGTGGCAGCCGCCGCCGGGAGCAATGCCTTTTTGGCGTTTATCTACCCGTTGATTGGATTCCTCTTCCTCTACGGCACGCTGTTTTTGGCGGTGCCTGCAGTGCGGTGGCTGACGTTGCAATTTCGCAACCAAGGGGTGGAGCGGCGCAACCGCATCCGGCGGTTCTGGCAAGAGCGGCTGAAGCGTCCCTCCGAGGCGCTGCGGCGCAAGCTCGACTTTGCCCGCCGCTTCCGCCGCCAAGAGGTGGTGCAGGAGGCGGACACCATCTACTCTACAGATCGGGATTTGATCGAGCAGCGGGACTACCGGCTGGACGAGCCGGCCTTTCGCCAGCTTTTGCAGCAGGAGCAACCCCTGGCAACTGAGTCGGAAGAGATGCCCCGGCATCGTCTCTAGGGAGGGGTTGAAATAAGAAGCGCAGGGGCGGACCTGCACGAGAGCCTTATTGAGCAATGTCCAACACCAGCAGCGAGCAAGCCGAGCAACAGGAGTGGAGGCAGGAGGGCTTGGTCCGTCTGGGGATCGATGTGGGGGGAACCTTCACCGATTTAGTGCTCCTTCAGGAAGGCCAGATCCGGACGGCCAAGGTGCTCTCCACCCCCAGCCCGGAAGAGGGGGTCTTTGCCGCCTTGGACAAGCTGGGCGCGGTCAAGGTGGACGTGTTCTGCCATGGCATGACGGTGGCCACCAACGCCCTCCTGGAGCGCAAGGGATCCCCTACCCTCTTTTTGACTACGGCGGGTTTCCGGGATGTACTGGCCATTGGCCGCCAAAACCGCCCCTCCCTCTACGACCTCACCCAGCCCAAGCCGGAGCCAGTGGTGCCCCGCCACCACTGCCTAGAGGTAAAGGAGCGCTGCAGCGCAAGCGGCGTGTTGGAGCCGCTGACGGAGGAGGAGATCCAGCGCGTCATCCGGGAGGTGGGAGAGCGGGTGCACCGGGAGGGGATCCGCGCGGTGGGGGTAGGGTTTTTGTTTTCTTTCCTCTACCCGGAGCACGAGCAGCGCCTGGGGGCGGCCCTGAGAGAGGCTTTCCCCGACTTGCACGTTTCCCTCTCCTGCGAAGTGGCGCCGGAGTTTCGGGAATACGAGCGCTTCAGCACCACAGCCCTTGATGCCTACCTCAGCCCGGCGCTGGCGGGCTACCTGCACCGCTTAGCCCAGGGTTGTCGGGAGAGGGGGATCCCCGCCCCCCTAATCATGCAATCCTCCGGCGGCGTTACCTCCCTTGCCCAGGCGGCAGCCCACGCCTCGGTGGCACTGCTTTCGGGGCCGGCGGGCGGCGTTTACGGGGCGGCCTATGTGGGCCGTCTGAGCGGCTATTCCCATCTGCTCAGCCTGGACATGGGAGGAACCAGCACCGATGTGGCCCTCATTCAAGACGGCCTCCCTCAGGTTACCTCGTCAGCGGTGGTGTGCGGCCTGCCGGTGCAGCAGCCCCAGATTGACATCCACACGGTCAGTGCCGGGGGCGGATCCCTGGCCTACCTGCTACCTGGCGGGGGGCTGCAGGTGGGGCCGGAAAGTGCTGGCTCCAACCCTGGACCGGCCTGCTACGGGCGGGGAGGAACGGCTCCCACGGTAACCGACGCCAACCTCTGGCTGGGCTACCTGCCGGATGGGGGCTGGCTGGGGGACTCTGTTTGCCTGCGACGGGATCTGGCTGGCCAGGCCATTGCGACGCTGGCGGAGCCCTTGGGTTTGAGTTTGGAGGAGACGGCTGTTGGCATTCGCACCCTGGCCAATGGGGCCATGGCGCAGGCTTTGCGGGTCATCAGCGTGGAGCGGGGCTTGGATCCCGCCGATTTTGCCCTGCTGGCCTTTGGCGGAGCCGGGCCCATGCATGCCTGTGCCCTGGCAGAGGAGCTGGGGATCCGCCGCATCTTGATCCCGGCCTTTGCCGGTGTCCTCTCCGCGCTAGGGATGGCTGTGGCCAACCTACAGCGGGATTACCGGCGGGCCCTCCTGCAGCCGCTGCGGCAACTGGAGTCGGCTGCCGAGGGATCTCTTTTGGCCCAATGGGCAGCCCCCCTCATCCGCCAGGCGAAAGCCGACCTGCAGGAGCCGGAGCTGTACTTTAGCTTGGACCTGCGCTACCGCGGCCAGTCCTTTGAGCTGGAGATCCCGGCCCAGTTGGCGGATCCGGTTGCCCTCCTAGAGCAGCGGTTTCACCAGGCCCACCAGCGGCGCTACGGCTGGCAGGATCCCGACCAAGAGGTGGAGGTGATCCACCTGCGTCTGCGGGCGGTACAAGCTTTGCCCCCTGTGCCTTTAAAGGCGCCGCCCCCCCTGCCAGGGGATCCCTTCAAAGGAGAGCGCAAGGCCTGGTTTGCCGGTCGGCTGCGCCCAGTGCCGGTTTACGATCGGCGGTGCATGGACGTGGGGTTTCAGCTGCGCGGACCAGCCATTGTCGAGATGCCAGAGGCCACTGCCGTAATCGAGCCGGGTTGGACGGGCAGCATCGACGCCATGGGCACCCTGGTTTTAAGCTGCAACTAGAGGAGTAGGGCGGACGATGGGATTCGAACCCACGAGTGGAGGAACCACAATCCTCTGCCTTAACCACTTGGCTACGCCCGCCAAGCTCTAGATATCTAGCTTAGCATGGGACAAAGGGAACAAAACCCTGGAGCTGGAAGTGCTCTCCCATGCTGCCCAGAGCCGATCTCCTCAAAGGTGCCGAGTACCGAGAAACCCTGGCGCGCATTCTGGATCTAGGGGAGCAAGCCCTCAAAACCTGGCAAGTGGTCTGCAGCGATTTTCTCTCCCCCCCAGAGGTAGCCGAGGTGCAAAGCCGCTGGCATAACTTGGCTGAACTGCAGGTGGTGGCCTGGGGGGGCTATGCCCAGGCAGAACGCCAGCGCCTGGCCCTGGCTCGCCCCGAGGTTGGTGTGGAGGCGGAAGGGATCCCCCTGGCCGCTATTGAAATTGAGGGGAACTTTCTTTTCGACCCCGCCACTCACCGCGACTTTTTAGGAGCCCTTTTGGCAACGGGAATTGCCCGCGAGAAGGTGGGAGACATCCTCGTAATTGGGGAGTCAGGCGCACAGGCTATCGTGGTACCCGAACTGGTGGACTATCTCAGCCTCAACCTGACCCAAGTGCGCAGCGTGCCCGTCAAGGTCAGCCCCATCCCTCTTAGTCAACTAAAGGTCCAACCGCCACGGGTCAAGTCCATTACCACTGTGGAAGCCTCTTTGCGCCTGGACGCAGTGGCCTCGGCGGGATTCGGCATCTCCCGCAGCAAAATGGTGGAAGAGATCCAGCAAGGAGAAGTGCGGGTCAACTGGAAGCCGGTTACCCAAGCCAGTTACCTCCTTAGGCCCCAGGATTGGATTGCCATCCGCGGCCGCGGTCGGCTGCAAATTGAAGAGGTAGCCGAGACAAAAAAAGGCCGCTTTCGCATCCAAATGAAGCGGTATTTCTAGGGCTCTGGCCTCAGGCCAGCAAAAGGTCTAGGACTAGGAGATCTCTTTGAGAAGAGCTGCCAGCGGCGCCCAGCGGGGATCCCCTGCCGGCGCAGCCGGTTCCACCACAATGCCTGGGCAGTCAGGGCGGCAGGGCAACTGGCTGGGCATCTCCAAATGCAGGTATTGGTACATCCAGTCTTCCACATCCAGCTCGCCGTCAGGAGGCAAGCTTTCCAGCAGATCCTCCTCATCCCGCAGTTCCAGCTCCAGGGGTGGAGGGCCAGGGCTGGGCTCACGAATGAGAATGATCTCCTCAACGTCCAACTCCAGCCGGTGGTTAAACTGTTGCAGGCAGCGGTGACAAGTTAGCGTCACGATGGTGCGGGCCTGGGCACTGACCTCAACAAAGTGCCCTCGGTGGCTGACCTGCAGGGATCCCTCCACCGGTGTCAGGCTCTCAAAGCCAGCAAAAAACTGCCTAAACCGTACCTCCTGAGTTTGGCCAGGCAGTTGTCGCAGATCGGATAGACGAATTGGCTTTAGCATGGCATTGTTCCCCTCGAGTGGGATCTCTTAGCTGCCCTGAGCTCCACAGCCTACCCTCGGCGCGAGGCCCGCCGGATTACCAAGCGGCGATCCGGCTCTTTTCCGCGGCTGAAAGTTTCCAGGTCGGCATAGGCAGGGTCCTTGAGGAGCGTGTGGATTTGCCGCCGGTCGGCAGCCGAAAGATGCTCAGGAAACTCATACTCCCGTCCGCTCCCTCTTACCTTCTCCACAGCCGCCGCAACCAAAGCCTTCAACTCCTGCAAACGGCGCTCCCGATAGCCGCCTAAATCCAGGATATAGGGTTGTTGCTGGTCTTCTGGCTGGTTGAGGTTGAGAATTGTGTTGGCTAGATATTGCAAAGCATCTAGAACGACTGGAGTCCGCTCTTCGTCAACTTTAGTCTCCTTAGGGAGGGGCCCTGGGAGCACCTTGGAAAGCAGAACTTGTTTTTGGGCAGGCGTGAGAGAACTAGCCTCAATTTCAATGACCTCCCCCACCACCCGCACCACTGCTGGTATTCCCATTGCCGCCAGTACCTGCTGCAACCACTCTCTAGCCCGTTCTCGCTGCTCAGCGGGAGAAAGCTTAATCTGGGAAGGGGCAGCGGTTCCCTCAGACTGGTGGTGTGACTTCCTAGCAGCAGCGGCTCCTTTGGGGGAACCTGTAGAGGACTCAGGGTGGCTCATCCTGAACAGCTTCCACTTGCTGAGAGACTATCAACCAGTCAACTGTAAGCCCACCCCCTGAGCAGCCAGAGGATTGCTTAGGGCTCAAAGGGCAAAGATTCGCGACCTCCCCCAGCTGCTTTGGGTTTTGCTACTCGGTCAACACTGACCTGGGCAGTACGGCGACGTTCCTCTTCCACCAACTGCTGCAAGCTCTCTGGCAAAGGCTCTCGCGAGAGCAAGAAAGTTTGCAGGGTTTGGAAAAGGCTGGAAATGAGGATATAAAGCAAAACTCCCGCCGGCAATGGGAAAAACAGAAACATCGCCGAAAACAGCACCGGGGTAATGCGGGCCATCGAGCTCTGGCTGGGATCCTCCTGGCCGGTACTGGTCAGGGCCTGGTTTAGGTAGATGGAAAGGCCAAAGAGGACAATCATGGCAATGATATCCCAGTGGATGGTCCCATCTGGGTCAAAGGCGCCAACGCGGCCTAGTTTATCGATAAACAAAAAGCCAGTATCTGAGGCCAAGCCAGGAATTGAGATCTGCAGCGTTACCTCCCCTGGCTGCAGCGCCAGCAGGCTGCCATCCGGCTGGAGCTGGACCCGCTCCTCCCCCTTAACCACCTTCCAAGTTGGCTGCAACAGCTTGGGGTCTCCCCCTGCTTCTGTAACCAGCTGCTCGAAGGGCTTGCCCCCCGGCCCCTGCAACCTCCACTGCACCTGCTCCCCCACCGCAATCTTGGTACCCTTAGGTACCACCAGCACCACTGGCTTGTGGACTGAGTCGGCAACGAAGATGTTCTTGCTGGGGCTGACGTAGGGGGTGGGCACCACCTCAGCTGCCACCTCCGCCGGCAAGATCTGCAGGTTGACGTCATAGGTTACCGCTGCAAACGGCGATCCCCGCAGCGTGGCAAAGAGAGCAAATAGCACTGGCATTTGAATCAAGAGCGGCAGGCACCCCCCAAGCGGGTTGACCCCTAGTTCGCTGTAGAGTTTGGCCTGGGCCTCCCGCAGCTTTTGCGGGTCGTCGCGGTACTTCTCCTGCAGCTCTCGCATCCGCCGCTGCATCACCGGGCTAATCACTTTCATGCGGCGCATGTTGCGGATGGACCCGGCATTGAGGGGGTAGAGGGCAAAGCGGATCACCAACGTCAGAAAGATGATGGCCAGGCCGTAGCTAGGCACGATCCCGTAGAAAAAATCCAGGATCGGCAGCATGACATTGTTGGAGAGAAAGCCGACTCCGAAATCCATGGGGGTGGTGGCAAGCGTCCGTAACCCATTGTAATGGTTTCCGGCCCCCTGACGAGGGCCTTTTCCTCCTCTGGCCCTGAGAGCTGACCGAGGCTACAGCCCCTTGCTCCGCGGTGCTGGCAGAGGCGGCGTTAAAGGTCCCCCCGCTTCTAAACCACCAAAAGAGAGGGGCAAACCGCCCCTCCCCTACAACTTGCAGCCGGGCAGAGCCCTGGTCCCAAAAGAGAGTAGGGAAAAACCCCTCTTCCCCAGCTCGGCCTACTTGACCTTGACCGTAGCGCCAGCTTCCTCCAGCTTCTTCTTGATCTCGTTGGCCTCCTCTTTGGAGACCCCTTCCTTAACTGCCTTGGGGGCAGCTTCTACGAGATCCTTGGCATCTTTCAGGCCCAAGCCGGTCAACTCCCGCACCACCTTGAGGATGGCAATCTTCTTGTCGGCAGGGACAGCCTCGAGAATGACATCAAAAGCCGTTTGCTCCTCTACCGGCTCAGCCGGGGCTGCAGGTGCCGCTGCCGCTGGTGCTGCCACAGGAGCAGCCATGACCATGCCACCTACCGGCGCAGCTGCACTGACGCCAAAGGTTTCTTCAATGGCTTTCACCAGCTCAGCAGCTTCCAGCAAAGTCAAGGTCTTCAGCTCTTCTAGGATGTTTTGAACACGCTCTGAAGCCATAGTTTTGTCTCCTTGGTTCACAAGTGGATAGGGTGAGATTGGACCATCGACCTAGGGAAGCAGCTGCTTTTAGGCTGCCTCCTTGTCGGCAATGGCCCGCACAGCCCGTGCCAGCGAGGCCGGGATCTCCTGGATACCGCGGGCCACCTGGGTGGGCACGGCATTGAGCCCAATCGCCAGCCGGGTAGCTACCAACTTGAGGCTGCCCGCCACCTGGGCCATGAGCACCTCCTTGGGTGGCAGCTCGGCAATAGCCTTGGCCTGATCCAAGGTCAGAGACAGCCCCTCCGCTGCAGCACCGCGAAACTCAGTCTTCTTGGTTTGCTTGGCAAAGTCTTGATACGCCTTCAGGGCTGCCGCAATATTGCCTCGGATCATGATAAAGGCCGTTGGCCCCGACAAGAAAGGCAGGATCCCTGCCCAAGCCTTGAGGTCAGCAACCGCCCGCCGCATCAGGGTATTTTTAACCACCATGCAGACCGCATCCGCTTTGCGGAGCTCCGCCCGCAGTTGGTTCATCTCAGCCACGGTCAGGCCTTTGTAGTCAATGACCAGCACCATTTGGCTGGCTTGCAGCAGGGATCGAACCTCATCGACCACTTCTATTTTTTTCGCTAGGGGTTGCTTGCCCACGCGCTCACCTCCTCGATTGTCCGTCATTGGGTGAGAACCGAACAGCGGTTGCCGCTGCAAAAGGCCAAATAGAATGCGCCTCAGCTCTAGCCGAGACGCACTCGGGCAAGTACGAAAGTTACCCCCTTGGGATCCTTCCCCACTCTACCCCGGCCTCGGCAGGAGATTAAGCCCCTTGGCACCTGCTGTCTTCGGCTCTCTGTTCAACTGTGGAAAGGATTTCTGCTGGGATCCCTTCCTTGGCTGGAATTTGCCCTGAGAAACTAGGCAGCCAACTTTAGCTCCCGCAGGGCATTGATGTCAACCTCGATGGAGGGACCCATCGTAGCACAAATATGCATCGTTCGCCAATACTTGCCCTTTGCCCCCGGGGGACGATTGCGGTCAATAGACTCCTGCACCGCTTTCAGGTTTTCCAGCAGGGCTTCGACGGGAAACTGACACTTGCCGAAGATTAAATGGACAATGCCAGATTTGTCAGCCCGGTACTCTAGTTTGCCAGCTTTGAACTCCTTAATTGCCTGGGCCAGATCCATGGTAACCGTGCCCCCCTTAGGAGAGGGCATCAGGCCGCGTGGCCCCAACAGGCGCCCCAGCTTAGCCACCTGGGGCATGACATCGGGAGTGGCAATCAGCAGGTCAAAATCAATCACGCCTTTGCTGATCTCCTCGATGAGGTCTTCAAACCCCACTCGATCGGCCCCGGCATTCTGGGCTTCCACCACCTTTTCGCCGCGGGCAATCACCGCCACGCGAATTTCCTGCCCGGTGCCGCGCGGCAAAACTACCGTGGAGCGCAGCTGCTGGTCGGCATATTTGGGATCGATCCCCAGGCGAATGTGAACCTCAGCCGCCTCGTCAAATTTAGCAGTGGCTGTTTCCTTCATGAGGGCAATGGCTTCTGCAGGAGGATAGGGGATGGGCTTGACCTTCTCCCGCAAAGCCTGCATGCGCTTGGATAGTTTTCGAGCCATAGTTCCTCCTTGGGGTACTGGCGAGAACTTCTCTCCCCCAGAACAACAAACACCTCCACTAGGTCAGCAGAGCCCTAGTCAACTATCGTCACTCCCATGCTGCGGGCAGTGCCGGCAATGATTCTCATTGCTGCCTCTACATCGTTGGTATTCAAATCCGGCAGCTTCTGCTCAGCAATCTGGCGCAGTTGCGCGCGAGTTAAGGAGCCCACCTTAACTTTGTGGGGCTCACTAGAGCCTGACTCAATGCCAAGGGCTTTCTTAATCAGGACCGAGGCTGGCGGCGTCTTGAGGACGAAGGTGAAGCTGCGATCGTCGTAAATGGAGACCTCAACTGGCACCACCATGCCAGCCTGATCTGCCGTTCTGGCATTATATTCCTTGCAGAAGGCCATGATGTTGACCCCGTGCTGACCCAACGCGGGGCCAATAGGAGGAGCGGGGGTGGCTTTGCCCGCTTGGATGGCCAGCTTGACCACTGCCACCAGTTTCTTAGCCATGCAACGCAGTTACACCTCTTTTCGCACTTGACCAAGCTCTAATTCTACCGGAGTATCCCGCCCAAAAATCGAGATTAAAGCCTTGAGCTTGCCCCGTTCTGGGCTGACATCCACGACCTCGCCGTAGAACCCCTGGAAGGGTCCAGAGAGCACCTCAATGCGATCCCCAGGGGCCAGGTCAATCTTAAGGGGCACCGCTTCCACCTCAGTAGTGCTGAAGATGCGCTGAACCTCGCTGGGACTGAGGGGTCGCGGCGTCACGTGCCCCCGGCCGCGACCATAGGGCCGTCTCTGTTCTGTACCGACAAAGTTGATGACATTGGGAGTGGTTTTCACCACCATCCAGGTGTCATCGTTAAGGTCCATGCGCACCAGCACATAGCCGGGGAAAATCTTTTCCTCTTGCTCCTGGCGCTTGCCAGATCGGTCCAGCTTGAAGCCTATCCGCTTTGGGATCACCACTTCAACGATTTGATCGGCCACATCCAGCGCTGCTGCTCGCTGCAGAAGAGCGCTTTTAACTTTGTTTTCGCAGCCAGCAGCCACCTGGACGGCGTACCAGCGCAAGTTGCGCTGGCTTTGACCTTCCCCTTCTTCCCTTTCTGCAGTCGTTTCTGGAGCTTCTAGGGGCTCAACGTAGTTCCCACGGCGTCTCCGCCGTTGCTCTAACCCTGACCTCATACCTCACCTCCTCTCCGTAGGCTTCCCCTCCCCCCAGGGGGGATTCGCTACCTCAACTCTGCCCTGTCCAGAGAAGGATTTATGAGAACAGCTGCGTGGCTACCCAGCCAAACAGTTGATCAACCAGGTAAATAAACGCGGCGAAGACCAGCACAATTAGGAAGACGCCAATGGATTCGCTAATCAATTGCTGGCGACTTGGCCAAGCAATTTTAGCCAACTCCGCCCGCGTCTCTCGGAGGAAGCCTGCAATCCCTTTGGGCTCAGGGGAACTGTCTTTGGATTGACCCCGCCTGGCGGGATCCAGACGCTCTTCCCGTTCAGTTTTGCTGGAGGGGGTACTCTTAACCACGGCGGCATCTCCTAGGGGATCCCGAGAACAGAGCGCCATTGTCTAGCGCCCACAAGGATATCTTTGTAATCTTAACAGATCAGGCTGGCGAGGGGATCGAACCTCAAGGGGTAAGAGAGGTGTTGGGCCTCTCTGGGGAGAGCAACAAGGGGCGACGGCGGGATTGGTTGAACTGCTCCACAGCTGCATCGACGGCCGCCCCACTGTCCCAGCGGGAGGAGGCACTTTGGCGAGAGAGAAACTCGGCAGCCCGGAAGAGATCGCTTATGTCAATGCTAGTGCCGTCGAACCACTGAACTCTGCTGTCGCGGTAAAGGGCCTCGTTGCCACTCCCCCTTTGGGCTAGAGCAAGCCCCGGGCTGGCCAGGATCCCCAACAGAAGCAGTCCCAGAATCCTAGGAATTGCCGGGTGGCCATTGAGAAGGGAGTTGAGATAGTTTACCCACATCCTTATTCCTCCACCTCAGTGTGCTGCTTGGCTAGGCCTTCGGCCAACAACTGTTGTTCTTGGGGGGTGAGGGGACGTTTGGCCAACAGATCTGGCCGCCGTTGCCAGGTGCGCACCAACTGCTGCTGTAGGCGCCAGCGGGCAATGGCCTCGTGGTTCCCTGAAAGGAGCACCTGGGGCACCTTGTACCCCAGAAACTCAGCTGGGCGGGTATATTGGGGGTAGTCGAGCAGCCCTTCCTCAAAGCTCTCCTTCTTCAGAGAGTCTACCTTACCCACAGTACCCGGCAAGAGGCGCAGCACGCCGTTGATCAAGGCCAGCGCCGGGATCTCTCCTCCTGTCAACACAAAATCCCCCAGCGACACCTCGCGGGTAGCTAGATGTTGGCGGATCCGCTCGTCAAAGCCCTCGTACTGGCCGCAGAGCAGGATGAGCTGGGCCTTTTGGGCCAGCTCCCGCAGCAGGGCCTGGTCTAGGGGTTGCCCCTGGGGCGTGAGCAAGATAATCTCGTAGGGCTCCAAGCGAGGTAGGGAGGCGACAGCGGCAAAAAAGGGCTCTGGCTTGAGCACCATGCCTACCCCACCCCCATAGGGCTCATCGTCGACCCGGCGGTGCTTATCGGTGGCAAAGTCGCGCGGGTTGGTGAGATGAACCTCGGCGATCCCCTGCTTCAGGGCTTTGCCCACCAAGCCAATGCGCAGCGGCGACTCAAAAAATTCCGGGAAAAGGGTAACAACGTCAAACCGCACAGGAGTTGGGATCAGGCAGAAGGACCAGCATCAGAGCAAGGTTCTGTGCGCAGCCGCTCTAACTCCAGGCGCAAGGACTCAATCTGGTGGATCAGCTCCATCAGTTCGGCCATCTCTTCTTGGGAGATAGGGGCAACAGGAGCCGGGGTTGGGGAGCTGCTCCTAGCAGGCGGGCTGGCCGGTGTTTGGCTATCTACGGCTGGATCGGAGGCCTTGCTAGGTTGACGGCGGAGGCTTTCCAGGTAGCGAACAGCCTCTTGTTCAATCTGCTCCCCTTTTTGCTCCAGTTCTGTAGCCAGCGCCGCCCAGTCGACAGAAAGGCGACTGAAACTTTCAGCGCGCTTTTGGGGATCCTCCAGAATTTCCACCAGGGCAGTGGCGGTGCCGTAGAAGAGATGCCGTGCCCGCGTAAACCAGTCCGAGGAGCGAGAACTCATGGTGGCAGCAGAATCTCAGCGGATACTGCTAGAGGTGGCCAAGGGATCTCCAGTCTATCCCAACCCCTTGGAGCTGCGGGTTTTTACTCTACGACGCGAATCTCACCGCTATTGAGGCGCTCCACAATCTGGTCCAGCAGTTCGTGTTCTTCCGGTGAGACGTAGGAATCGGCCGTAACTGCCTTGAGGATTGCTTCTTGCTCGGCGCGGGTGAGGACTTTATCCGCCAGCGCTCGGTCGATGAGCTCTTTTAGCTTAGAGGGCTCCACCGTTTTTCTCCTAGCGGGATCCCGCCAGTAGGGTTCTAAACCCGAGAGACAGTAGACTAGACGGTGCTTTAGCTCTCAGTGTAACTCGTGGGGCGGTGCGGCCGTGAAGTCCCAAACTCAGATGCAGCCGGTAGGGGTAATCGGCGGCGGACAGTTGGCGCAGATGTTGGCTCTAGCGGCTCGTCGGCTGGGGATCCCCCTGGTTGTGCAGGCCGCTGCTCCCACCGAGCCGGCGGTGGCGGTGGCCGACGGGGTAGTTTGGGGCTCTGTAACCGACACCCAGGCCACAGCCCAGTTACTGGAATGCTGCTCGGTGGTAACCTTTGAAAACGAGTTCATCCCTTTGGCAGAGCTGCAAAAGCTGGATCCAGAGGGATCCCGCTTTCGCCCCCGCCTGAGCACCCTGGAGCCGTTGCTAGACAAGTTGCGCCAGCGGCAGTTTCTGGCGGAGTTGGGGTTGCCGGTGCCGGCTTTTTGGCCTGGGGAGATGGCGGATCTCTCTAGCCTAAGCTTCCCCTTGGTGCTCAAGCGGCGGCGGCAGGGCTACGATGGCCAGGGCACCCGCATCCTGCCCGACCGAGCAACCTTGCAAGAGGCTCTGGCCGAGTATGCCGGGATCCCGCTGCTTGTCGAAGAGTGGATCCCCTTTGAGCGGGAGCTGGCGGTGATGGTGGCGCGGGGGCTAGCCGGCGAGATCCAGATCTACCCGGTGGTGGAAACTGTGCAGATCAAGCAGGTCTGCCGCCATGTTCTGGTGCCTGCCCGCATTCCCGCAACTGTCGAGGCCGAGATTCGCGACCTGGCGGTCAAGGTGATGGAAAAGCTGGAGGCAGTGGGAGTGTTCGGCATCGAGTTGTTCTGGGTGCCGCCGCCCCACCCCAAGGCCGGGATCTGGATCAACGAGATCTCGCCGCGGGTTCACAACTCTGGCCACTACACCCTGGAAGCCTGCCACACCTCCCAATTTGAGCAGCACCTGCGGGCCATCACCGGTTTGCCGTTGGGGGATCCCTCCCTCAAGTGTGGGGGGGCAGTGATGGTGAACCTCCTGGGCTATGAGCACTCCACCAGTGACTATGCCCAAAAGCGGCAGCGCTTGGCGGAGATCCCCCAGGCCACGGTGCACTGGTACCACAAAACCCCTGCCCGCCCAGGACGAAAACTGGGCCATGTCACGGTCTGTCTACCCCATCCTCCCTCTCCTGCGGAAGCGGCGGCCCTTGTCCGTACCCTCGAAGCCCTCTGGTATCCCCAGCCATGAGCCAAGCCTCAGATCCCACCTTTTCTCCAGCTATCCAATCCCCCCAAGAGCACTCTGCAGTGTTGAGCCCCGCTCTCCAATACCTTGCTGAGGTGGATCCCGGCAGTGCCCGCTGGTTTGTCCGCTACCTCATGGCCCCTGCCGTCAAAGCCCAACTGCGAGCAGGGATCCTGAAAGCCGCCCAAGGTTACCTCTAGGAGGCAGAAGGGCTCGACTACGAGCTCAAGCCCCATCCCCAATCAGGGGACCAGATCTTGAGCCTTAGCCGCCGAGCCCTGCCCTATGCCGCCCCGGATGACGATCCCTTTGGGCAGTTGTTGCTATCGGCGTTTTGCAAATTGCGGGACTAGACCACCATGGGTAGCACAAGTTATCGGCTGCAGGTGCTGGACATCACTGCCCTGCCCCAATTGCTGGAACTGGATCGGCGCTGCTACGGCGGACACTGGGGGGAACAGGGGTATCGCGCGGAGCTGGAACGGCCCACCAGCACTGTCATTGGAGCTGTGGTGGAACCTGGAGACAGGGGCGAGAAGACGTCGCCTACCCCAACGTTAGTAGGCTTTGGCATCCTCTGGCGCATTGAGGAAGAAGCCCACATCATCTCGTTGGCAGTGGATCCCGACCATCGGCGGCGTGGTTTGGGTCGAAGGATCCTGGAGGAGCTGCTAACCCAAGCTAGGGCAGCAGGCTGTCGCTGGGCCACGTTGGAAGTGAGGGCTTCTAACCACGCTGCCATCCACCTCTATGAATCGGCAGGGTTTCAATTGCTGGGACGCCGCAAGGGCTATTACAACAACGGAGAAGATGGGCTGGTGTATTGGAAGAAACCAATTTAGGAGGAGCCAACAGTTCTAAGAAGCTGCAGAAGTTTTCCCTGGACACCTTTTTTCTTTGCCAGCACCCCTGGAGTTTTCGTCAACCATCAGCTCCTGATATGAGTGGACGTAAAGTTTCGTTTCAAGACGTGGCGTTTCTGTTTTTTGAGGCTCTCTCCCAGGTCAGCCCAGCTTGCCTGAAGAAGCGCTTCAGGCTAGCCTACTCTTATCATTTGAACATCCTGAGCATTTCAGGTCGTGAGGGTAATCATGGACACCTCTATAAACACTCTTCAAGATGAGGCCGTCTCCTTTGTTGCCAATCTTTGGGCTAGAGTTATTGGTTTTATGCCCAATCTGCTGGCGGCGATTGCCATTCTAATTCTGGGTTGGATTGTGGCCACGGTGGTGGCTTTCGGCGTTCGGGGGCTGCTCAAGCGGACGCAGCTCGATAACCGCTTGGCCGCTTGGATTATGGGCCAAAGGCCCGGCGAGAAGCCGCCGCAAACCGAGCGCTGGGTGGCCGCTGCCGTCTACTGGATCATTCTGGCTTTTGTGTTGGTGGCGGTGCTGAATGCCCTGCAGCTTCAGGCCGTCTCCGATCCGCTCAACAGGTTTTTGGGAGAGATTTTCGTCTATCTGCCGCGGCTGGGTGGAGCCCTGGTGCTGCTGGTGGTGGGCTGGGCGGTGGCCACAGTTGCCCGGCTGGCGGTCATTCGGGGGCTGCGGCGCTTTAACTTGGACGAGCGGCTGGCTCAGCCTCTCCAACAGGAGAGCGCTGCCGGTGAGGTGGGTACAGAAGGAACGGCTGCCAAGTCAGAGGGGGGGGCTGAGGTCACCCCATTTCTCTTAAATGAAGCTCTGGGTGACGCTCTCTACTGGTTGGTTCTGCTGTTCTTTTTGCCCCTCATCCTGGATACGCTGAACCTGCGGGGGCCGCTGCAGCCGGTGCAAAACCTGCTGGATCAAATCCTATCGATGGTACCGCGCATTTTGGGAGCGCTCATCATCGGTGTGGTGGGCTGGTTTTTGGCTCGCATCGTGCGTGGGATCGTTTCCAACTTGCTAGTGGCAGCGGGAGCCAACCGCTTGGGGGCCCGCTTTGGCATTCCCCAGTTGGCCCAGATCGTTGGGACGGTGGTCTATATCTTGGTGTTGATCCCGGCGGTGATTGCGGCTCTCAATGCTCTGGAAATCCGGGCCATCTCCGATCCAGCGGTGGCGATGCTGGAGCAGGTGTTGCGGGCCATTCCCCGAATTGCAGGATCGGCTCTGATTCTGGCCGTCTTTTATTGGCTGGGGCAGTTCTTGGCCGGCTTGGCGACCCAGTTGCTGCAGGTGGCGGGTTTTGATCGCCTGGCTGCCGGCCTGGGCTGGCCCTTGGCCCCTGCTCCTGAAGCGCCTGCTGCTGAAGGGGAGTTGGTGAAGCGGCGCACCCCTTCCGAGATTGCCGGCCTGGTGGTCTGGGTGGGCGTGGTCTTGTTCGGGGCGGTGCCGGCGGTCGAGCTGTTGCAGTTTGCCGCTTTAACCGACATCGTGCAGGGGCTGCTGCTGATTTCCGGACGGGTGCTCATCGGCGCCTTGGTGTTCGGGATCGGCCTTTACCTGGCCAATTTGGCCCATTCCATGATCAAGAGCTTAGGCAACCCCTCCTCAGGGGTGCTGGCCCAGGCGGCGCGGGCGGCCATCTTGGTCTTCGTCGGCGCCATGGCCTTGCAGCAGATGGGTGTAGCCACTGACATTGTGGTGCTGGCTTTTGGCTTAGTGCTGGGCGCGATTGCCGTCGCGGTGGCCTTGGCTTTTGGCTTGGGAGGTCGCGATGTGGCTGCCGAGCAGATCCGGCAGTGGCTGAAGCGGGAGTGAAGGGACCAAATAAGACAAAAGTCTACCCCGCCTGGCAAAACGCTCGGCGGGGTCTTGTTTTCTGGGTTTAAGCTGCCTCCGAAACTTTGGCCTCTTCTGGCGTTGCTTCCTGCACCACGATCTTGCCCCGGAACACCACATAGTTGTAGATGTTGTAGGACAAAATAACCGGGATCAAGAAGCCAATAAAGGTGAGCATGAACACCAGCGAACTGGGAGAAGCGGCTGCTTCGTAGATGGTGACGCTGGGAGGAATAATGTTGGGGAAAACCATAAACCCCAGGCCGATAAAAGAAAGGGCAAAGATTAAAAAAGTGTAAACCAAAACGCTATTTT
>Ga0197142_1001092_pt1 | contig 25049 bp, 17 predicted proteins | sample GBS60_MetaG_FD_148614 | JGI IMG/M metagenome (GOLD analysis project Ga0197142, IMG submission 148614) | Sediment microbial communities from Great Boiling Springs, Gerlach, Nevada, United States - GBS 60_MetaG | ecosystem: Environmental > Aquatic > Thermal springs > Hot (42-90C) > Sediment... | reverse complement strand
TCAGCTGGGAACCTGCGCAGGCGTTCAAGGACGCCAACGGCCAAGAGGTCTTCCCGAGCGACTATACGCGCTTCCCCTCAACGTACGTAGACAAAGATGGCGTGATGTACGCCGCGACAGCCCAAGCTGTCCGCCCGCCTGACGTCTTCGTCAGCGCCTCGACCGACTGTGGGCAGACCTGGGGAGAGCTGGCAAACTTAAGCCAGAACTCAGGGTTCTCCGATGGCCCGTTCGTCGTCGTCACCGAAGACGGGGCTATTCATACGGTCAACGACGACGACACGACTAATCCTGACAACGCTGACATTCACTATAATCGCTGCTCTCGTGATGGGAACAAAGTGACATGCGCTGAGGGGAGCAAGCCCATTGCCAAAGACGGCGGCTTCCCGTATATCGCGACTGACGGCAAGCAGGCGCTCTTTGTCGCGTACTCGTCCTCGCCGGGGGGCAAGGCTGGCGGCATTGGCTTCACGTGCTCGGTAGATGGTGGCAATACCTGGAAGCCTCAAGAAGATCTTCCCGACTCGACGATCGGTGCGCCGACGATCCGCTTCACGGATCTTGGGGCGCTCCACTGGCAGGTGAAGCTCGCCGTCAGTGCGGCCAACACTGTCTATATGGTCTGGACACAGTGGATCCGCACTGCTCCTACGGCCATTAAGCTCCAATTGAGCAAGCGTACTGGCTGCTAATTTTTGAAAATCACGGAAGGCACTGAAGGAAGCCACGGAAAGAGCCGTCTTCCGTACTCTTCGTGGTTCTTCTGTGCTTTCCGTGATTCAACTTCCTCGACAGTCCGCCCCGCGCACCCATAAGTCAATAATCTCAATCATCACTGAGTCGCTAATGGGCTGGGGAATCTCCGGCCCCACGCGGCTCTGCGCGATCCATAAATTAAGAGCGATCACAATCTCGTGATCGTCAATGGTGAAGTCAGGGCTTCGGAGCCTGGCGATCAAACACGGGATGGTGCGCGGAGACTCTTGGGCCACCAGCAGCACCGCGCTGCTCAGTAGCAAAAGCACGACCCAGACAGCTTGGTTACGCATACAACCCCCGTGCCCGCGCCGCCGTCGCCACACGATCCACTGCCACCATGTAGGCGGCGGTTCGCAGATCTGTCTTCTCTTTTTGTGCCATCTCCCAGACGCGATCGAACGCGCTCTTCATGAAGCGCCGCAGACGTCGGTCTACCCGCTCGGCGCTCCAGAAATAGAACGCCCGGTCTTGCACCCACTCAAAGTAGCTCACCGTCACCCCGCCGGAGTTCGCCAAAATATCCGGCACGACTAAGATGCCCCGGTCGTGCAGGATTCTGTCGGCTTCTAATGTTGTGGGGCCGTTGGCGAGCTCAATCACTACCTTGGCACGAACCTTCTGAGCGTTGGCTGTGGTGATCTGGTTCTCAATTGCGGCGGGGATTAAGATATCGCAGTCGAGCTCGAGGAGCTCTTGGTTGGTGATCGCTTCGGTCTCTTTGAACCGCACGACGGAGCCGGTCTTGCGCTCGTGCTCTTTGAGGGCAATGGGGTCAATGCCGTTGGGGTTATAGACGCCGCCCCTGGCGTCGCTGACGGCAATGATCTTGGCGCCGGCCTCGGCGCAGAACCGCGCCATGCTCGAACCGACATTGCCAAACCCCTGAACGGCGATGCGCGCTCCCTCGAGCTGCATATTGAGGTGCTTGAGCGTCTCGACGAGCACGAAGAACCCGCCCCGTCCGGTCGCGGTGTCGCGCCCCTCCGAGCCCCCCAACACTTTAGGCTTACCCGTCACCAACCCCGGCATGAACATGCCGTTGTGGTGCATGCTGATCGTATCTACGAACCAAGCCATCTCGCGCTCCCCGGTGAAGACATCCGGGGCGGGGATATCTACATCGGGGCCGATGATCGGGGCTATCTCCGCAGCATAGCGGCGGGTGATGCGCTCCAGCTCCCCCGTGGAAAGCTCTAACGGGTTACAACGCACACCGCCCTTGGCCCCGCCAAAGGGAATCTGGGCCACGGCGCACTTCCACGTCATCAGAATTGCCAACGCTTCGACCTCTTCGAGTGTGACATTCGGATGATAGCGAATGCCGCCCTTGGTCGGTCCCAACACCAAGTGGTGCTGCACGCGATAGCCCTCAAAGTGCTGGACGCTCCCGTCGTCCATGACCACAGGGAAGACGACGATGAGCTTGCGCTTGGGATGGCGCAGGAGTATGCGCAAGGGCATCTCCAGCTTCAGGCGGTTGGCAGCCTCATCGAAGAAGTGATGGGCCATCTCCAACATGCCCATCTCCGACCGACGTTTGAGTTCTTCGGACATATTATTTCTTCTCTTCCTCCTCTTCGGTTTCGGTTGCGTTCAGGTTCTTCTGGATCTCGCGCAGCCGAGCTTCGACGCGCGCGTAGATCGTCCCTTCGGGGAACTTTCCGTCGGGGCCGCGCTCGCCCGCCTTCAGCCCCGTCAGGATCTCCAGCCCCTCCTCGACCGTCTTGACGGCGTAGATATGAAACTGCTTCTTGTGCACAGCGTCAATGATCTCCTGGCGCAGCATTAAGTTATCTACGTTCTGGTCGGGGATGATGACCCCTTGGTCGCCGGTCAGGCCGTGAATCTTACAGATCTTAAAGAATCCGTCAATCTTCTCGTTGACGCTGCCGATGGGTTGGATCTCCCCCTTCTGATTGACCGAGCCGGTGGCGGCGATCCCCTGCTTGAGCGGCACTCCGGCCAGCGCGGAGATGAGCGCGTACAGCTCGGCGCTGGAGGCGGAGTCGCCATCAATCTTCGTATAGCTCTGCTCGAACGTGATGCTCGCAGAAAGACTCAAGGGGCGCTCGAGCGCAAACTTCTCCCCAAGCCAGCCCTTCAAGATTAAGACGCCCTTGCTGTGAATCTTCCCCGACAGGGCAGCCTCGCGCTCGACGTTGAGCACACCCTCCTTGCCCGTGAACACATTCGCGGTGATGCGCGTGGGCCGCCCAAACGCAAAGTCTGTGAGTTGCAATACTGACAGACCGTTCACGCAGCCGACGCGCTCCCCATGAGTGTCTACTAAGATATCCCCGCGAGCGATGAGCTCGTGGATCTTCTCTTCTATGAGATTGTTGCGATAGTATTTCTCTTCGATGGCGCGTTCGACGTGCTCGGCCTTGACAAAGCGGGCCCCCTCGCGCTCGGCCCAGTAAGAAGCCTCGCGGATGATCGTCATGAGGTCGCTGAAACGCGCGGAGAGCTTCTTCTGGTCGCCCGTGAGCTCCGCGGCGTATTCCACAAGCCGCGCCAGAGCCGTCTTGTGGAAGTGCTTCAGCCCAGGGCGCTCCTTCACTCGCGCGGCTACAAACGGCCCCAACGGTTTGATATATTTCTCGTCCCACGGCATCTCATCGTCGAAGTCGGCCTTCACCGTAAAGAGCTTGGGAAAGTCCTCGTCGAATGTCTCTAACAGATAGTAGAGCTCCGGGCTCCCGATGAGAATGACTTTCACGGAGAGGGGCACCGGTTCGGGCTTGAGGCTCTCTGTCGTCGTGAACCCCATCATAGTAGCTGGGTCTTCGATCTGGATGCGCCCGCTGCGAATGGCGATCTTGAGCGCCTCCCAGCTGATCTCATACTTTAAGAGATTGTGGGCATTTAAGACTAAATATCCCCCATTAGCCTCGTGGAGCGACCCCGGCTTGATCATGGTGAAGTCCGCGGTCATCACCCCAAACTGCATGCGGCGCTCAATCTTGCCGAAGAGATTTGTGTACGTAGCGTTCTCTTGCACCACGACCGGGGCGCCTTTGGTCTTGCTATGGTCTATCAAGACATTCACCTTGTATCGCGTGAACAGCTCGATCATGCCCGTGGGGAGGGGGACGCCTTGGCTGTCGCCCTCTGGGGTCTTTGGTGTGGGTTCGGCGAACTGTTGGATGTTCTCTAAGATATCGGCTTCGACGTCCTCGAGAAATTCTATCACGCGCGGGTGCTCTTGGTATCGGTTGTGTAAGCGCTGCATGAGCGGCTTTACGGTGTAGAGCGCGATATCCCTGTCGAGTTCCTCAACGGCTTTCAGGCGCTGTTCTTCGATGCTTTCGAGTTGGCTCATAGCTTCTTGGATGATCTCTTGGAGTTCTTCGCGATAGCGGGTGATCTTGTGGCGTTCCCGTTCGGGAAGTTTTTCAAAGATCTCTTCGGTGAGGGGCTGGCCGTTGAGCAGGGGGGTCGCTTGGAATCCTAGCGCCGACAGCTGGAAGAGAAAGCCGCGGCGCTGGGCCTCCTGCTCGACGTGTGCGGTTACTTTGGTGCGCAGCTCGTTGAACTGCTCGTCCAAGCTCTGGCGTTTCTTTCTGTACTCTTCGCTGTGATAAGCCGCGGGGATGCGCTCGCGCAGCTTCTCGATGAGATCGTCCATATCGGCGGCGAGCTTGCGGCCCATCCCCGGGGGCAAGAGAATATATGTGGGGCAGTAGGGATCGCCGAAATTATGGACATAGCAGAGATCTTGTGGGGGAGGCTCCTTGAGGCTCAGCTTTTTGAGGAACGCTTGGACGATGGAGTTCTTTCCCGTGCCGGGGCTGCCCGCGACGTAGATATTATAGCGAAAATCTTTGATCCCCAAGCCCACTTCGAGGGCGCGCAGGGCGCGCTCTTGCCCAATGACGTCATCGAGGGGCTTGCATTCTGCGGTCGTCTCGACGCCAAAGATCTCCGGATCGCAGCGACGACGGAGCTCTTCCGGCTGCAAACGGCGTGCCATCGCTCTCCCTTCGTAGGGAACCGCCCACGCGCGAGCGTGAGCGCCCGTGAGGTCTTTAAGAATACAAAATACAGCTCAGGAGAGCAAGGGGCTTATCGGGAGACGCGGATCTCGCTGTCCCCAACGACGGGGGCCGCCAGGCGTGGGGAGAAACTCGTCAGCAGCCCTTTCAAGGGGAATGTGTCGGCCGGGGCATTGGGCGGGACGACCAGGTCGTAGATCACAGCGACGATCTGGCCGGGGGAGAAGCGTTGTGTCCAGAGCCATTGGAGCTCGGATTTCTTCAAGATCGCGCCGCCGTTTTGGACTTCTTTGGCTGTCCAGCCCTTTGGGGGATCTTCGTCGAGCCCCAGGCCGTTGATAGTTTGATTGATGCGCAGCGTAATGACGACGCGCACGGTAGAGCCGGGGGAGACGGAGCCGCTTGGGGGCAGGAGGAGCGAGCGCCGCGTCGTCACCGGGGCTTCGGTGACCTTGACGATCTTGCTGATTGAGCCTGTGGCGCCGCGGTTGTCGGTCACCCTCAGATTGACGCGCCACTCCCTGGCGCGATCGAACAGCCTCGTCGTGATTGGGGTTGTCTTGGTCTCGTCGAACCTCCCGTCGCCGTTGAAGTCCCATTCGTACTTCACGATAGTGCCGTCGGGGTCGCGGGAGTTTGACGCGTCGAACGTGACGACCGTGTTCGTATCGGGGCTTTGTGGGCTGAAGCGAAAGTCGGCGCGCGGTGGGGTATTGCTCTGGGCCTCAGCAAAGGAGACCAGCACCACTCCCAGCATCGCGAGCAGTATCAGTGTTTTGACAGAGACTCTCATCGCACAAACCTCCTCCAGACTTCGTCTGGACTGTACACCTTGCCCAGCCTCTGGCCGGGCAAGATATACGGTCCAGGCGAAGCCTGGTTACGGTAGTGGTCCGAAGACCGACGCTCCTGTCAGCCAGTACGCGACTAGGATCTGTAAAGTTTTAAGATCAATTCTGCCAAAAACGACCTTGCCGTCAGCTTCCCTATTCTTTACAGGTTTATCATCGATCCAGAAGAACGAAACGGCCACTTGGATCTGCTCGAAGCTAATCGTTGTGGTCTCGAGCCAGAGGTTGACCTTGGGATTGGCGGCCTCGCTGACGTCCATACGGGCGAAGATCACGGGAAATGGGAGCTTGGTGACGACGCGGATCTCCGTCTCGCCGGTGATAGTAAGCTCGAACGCTGGCAAGGCACTGCTGATCGAGCCGGAGAGCTTGATCACCCTGGGCTCAGGGTTTTCTGGCTCAGGGATGCTCAGTTCATACTCGAGGGTGCGCGTCGTGCCCGGCTCAAGAGTCTCTAAGAAGACCCAGAGCACTTCCCCTGGGCCCGGTCGGGCGGTGCCGCTCTCGGTCGAGACGAGCTTAAACACAAGATCGCTGGGGAATCGCTCCACGACGACTAACCCGTTAATGCGATCCAGAGCTTGGATGGTGATCTTGACCTTCACTCGCTCGCCGGGGATGGTCTCGTCGTTGGGGAGATTGGTGTCAATCGTCCGAGTGGCGATCGCTCGCGGTGTGAAGACTTTGACGGTCTTGGTGGCGCTCGCTCGTTCGCCGTCGGTGTCGGTGACGGTCAGAGTGACTGAGTAGCTTCCGTCGGCGCTGTAGCGATGGACAGGGTTCTGCTCGCCGGAGCTCGTCCCGTCGCCAAAGCTCCACTCCCACGCGACAATCCCAACGTCGTCGGTCGAACGATCTATGAACGTAATGGGTTCATTGGCTTTGGGTTCAGCAGGCAGAAATTCAAAATCCACTGTCGGCGGGCGATTGCGATCCCGCACTGTCAGAGAAAGCTCTCTCACTGGAGGGCTGACGAGCCGGCCGCGCGTGTCTAGATAGCTCAAGGTGGGCTTCAGCAGGGCTGTGCCCGGCTGAGAAGCGACCACTGTGAAGCTCGCTTCAAAGGTCTCTCCGGCGGAAAGGCTATCGATCTCCCAGACGATCGTCGTCGTATTATCAGGGTTTTTCGTGACGCGATTGGGCGCGTTGAACGTGGCGATCCCGTAATTTAGGAACGCCGGCAGCACAAGGGTGATCTTGATCTGTCGCGCGACGATCTTCTTCCCCAACGCTTGGGCGATCTGTTTGGGGACGTCATCGGTGAACTGTTCAAAGAACTGCCCTTGGGTGAGGCGAGCCAGCTCACGCAAGAGGGTCCTATCGGGGTTGCGCCCCGTCGCGATGGTGAAGATCGCGACGCCGCTCTCAGCGGATCGCTGTGCTTGGGAGAGGGGCGTGCGCCCGGTGTTAGAGCGCCCGTCGCTGATTAAGGCCATCGCCCACGAGGCTTCCTCGCGGCCGTTGATGATGAGCGTATCTAGCGCTTTGGCGATCCCCTCGCCCACGGCGGTCTTGCCCAAGGGCTTTAAGAGCTTCAGGCCCGCGCGGACGGCCTCGTGATCGAACGTCAAGGGGACATCTACGCGAGCATCTGTCGCGAAAGAGACCAAGCCGACGCGATCTTGCGGCGAGAGCGCTTCAATGATTGCTGAGCCGATCTTCTCCATCTCGCGGATGTTGACGGTCGCCGAGCGATCCACGACGAGAAAGATATCAGCCGGGGCGCGCGCGCCGACTTCACCTGCGGAGAGCCGGATCGTAATCGTGCCCTCTTGGTTGACGAAGAGCGATGCTGGGGAGGCGCTCAGCGTCAGAGAGACCGGCGGCGCGGCCACTTGTGCCAGCCCCGTCAGCGCTATAATGCTGAGCACGCTCGCTGCGAAGAGTACTCGTCTCATCTTCTTGCTCCTTCCAGACTTCGCCAGGCTCCGCCTGGACCATTTGTCTTGCCGCCGCAGGCGGCAAGGTGTACAGTCCAGACGAAGTCTGGTTATCTTGTTGCTGCCGGCAGCGGTTGATCTACTGGCGTGTCCGTCAACCAGTACGAGATCAGTGTCTGCAGCGTCCGAAAGTCTATAGTCTTTCCGCAGGTCCCGACGACTTCCTCGTCCTCAAGCCACAGCGCAATAGCTGTCTGAATCTGGGCGAAGCTGATCTTGCTCGACAGCGAGACGTCAATAGCATTCTGCTCCACGTTGAGATACGCGATCGCGACGGGGATGTCGAGACACTCTACAACGTTCACGGTCTGATCTTTGTCCACTTCGCTCTCGAAGCGCGGCAGGAACGATTCGATCAGCCCTTGGATCGTATATGGACTGATGATCTCATCGGTGGGGACGGTCACTTCATAGAGGATGCTGCGGCGCGTGCCCGCCGGGATCTTCTCTGTGAAGATCCAGGTGTTGGCAGACTGCTTGAACGCCGCGCTGGTACCGCCCTCTAACGGCTTCACTTCCCAGCGTTCAGGCAACTTCTCCGCGAGCGTCAACCCGAAGAGATCTTTTTCGGCTTGCACTTCGACTCGCACGCGGAAGATGTTGCCGCCCGGCGCGCGCAGATAGACTTGATAGAACGGCAGCGGCGTCAGGATCGAACGCATTGCCGCGCCACCGACTGACACATCTTCGGGAAGGGCTTGGTCTACCGGGATATTCGCTAAGTGATGGGCTACGATCTGTTTCAGAGACTCTAAGTCAAGCGGGGCGTCGCACGTCCCCGGCACGGGCGTGTCCTCCTGCCAAAATGCGACCGCCCGCTGCATCTGGTCGAAGGTGATCTCCTCAGACATCCGTAGGTCAACAGTATCAGTGGCCGTGTCTAGATGCGCGATGGCGACAATTGCAGGGAGACACCTCACGATGGAGACGCGTGAGAAGGACTCGTTGGTCTCGCCCAGCACCGGGATCTCTTTGATATCGGGCACGGTGCTGGAGATTCTCCCGACGATATCAAAATCTTGGGGGAGCGGCCCGCCGATCAACTGATCGGTCTTGGGGATGGTGACGTCATAGACAATGCGGCGGGTCTCGCCACTGCGCACGATTGTCGGGAAGATCCACTGGGTCGTAGCGGCCTTGAAGGTCGCTCCGGCACTGTCGATGGGGGTGACCTCCCAGTTCGCAGGGAGATCCTCGTCGAGCCCCAGGCCGCTCATCGATGTTCTGACACTGATTGTGACCGTCACGCGGAAGGTCGTCCCGGGGGCAGCATGGGTCGTCGAGAGAGTGCGCTTGGCGAACGCGATTTCTTTCTCGACTGTGATCGTCTTCGTGATCTGGCCAATAGCTCCCTTGTCGTCGGTGACCCTGAGAGTCACGCGCACTTCGCCGACCTGGGTGAACGTCCACTGGACGATGGGCTTATCCGTGGAGATCTCGAAGATGCCGTCAGAGTTGAAATCCCACTCGTACTTGACGATCTTGCCGTCGGCGACGGTGCTCGCACGGGCGTCAAACGTGACGGGGACGTTGACGCTCACGACTGATGGCGAGTACGTGAAGTCGGCTTTCGGGGGAGCGCGGCGGAAGGCGCTCAAGACCAAGGGTTCCACGAGGCTGGGCAGTTGAAAGCGCTCTGGGGAGATGGGGTCGCCACTGAGCACCTGCCAGCCGTCAATGCCCCGGATGAACGTTGGGGTGATGACGATCTCGAACTCATCGGGCAGCCCATTGATCACGACGCCGTCGGCGCGTTCGGGCAGCCAGCGCCAGGTCATCGTGGCCGTGGGTGGGCTGAACTCATACGTATCGGCGGGGTCATCGCGCAGGGCGATCTGCGCCGTGGGCGGCAGCCCGTCGAAGCGCAGGGTCGCCTCTCCGCCGCCGACGTTGCCCGGCTTGCTCAAGATAATAATTAAGCTCAGATCGCGAGTATTCGCGTCGCGATAGAAAAAGACGAGCGCTTGATTGGCGACCTCTAAGCCCGTGTTGGGCTGGTCGTTGGCGAAACGATAAAAATCCACCGCCGAGCCCGGCTGAGTGAGCGGGGTGATCGGGGTAGAGAACGCTCCTTGACGCGCGAGGAAGAACGAAGTCGTCTGCTCGAAGACCGTCTCTTGGCCAGCTCCGGTTACAACAATCAGGGCCAATACGATGAGCCCACAGAGAGATTGTCGCACGACACGCATCGCGGCCTCCTTCTGTATCATACCTGCCTCAGTATAGCGTGCGATCCCTCCTGAGACAGTGATTCAAATTACCCACTACGTCCGCTGGCCTCTAGACTGAGCATAGCACAGCGTGCGTCCGGCTGCAAGCGGGCGTAATGGCGATTACAGTCTAGGAAAATGTGCAGGGGCTTTCGAGGTCTGGGGACAGAATCAACATGGGCGTTTGTCTGCAAGAGAAGTGCGCTCTGTCTGGGGGGAGTAGCTACACCCTGCGAGGGCAGCGGACGTCCGCGGTCTCTGTGTTTGGGGGCCGCTCCGTGACGATCTGGGGCTGCGCCCCCAGCAGCGCGCACTCAGACTCTATGAACGCTTTCAGCTCTCGCGCTAAGTCACAATAGAACTGTAGTTGACTGGTGCGGACTACAGTCTCGGCGAAGAGCCCGGCCCAGCGGCCCAGATGGGCTTCTAGGAATTTCTTCTGGGCATCGCGGCAGATCTCGGCTTGCTCTACAAGATTATTTTGGAGAGCGAATGCTTCTTTATAAGCCAAGAAGCTCATGAATTCGAGTTCGAGCGCCAGGTGATCCGGGCGTTCGTGCACAGCAAGTTCCAGCCCGAACGCCCGGTAGAACCCGGCAATATCTGCTAATGTCGGCCCCTGAGAGACCGCGCGATTTCTGTCATACTCGGCTTCGTAGATGGGGCAGAGTATCGTCGTGCGATGGCAGAAGAGCCGGTCGTATTCGCGGGACCTCTCTTCCAACCCCAGACCTATCCCCCTAGCCCCCTTCCCGGCACGGGAAGGGGGGACAGCTCCCCTCTCCGCGTCGGGAAGGGGCTGGGGGAGGGGTCTTCCCGAAGGGGGTGGGGCTAGGTCATCAGGCCGCCAAAACCCCTGAGCAAGCCGCGCATAGGTGTGGGCGCGCTCGAGAGCCGCTTCGCATCGCTCCGTCATGATCTCACCCGATCTCCGGCTCGGAAGGGCGCGGATGATAGAGCAACCACACGACAATCGCTCCCAAGAGCACTCCCAACACGCCGAGCACAACAGCGACCCAGCCGGGAACTCCCACAACCCGCACGACCTCTTTTGTCGTCGCTGACGCTGGTGTCCCTGGGAGTGCTCCTCCGGCAGGCACGGCTTCGAGCATCAGCTCGTGCCAGACGAGTGAGACGGATTTTTGCGCGCCGCGCTCCCCGCTGGAGCCGTCCCACACGGCAAAATTTATCAAGCTCTTCTGTCCGGGGATAAAGCGCGCGTCGCCCAGAAGCCCCGTGTGCAGCGCCCGCACGAAGACGACCTTCCAGCGCCCGTCCTCCCAGACCCCGCGCCCCAAGACGTGCTGCAACTCTTGATGGGTGAGCGTGCCAAACCCCTGCGCTATGAGATTTTCAACAGGGGTCTTATGATCGCGCTGGGAGCGCCAGTTGCCCACGTCTCGTGCCACGTAGATCCCGTAGGGGACTTCGTCGGCATAGGGCGGGTAGGCGCGATCGACATCGGCGAGCCCCCCTTCGTCTATGTCGCGTTGCCAGGCAGCTTGCCAGTGCCAGATGTTGACAGCATTCTGGGCGTCCCCCATAAACGGGCTGGGGGTGGCCTTGGGGTCAACGGGGAACTGCACCGCGACAGCGTCGCTGAATCTATCTGTCTGAGCGGCTTCTTGGTCTTTGGTCGCGTCACCCCATTCGAGCAAAAACGCGATCAATCTTCCGTTGTGCAGCGCCCGCGCAGAAAGTGCTTTGATCGCGCCGCCGCCGAAGGGCTTGGCCATCTGCTGCGGGCTGAGGGAGATCACCACAGGCTGGACTTGGTTCCAGATCGGAGCCGTCGGATCCGGGAGGAGCTCTTGCTCGGTAAACTTCGCCGTGAGTTTAGCGGCCTGGGCTTGGGCTAGCAAGCTTGGCAGAACGACCAGCAAGATTATCCATACTCTGCGCATGAGGGGCTCCTTCAGGGCGTGTTGTGCCGGACAGCTTGATGCTCTTGGTCTTCAAAGGGCCGAATGTAGATGGGCTCTTTCAGCGGCACGCGGACGATTTCTGCGCCCTTGGCGTCGTAGCCAAACGCATAGCCGTCGGCGACTTTGAACTTTTCTATCCACCGGTTGGTCGCACCAAAGAGCGTCAGGCATCCCAAGAGCTGCTCGTCGTCCTTGAGATTTTTGTAGAGATTGATAGCATGCTCGACGCCGGGGCCGAACATCTGTCTGAGGTAATTTATCGGGACGTGGATGGGCGGAATGTAATAGATATTGGGCTCCAGGCCCGTCTGGGGGTAGAGGGGCAGGGCGATCTTCTTGATGTGCACTAAGAAGTCTATGGGCTTTTCGGGGTCGGCCTTGTCGGGCGGGCTGATCCACCCGTTTAGTCTAATCTTTCCGATGCAGGTGGTGACGCACTGGGTTTGGAAGCCCTGCTCGACAAGGGGGTAGCAGCCGATGCACTTCTCGCTCACGCGCGTCACCGCGTTATAAAGAACTTTCTTATACGGGCACGCCCGCATACACTCGCGATACCCGCGACAGCGCGATTGGTCGACGAGCACAATCCCGTCTTCGGGTCGCTTGTAGATGGCTTTTCTGGGACAAGCGGCCAAGCACGCCGGATAAGTACAGTGATTGCAGAGTCTGGGCAGATAGAAGCACCAGATTTTGTGGGGCAGGCTGAAGTAGTCCCCCTTCTCGACGGTGCCGGCGGGCTCGTCCTCCCCAATGTTGGGGTGAGCCCAATCTAAGTCGTCGGGGAGATACCCTAGGACGGTCTGGCCAGGGGGCGCGGCTTCAAAGACCGTCTTGCCCTGATACGTATGGCCCACCCATCTGTTCACGCCGAGCAGCGAGAGGATCTTGACATCCCAGCCCAAGGGATAGAACCCATAGGGCTTGGTCTCGACGTTGTTCCAGAACATATACTCTTGGCCGCGCCCGCTCGTCCAGGTGTGCTTACACGCCATGGTGCACGTCTGACAGGCGATGCACTTATTCGTATCGAAGACCGCGGCAAATTGTCTCTTCGGGCGAGACTCCTCGTAGGGGTACTCCATCGGGCGGTTGATCTGCCAATTGGTAACGCTCGGCATAGTCCCTCCTGTCACGTTGTGTCTACTCAATTTCGATGAATCCGCCGGCTAGGTAGCGCTTCATCTCCTCGTTTTCGTAGGTGGGCCGATAGCCCAACTGCGCAGGGCGCCAGAGGCTCTTCAGGTCTGCCCCACCCGGCTCGGCTCTTGTAATCTTGACAAAAGATTCTTTAGGCGCGCCCACGGGACAGTGAATGTCCGGGGCGAACCCCTGACCGATGGTCTGGCCGAACACGTCCTTTCTGACTAAAGAGTCAGTCATCAGCGTCGGGCGCAGCCACGCACGGGTGCAGCTCTGGTGGCCCCCGTAACGAAACATCGCTTGATAGTTGGTCTCTGGGTTTTTAGCGAGCTTGTCGGGGCGGGTCTCGTGGGCCTTGACTGTCCCGTGCGTCGCTTGGTACATGTTGAACCACATTCTGATGACACCGCGCGGTGTTCCGTTATAATAGCGCGCTCGGCCCATCAGGCGCGCGATCTTATAGTCGGGGTCTGTGGGCTTGGCCCCACGATAGGGCCGGTCTTGGGGGTCTGCGTCAATCCAGATATAGTCCCCGTCTTCGATGCCCAGCTCCTTGGCGTCTTGGGGGTTGATGTCCGCGTAGACCTCGCCGACCCAGGGGCTGCGCGTGTCTCGACGATAGATGTCGCCGAAGGGGCCAAAGTAGACAGCTAAGACGTCCAAGTCCACGGGCGTCGTGTGCGCCCCATGGCGATACTTGGGCGTGATGAAGATAAATCTGAGCCCATCTTTGGCGCGCGGATGCTGGGACTGAACGACTTCGTCTGGGGTCTTGATGACGTTGCGTACTTGACGGGTCTCCGTAGAAAGATCATCGCGCTGCAGCCCGTACTGTTCCGGGGGCGTGGGCTTCAAGACTGAAAAGTTTTTCGGGGCGACGATCACGTTGGGCTCGTGCGGGGTTGCGTCCACGGGCTCGCGATAGACGGGGAGATTTTCGCCGTGCTCGATAAATTCGGGCTCTTCGCGATAGAACTCTAATCGTCCCGTCTTGGTGTACCACGGCTTAGACTCTTGCGTCTGCTCCCACCCGACGATCTTGGGGTAGGTTCTGAGGAGCTTGAGCACCGGCGTGCCCTGCTTGGCTTGCTCTTCGAGCTCCGTGAATGAATAGCCCCGCAGCGCGCTGCTCGCGTCGCAGATTCTCTGCAGATAGACGTCCACGCGATTCTCAAAGACGAAGTGCCAGTAGTCTCTAAATCGTTGGTCACCCGTGAGTTCAGCGAGCTTTTCGGCGACCCCGGCATAGACTTCGATGTCGCTGCGGGTGTCGAAGATCCTGGGGAGGGGCGTCCGAGGGAAGACCTGCACAAACGGATTGGTGACCGAGCCGGTCATGTCAGGGTGTTTGAACTCGGCCCAGGAATCAACGCCGAAGACGACGTCGGCGTACTCACACGACATCGTCCACCACCACTCGTTGACGACGATCGCTTCGATCTTGGGCAAGGTGTTGTGGATGACGTCATAGCCCCACTTGGCGTTGCCCAAAAGCGAGTTTGAGTTACTGAACCACAAGAACTTCGTTGGGGTGGGGGTATGGGTCTTGCCGGTGAAGAGTTTCTTGCCCACTCGCAAAGGCCGGTCGCCGTAGTTATAGTAATGGGCCGACTCGGACTTGGCGTATGATTTGACTTTCGCGGGCTTGGCCGGGTCGAGTTCTATCTGAAAGGGGTCTTCGGCAAAGTATTGGGGCAGGCCGTTGAAGAGCGCGACGCGGTAGTTTCCCGCGTAGCTGCCGGGGCTGCCCCCAAAGTGCCCGATATTTTTTGTGAGGGCGGCAATGAGCAAGAGCGCGCGGTCTTTGAGATCAGCGTTGAAGAAATGGTTGGGCCCCATGCCGTGTGACAGGAGGGTCGAGGCTTTGTTCGCGGCAATCTGGCGGGCCAGATTGACGATGGCTTCGGATGGGGCCCAACTCATTTCTGAGACTTTGTCTGGGGTGAACTCCCTTAAATACTCTTTGATGAGGTCGAAGACCGGCCGCACTGTGATCTCTTTATTCTCGGTCGTCTTGACGGTGAACGACCCTTCGAGGGCCGGATCAAGGCCGCGTGCGGCGAAGAATTTCCCGACGTGGTCGCGGGTGATCACAACTGGGGCGTTCGTCGCGGCGTCCCACACGACGAAGTCGCCCCACTCCTGGCGAGCTTTTTCGGGAATATACTGGGCGCCTTGAGCAGCATTGGGGCTTGGCCTTTCATCGGGCTTGAGGACTTTCGTGTAATTGGTCAGCTCCGCAGGCTGGTAGTCTTTGAGAATATCAGCAGCCCGCAGGAGCTTGAGCGTATCCATGCGCACGAGCAGGGGCAGGTCTGTAAAACTCTTGACGTACTCTTCGTCGTAGAGCTTCTCGTTGATGATGACATGGGCGACGCCCAGGGCGACGGCAGCGTCGGTGCCAGGACGAATGATGATGACTTCGTCGGCTTTGTTAGAAGTTGCTTGGTACTCGGTCGCAATAGTGATCACTTTGGCGCCGCGCTGGCGGGCTTCGGTCAACCAGTGGGCGTCGGGCATCTTTGTGCAGATCCAGTTCATGCCCCAGAGCGTTATCAGTTTAGCGTTCTCGGCTGTGAACAGATCGAAGTCTACTGTCTGTTGGCCGGTGACCATGGGATGTCCCGGCGGCAGATCGGTGTGCCAGCTATAACTATCCCAGACACGGCCACCAAGCGCTTGATCGGGGCTGACATTACGAATATGCTGATCGAGCAGGGCGAGCATATTGGCGAAGCGGGCCAGCCCGTAGATGCGCGTCGCTCCCAAGAAGGGCATCCCGCCGCGCACTTTCACTGTCTGAGTCCCAGACTCCCGTGTCGCTTCGATCATAGCGGGATCGTAGTTTTGCGCTTGTAGGCGTTTTATTCCGTTGGGGCCGGAGTACGTCTGGGCAATATTCACAAGAGCCTGGGCGACGATCCCGTAGGCTTCCTCAAAGGAGAGCTTGAGCCACGTATCTTGCCCTCTATGAAAATACTCTTGGGGCGGGGCGCCCGTCTTCTCATCGCGGGGGAAGTTGGCGCGGACCCAGTCGAAAAATCCCTTGCGCACCCAGACGCCCTGAACCCTTCTATCTCCGTAAAAACGCCGCCCCAGGGCAAGGCCCTTCTGGCAGCAGCGCGGCTCCCAGCGCGCCGAGGCTTTGTTCCCATAGAGATCGCGGGCTTCGTTGTACCCATAAGTTGGCCCGATGCGCACTATGACCCCGTTGCGCACATAGGCCCGCAGCAGACAGTTATGAGTGTCATTGGGCGCACACAGAAAAGTAAACGAGCTATCGTAGCGGAACTGATCTCTGTAGATCTTTTCCCAATCTCGGCTCGGATAGAATTCTAGGGGGTTTTTGATCTCCGGGACGAACTTGAACCCCTGCAGGCCCAAGACGTCCGTTGCAAGAGCTACCCCAGTGATTGCTGCGGTGGTCTTTAAAAAGCTGCGCCGCGAGACTGTCATGCCTGGCCCTCCAACAATTATTATTGCGCACAGTATGGCGGATGGTTGTGGGGAGGTCAATGAGCTGCATCATTGGCAAACCTGATATTGGTCAAGTTTGTCCTTGGTGGTCGCCTCCTACTTCTCAATGTCGCGACGGAACTCTTCATACAGATCGACGTCGCCGTTCTTAGCAATTTGCTTCTCTTCGTAAGGGGCGCCCAAGCGCCGATAGAACTCGTCAGCGATGTTTTTGAAGACGCCCGTCACGATGGCGATGAGCCAATATCGCAAGCCCCCAAACTGTAATCTGATGACTTTGAGGGCCAGCCGGGTGCACGCGTAATTCAGAAGTCCAGCGAAGGCAGCATCATAGTTTTGTGCCTTGGCTTGGATGACGATCTGCTGAGCCAACTGATCGATGAGCGGATCGAGAGGGCGGCGGTCTTGTGGGGCGATGTAGGGCATAGGGACCTCCTTGGTAGCGTCTTTGCTCGTGATATTGTACAATACACAAATCAGACTCTCAGCTAAAGGAGGTCGAAGCGATGATCGTCAAGCTGCCCGACGGACGGCTCATAGAGTACCCCGGCCCAGCGGCCCTGAAGGATGTGCTCGCCACGACGAACAAGGAGCTGCTTGCGACCACCGTCGGCGCCAAGCTTGACGGGGAGATCGTTGACTTTCATCAAGTGCTGCCGGGCTCGGCTCAGGTCGAGCTCATCCCCTTGGATTCCCCCGAGGGTGCTACGATCTATCGTCATAGCTACTCGCACATTATGGCGCAGGCGGTGCGCCGGCTCTTCCCAGGGGTCAAATTGGCTATTGGTCCGGCCATCGAAGATGGCTTCTACTACGACTTCGACTATGAGCGCTCCTTCACCCCTGAAGATTTGGAGAAGATCGAAGCGGAGATGAAGAAGATCGTCGAGGAGAACCATCGGTTCGAGCGCTTCGAGGTCTCCAAGGACGAGGCGCGCAAGATGCTCCAGGACGAGCCGTATAAGCTTGAACTTCTCGAGGAGATTCCTGAGGAGACGGTCTCGTTCTATCGCGATGGGGATTTTGTAGATCTCTGTCGTGGCCCGCATATGCTGAGCACCGGGCAAGTGAAGCACTTTAAGCTCTTGAACGTCGCAGGGGCCTACTGGCGCGGCGACGAAAAGAACAAGATGCTCCAGCGCATCTACGGCACGGCGTTTGCTACAAAAGAAGCGCTAGAGAGACACTTACAGATGCTGGAGGAGGCCAAGAAGCGCGATCACCGTAGGCTCGGCAGGGAACTCGAGATCTTCTTCTTCGATGAAGAGGTTGGCCCAGGGTTGCCCCTGTGGCTTCCCAAGGGCGCAATCATCATTGAAGAGCTCGAGAAATTAGCTAAGGAGACCGAAGCCAAAGCCGGGTATCTGCGGGTGCGCACGCCCCATATCTGCAAAGAATCTATGTATCTGCGTAGCGGGCACCTCCCGTACTATCAAGATTCGATGTATCCGCCTATGGAGCTGGAGGGCGTCAGATATTACTTAAAGCCCATGAACTGCCCCCATCATCATAAGATCTTTGCGGCGCAGCCCAGGAGCTATCGCGATCTCCCATTGCGATTGGCTGAGTACGGCACGTGCTATCGCTACGAGAAATCCGGGGAGCTCTTTGGGCTGATGCGCGTGCGCAGCCTGCAGATGAACGACGCCCATATCTACTGCACGCTCGAGCAGTTCGAGGAAGAATTTCTCGCGGTCTGTAGGATGTACTTAGAGTACTTTAAGCTCTTTGGCATCGAGAAGTATCTCATGCGCTTCAGCACGCACGACCCTAAAGAGCTGGGCAAGAAGTACGTCAACGAGCCCGAGCTGTGGAAACAGACAGAAGAGATGGTGCGCCGCGCGCTCCAGCATGGGGGGATTGAGTACGTCGAGGTCCCCGGCGAGGCCGCGTTCTACGGCCCAAAGGTTGATGTTCAAGTCTGGAGCGCTATCGGCAAAGAGTTCACTTTGGCGACGAACCAAGTGGACTTTGCCGTGCCCCGGCGCTTCGGGTTAGTGTACAAGAACGCCCAGGGGCAAGAGGAGACCCCCATCTGCATCCATCGGGCGCCGCTGAGCACTCACGAGCGCTTGATCGGCTTTTTGATCGAGCACTATGCGGGGGCGTTTCCCGTGTGGCTCTCCCCTGTGCAAGCGGTCGTTCTCCCCATCACCGACCGCCAGCACGAGTACGCTCACAAAGTCCTCAAGAGACTGAAAGACGCGAACATCCGCGCGGAGCTGGACGGCAGCAGCCATACCCTCAATTATCGTATCCGGCACCATCAGTCGCAGAAGGTCCCGTATATGCTGATTGTTGGGGAGCGCGAGGCTGCCAGCGAGCACGTCGCGGTGCGATTGCGAACGGGCCAAGATCTTGGGCCGCAGCCCCTCTCGGAAGTGATCGCGAGGATCCAAGATCGGATCGCCACGCGATCGCTAGAGCTCTGAGTCTATCGCAGCGTCAAGTGGATCACGGAGAAGAACGAAGCCAGCGCGGTGAATATCGTCAGGAGTGCCGAGCCGGCCAGCGCGATCTGTCGCGAGCGTGAGAGCGTCTTCATCTCTATCCCCCCTTGGGATGTTGATCTTAGCATAGCCCAAGGAGGGTGCAGAGTCAGTCCTCATCAGGTGAAAATTTCGTGAAAAAAAAGCCCCTCTCCCGTAGCTCATCTACGGGAGAGGGGCTGGGGTGAGGGCCATTTACCGCAACAACACGAACTTGCTCAAGAGTCGGGTCTGGTGCCCATCAGGTCTGGTGATGACGAGCACGTACCAGTAGAGCCCGTTGGCTGGGGTGCGCGACCAGCGCAGCGTCAGGGTCGGCCCAGCACTCTCTTGGATTGCTAGCTGGCGCCCATCTAGGCTGTACACCGTGACTTTCAGGGAGCAGCCCTGACAGTTCTGCGCGCTCCAGCGCAGCTCGCTGGGCACAAAGCGCACGGTGTGTGCTGGGGCTTTCAGCTCGATGAACTCTTGAGGCTTGACGAGCCGGAAGCGATTGCGCCGCTGCGCGAGTTTCAGGGCTGCGCGCATCTGTGCCGAGACTTTATCGATCCGCGCGATGGCACCGTTCATCAAGGCCCGCCACTGCGCAAATGCGAGGAGAAGCTTATCGCGGGCGTTGCGGATCAGCTCCGCGGGCGACATCGCCTCGATGGGGGTGGGCTCGACGGCGAGCGCGCCCATCGTCGAGAGAGCATCTTCAGCTTCGGCTAAAAGTTCAAGCGCATCGTTGATGAGCGTCTCGATCTCGTCAAGAGCATCGCCAGAGTTCTCGGTGAACGCGATCAATGCGTCTATACTCTTACGGATGCGGTTGGCGCGTTCGGTGCTGATGAGATTCGCTTCGACGAAGGCATCCACTTGGAGACCCACTCCCTCGGCCCGCGTTGCTAACGACTCCATCAAGAAGCGCGTATCGGCGAGCGAGACGAGCAGCTCGTTGAGGGTCTCTTGGGTGTGAGCGACGAGCTGGCGGGCCCGCTCTGTAGCGCCAAAGCTATTGAGCAAATTGAGAGCTAGGCGCAGGTCTTCGAGGGGCTTTGAGAGCGAGAGCGTGCGCCCCTGTTCGATGATATCGCGCTTCATCGCGCCCAGCTCATCGCGCCCTCCCGGCGTGAGCTTCTTCGCCGTGACGGAAAGGGTGCACGAGGCGCTGGCGCCCTCGGGGTCTCTCACGATCAGTCTGACCGAGTACGAGCCCTCTTTGTCAGTCTTAAACGACGTCACAGCGGCCGCGGGGTCGGCGATCACGGCTTGGCTGTCAGTGGGCTTGCTGATGAACGCCCACTGATATGAGAGAGTCTTGCCTTCGGGGTCAGAGGACCCGGAGCCATCGAGCGGGACCGTCTGGCCGACGAGCACCTCTGCGGGGACGGTTCCACAGCTTGCTGTGGGCGGCTGATTGGGCGGTGGCGCTTGGGTCACCGTAATAGTCTGCTGGGCTGTATTTGTCGTCCCGGCGTTGTCGGTGACCGTGAGTTTGATAGTAACTCTTCCCGGCGTCGTCGGGCAGGTGAAGCTGACTTTTGGGCCTGTAGCGTCGGGTATACCGTCGCCGTTGAAGTCCCACTCGTACTTTACGATCTGGCCGTCGGGATCGCGTGAACCGGAGCCATCGAGCGTGATGGTCTGGCCGGTGTTGCACCTATACGGTTCGGTATCGGGCTGGCCGTCGGGGATTGGGCCGGGGTCGGCCACGGGGGATTGATTGAGCGTCGCGACGAGCTTCTGTTTGAGGGCGTTCTCCAATTCTTGGAACGTCCTGACGATGATCACGAAACCTTGATCGCGGGTCGGTGGAAAGGGCGGGGCGAGAACGGCTGGCTGTGGCCAAGCCAATTGCAAGAGAAAGTCTTTAAACGCCGGATCTTCTTCCACGGTGCCGATGCCCTCGGCGTCGAGCTGATCGAGCCCGGCTTGGACGGCCTGATCGCGGGCTTCGAGCGTCTGCCGTTTGGCCTCTTCAGGGGGTGAGGGCATATTGGGCTGCCCGTCGGAGATGACATTAAAAACTTGGCGTGCTCCAGGGCGCGCCTTGTCCCCTGTGATCATCGTCGCTGCGAGGCGGATCCCGGAGACCATCGGCGTGAAGCCGCCACCTTTGACGATCGCTTTCACTCTCGCAGTAATGTCACCAACATTTTGTGCCGTGATGACGGTCATGGGGATTTCTATCCGAGCCCCTGGGATCCCGGTAGCTGGATCTCTTGGTATATTGCCAGCAAACTGCACCAACCCAAACTCCACCGTGCCGTTTTGGGGCACGACCGCTGGATCGGAGATCGCGTTGGCAATGCCGTTGAGCATGGTGAGGAAATCTTGAGTTGAGATACTCCCCGAGCCGTCCATGATGATCACGAGCTGGGTCTTGACGGTACTGGGCGTTTGGGCGTTCGGTGCAGCAACAAACAGACAGAGCAACCCCACGCTCAAGAGAAGTATTTTCGCACTTGCGCGAGCCATACAAGATCCTCCTTCACGCTGCGTCACGCTCACCGAGCATTATAGCACATAAAGCCCATCGAGCAGTGTAACTGACATCACGTTGATACGCTGATCTTAGCATCCGGCGGCTTGGCGCAACGCTTGGGCCTTGTCGGTGCGCTCCCAGGGCACATCGAGATCCGTACGCCCCATATGCCCATACGCCGCGAGGGGTGTGTAGATGGGCCGGCGCAGATCTAAGTGCTCGATGATCGCTGCAGGGCGAAAATCAAAGATTTGTTCGATCAGTCGAGCGAGCTCGCTGTCGGGGAGCTTCCCCGTGCCAAACGTGTCAACAGTGATGGCTAACGGGCGCGCCTGCCCGATGGCATACGCGACTTGGACTTCGCACTCTGTAGCTAATCCCGCGGCGACGATATTCTTGGCGACGTATCGGGCGTAGTAGCTTGCTGAGCGATCTACTTTTGTGGGGTCTTTGCCCGAAAAGGCGCCGCCGCCGTGGCTGCCATAGCCCCCGTAGGTGTCCACCTCGATCTTGCGTCCTGTCATCCCCGTGTCGCCGCAGGGGCCGCCCACTTCGAACCGCCCCGATGGGTTTACTAATATAACTGTCTTGGCATCGAGCCACTCCCCGATCACGGGGCGGATGACGTGCTCTGTCAGATCGCGTCGGATCTGCTCTTGCGAGACGTCTCCGTCGTGCTGGGCCGAGAGCACCACGGTGTGCGCCCGCACCGGATGGCCCTTCTCGTCGTACTCGATCGTCACTTGGGACTTGCCGTCGGGACGCAGATAGCTCAAAATCTTTTTGCGGCGCAGTTCGGCAAGCTTGCGTACTAACTGATGGGCGAGCACAATGGGCAGTGGCATCAGTTCGGGAGTCTCTTTGCAGGCGTAGCCGTACATGATCCCTTGGTCGCCTGCGCCGATAGCATCGTAGGGGTCTTGTGAAGAGCCCTTGATGACAGCTTGAGCGATGTCGGGCGATTGCTCGTGGATGGAGACGAGCACCCCGCAGTGGTCGGCGTCGAAGCCGTACTCGGGCTTGTCGTAGCCGATCCTTCTGATAGTTTCGCGGGCGATCTTGGCGTAGTCTACTCGCGCGGTGGTGGTGATCTCCCCAGCGATCAAGACCAGCCCATTCGTCGCGAAGGTCTCGCAGGCGACGCGGGCGCAAGCATCTTGGGCAAGCACAGCATCGAGGATCGCGTCGGAGATCTGGTCGCACATCTTATCTGGGTGCCCTTCGGCGACAGATTCGGACGTGAACAGATAGCTGCTCATAGACACTTCCTTCTGGTATCGAACTCAGAGCGTTCTTGTCCGAATTATAACACCTCCCGTTGCGTCACGCTAGCGCTTGGGGGTATAATTTTGTCTCTACGCTATGCTGCCATTTCTTTTATTGGGGCTGTTACAGGGCTTGACGGAGTTTCTGCCCATCAGCAGTTCGGGGCATTTGGCGTTAGCTGAGCAGCTCTTTGGGGTGCGCAAGCCAGGGATCGTCTTCGATATCTTTGTGCACTTTGGCACGTTGCTCTCGGTGGTGTGGGTCTTTCGTCAAAGAATTCTTCGGTTGGTGCTCGCGCCGTTGCGCGGAGGGGAAGAGCTGAGAGTTTTGGGGATGCTCATCGTTGGGTCTATCCCGACGGGGATTTTGGGATTGGCTCTTGACTCTGCGGCTGAAATGGCATTTGTGCGGAGCTGGGCCGTGGGGCTGGGGCTACTGGTTACGGCGTGCGTGCTGATCATTGCCGACAGACCTAACCCCCCAACCCCCTTCCCTAAAGGGGAAGGGGGAGCTCCCCTCCCCGTGCCGGGGAGGGGCTGGGGGAGAGGTCGGACCTTAGCGCAGCTCACGTGGCGCGACGCGCTCTGGATAGGGCTCGCGCAAGGGGTCGCGGTGCTTCCGGGGATCTCGCGCAGCGGCAGCACGATCGCTATGGGATTGCTCTGTGGGCTGCGCCGCGAGGACGCCGCGGAGTTCTCGTTCTTGCTCTTCATCCCCGCGATTGTGGGGGCAACGGCCTTGAAGCTCACAGAGGCGCTCTCCGACCCCGGCGCGCACAGTGCCCTGTGGGGGAGCTACCTTGCTGGGACGATAGTAGCGTTGCTCTCAGGGATCGTCGCGATTCACTTCTTAATGAGATTTCTGCGCGAGCGCCGCCTGACGCCCTTTGCGATCTATTGCCTTGGGCTAGGACTGCTTGCTATTCTCTGGCATTTTGTGAGATAGTGCTCTGCTCGAACGCGTACGCGGCGCGCAGGATCTTCGATTCTTGGAACTTATCCCCGATGATCTGCAACCCGAAGGGCAGGCCCTCGACCTTCCCGCCGGGGATGGAGATCGCGGGAATTCCCGCAAGACTGGCCGGCACGGTGAAGATGTCCGACAGATACATCGCCAAGGGGTCTTTCATCCGCTCGCCAAGCTTGAACGCCGGCGTGGGCGACGTCGGAGAGATAATAATATCTACTATCTGAAAAGCTCTCTCAAAATCCTGGCGGATGAGCGTCCGCACCCGCTGGGCCTTCCCATACCAAGCTTCATAGTAGCCCGCGCGCAGCGCATACGTCCCGATCATAATTCTACGCTTGACCTCCGGGCCAAAGCCCTTGGCGCGACTCTCCGCGAACATCGCCTCGACCGAGAGCTCGCTCGCCCTCTTTGTATAGCGCACCCCGTCAAAGCGAGCGAGGTTCGCGCTCGCTTCCGAGGACGAGAGGAGATAGTACGTCGGGATTGCATATTCTGTATGAGGCAACGAGATCTCTTGAACTTCTGCGCCAAGCTCGCGGAAGATCTTGACCCACGCTTCGACGCACGCCCTGGCTTGACTCGAAAGATCAACGATATACTCTTTGGGCACCCCCACGCGAAAGCCCTTCATATCTTGCCCCAATTCGCGGGTATAGTCATCGCAGGGGCGCTCTAAGCTCGTGGAGTCTTTAGGATCGCGACCCGCGATAACATTCAATAAGAGCGCGCAGTCGTGCACGTCCTTGGTCATTGGGCCAATTTGATCTAAGGAGCTCGCGAAGGCGACTAATCCGTAGCGCGACACCAGCCCATAGGTGGGCTTGAGCCCGACGATCCCGCAGAAGGATGCGGGCTGACGGATCGAGCCTCCCGTATCAGAGCCCAATGCCCACAGCGCTTCACCAGCGGCGACAGCCGCGGCCGAGCCTCCAGAAGATCCCCCGGGGACGCGCTCCAGATCATGGGGGTTGCGCGTGGGGAAGAAGGCGCTGTTCTCTGTCGAAGACCCCATAGCAAATTCGTCTAAGTTCGTCTTGCCCAAGATCTGCGCCCCCGCGTCTTTGAGTCTTTCTATCACAGTTGCGTCGAAGATCGGCTGAAAGTCTTCTAAGAATCGCGACGCGCAGGTCGTCTTGAGGTCTACTGTGGAGATGTTATCCTTGACGGCGATAGGCAGCCCTCGCAAGGGTTTTTCGCTTAAGCGCTCGCACTCTTGGAGTAAGCGTTCTGGCGGGGCGATCGAGATGTACGCTTTGATCTGATCTTCGCGTTGGGCGATGGCGCGATATAAATCTGAGATGACGTCGCGGGGATGGATTTCGCCATTCTCGATGAGGGCGAGCAGCTCGTGCACGGGCTTCTCGTTCAAGCTTTGCTTATCATTCATCTTGCTGCTTCCAGCGGCTCAAGGTTCGCATGAAGATCTTGCCCGGCCGCAGGCCGGGCAAGGTGCACAGTCCAGACGGAGTCTGGTGCCGAGGGAGGGATTTGAACCCTCACGGGCGTTCATGCCCACTAGCTCCTGAAGCTAGCGCGTCTGCCGTTCCGCCACCTCGGC
>Ga0197142_1001090_pt1 | contig 25053 bp, 17 predicted proteins | sample GBS60_MetaG_FD_148614 | JGI IMG/M metagenome (GOLD analysis project Ga0197142, IMG submission 148614) | Sediment microbial communities from Great Boiling Springs, Gerlach, Nevada, United States - GBS 60_MetaG | ecosystem: Environmental > Aquatic > Thermal springs > Hot (42-90C) > Sediment... | reverse complement strand
CTGAAAAAGATGGGGCGAAATGAATTCAGTCGCTTTCGGAGTCATAATTACCTGAATCTCATGCCCTTTCTTCTGGAGCTGGCGGATTATCTCGCTGGCCTTATAAATAGCAATGGAAGAAGTTACTCCCAGAACTATGCGGGCCATCTTGATCTCCTCCCGGATTTCATTTTAAAAGAAGCCAGAATAGCCTGAATTTCCTTTTTCAGCCTCAACCGTCGCTGTCTTTCTGCCCGGACGATAGCTTCCATAGCCTCCACAGCCTGGTTAAGTTCTCTATTGATGACCACATAGTCAAAAAGATAATAGCTTTTAATCTCCTGGCTGGCTCTCTTCAGTCGCCTTTCCAGTTCCTCAGCCGATAAATCGCCTCTTGAACCGAGCCTTTTCACCAGGGAATCCCGATCAGGGGGTAAAACAAAAATAAAAACAGCCTCTTCACCAGTTACTCTCTTAATCTGGCGGGCACCCTGAACATCAATATCAAGAACAAGATCGTTCCCCCGGCTTTTTCGGAATTCAGCTCTGGAGGTACCGTAAAGATGACCATGAACGACAGCCCATTCAACAAAGGTCCCTTTTTTTAAGAGGCGGGAAAATTCCTTCTCACTCACAAAATAATAATCGACACCATCAATCTCGCCGGGCCGTGGTGGCCGGGTAGTGTGAGAAACTGAAAATTTTATTTCCGGATGCTTCTCCAGTAAGCGATGGATCAGCGTAGTCTTACCTGCTCCCGATGGGCCTGTCACCACAAGCAGCATGAAATTCAACCCCTTTATTTAAAATTTCTTACTCTATATTCTGGCTCTGCTGCCGGATGGCTTCAATTTCAGCTTTCATCCGAAGACTCTCTTTCACTACATCCAGGCTTAAACTTTTAGCTGCCAGGGTTGAAACTTCTCTTAAAAGTTCCTGCGCTAAAAAATCAATCTGCCTCCCCTTGGGCTCTTGGTCTTCACTCGCCAGAATTTCCTTGAGGGAGGTCAGGTGGGCTTCAATCCTCTCTATTTCTTCTTTTATATCGCCCTTTATCAGCAGATAGGCCACCTCTTCCTCGAGCCTCTTTTCATTGACGGGCTCAGGGCCCAGGATGCTCTTCAATTTAAGACGGAGTTTCTCCCGCCAGCTGGCCTCTTCCTGGCTGACATATTTTTTTATCCATTTTAGACTCTTTTCAAGTCGGGCGGCGGAGCGGCGAAGAGAAGCGGCCAGTTTTCTTCCTTCTCTTTCTCGCTGTTCAATGGCCTTTTCTAAAACCTGCTGGAAAATATCTTTGAGCCAAGCTCTCGTTTGAGGGTCAAGCTCCTTTCTTTTAATCGTTATCAGCTGAGGTATTTTGAAAAAGATCTCAGCATTAAGAGATAATTTCTGACCGAGATTCTTTTCCAGTTGCTGGCAGATTTCTCCCATCTTTTGAACCAGCCCTTCTTCGATCATTACTTCCCAGCCAGCCGCCTCGGTCGTGGCGAGCTCCAGGGAAACCTCTACCCTTCCCCGATGTATATATTCTTGAACCAGGGACCGCAGCTCAAGCTCAAGCTCTGGCCATTCTGGACCGTGAAAATTCCAATCAAAATAACGATGGTTGAGCGTTTTGAGATTCAGCCGGCCCTTGAGTTTATCCGATTTAATGGATCTCGAAACAAAGCTCGTCATACTCCGGATCAAGATTCAACCTCCCCTTCTTCCGGGAATTGAAGGTCATATAATTTCCGATAAATTCCATTGAGGGCATAGAGCTCTTCATGGGAACCCATTTCTACAATCCGGCCGCGATCCACCACCAGGATTCTATCGGCATGGCGAACCGTCCAGATTCGATGGGCAATAATAATTGTGGTTCTCTCTTTAATAATATTGCTGAGAGCCAGCTGAATAAGTCTTTCTGATTCCGAATCCAGAGCTGAGGTAGCTTCATCCAGGATGAGAACAGCAGGATCTCTAACTATGGCCCTGGCCAGGGCAATTCTCTGCCTCTGACCGCTCGAGAGAAGTCCACCCTTTTCGCCAATTAAGGTATCATAACCCTGAGGAAGAGCCATGATGAAATCATGGGCCATGGCCAGGCGGGCGGCCGCGGTAATTTTTTCGAGAGGAAGATCGTTCTGACCGTAAGCAATGTTATTGCGCACCGTATCATTGAAAAGAACTATGTCCTGGGTAACAAGCCCGATCTGCCGCCGCAGCGAGGACAGCTTAATTCGTCTAATATCCAGGCCATCAATCAAGATTCGGCCAGAAGTCGGTTCATAAAGACGGGTGAGCAAATTGATGATGGTGGTTTTCCCGGCGCCGCTTAGACCGACAATGGCCACTGTCTCCCGGGGTTTAACTTCAAAGCTCACATGCATCAGGGCCGGTCTATCCTGATTATAGGCAAAGCAAACATCCTCAAAGGTAATTCTTCCTTCCACCTTATCCAGAGTAATGGCTTTTGGATGGTCCTGGATCTGGGGCGCCATTTCAAAAATCTCTTTAACCCGGAGATAACAGGCCACAGCCTGCTGCAAAACGTTGTTAGCCCGATTGAGGCGATTAATGGGGGTATACATCATGAATATGGCCAGCACAAAAGAGCCGAAATCGCCGGCTGAAATAAAACCTTCAGCAATTCTCCTGGTGCCAACGAAAAGGATAAAGGCACCGACAGCTCCGCCAATGAATTCCATGAAGGGCGAAGAGAGACTACCAATCCAGGCGAGCTTCAGCATGGTTTTAAAATAATCGCGCGTTGCGGCAAAGAAACGCTTGAGTTCAAACTCCTCAGCTGTAAAAGCCTTAACGATTTTATTTCCGGTAATGGTTTCGTGGATGAGATTGTAAATCTGGCTCATTTTTTTCTGTCCGGCCAGGCTTTTTTTCTTGAGCTGGCGGCTGAAGATGGCCAGAGGGATGACGGCCAGAGGCGTTATGACCAGAGAAGCCATAGCCAGGCGAAAATCAATAATAAAAATGCCTATCAGCAGGGCCAGAAGAACAAAGATTTCTTCAATGAAGTCGGCCAGGCTGCCAGAAATAGCCTGATGAATTTTATCAATATCACTGGTCAGACGGGTCATGAGGTCGCCGGTGGGAAGCCGGTCAAAAAAGCTGGCTGATTGACGCAGCACATGGCTGAAAAGATCGTCCCGAAGCTTCTTGATTACCCGATGGCCGGCAGCTTTCATTAAATAAGAAGAAAGAAAGGTAAACAGACCTTTGCCAAAAACGACGATTAAAACCAGAAGAGGTAAAAACCAGATGAGTTCCTCTCGGGAAACCTGAAGATGAGAAAGGACAAAATTCATCAGTCTGAATTTTTCAGTTGAGGCTGTCTGACCCAGAGGGACCTTCTGCCCTGAAGAAATTAAAAGCTCATCGACAATGGGCTGAACGAGGTTGACAAAAAGATAGGTAAAGCCAGCCACGAAAAGGGAACAGATGAAGGCCAGAAGAAGATATTTTTTTTCCTGCCAGACTAACTTGATTAAATTGAAGATATCTCTCATGAGACCGGGGAGACCTCATCCCGGCGATTAAATAAAAATCGAGCAATTTCCAGGGCATTGAGGGCAGATCCGAGAGTTAGATTATCGGCAATCGCCCAGATCCAGAGACCGCAGGGAGAAGATTCTTCCTGTTTAATCTGACCAATGAAGATTTCCTCTTTGCCGGCGACCGAAACTGAATTGACATTCAGGCGTTTCCGGGCATCGGCCAGCCGGAAAAGGGAATGAGCCTGAAAAAGACTTTCAACTTCTCTTATGTTCGTCGGCCTCTCAAATTCCAGGTAAGTCATAATGGCATAGGTATGGAAAACTGGAACCTGGACCAGACAGAGGGAAAGGGGCAGCCCCGGTTCTTGCATGACGCGGCGCACTTCAGTCATAATCAGCTTCTCATCAGCGGTAAAACCATCTGGCCCGGCCTTTTCGATGGGGGCAAGCAAATTGAAAGCAACCTGTTCTCGAAAGACTTTTTTCTTAATCGAAGCGGCGCTGAGCAGAGAGACGCTCTGATTGGCCAGTTCTTCGATACCCGATTCACCAAAGGCAGAAGCTGGTTGCAGCACCAAGGCAAGAGCCTTAACCAGCCCAAAATTTGGCTTAAGAAGATGAAGCAAATGAGCCAGAATAATGGTCGCCGGATGGGGATTGCTGATTAAAAAGGCATCTTGCTGAATGATAACTTCATCATTGACTCCAGCCACAATGACCGGAATCTTTTCGTCGGCGGAAAAGGTCTGATGGAGGTCAATGGCCCGAAATTTTTTCTCCAGGGCCATTTGACCGCAGCGCCGATTGGTCGCCTCATCGGCGGCTAGAAAAACCAGATCAAGACCCTCAAGCAGGGAAAGATCGAGGTGATGGATAACTCTGGGTTCGGAGGCAAATTCAGTGAGTTTACTGTATTCCTCCTCGACCGCCGGATCATAAAATTCGATGGTTGTCAGGGGAAACTTTTTTTCTTCCAGAGCATTCTTGATTTCCTGAGCTCTCAGTGAATCAGTGCCCACCAGGGCAACTCGAAAAGGCTTCTTTTCAACCATGGCCATAAAACATAAAAATTAGAGCGATTTCTGTTTGGCCTGCATCATTAAATACATTTTATCTTTGAGGGCTAGTTTCTTCTTCTTGAGAAATCTTTCTTCCATCGCTTCCTCCTCGGTTAGAGCCCCCTTATGACGAAGAAACTCGAGCCTTTCTTCACACTGGCGATGTTCTTCAAATAAACGTCTGAATTCCTCGCTCTCCTCGAGGAGGCGTTCTTTCAGCCTCTGCTCATCCATAGGAACTTTACCTCCTTGGAAAAGATATCATAAGCCATGAGATAATTCAAACCAGGGCAGAATGGAAGATTCTTTCGAGCCGGCGGGCCAGAGCTTCCCAGGTAAATTCAAGGATTTTCTGGCGGCCAGCCTGAGCCAGGCGGCGGCGAAGCTGGTCATCCTGCATGAGCTTTTCTATATTCCTGGCCAGAAGGAAAGGAAGGGGCCAGCGGACAACCAGGGCAGTTTTCCCAGGAAGAGCAAAATCCTCGGTGCCACTGCGGGTGCAGACAACAGCCACTCCGCAGGCCATGGCTTCAGCCGTGGGATTGGACCAGCCAGCCCGCCATTCAGCGCTGATAAAAACATCGGCCTGGGAATAAAGCCAGGCCATGGAGCTCTGGGGGAGATTCCAGAAAAATTCATGGGGAACTGCAGTCTGGAGCATCTGGCGGGAATCGCGGTTTTCTCCCTGAACAGGTGAGTCGAAAAGGAGAAGCTTCACCTGAGGATATTTTTTCCAGAGTTTTTCCACTGCTTTGAGAACCAGATGAATTCCCTTCCGGCGTCGATAGAGTCGGCCATAGCAGAGGATACGGAATTCATCAGGTGCCCCTTCTCTTCGAGCTGGGTAAAAAATGGAAGGATTTATCCCGCCAGGCGCCAGTTCGCAATGAATCCGGTAGCGCCTTTCAAGGCGACGACATAAACCTGAGGAATTGGCCAGAAAGCGGAAGGGAAGTCGAACAACCTGCTTCTCCAGGCGATGGCCGGCAAGAACAAAATAAAAAAATTTCACTCTGGCCTGAAGGGTCTGAAATTCATTAAGAAGGGAATATTCAGAGCAGAGACCGATGTCGTAGCGGTCCTTCTTCAGGACTGAGAAAGGCCTTATTTCTCCTTTGAAGTCAAGCCAGGAAGGCGGTAGACCTTCAGGGGTATAGAGAACAAATTCATGGCTTAGGCGAACAAATTCATTACCGAGCTCAAGATAACGGCGCACGCCTCCCCAGATTTCCACATGAGGCAGTAAAGCTGCTATCTTCATCTGGTTTTAGAATTAATTTTCCTTCATCAGGAAAAGGGAAGCAAGGTTTACTTCAATTTCAATTTTCCAGTCTACAGCCTCATTTCAGGGTAACGCGATTTTAAAATTAATTCCGGTATATTGACAAGAAAAGGGAAGCTAAATATACTTTCAGATGAATATAGCTAGTGTGGCCAGGTAGCTCAGTCGGTAGAGCGAGGGACTGAAAATCCCTGCGTCGGCGGTTCGATTCCGTCCCTGGCCACTCCTTTTTATGTTCAGCCCCCCATTTTTGAATAAATCAAAAGGTTAACTGCTTGCTAAAATTTTCTTTTAAATTCCTTTGGCTCTAATTTTCAATTTATTTTTAATTTTAATCGAATACGCCCCTGAACCTTCGCCAGTATCTGTAAAAATTTTTTAATCCTCCCTGTTTATTTTTCTCAGGACGAAATTCGCCCGGTAAAAACCAGGCCAGTCACCAGCATCAAGGCGCTTGAAAGGGCAGAGCAGACCATAAAGGGGCCTTTCCCTGACCCAGAGCTTAAGGGCATCGGTCAGCTGAATTTCTCCGTTGATACCAGGCTCTGTTCTCTCCAGATAGGTCATTATCTCGGGTTCAAGGACGGCTCTGCCCCAAACCCCGAAGCGGGAAAAGGCCCTTAGTGGACCGGGCTTTTCCTCAAGGTCCTGAATCCAATAAAGCCCCGCTCGACCAGTCGGCTTGACCTTAGCCACCGCAACCTTGCTTGTTTCCTCTTTTTTTATTCGGCCAAGGAGAACAATGGAATTTTTTAGCTTTGACCAGGCTTTAAGAAGAAGACTCAAACAGGGTTCTGGGCCGAGATAAATATTATCGGGATTAAGAAGAGCAAAAGGCTCTCCTTTGATGAAATCCCGGCACATGAGAATGGCCTGGCCAAGGCCTCGCCTCTCGGGCTGATAAATAAAGGTTATCCTGGCCTGCCGCTTCAAGGCTTGCATTTCTTTATATAAATTCTTCCATCCCCTGTCTTTAATCGGCCTCTCATACCTCACCTTCCCCTCAAAGAATTTTCTAATAGCTTCCTTTTCAGGATGAATCACAATGGCTATTTCTTTTAATCCACTGGCCACGGCCTCTTGCCAGGCATATTGAATCATGGGTTTGCCGGCAACAGGAAGCAATTCCTTGGGGACAGCCCTGGTCACAGGAAGGAGCCTCAGGCCATAACCAGCCGCTGGAATTAAAGCCCGACGGATTTTCTGAGGAGCCATGGCCTGAAAATTTATTTCTTTTAAATTAATTAAACTGAATTGCTCTTTGCTTTAGCCGAGCTCGCCCTTTGCAGCCAATTTGCCCTTCTTTAAAGATGATACTGTACATAAATAAGATCTTTAACAAACAGAAAAAGAGATGATTTTTTGCCCTTTTAAAGCTTCTGGCCCCACCATTTAAGCTGGAATTTATAAATAAAGCTCGTCACATCATTTTTCGATCAATTTTCTTTTTTAAAGTTCTCCTAAATTCTTGAGCTTTTCTCGTTTAGAAACGATAACTGATGGAGACACTGGGCACAATAAGAGTCATGTTGTAGATTCCGGGCATGGCTGAATGATATTCTGGTTTTGTTAAGACATCCGCATAGCTTATCTTTCTTTCCTGTCCCATCAGGTATTCAAAGCCAAAATCAAGCTGGAGGTCACCCAGAGCATAACCGGCACCGAAGGTGATAACATTAAAATTATAGCTGGGCAGGAGCACATTCATTGTTTTATCCGGAGCTGGCGATGGGTCCCAGTAATAGCCGATCCTGATAGCCCAATTCTGGGGCAAAATATATTCGGCGCCAAATCTTATCTGCGTGACGCTTTTCCAGTGCATTTCCCTCCGATCATCTCCACTCAGTGCCATTAGAAGCGCCCAGTTCGGATCAAGGAAATCGGTTTTCATGACATCAATGGTTTTCCATTCGGACCACTGCAGATCAGCCGTAACCGTGAGCCGCTCAACGGGTTTGAAAGCCAGACCAAAGGCCAGCCAGCTCGGCCAGGTGACGTTTCTTTCAAGATCAGACTCCTTGCTCAGCCCGAGTAGGTAGATATTCGAAATAGAGGCATTTCCTTTAAACTTCACCGTGTTTCTTGTCCGATAAGTTGCTCCAAGACTGATTTTCTCACTGGGCCGCACCAGAACGCCTATGGTTGCTCCCACTCCCCACCCGCTCATGCTTTCCTCATATTGTCCCAGATCAATTTTGTAGGGCGGGACAGGAATGGTGGCTGAACCAGCATGGGTAGCAATATCGAAGGAGCCATAATTGAAATTAAGGGTGGCTCCGAGGTAAAACTGGTCGTTGATTTTGTATCCAATGGCTGGAGCAATGCTGACCACACCAATGCGGCTGCGCCAATCATAGGCTTTATTTTCAGCGATGGCGGCAAAATCAGCTCCATCCCAGGCTGCCCCCAGACCCGAAGGGACATAAACACCGATTCCGGCGACAAGATTCTCTGTCAAGGGCTGATAAAAGGCAGCCAGACCGACCAGATAATGCTTGGTCTTGGTTTTAGCATTAACCACTGTCAGGGTACCGACGCCCGGCACCGGCACCTCGAGTTTATATTTGCCTGAAGGAATGAGATCTGCACCGTAAAAACCGAAATAGCGATTTTTAAATAGAGCTATACCGGCCGGATTCCAGTAAATGGCACTGTAATCATCAGCCAGACCAACAAAGGCTCCACCCATGGCCAGAGCTCTTGAACCCAAACTATTGAGATTGAGACCATTAGCCAGAAGGAAAGCCGGCAAAAACAGAAAAAAAAGGAACCAGATGAAGGCGCTCTTTTTACTCATGGTTAACCTCCTTTCTTGAGCTTCTTTCACCTTTTACCATATTATCCAAATTCTATCAATAAGATTAGCCCCCTTAATGATCGATTTATAAAAAATTCAATGTTGTCCATTGGGCTTTGCCTTTTTCTGAGAATTAATGATTTTGAAGGCTGTTGCCCTTGTTCCGGATCAATGTTCAGTCCCATCATATAACCTCAGGACAAAGCCAGAAAATTTGCCTGAAGAATTTTGATTTAAGACACTAACCAGGGCCGAGACAGAACTGAAGGAACTTAAAAAATCAAGTACCTTTTTTAACCAGAATTTTCCTTCTCAGGAAGCAAAAAGCTCAAAAAATAAAAGATAAAGATGACTATGTCCGGACTAACTTGGCCTGGTAAAAATGATTTCTCCCCTGGCGTCAGCGTCGACCACGACAGTATCTCCCTCTTTAAATTCTCCCTGTAGCAGCTTAAAAGCCAGAGGATTTTGAATGAGCTGCTGAATCGTTCTCTTTAGTGGCCGGGCGCCATAGACCGGATCAAAGCCCCTGTCAGCCAGAACCTCCCTGGCCCGACGTGTTACCTCAAGATTTATCTTTTTATCCTGAAGTCTTGACTTAAGAAGATTCAACTGAATATCGACAATCTTCATGATAACTTCTTTGTCCAGAGGCTTAAAAATAATCACTTCATCAATTCGATTCAAAAATTCTGGCCGGAAGGATTGTTCGAGCAGCCGGCGAACCTCCTTCTGCATACGCTCATAATCATGGCTCAGCTCCTTGATAATATGACTCCCGAGATTGGAAGTCATGATGATGATGGTATTGCGGAAATCAACCGTTCTTCCCTTCCCATCAGTTAAACGACCATCATCCAGAATCTGGAGCAGAATATTGAAGACATCAGGATGGGCCTTTTCAATCTCATCAAGAAGAATTATAGAATAGGGACGCCTTTTGATAGCTTCGGTCAGCTGGCCGCCCTCTTCATAACCGACATATCCAGGCGGAGCTCCGATCAGCCGGCTGACGGTGTGTTTCTCCATATATTCAGACATATCCAGTCTGACCATAGCTCTTTCATCATCAAAGAGGAATTCAGCCAGGGCCCTGGCCAGCTCAGTCTTCCCGACTCCAGTCGGCCCAAGGAAAAGGAAGGAGCCAATGGGCCTTGAAGTGTCCTGAATGCCGGCTCTTGCCCGCCTCACCGTATCGGCGACGGCTCTCAGGGCATGGTCCTGACCAACCACTCGCTGGGCCAGCTTCTCTTCCATGCGAATCAACTTATCCATCTCACCCTCTAACATTTTGGCCACCGGGATTCCTGTCCATTTAGAGACAACCTCGGCTATATCTTCCTCATCCACCTCTTCTTTAATCATTTTGCCCTTCTTTTGAATTTCAGCCAGCTCGGCCGAGAGTTTTTCCAGCTCGCGGCGGAGCTCAATGAGGCGACCATATCTGATTTCGGCCACCCTTTCGAGATCACCGCGGCGCTCGGCATGCTGCTCTTCAATTTTCAAAGCATCCATCTGTTCTTTAAGCTTGTTCATGGCCTGAATAAGTTCTTTCTCCTTCTGCCACTGGCCTTTAAGGGCCTCACTTTTCTCTTTCAGCTCGGCCAGCTCGCGCTGCAATTTTTCCAGCCTCTCCTTTGAAGCTTCGTCCTTTTCTTTCTTTAAGGCCTGGCGCTCAATTTCCAGCTGGCGAATGCGTCTTTCAAGTTCATCTATTTCCTCTGGCATGCTGTCTATTTCGACGCGGATGCGAGCGGCTGCCTCATCAACCAGGTCAATGGCCTTATCGGGAAGATATCTTCCGGAAATATAACGGTGTGAAAGAACCGCGGCGGCCACCAGGGCTGAATCCTTTATCTTCACTCCATGATGCAATTCATATTTCTCCTTAAGTCCCCGGAGAATGGAGATGGTTTCCTCAACGGTGGGCTCATCAACGAAGACAGGCTGAAAGCGCCTTTCCAGGGCCGGGTCCTTCTCGATGTATTTTTTATATTCATTCAGGGTGGTCGCGCCAATGCAGCGCAGCTCTCCCCTGGCCAGAGGCGGTTTGAGCATATTGGAGGCGTCCACCGCGCCTTCAGCCGCACCGGCTCCAATAATGGTGTGAAGCTCATCAATGAAAAGAATGATTTCCCCCTGGGCTTCTTTTATTTCCTTGAGAATCGCTTTGAGTCTATCCTCAAATTCCCCGCGGTATTTGGTTCCGGCGACAAGGGCGCCGATATCGAGGGCAATGAGCCGCTTATTCTTGAGGGACTGGGGCACATCCCCATTGGCAATTCTCTGGGCCAGTCCTTCAACGATAGCGGTTTTCCCGACCCCTGCCTCACCAATCAGTACCGGATTATTCTTGGTCCGGCGGCTTAAAACCTGGATAACCCGCCTGATTTCATCTTCCCGGCCAATAACTGGATCGAGCTTTCCCTGACGGGCCAGATCCGTCAGGTCACGGGCATATTTTTTCAAGACTTCATATTTACTTTCAGGCTCAGCGTCTGTTACCCGCTGAGTCCCCCTTATTTCAGCCAGGGCTCGCAGTACCTTCTCTTCGTCAACGCCATGGCTTTTAAGTATCCGGGCTACCTGGCCTGAACTATCCTTAAGCATGGCCAGAAAAAGGTGCTCGGCTGAAATATATTCATCTTTGAGATTTCGGGCTTCCTCGTCAGCCTGATTTAACACCTGTCTTAAAGCTGGAGAAACATAAATTTCTCCTGCGCCCGTTACCTTAGGCAAACGTTCAAGGATACCTTCAATTTCCTTATTGATGGCTCCAAGATTGACGCCCAGTTTTTGCAGGATGGAGACAACTACATTTTCATCCTGATTGAGAAAACCCCAGAAAAGATGCTCGGGCCTGACTTCCTGATGTCCCATCTGTTCGGCCTTTCTTTGTGCAGCCAGCAGGGCTTCCTGAGATTTTAGAGTAAATCTATCCAATCTCATTTTTTTCTCCCTGAAAAAGGATAGAATTTATTAAATCGTCATTCTGTCCCCCTGTCAAGTTTCTATAAAAATCTCCTTGACAAGCGGAAAAAAATTGATATCTATTTTTTAGGAGTTGATCATGGAAGAAATTGAAATTTCGAGCTGGTTAACCCTGGATGCTATTAAGAAAAAAGCTGATATAATCGAAACCGTAGGGAACCTCCAGACTGGCCACAGTATGTCCATCTTCTGCGTTATTGAAGATGATTACCTCGAGCTTTATTACAGTGATTCTGGTCCCAATTATCTGCGGCGCTTTGAAGACCGAGATGAGATGGAAGAGGCCATTGAAGAAAGAAAGGAAGAGGTAGGCGAGGCTCCCTACGAAGAGGATCTGGACTTCGACGAAGATTACGAGGAGGAAGAAGAGGAAGAGGAATTCGATTTCGAAGACGAAGAAAAATATTGAAAATCAGAAGCTTTCAGCCAGGTCAGAAGGAAGAAGATTGTTCCAGCTTTTTCTTCCATTGATGAAGCCAGGCTAAAGCTTCAAGGGGGGTTAAACGATCAAGATCCTGGGAAAGCAATTCCTGTTCCAGCTCTTCCAGGAGCTGTCTTTTCTGATCTTCAGGAAAAAGCCAGAGCTGTTCCCTGGAAAGACTCTTTGGTCGTCTCTGGCTTAACCTGGGCTGTCCCGTAAAGTCAATTTCCTTTCTTTCTAAATTAAAAAGAATTTCCCTGGCTCGAGAAATGACAGAACGCGGAACGCCGGCCAGTTTGGCCACATGAAGACCATAACTCTGGTCAGTCGGGCCGGGCATGACCTTTCTCAAGAAAATTACTTCACCCTGATATTCCCTGACCATAACATGATAATTCTTGACTCGCTTCAGGGTCAGCTCAAGCTCGGTTAGCTCATGATAGTGGGTGGCAAAAAGGGTTTTAGGTCTGATATCTTCCCGGTCATGAAGATATTCAGCCACAGCCCAGGCAATGCTCAGCCCGTCAAAGGTGCTTGTGCCCCGGCCGATTTCGTCAAGAAGAATGAGGCTTCGAGGCGTAGCGTGATGTAAAATATTGGCCGTTTCTATCATCTCGACCATAAAGGTCGATTGACCCAGACTCAGATAATCGGTCGCTCCAATGCGGGTAAAGATACGATCAATAAGTCCAATTTTAGCTTCAGAAGCTGGCACAAAGGAACCCATCTGGGCCAAAAGGCAGATCAGGGCTACCTGGCGAATGTAGGTGGATTTGCCACCCATATTAGGTCCGGTAATGATCAGAATTTGCTTTTCCTCTCTATCCATTTCGACATCATTGGGGACAAAAGGTTCGGCTATGGTTTTCTCGATAACTGGATGACGGCCATCCTTAATCCAGATACGGTCGCTATCATTAACTTCGGGCCGAACATAGCGCCGCTCACAAGCTACCTGAGCCAGCGCCGAGAAAACATCAAGTTCAGCTAGCCGCCGGGCTATCGCTTTTAAACGGGGCGCTTCTGCGGCGATCCTCTCTCTGATTTCCAGAAATAACCTGTTTTCGAGCTCTCGAATTCTTTCTTCGGCCGAAAGAACTTTTTCTTCATATTCTTTAAGCTCAGGGGTAATGAACCTTTCTGAATTGACCAGCGTCTGTTTCCGGATATAATCGGGCGGAACAAGAGGGATGTTGGGCCTGGTGACTTCAATAAAATAGCCAAAAACTTGGTTATAACGAACCTTTAAGGAAGCAATGCCTGTTCTTTCCCTTTCTTTTTTCTCCAGGCTGGCAATAAAAGTCTTTCCGGAATGGCTGATCTGCCGCAGCTCATCCAGCTCCACGGAATAGCCTTCCTTGATTATGCCTCCCTCATCAATAACGGCGGCAGGCTCCTCCTTTATGGATTTATCTATAAGTTCAGCTATCTCCGCTAAATTATCCCACTGATTCTTAATCTCTTCGAGCCACCCTGAAGTTAAAGGTTCAAGCAATTTTCTTATTTCCGGCAACAGCCTGAGAGCTTTCTTAAGGGAAACCAGGTCCCTTGGATTGGCCATGCCCAGTGATACTTTCCCCGTGAGCCTTTCTAGATCGCCTACCTGTTTTAACAATTTCCTGAGTTCCTGACGTTCAATCGTATGCCCGTAAAAATCCTCAACCGCATCCTGACGCTGCCTAATCAAATCAAGATTAAGGAGGGGCTCAAGAAGCCAGGAACGAAGCATTCTGGCGCCCGCGGCAGTGACGGTCATATCTATAACATCAAGCAAAGAATCCTTTTCCCGGCCATCTCGAATATTCCGGACAAGCTCGAGATTCCTGATAGCCGTGGAATCAAGAATCATAAACTGGCTGGTTTCATAGCTGCTGACTCCCTCAATAAAACGCAGTGATTCGGGCCTGAGCGTTCTTAAATAATGCAGCAGGCCACCTGCAGCTCGAAGAGCCAGGCCTTTACCTTCAAGGCCAAAACCTTCCAGGGATTCAACCCCAAAATGAGAAAGCAGAAGGGAACGGGCCTGAGCCAGATCAAAAATCCAGTCCTCAGCCGGGCTCATGGTCAGGGCATTCTGCTGAAAGGAGCTCAAAAGAGAAGCTATTTCCTTTTCCTCACTCTGCGGGAAAAGGATTTCCCGGGGAGAAAGACGGTAGATTTCATCAATGAGCCCCTGCCTTGATCTCTCTTTCCTCTGAGTGGCTCTGATCCGGCCGCCCAGCATGTCCAGGCTGGCCAGACCCCAGCCTTCATCTTCCAGACAGAGACTAATTAAAACCACACCCTCGCGTGCACCCTCAGGTTCTACTTCGATCGCCGTGCCCGGGGTAAGAACCCGAACTACCTCTCTTTTGACCACACCCCGGGCTAATTTTGGATCCTCTACCTGCTCACAGATAGCCACTCGATAACCATGGCGAAGCAATTTATTCAAGTAGCTCTGAGCAGCATGATAGGGAACGCCACACATTGGAACTTTCTGTCTCGAAGTTAAAGCGATATCGAGAATCGAGGAAGCTATTCGGGCATCATCATAAAAAAGCTCATAAAAATCGCCCAGACGAAAAAAAAGAAGGCAATTCTTATACTGTTTTTTAATCTTTAAATATTGCTGCATCATGGGGGTGATTGCATCTTCCCTTGACCCGCTCATGTCTTCAACTATAGCCCCACTTCCAGCTGTTTTCAATATTTCTTCGGGGAAGATTTAAAGGCCATTCTGATTATTTTCCCCTCCTCTGGTTTTCCCTTCATTTCAGCCCGTTACGTCCTGGAATAAAAGAAATTCCTGAAAGGAGCAAGCCTTGACAGCTTAAGGAAGGCTGATTTATCTTTCTAAAGCCATGAATTTTCCCAATATTTTAACCCTTTTGCGCATCCTCTGCATCCCCGCCCTGGTTATCACTCTTCTTATTTCCTTCCCCTATCAAACCTGGTTTGCCTTTGGTTTATGGTGTCTGGCCACCTTGACCGACACCCTTGATGGCTATTTAGCCCGCCGCCAGCAAAAAGTAACCATTCTGGGCCAGCTTCTTGATCCCATAGCTGATAAAATGCTCATTCTTTCAGCTTTGATCTGTCTGGTCGAGCTCGGCCGGGTTCCGGCCTGGATGGCAGTCATCATTATCGGCCGGGAGTTTGCCATCACTGGCTTGAGAGCCATTGCTTCCTCTCAGGGCCTCCACATTAAGGCTTCGTGGCTGGGCAAGGCTAAAATGATTTTAGAAACAATTACCATTGCTCTGATAATCCTGGGTAGGGAAATATTAGGAAGTCTTTATATTCTGGCAACGATCGGCCTGTGGGCGGTGGTTCTGGTTTCAATAATTTCAGCTCTTGAATATGGCTGGCGCTATATTCCGCATCTTTCAGGTCAGACCTGACAGTTCCTGCCTGACCCTGGCCAGGGATTCTGGATTTTCGACGGAATAAATGGTCACTGGCTCTGGCCAGTTGCGGACAATCCTTTTCATCAGATTGGAAAGAACCCTGCCTGCACCCACTTCAACGACTAAGTCAACTTTCTCCTCTCTCAGCACTTCCATACTTTTCCACCAGAGAACGGGCCGGCTAACCTGACGCTTTAAAGCTTCTCTGGCTTCTTCAGCCCGAAAAATTAGTCTGGCATCGACATTGGTGATAATGGGAAAAGCGAGATCCCGGAATTGAGTCTTTTCCAGATCCCGGGTCAGTCTTTCTTCAGCTGGTTTCATCAGGCTGGTGTGAAAGGGAGCACTTACCGGTAAGAGAACGCTTCGGGGCGGCTGCAATCTTTTTAAGGCTTCCTCGACAGCCTTTTTATGACCGGCGATGACAATTTGCTCCTGACTGTTCCAGTTGGCCACTTCAACGACACCATCTTTTATTTCAGCCAGCACTTTAACTACAGTCTCGTAGGGCAGACCCAGCACGGCTGCCATCGCACCTTCACCCACAGGCACAGCTTCCTGCATGTATTGACCCCTCTTGCGAACCAGAAGCACCGCATCGGGAAAAGAAAGAGCTCCCGAAGCCACCAGGGCCGAATATTCTCCGAGGCTATGACCGCAGGCCAATGATGGTTTTATCCCCAACAGATCAAAGGCGATGTAACTGACTGTCAGGAGGGCAGGCTGGGTATTGATGGTAAGCCTCAGCTCTTCTTCCGGACCTTCAAAACAGAGGCGGGAAAGGGGAAACCCCAGAACTTTATCGGCCAGGTCAAAGATTTCTCTGGCCCGGTCAAAGTGATCATAAAATTCTTTTCCCATGCCCACATATTGCGAACCCTGCCCGGGAAATAAGAAAGCTATTCTGGCCATCTTACCTCTCTTTCTAACATTTTGAGACAATCCTGGTTTATTTTAATAACAGCCCTGTCTTTCAATCCCTTTATCCACAGGGCAAACTGTTCTTTTATTTTATCCTGCCGGATTCTTCTTTCAATTTCGCCAATTACTTCAACGAGCGGTTTCGCCTCTTCTTGGGTGGCTTTCTTCTCAGCCAGATATTTTTCAAGATAATAATTCTCAATTTCCCTCAAGGTAACGTTCACCTGCTGGCTCTGGCGCCGGGCGAGCATTTCTTCATAGAACCATTTTTCCTGAAGATAAATTTCAAGATCCTTCAAGCTCAAACCATAGATTTTCATTCTTGCCCTTACCTTTTCCTCCCCCTTCAGCCTGAAAAGATCATCCAGGGCCTTGATTATCCTATCATGATCGAAACTCAGTTCTTTTCTGGCTTCCCTGGCCACAAGCTTCATCTCGATTATTCTCTCCAGTATCCTTTCAGGGTCGGCGGCAGTTTCTTCCGGCAAAAAAACAAATTCCCGGTAAATCTTCAGGTCAAGAAGAGTAATCACCTCCCGGTCAACCGTCGCCGCCAGGCAATCCACAACTTTCTGAGCTGAAAAACCTGAATCCGTTAAAGTTGATAAAAGGAGCAAAATAAAATAAAACCAGGTAAATTTTTTCATCAGAAGATTTGACCGATGGTGATAAAAAGAAGTGGCTTTGTTTTTCTTTCCGTTAAATTCCAGGCTAATTCCAGTCTCAGGGGGCCCAGAGGAGTTCGATAGCGAAGGCCAAGGCCAAGGGCATGCTCGAGGGAGGCCAGATCAAACTGACTTCTTTTGCTGAAAACATTGCCTGTGTCATAAAAAACGACGCCTCTCATCGCCGGAAGCGAAGAGAGAAAAGGAAAACTCAATTCGAAGTTAAAGAGAATCAGGGCCTTGCCGCCAACTGGTTTGAGCGAAAAGGGGTCCCTGGGCCCCAGTTCATCAAATTCCTGACCGCGAAAAGAGTTACTGCCACCAGCAAAAAATCTTTCATGAATGGGCATGCGACCCCGACCCAGCCCCAGACGAAAGGTACCTGAAAGATTCCATCTCATAGCTGGTGAATAAAAGCGCTGATACTTGATAAAAGCTTTCAAAAAATCGGCCTCTGATCCGAACAGAGGAAAGGCCCATTCAAAAACAGCCGAAGCAAAATAGCCATTTTCTGGATTAAAAGAGTCATTCCGGCGATCGTGAATCAGGCTGGTTGAAAGCGAAGTGGAGGAGAAAGGGAAAAACTGACGATCAATTTCAGATTCGGTGATTTCGAGATGGGTGAGAACAGTCCTGGCGTAGCGAAGAGTCAGAATAGTCATGAGGTCACCTTTAACCGGCCTGATGCCTGTGAGGCTCACGCCCCGGCGATCAAAACCAAAGCTGATTCTTTCTTCCTTCTCTAACCAGAGGTTCAGATAACCTCGTAAAGGTAAGCCAAAGAAATAGGGCTGTTCCCAGGAAACAACTCCTCTGGTTTCTTTAAGACTCATCTGACTCACAAAGCTGAGCTGGGAAGCATCGCCCATAAGATTACTGCGGACAATTTCGGCCGTTCCTCTCAGCCGAAGCACATTGTTCCAGATTTCAAAGCTGCGGGGTTCACTTTTTGTTTCCAGACCGATGCCCACGCTGGCCAGGCTTCTTTCCCCTTCATAAAACCGGAAGACCAGGTCCAGTTCATTCTCTGAAACAGGAATTTCTTCAACCTGAACTGAAGTGAAAACGCGCAGGTGCTCCAGATTTCTCTTTGATTCCTGAATTAAGTCAGCCGCAGCCCAATCTCCTTCTTTTATCCGGAGCTCTTTTTTGATGGTGGCTTGCCTGGTGATAAGAGCACCAATAAAGATAATCTGCCTCACCCGATAACGCTCCCCTTCTTTCACTTCATAAATGAGATTATAAATTCCAGGCCGGGACTCAATTTCTCTAACCCGGACCGAAGTACCTCGAAAGCCATTCTGCTCGTAATAATCAACAATTTTCTGACAACTAAGTTTTATTTGGGGGGAATAATAGGGATCTCCCGGTTTGAGGCCGATTATCCTGATGAGAACCTCACCAGGAAAAATTAAGTCAGGTTCAAATTGTATCGAACCAATTTTTTCCTGAGGTCCTTCCTCAATAAAAAGATGAGCCAGGGCCCTTTTCCCTTTTGATTCAAGTCTGAGGAAAACCCTGGCTTCTGGAAAGCCCCTCATTTTATAAAGGGCTTCCAGCCTCTGGGGAAGCTCATAGACACTTTCCCCATCTATCACTGCCGTTAAGAAGGCTCTGGCTGGAAGAGCGAGGGCCTGACGAAGCTCCTCCTCGGAAAAAGCTTTCTGGCCCGAAAAGGTCACGGCTGCAATAAATTGTTTCCGGCCAGGCCTGATATTATAGGAAACCTTCAGAACGTTCTCCTCCCTAGAATATTTTCCCCTGACCTCAGCCTGAAGATATCCTTTCCGCCTTAAATAGCTGAGCAGGCGGCTTTCGCCTTCGCTTAAGGCCCATTCCTCAAAAACCCTTTCTTCCCAGAGAGGGGTAATCAACTCAACTGGAACTTTAGCGCCCTGAAATTCAATCACAATCTTCTCATAGAGCCAGGCATTTATTTCGACATCAACAGCCCGATTGTCTCGATCGACTGAGACCAGCCAGTTAATTTCGGCTCTGGGGAAGCCCTGGCGCCGGAAACGCTGCTGAAGATCCTGACAGTAAACCTGAAGCAGGCGAGGGTTATACTCTTTGCCGGCTAACCGATTAATTTCTTCTCTGTCCTCCGGGCTGATTTTTTCCGCCTCACCTTTCCATTGAACCTGGCGAACGAGCATCCGGCTACCAGGATCTATTTTCCAGATGAGATCGACCAGATTGGAATTAGCTATCCTTTCCACCCTGACTTCTATTTCTGGTTCGAAAAAGCCCTCATTCCTTAAAATATTTTCTATTTCAGTTCTGGCCCGACCCAGAAGTGTTTCATCAAAGGGTTCACCTCTCCTTAATATCCTGACCTCCTTTTCAATCAGGTCCGAAGTTAAGCCCTTTGTCACAAGGTAAAAAGACTGGCGTAAATAGAGCTGTCTTTCCAGATGAAAGGCCAGATCCACTGGATTTTCGCCGCTCTGAAGAACCTTAATTTCAGAAAAAAGACCTGTAAGATAGAGATTTTGAATAATTTTTCGAATCAAGAAGGGTGAAAAGGCCTTACCGGAATGAAGGGGAAGGAGAAGTTTTAATTCGGCCGGAGCTGGCCGGCCATCAACGAAAATTTCAATTCCGCCAATAACTGGCTGATCCATCTCCTGGCCAGAGGCAGAGCTGAAAAAAGTGAAGAAAAAAATCAGCGGAAGAAACTGAATAATTTTTTGAGACAGGAAAGAAAAGCTCTTCCTCAAGGAAATTTCAGAACCTCCGCCTGATTTTTAAATCAAAGCTCAGTCGACCCAGCTCATCTCTGATACCCACAATGGATAAACCTGGTTTCAATTCCCACTCTATCCTGATAATTTCCTCCCTCTGAGTGGTCAGATTGGTTGAATAAAGAATAAAAAAGTTATCGCCTATTTTTTTGCCCACAGTCAGCCTGGCCGTCATTTCGGCTGACGAACCCAGGACAAAGGGATCAATGCGGAGGCGGTCGAGATTCAAAACTTTCTGGGCCCTTTTTCTGGCTTCTTCAATAAGCTCCCCGGAGAGAAAAGAGGCTGTACTGACCTGAGAGGCCACATCCGTCGAAGTGATTTTCTTGAAAGATTCGCCCAGGGCAAGTAGGGCCAGAATTTCTTCTGAGGCCAGAGGCGGTGAAGAGCTAAATTGGGGCTTTAATCGGTCAAGGGGTCCGCTCAGGGAGAAATTAACCCGATAATCCTGGACATAGGTCTCACCAACCATTTCCAGATAGGGAGACGAAATGGCCGGATGGGTAATGATTACCTTCCCTTTCAGAAGACGGAAAGTTCTTTCCTGAAAATAAAAGGCTCCATCAAGAGCTTCCATTTCGCCAAGAATGATGGGAGCTCCAATTTCGCCGCTGATGGTCAGGTCAAAGCGGCCTCTTATCCTGGCCAGGGTATTCTCAAGCCAGGCCTGATCGTCAGCTTTCAAGCGCAGAGAAAGGGTTAGACCTTTAAAAAAGGAGGGCCAGCCAGTTTTTCCGGAAGAGACTGGCAAGCTGATTTTTTCAAAAAGCTCCCGCCTCCAGAAAGCTTTTTTAATCGAAAAAAGACCATCCAGCGCAAATCTCTCCTCATTTCTGACCAGGCGCAGAGAAAAATCGGTCAGAAAACGGGTCCGGTCCAAGGGCGAAAATACCACATCCCGACCGTCAAGCTGGATATCAGCCCTGAAATCAGGACCCCGTCCCAATCTGATTTCCCCAAAACCATTGAGTTCTCCACCTCCCAGTTTGCCCTGAAAAGAACGAAGGGAGAAATTGCGGTCCTGGAGAAAAACAAGCAAAGAAAAATCGGTGAGGGGCTGGGGAAAATCGGGGAAAGGCAGCCTTTCTCCGCTGGCCTCAAAGACGCCCGTAGTTTTTACTTCTCCCTTTTCTTTTTTAATCTCAAAAAAATAATTTAACCGGCCTGATGTTCCCCTCCAGGGAATCAGGGCCAGCAGATTATCTCTTCCCTTTCCCTGAATCGAATATTCAGGTCGATTAAAATGAGCCAGAATCTTTATATCAAAATTTTCTTCAGCCTCCTGAAGAGACAAAAGTCTGGCTTCAAGAGCCTGGCGGCTCATGAGAAGTTCCACCTGGCCTTTGAGCCATGGCTTTTTATAAAGAGATAACGCCATTTCTTTGATTTCAAAATTTCCCCTGATTTTATCCTGGCCAAGAAATCCTTCCCCTTTGAGGCTGAGAGCGAGCTTCCCCTTCAGGCCTGAAACTAACCGGTCAAGTAAGAGGCCCTCGCCGGTGAAGTCAACTGAATAATTATCCTGGGAATGGTCAAAATTCAGCTCGCCTGCAATCTGTCCTTCGGACATCTCGCCTCTAAATTTTTTCAGAGAAAAGGCCTGACCATCGTAGCCAATCTGGCCAGAGGCATATCTTATCGCCTGGCCAAGAAAAATCATTTCAGGGCTCAAAAATTCGCCCCTCACTGAATAATTTCCCCGGGAATCAAAAAAAAGCCAGAAAGGTCCTTCAAATTTTCCCTTTAAAGGGAAATTAAGCCCGAGACCTCTCAGGGTTTTCGACCAGTCACCGTTCTTAATGGCAAAAAAAGCGAAAACCCCCGAAGGGCCAGCTTTAACCTCAGTTTCGCCAGTGAGTTCCGGATCCTTTAAATTAAAATGACCCTTGAATTGACCTGAAGCCAGACGAAACTCGCCTGAGGCTTCTTTAACATCAAAGCGGCCAAAGCCAAAGGGTGAACCTTCAAATTTCACCTCAATTGCAGGCGAGTCAGGATTGCCGGTGATCTTTATTCTGGCTTCAGCCTGTCCTCTTATAGCCGGAAAATTCCACCTTTTTTTCAAAAGATCCTGCAAAAAAAGGCGGGCTGTCTCGATGTCAGCCACTTCACTCTTTATTTCCATTTCCAGATTTCGTCCAAGCTGCAGCCTGGCCTCTATGTCAAAGCGAGCAAAGGGGCTCATGAAATCGCGGGCAGAAATAATTACATTTCTCCCTTTATCCCAGAAAACCCTGTAAGAACCCTGAATGGGGTAACGATTCCCCTCCGGCTGAAAGTCCTTTTCTCTTAATTCTCCTTCAACTAAGAGTTCATTTTCAGCCAGATAAAATTTTCCCCAGGAAGGAGATTTAACGGGCCAGGGAAGCTTCAGGCCTTTTAACACGGGATCAAGATAGAAATGGGCAAACTGGGCAGCTATTTTTCCTCTTTCCCAGGAAAGAGAAAGCCTTTGATTTCCCCCTCTGAGCTCGAAGTCCAGGGTTAAGTCCCCCCTTACCCCGACAGTTGTTTCCACCCACCCCCTGGCTTTTCCCAGAGGCAGTTCATTGAGGGCCAGGTCTGAGCTCTGAATTTCGCCTCGATAAAGCCAGCGGCCGGCGCGGCGAGTAATCTGGCCCCTGGACGTGACCCTACCCTGCCAGTTAAAGGGAAGCTTAAGCCAGCTGGCCAGGTCCTTCATTGGAAACCAGAAAAGACCGTTGAGCTCAATTTCGGGATTGATTAAATTTTTGATTTCTCCCTCAAGCTTTAAATAGCGGTCTGCCTCAGCCATTAAAAATCGGTTGATCTTCATTTCGCCTTTGCTTCCCTGCCCGGCCATCTTTAGTCGGGCTGAAAAGACAATCTGCCGGTTGGATAGGGTAAGGGAGGAGCTGGAAGCTTCAGCTTTAAATTCAAAACCATCACCCTGCCTTTTCCACAGAGCGCGAAGATCGCTTGCCTGGAAAGAATAATTACCCAGGTCAAGAAAAATTTCGGCCTCCTTTAACCAGAGCTGCTCAAACCAGAGAGGCGAAGGCAATTTAAAAACTGATTTTTCCTGGCGCTTTTCTTCCAGGTGATAATGGATAACCGGTTTTTCAATAACTATTCTGGCGGGCCTGGCCCGAAAAAAGGGAAAGAGTTCTGTTTCTACCCGAAGTCTCCGGGCAGTAAAAGATGGGTTTTCAGAAGATAAAATAATATTTTCAAAAGCTAAGCCGGGCGGGAAAAAACTTATTTTTGCCTGAGAATAGGTAAAATAAGAACTCAATTTAGTTTGTAGTTGCTTCAAAAGATAATTGCGAAGGGCCAGGCCAGAAATTAGCATCAGGGTCATCAGGCAAAAAAAGACCAACCATTTGAAGAGGCGCCGAAAATTTAATCTCCCTTTCATGATGATTAACCCGGTCTATTCCAGATTAAAAAGAACTGTTCCGGCTTCAACTGTATCTCCTGGCTTGACCTTCAAATTGGTTACCCGGCCGCAGCGGGGAGCCCGGATCTCATTTTGCATTTTCATGGCTTCAAGAACCAGGATGGCCTGTCCCTCCACCACCTCAGCGCCATTTTCTACATGAACGGCCACTACTTTTCCGGGCATGGTAATTCTGACCTCTCCCTTTTTCCCGGCCATTTTCTGGTCTCGGGGATAATTTAAGGGAGGCTTTTTTTCCACCTGATATTTCCTGTCACCAATAATCACATTGTGGGCGGTTGAATTGGACTGGACCAGGACATTATAGACGCGATTATTTATCACCAGGACAATTTCCTCTTCCGTGATAAAGGCAGCGGAAACCTCGAAGGTTTCCTTATCATGAGTGATAAGAATGGTATTTTCACTCTGAGGCTGGAGATGGAGATTATATTGTTTTCCCTTCAGCCAGAAGCTCAGTTTCATGTCTAAAGACGGCTTCTCAAAAATTCAATTCTTCCCATCAATTTCCAGGGCATAGCCTTCGGCTGCAGTGGCCGGGCTGTTTCTCTTTTAGAATCATGAAAGGCCTTTACGGCAGCGGCCATAACTGCCACCAGGTCTTCTTCAGCTGCAGCCGGGGGTTCCTTTTCCAGTCGCTCAATAAAATGAGTATTATAATTCCCTGCCAGAAAATCGGGATGATCCAGAATTCGCAGGAAAAAGGGAATCGTCGTTTTCAGGCCATAAATTTGATATTCCACAAGAGCCCGCCTCATTCTTAGAATTGCTTCTTCTCTCGTCCGACCCCAGGCAATGAGCTTGGAAAGAAGGGGGTCATATTCTATAGGGACTGTATAACCCTCAACTATGCCACTATCATCTCTTATTCCCGGTCCTCCGGGCCGGTGAAGGTAGAGAATTTTCCCCGGGGAAGGCAGAAAATCCTGGAAAGGGTCCTCGGCCATAATCCGGCACTCTATAGCCCAGCCCTGCGGTTTAATCTCCTGCTGGGTAAAGGGAAGGGGCTTACCCTGGGCAATATCAATTTGAGCCCGGACAAGATCAATGCCGGTAACCATTTCCGTTATCGGGTGCTCCACCTGAAGACGGGCGTTAACTTCCAGAAAATAAAAATTTTTATTTTTATCCACAATGAATTCCACCGTCCCCGCATTCCGGTAATTAATGCTTCTGGCCGCAGCAACGGCTATTTCGCCCATTTTATGCCTGAGTTCATCATCGATAAAGGGCGAAGGGGTTTCCTCAAGAATTTTCTGGTAGCGCCGCTGCATCGAACATTCCCTCTCGCCAAGATAAACGGCCTGGCCGTAATTATCGATTAAAATCTGGATTTCAATGTGATGAGGTTCATCAATATATTTTTCAAGATAGATGGCTGGATCGCCAAAACTCGCCTCGGCTTCCGAAGCGGCCAGGTGAAAGGCTGAAAGAAGCTCTTCGCGATGACGGACAAGACGAAGCCCCTTACCGCCACCTCCGGCCGAAGCCTTGAGGAGCAGCGGAAAACCGATGGCCTCAGCCTGATCAATCAGCTCCTTTTCGGTTTTAACCGGCTCCAGAGTTCCGGGAATAATGGGTACACCGGCCTCTTTCATTTTCTGGCGGGAAATTGTCTTGAGACCCAGAAGTTCCATGGGCCCGGAAGGTGGCCCGATAAAAACAAGACCTTCTTCCTCACAGCGGCGCACAAAACGGTGATTTTCGGCGAGAAAACCATAACCGGGATGAATGGCGTCAGCCTGACATTTTTTGGCTATGGCAATAATCTTCTCAATGTTTAAATAACTGGCTGCAGGCGCAGCCTCACCCAGAGGATAGGCCTCTTCAGCCAGGCGGACATGTAATGCCTGGCGGTCCACGTCAGAATAAATCGCCACAGGAA
>Ga0197142_1001088_pt1 | contig 25065 bp, 19 predicted proteins | sample GBS60_MetaG_FD_148614 | JGI IMG/M metagenome (GOLD analysis project Ga0197142, IMG submission 148614) | Sediment microbial communities from Great Boiling Springs, Gerlach, Nevada, United States - GBS 60_MetaG | ecosystem: Environmental > Aquatic > Thermal springs > Hot (42-90C) > Sediment... | reverse complement strand
CTGCGCCGTGGCGGTCGTCAGCGGAGCGACCACGGCGGTCAGGGCGGCGGCCTTGTGGTCTACGGAGATACCGTGAATGCGGCCGCCGAAACCTGTGGCCGCGGCGCCAACGGCCAGACCGGCCTGGGTGCCGCCGGAACTGGTGGCGAAGAGCACTTCGGCGAACTCCACCCCGACCTCGCGGGCCTGGGCGGCCAGCTCCAGCCAGGCAAAGGCATAGCCGACGGCGCCCAAGGGGGTCGAACCGCCCAGGGGAATGACATAAGGCCGACGACCGTCGGCCTCTAGCCCGGCGACGACGGCGGCCAGGGTGGCGGTCGTGTCGGCAGATCCGGCCCAATGGAGGGTGGCGCCGAACAAACGGTCGAGCAACACATTGCCGCCGGGCCGCTCGTCCGGCCGTCCGCGCAGGACCAGATGGCAACCCAGACCCGCCCGCGCGGCGGCCGCAGCCGTCTGTCGGCAGTGGTTCGATTGCGCCGCGCCTGTGGTCACCAGGTCGGTGGCGCCCTTGGCCAGGGCGTCGGCCACCAGATAGGTCAGCTTGCGCAGTTTGTTACCGCCCAGGCCGAAGGGCGTCAAATCATCCCGTTTGATCCAAACCTCGACTCCCGCCCCCAACCAGGCCGAAAAGCGGGGCAGGGGATGCAAAGGCGTAGGACCGAGAAGCAAGGGGAAAGTGGGAAAAGCAGGAAACAAAGACGACATGGCGACTCCAGGATAAAAACGGAACGACAAACGTCCGACCCCGAGGGAGGCAGAGAGGGCGCAACCGGGCGTTATTCGGACACGAACACCGCGGCCAAAGGCTGCTCGTCCCGACCGTCGGCCCAAACAAAGCGCCGTTCAGGGTCATACGCACCGAAGACGAGCCGATAGAGGCCGGGCGGCAGATCGGCCGGCAGAACCAGTTCGTACGGATCGGCGATCACCGTATCCGGCGCCCAGGCCGGCGGTGGATAGAAGAACCCCACCGGAATGCGGTCCACCTGGGCCCGCCTGGCACCGGCAGCATCGAGGAGATGGATAAAGGTAGTCCAGGAGGCGGTCGGCGGGGCCGTGATGCGCCAGTAGAAGGTCAGCTGCAGGGCCTGACCGGGTCGGATCGGTTCGGGTTCCAGGTCATAGCCCAACCAGGCCACGTTGTCATCAAGGTGGCGGAGGTCAGGATGGGCGATGGTGGGGGAGGGCGCCGGCGGCAAAGGGAGCAACCGCAGTCCGGCCGGAGTACGACGCAGGACATAAAAAGGCACGCCTTCGGCCATGGCCCGTGGCTGCAGGATGGTGATGCCCACGGCATCGGCATGGAGAACCCACAGGTCGGGCCGGACCCCCTCCACGCGTTGCAGATAGCGCAATGGGGTGATGTCGTGCCATTCGCCGACGATGACGGCACCGGTCGGCAAGGGCGTCTGGAAGACGGCTAACGCCTGCCTGCGCACATCGGGTTGACGTCGGGCCAGGGCCTGGGGATACTGGTCCAGAACCTGCGCTACGACCAAGGCGCCGAAGGCGGTCATCATCAGCCAACGCGACCACGCTCGGCCCGTCCGGCTGAGCGCTGCCATCGCCGTCTCCATGCCCAGGGTCAGCCATATCCCGGTGAGCACAAAGACGGGGATAAAGCCGTCCCCGTCCTCGCCGATCTGGGCCAGGAAGCGTAGCGCCGCCCACAGCAGGAACACCCCTACGGCCAGCAGCCAGAGGGCGTGCTCTCGCTGACGACGCCAGAGGCCCACCATCCCCACCGGCACCAGCAGCAAGGCCGGTTCCGGGAACTGCTCGCGCCACAATACGAGAAAGTCGTCCCCGGCTGCCAGGCCCAGGGGATCGGCGGTCAGGCGCAGATGGCGAGCGTAATCAAGGGCAAAGACCAGGTTGGCAAAACCGGCGTAGTAATGAGGCGACACATAGCCGGCCGCCACCGGTTTGGCGACATCGAGAATCCGTCCCCGGTAGTCGGGCAAATTCTGGTAATGGTGGGCGAGAAGGGGCAGAAGGCCGTAAAGGCTGAGCGGTAGAAGGCCCACCATCAGCGCCGGCAGCCAACGCCGCGGTTGTCGTAGCAGGTCCCGTGCCGTCACCATCATGACGATCGCCGTCACCAGGGCCACCCCGCGCAGGCTGATGTGGTGGGTCAGGCCCAGGCCAAAGGTCAGCGCCAGAGGCCAGAGGTGACGGCGATCCCGCGTCCAACGCACGAACTGCCCCAGGCAGAGGAGAAGGAACAGGTTGGCCAGGCTGTAGACCTCGGCGGCCTGGGCATGCATCCACAGCCGCTGGCTCATGGCGAGGAGCAGACCGCCCAGCATGGCCGGACCGCGTCCGGCGCCCAGGGCGCGCACCAGGGGATAGAAAAGCGCCATCGCCGCCGCTCCGGTTACGGCACCGAACAGATTGACCCGCCAGGCCACATCGCCGGGCAGAGGGAGACGGGTAACCACCCAGTTCAGCACCAGCAGGAGGGGATAACCCGTGGGATGGGGCACCCCCAGGCGATGGGCAAGCAATTGCAATTCGCCGCCATCACCCCAGGTGACCGAAGGGGCTATGGTGGGCAGATAGATCACCAGTGCTGCCAGACCAAGCATAAGCGCCCAAAGCACTTCGGTAGCCTGTCCGGCAGCGAACGCGCGGGTAGCCATACGTACGGTTCCAGGCCGATTGTAGCGCAAGTCCGAAGCACTTGGGCAAATGCCCCTGGGTGTGCTACAGTGGGTACCGGGTGTGGGCAATCGTTCACGTCGCAACCTCTCTCCTGCCATGATCGAATTCCTGGCCTCGACACCGCTCTTGTTGCTCTTCCTGACGACGGCTACCGGCTATCTGTTGGGGCGATTGCAGGTCAAGGGGGTGAGTCTGGGCGTGGCGGCCGTGCTCTTCGTCGGCCTGGCCGTCGGCGCCCTTGATCCTCGCCTCAAATTGCCGGAAGGTTTGTTTGACCTGGGGCTGGTTGTTTTCATGTACACCATCGGTCTATCGAGTGGACCGGGTTTTCTGGCGACCTTGCGACGCAAGGGCCTGCGCGACAATGGGCTGGCCCTGGGCGTTCTCCTCGGCGCCGGTCTGCTTACCCTGGTTTTGGGGCGCCTGCTGCGCCTGCCGGCGCCCCTTGCCGCCGGGCTTTTCACGGGCAGCCTGACGAACACCCCGGCCCTGGCCGGGGTCCTCGATACCCTGCAACGCACCACCCCCGCCGGTCAGGGCGATGTCCTGTTGACCCAACCGACGGTAGGCTATTCTCTCGCCTATCCGGCGGGCGTGCTGGGCATGATCGGTGTTATCCTCCTCTGCCAGTTTCTGTGGCGCATTGATTATGAGGCCGAAGCCAGGGCGATCAAAGACCTGCGGGCGACATCGTTGCGGCTGTCCAACCGCACGTTACGGGTAACCCGGCCGGAGGTGCTGGATGTTCCTCTGGCCGACCTGATCGCCCGCTATGGTTGGGATGTGGTGTTCGGTCGCATGCGACACGAGGGCCAAATCCGGCTGGCCACCGGCAGTACCCGTTTTGACCTGGGCGATTTGGTCAGCGTGATCGGCACCGAAGAGGAAATCGCCCGGGTGGCCGCCACGATCGGCGAAATGACCGATATCCATCTGGAGCTGGACCGCAGCGAGTACGATTTCCGGCGTGTTTTCGTCTCCAACCCACGCGTCATCGGTCAGCGGTTGCGAGATTTGAACCTGCCGCAGCAGTTCGGCGCCATCGTCACCCGCGTTCGTCGGGGGGACATCGAGTTTTTGCCCCATGGCGATACGGTATTGGAGCCGGGGGACCGGGTGCGGGTCGTGGCCCGACCGGAGAACATGGAGGCGGTGAGTAAGTTCTTCGGCGATTCCTACCGCGAATTGAGCGAGATCGACATGCTGTCTTTCGGTCTGGGGATGACCCTGGGCTTGCTGCTGGGTCTGGCCCCGTTGCCGTTGCCGGGTGGCGGCGTCTTCCGCCTGGGATTGGCCGCGGGTCCGCTGATCAGCGGCCTCATCCTGGGGGCGCGTGGGCGGACGGGCCCTATCATCTGGCAATTGCCTTACAGTGCCAACCTCATCCTGCGGCAGGTCGGTCTGATGTTGCTGTTGGCCAGCATCGGCCTGCGTTCCGGGCATACCTTTGTCACGACCCTGGTGAGCGGCAACGGTTGGCAGCTCTTTCTGGCCGGGGCGGCCATCACCGTGCTCACAGGTTTGTTCACCCTTATCGTCGGTTATGCCGTGCTGAAAATCCCGATGGGCCTGCTCACAGGCATCCTCGGCGGGATCGGAACCCAACCTTCGGTTTTGGGCTTTGCCCTGGCCCAGGCCCGTAACGAGTTACCCAACATCGGTTACGCCACGGTCTTCCCTCTCGCCACCATTACCAAAATCATCATGGCCCAGGTCTTATTGGCGTTGGTGTGAGGGAGGGCGTTGCTGCCAGGCCTCGCTCTTCCCGGGCATCAGGGCGGTGTGATCGGCGATGTCAGGCGAGCATTTCTCGCGACAAATACCTTGGCAATTACTTGACAAATACTGTGCAATCCATTAGAATAGGCATCGGTTCGTCGCTCGCTTCTTACTCCTGTCTTTCCATCCATCACCGCCATGACCACGCACCCGCATAGCTGGGAAAAACCTTTGCTTGCGCTGGCCCAAGAGGCCTGGTACTCCTTCACCCATCCCCAGACCGGGGAAGGGATTCATCCCCATGGAAGCAGCCAGACGCAACTGGAGCGGGCCTATGCCAGTTGTACGGCCATCACTGCCGAACACAGCCGTTCGTTCTACCTGGCCTCCGGTCTGTTGCCTGCGGCCAAGCGCCGGGCTGCCCGCGCGCTTTACGCCTTTTGCCGAATAACCGATGACCTGGTTGATCGTCAGATGCGGGCCGATGCGGCAGCAATCCTTCGCACCCTGTACGACTGGCAACGCCGGGCTTTGGACGATCATCCCGACCCCGATGATCCGGTGGCCTTGGCCTGGGCCGATACCCGCCACCGTTTTCGTATCCCGCGCCGGTATGCCGAACAACTCATCGAAGGCGTAAGCCGCGATCTGACCCAGCATCGTTATCAAACCTTTGCCGAGCTAACCACCTATTGCTACGGCGTGGCCTCAACCGTGGGCCTGATGGCCATGCACATCATCGGTTTTGCCGGTCCTGCCGCCATCGCCTACGCCGTCAAGTTGGGTGTGGCCTTGCAATTGACGAACATCCTGCGGGATATCGCCACAGATTGGGCTCATGGCCGCGTGTATCTGCCGTTGGAGGAGCTGCACGATTTCGGCATTCGGCTGAGCGATCTGGCCGAGGGACGGGTGACCCCGCGCTGGCGCGCGTTCATGCGTTTTCAGATCGAGCGCAACCGCCAGCTCTACGAGGAAGCATGGCCCGGCATCGCTTTGCTCCACGCGGACGGACGCCTGGCCATTGCCGCCGCTGCCACCTTCTACCGCCACATTCTCGACGATATCGAAAATCACGACTACGATGTTTTCTCCCGTCGCGCCCATGTCACCACCTGGGGCAAAGTACGCCGCCTGCCGGCCCTCTGGCTGGCCACCCGACGGATGGACAGAATAGCACCTGGAGAGAGCTCATGTCAGTAGCCACCACACCGGCGGTTCCCGACTTGAGCGCCGCTTTTGCGGCCGCTTTTGCGGCGGCGCACCATCGTCCCTTTTATTGGGTGAAAGGCAAACCGGCCGCCTTGTTCATCCACGGCTTTCCCGGTTCACCGGCCGAGATGCGAGGGCTGGCCCAGACCCTATACGAAGCCGGCTGGTCGGTGCAGGGGATCCTGTTGCCCGGCCTGGGCGCCGATATCGCCACCCTGCCCGAGCGCCGTGCGGCCGATTGGCTCCAGGCAGTCGACCGGAGTCTGGTGAACTTGCGTCAGCAACACGACCCCGTCCTCCTGATAGGCCATTCCCTGGGCGGCGCGCTCGCCTTGCAGACGGCCGCCCGCCGCCCGGCCGATGCCCTTGTGCTGTTGGCGCCTTTCTGGACCATGGGCGGGGGCCCCCTGGCCTTCTTCTGGCCTCTTATCCGTCTGGCCGTGCCCCGGTTGCGGCCGTTTCGTTTATTTCGCCCTGATTTTGCCGATCCGCAGGTGCGGGCAGGGCTGCAGGCATTGTTGCCCGGATTGGACCTGGACGATCCCTCCGTGCGGCAGGCCCTGGCCGATTTCAGCCTCCCGGCGCAACTGGTGGATGCGATCGGCACCGTCGGCAAAACCGGATATCGCCTGGCCCCGCACGTGCGGGTGCCGACGTTGGTTGTGCAGGGCCGGTTTGATCCGATTGTACTACCTGCACGGACGCGACGTCTGGCGATGCAGTTGGGCGGCCCGCTGAGTTACCATGAACTGGATGCCGGCCATGATCTGGTCAATCCGGAACTCCCGGCCTGGCCGCATGTTCAGCGTCTGCTCCTCGCTTTTGCCCAGGCGCAGATGGCCTAATCACTTTGAGATAACCTTGTATTTTTGATAATTCCCTAAGATTTATCAGACTGATATGAAACAAAACATTATCGTCATAGGCAGTGGTTTTGGTGGACTGAGCGCGGCGATTCGCCTGGCTGCTCAGGGTCATGATGTCGTTATTTTTGAAAAACGTGATAAACCCGGCGGTCGTGCTTATACATACGAAAGCCAGGGTTTTATTTTTGATGGTGGACCTACCGTTATCACGGCGCCCTGGATGTTTGATGAGATATGGGAAATTGCCGGTAAAAAGCGTCAGGATTATTTTCAAATCGTACCTCTTGATCCATTTTATCGCATCTTTGATCATAAGAAGCGCTATTTTGATTATAACGGCAATCATGATTTTATTCTACAACAAATCGAAAAGTTCAATCCTGCTGATAAAGAGGGCTATACGCGTTTTATCGCCACGACCAAAGCCATTTTTGAGACCGGGATCGCCCTGATCGACAAGCCCTTCCTGCACCTGACCGATATGCTGCGGGTGGCGCCGGACCTGATCCGCCTGCAATCGTATCGCAGTGTGTACGGCTATGTTTCCCGGTTCATCCAGGATGATTTTTTGCGGCGCTGTTTCTCGTTCCATCCCCTGCTCATCGGCGGCAACCCCCTGACGGCCTCGTCCCTCTATGTGCTCATCCACTATCTGGAACGGGAATGGGGTATCCACTATGCCCTCGGCGGCACCGGCAGCATCGTGCGCGCCATGGTGCGTCTGTTCACCGAGCTCGGCGGCCGTATCTATCTCCAGGCCGAGGTGAAGGAAATTCTGGTCGAGGGCCGGCGGGTGACGGGCGTGCGTCTGGCCGACGGCAGTGTCCACCGCGCCGATGCCGTCGTTGCCAACAGCGATGTCGCCTGGACGTATCTCCATTTGATCCCGGCAGCCCATCGTCGCCGTAACAGCGACGCCTGGGTGAAGGCGAAAAAGTACAGCATGTCGCTGTTTGTCATTTACTTCGGCACCCGTCGCCGATATCGCGAGCAGGGATTGGTCCATCACAACATCATCCTCAGCGAGGACTATAAAGGTCTGCTACGGGCCATTTTCGCCCATACCGACCTGCCTGAGGATTTCTCGCTGTATCTGCATATGCCCACCCTGACCGACCCTTCCCTGGCGCCGCCCGGTTGCGAGACCTTTTACGTGCTCTCGCCGGTGCCGCATTTGCAGGCCCGCATTGACTGGCGCCGGCAGGCCAAGCCCTATCGCGATGCAATTATGACGTTCCTGGAACAGAACTACCTGCCCGATCTCCAGGCCAATATCGTGACCGAGCATTGGATTGACCCGCTTCACTTCCAAGATACGTTGAACAGCTACCTGGGTTCGGCGTTTTCGGTGCAGCCGACGCTGTTCCAATCGGCCTGGTTCCGGCCTCACAACCGCTCGGAGGATTTCGAGAATCTCTATTTCGCCGGCGCCGGCACCCATCCCGGCGCCGGTGTACCGGGTGTGCTGGCTTCGGGCAAAATCGTGGCCGATCTCATCGGACCGGCCTGAGGGATAGAATCGGCCGCGGTTTGGCATTTTTGCCGCAATCCCGGTAAAATCCTCACGATATACCCATCTTGACTCACCTGCGGAGGAAGCCGTTTATGGACATGGAGTATCGCCGTCTTGGTCGCGCCGGCATCAAAGTCAGCGTCTTATCCCTGGGCTCATGGGTTACCTTTTACAATCAAGTCCATGTGGATACGGCCGCCGAGATGATGAAGGTGGCCTACGAAGCAGGGGTCAATTTTTTCGATAACGCCGAGGTCTATGCGGGTGGAAAGGCGGAAGAGGTCATGGGGACGGCGCTGAAAAAGCTGGGCTGGCGGCGCTCCAGTTACCTCGTTTCGACCAAGTTCTATTGGGGCCTGCACGATGGGGTCAACGAGCGCAACACGCTCAACCGTAAGCGGCTCCTGGAGGGGATCGACGGCTCGCTGCGCCGTCTGGGCTTGGATTATGTGGATATCGTATTCTGCCACCGTCCCGATCCGGAAACGCCCATCGAGGAGACGGCCCATGCCATGCATAACATCATCGAATCGGGCCGTGCCATCTATTGGGGTGTCTCCGAATGGAGCGCCGACGAGATTCGCGCCGCCTGGTTGATTTGCGATCGCTATGGCTGGCACAAACCGGTCACCGAACAGCCCCAATACAACCTGTTTCACCGGCACCGCGTGGAAAAGGAGTATGCCCGCCTGTATGATGAAATCGGTCTCGGCACTACCGTCTGGTCACCGTTGGCTTCCGGGCTTTTGACCGGCAAATACAACAAGGGCATTCCCGCCGATAGCCGTGGGGCTTTGCCCGGCTATGAATGGCTGCGCCATCATCTGACCGATGCCCAAAAACTGGCCAAAGTGGAGCAGTTGCGCGTGGTCGCCCGCGACCTGGGCTGCACCCTGGCCCAACTGGCCATCGCCTGGTGCGCCAGGAACCCCCACGTCAGCACGGTGATCACGGGGGCCAGCCGGGTCGAGCAGGTACGCGAGAACCTGAAAGCCCTGGCGGTGATGCCCCACTTGACCGCCGAGGTACTGAAGCGGATCGACGACATCATGGGCCGGACCGAAGCAGAGGACTAAACAACGAAAGCACCGCCGCGGGAAAGGGGCATGAGCACTTCTTGATGGTGGCTTTACAGAATGGACTGCCGGAGAGGAATAGAGGCTTGCAGGGATGTCGAACAGGTCTAATAGCTTGCGCTGGAGCGCAGAGAGCGGGGTGATATGGCGATAAGACCGTAGCCGCCCGGCCTTCGTCTTCACTCAACGCATCCAGCACGCTTGCCAGACGGTCATCGCCCACGGCGCGAGCGCCTCGGCGCGTGGCGCTGAAATCCAAGGCCCGCACCGCCACGCCCAGGCAGCCCCTCAACGTCTCGATGCGCCCGGCAGCCCGTCCGTACGGCTACATCAGCCAGACGCTCACGACAGCGGGCGCAGTGGCGCCGTCCTCGTGGAGCAAGCGGATGTGGTCGGTCGGGTAGCCGCGGCATCAGCCTGATTCGAGACACCCCAGGCTGCGCAGCACGTTTTCCCGCGTGAGCAGGTCGGGGTCGGCCCCTGGCTCCAGTAAGGGACGCACATCTTCTACCACCCGTTCCCAGGCCAGCTCTTGCAGACGGTCGCGCAGAACCAGCCGCCAGGTCTCCAAGGTCAGCTCTGGCCCGCGCCAGCCGGTCTGCCGCAGGGCGTTGTTGAGCAGGACGAGATTAGGCGACGGCCACTGCGGATCGCCGAGATACCGGAGCAGGTCGTATAGGTCGCGCCCTTTGGTATAAGGGCGCTGCAAGAGAGCGTACAGCTTGCCGGCGAAGAGCGAGGCGCGGTCGTGATGGTGAAGCTGAAGCAATACGTGGCGGCGGATGACCGTGGTGGTCAGTCCCGCGCCGGCCGGCGGGTTTGTGTCTACCTCGATCTTGACCGCCAGCGCCTCGTCCCGATGCGGCGAAAGGCCTAACTCGTAGAGCAGTCCCGGAAACCACACGAAGGCGCTGTGCACCGTCTTCTGATCGCTGACCTTGAGTGTCACGGCGTAGCTCTCGGCCTCGAACTCGGAACGGATCGCACGCAGATAGGCCCGGAAGTCGTACTGCTCGCGGGCCTGCTCCAAGGCGAAATCCAGGTCTTCGGAGTAGCGGGGGCTGGCGTACAGGAAGCGCAGCGCCGTGCCGCCGTGGAAAGCCAGGGGAATCATCGCCCCGGACCGCTGCAACGCGGCCAGGAGCCGGGCCTGCAGGTACTCGCGCGCCAGGTTGCGGCCATGCGCGGGGGTCGTTGCGCCGCGCACCAGATCGGCCAGATAGGCTTTCATAGCGCTTCGTACTCCTCGGCCTCGCGGCGGGCCAGTTCCGCCACATACGCGGCCACGCGGCGTAGCTTGGGCTTGCCGGACTGTTCGGCCAACCGTTGCAGTGCCTGCAGGTCGAGGCGTTCCAGGTTCTGCAGGCGCAGTTCCTGGAGATAGGCCGGGCTATCTCCATCGGGATGCAGATAGGCCAGGTCCAGGAGCGCTTTCTCCGGCGCGGCGACGAATGCCCGCTGGCCCGGGCTGACCTCCACCAGGAGGTAGCCGGTCAACCACGCCGCTTTGACGTGGCGAAACTCGTAAATGCCCAAGGGCGTCTCCCAACGGCCGGGCCGCAGCGCAGTGACGCTGGTGACCACCGGCACGACCTCGGGGATCAGGCCGTAGTGGGCCAGGGCCGCTTGCAGGCTGACATACGAGCCGCGCACCAGGCGGTTGGCGAGCACAAAGGGGTGCGGCTTGACCTTTTGGAAGGGCGGGGCCAGGGCGTAAAGGCCGCGGCGCAACTGGTACAGGCGGCCGGCCTTCACCCACCGGGAGAGTTGGCGGCGCACGTCGGCGGGGTCAACTTGCCCGGCCAGGAGCAGGCCGGTCTCGAAGGCCGGCTCATCGGCGACAATTTCGAGCAGGTGCTCGAATTTCATGCGGACAATATACCATAAATGGCAATTTAATGCAATGAACTGCTCGTTTACGCCCGCCATGTTCTCCATAACCCTCCAGCCATCCCCGCGCCAGCGCGTAGCGCACCGCCGCGGCCCGGTGGGTTAGGCCAGCTTCTCCATTTGCCTCCAAAAACACGTCGCAGAACAGAATGGTAAAAGTGACTTCGCCGCACAACCGCCGGTCGTCGGCCGGAAGCGCCATCTTGGATGGCTATGGGATGGCCGGACGAGGACGCCGATCCCCTGCGAGCAAGAAGCACGGAAATCCTGCCCCGCCCTTCCCATCCGGTTTTGTGGGTGGGAATCCCCGTCCGCTTTTGTTACAATTCTGTAACAGCCCGGTAAAAGCGGCTCAACATACTCGCAGTAGAGTTGGCTGCGGATGAGGCGCTTGTGCGGACACGCAACAGGCGCCCTTGTTTTGGCCGGTTTTTACCCATACCCTTGACGGCCTCTTTATCCCATCCCATCGAGCGGTTGATCCAAGGAGGTTGAAGCATGCGTTTTCATCGCTTTGTCGTCTTGGTGATAAGCCTGACGGCCATTCTGGCCCTTCTCCCTGCTGCCGCCCTGGCCCAAACCGAGGTCACGCCTTCCAAACTCACCCTGTGGACAAACTATCCCAGTCAGACCATCGGTCTGGATGAAACCGTGACCCTGACCCTCAAGCTGCGCAGCACGGTCCCTGCCCAGATCGTGCAACTGCAGGCCCTGGAGGTGCCCACCGGTTGGACGGTGACCTTCCGCGGGGCCGGTCGCATTGTGCAGTCGGTCTTTGTGGATACGAATGCCGATGCCAATGTGGATCTGCGGGTGGAATTGCCGGCCGATGTGCAGCCGGGCACCTACCGTTTTGTCGTCGAGGCCCGTGGTCAGGAAGTGCAGGCGCGGTTGCCCATCGAGCTGACCGTGCGCGAGAAGGTGCCGGCGCGGCTGACCATGGAGACCAAAGACCTGCTCACCATCCGCGGTGCGCCGAATACGACGTTCCGCTGGAATGTGACCCTCAAGAACGAGGGCGATGAGGATGTTTCGGTCAACCTGACGGCGGTGGCGCCGGCCGGTTTTGAGGTCAAATTCCGTTATAGCGCTCAGGATGTGAGCACACTGCCGCTGGAGGCCAACGGCTCCAAGAGTGTGAGCGTCGAAGCCAAGGCCTATATCGAACCGTCGGCCGGGGTCTATCCCATCACCATTCGCGCCCAGAGCGGTGAGCTGAGTGCCAGCCTGGATGTAGCGGCCGAGGTCACCGGGCAGCCGACCCTCAGCATTACCGGCGTGGACGGCCGTCTGTCGGGTCGCGCCACGGCCGGCCGGGAGACGGCGCTGAAACTGGTGGTGCGCAACACGGGGACGGCGCCGGCGCGCGGGATCGAAATGGGTTCGTCTACGCCTTCGGGCTGGACCGTGACCTTTGAGCCGCAGCGCATTACCGAAATCCCGGTCAATCAGCAGGTGGAGGTGACCGCCAAAGTGCGGCCGGCCGACAAGGCCCTGGCGGGCGACTACATGCTGACGTTCCGCGCCACACCGGAGGGAAGTGGCAATGTCACGGCCGATTTCCGCATCACCGTGACGACCTCGACCCTGTGGGGCATGGTCGGTGTGGCTCTGATCGCCGTGGCGGTGTTGGCCGTGGCCCTGGTGGTTGCCCGCTTCGGCCGCCGCTAAGGCGGAAGGAGGGTGGCGCCATGAAGAACGATCTCATGATCGAAGCCCGTGGGCTGACCAAACGGTACGGTAACTTCACGGCCGTGGAGAACCTCGACCTGAGCGTGCGTCGCGGGGAAGTGTACGGTCTGCTGGGGCCGAACGGCTCCGGCAAGACGACGACCATCCTCATGCTCTTGGGGCTGACCGAGCCGACCGCCGGCACCGTGCGGGTGGTCGGCTTCGACCCGGCCCGCCAGCCGCTTAGCGTCAAATCGCGCGCCGGCTATATGCCCGACCAGGTGGGTTTCTACGATGAACTGAGCGCCTACGAAAACCTGGCCTATATCGCCAAGCTGAACGGCATCCCTCGCCCCGAAGCCCGGCGCCGCATTGAGACGGCCCTGGAGCGGGTCGGTCTGAGCGAGGTGGTGGATAAGCGCGTGGGGACCTTCTCCCGCGGGATGCGCCAGCGGCTGGCCGTGGCCGATGTGCTGATCAAACAGCCGCAGCTTATCATCATGGACGAACCCACCCAGGGTCTCGACCCCGAGGGCGCCCGCGAGTTCCTGCAGATCATCGCCGGCCTCCGCCAGGATGGCATCACCATCCTGCTCTCTTCGCATCTGCTGCATCAGGTGCAGGCCGTCTGCGATCGCGTGGGGTTGTTCCACCGCGGTCGCAAGGTGCTGGAAGGGACGGTGGATGAGCTGGCCCGCCAGGTGCTCGGCGGCGCCTATCATGTGGGGGTCGAGGCGCAGGGGCCGGCCGAAGCCATCCTGGCGGCCTTGCGGCAGATTCCGGGCGTGGTCGACGTCAGACAGGCGGCGCGCGATCGCTTTGAGCTGCGCGCCACCGGCGACCTGCGGGCCGAGGCGGCCGAGGCCGTGGTCAAAGCCGGCGGCCGCTTGCTATCCCTGACCGTCGAACGGCCCCATCTCGATGAAATCTATGCCCGCTATTTCCAGGAGGTGGGTCATGGCGAAATCCACTAAGTCCACCAGACCGACAACGGCAACCCGTGTGCGGCGGGAAGGCTCCCCCTGGGTTGGCCTGTGGGCCGTGGTGGCCAAGGAAATGGCCGACCATCTGACCAGCGTGCGGATGCGCATTCTGGAGGCGTTGATCATCCTGACGGCGGCGGGGACGGTCTACGGCGCCATGCAAAACCTGCGCGAGACCGTCGGCCAGGACCCCTTCCTCTTGCTCAAGCTGTTCACCGTGGGCCGTGACCCGTTGCCGGCCTTCATCGGCTTTTTGGGATTTCTGGTGCCCCTGATTGCCATTGCCCTGGCCTTTGATTCCATCAACGGCGAGTTCAACCGGCGGACGATGTCGCGGGTCCTGGCGCAGCCTATCTATCGTGACGCTTTGTTGCTGGGCAAGTTCCTGGGCGGTCTGTTTACCCTGGCCCTGGTGCTGACGGCCATCTGGCTGCTCATCATCGGCCTGGGTCTGGTGGGCCTGGGTGTACCGCCCAGCGGTGAGGAGGTGGCGCGCAGCCTGCTTTTCCTTCTGGCCACCGTTTTCTACGGTGGCATCTGGCTGGCCGTGGGCATGGTCTTTTCCGTGCTCTTCCGTCAGCCTGCCTCGGCGGCCCTGGCAGCCATTGCCCTGTGGTTGTTCTTCGCCGTGTTCTGGGGCATTCTGGCCAGCCTGCTGGCCCAGGTGCTGGTGCCGGTGCAGTACGGACTGCCCGATGAGATCGTGGCCCAGGCCCGGTTTGAGCTGGCTCTGAGTCGCCTTTCGCCCAATACCCTCTACAGCGAGGCCATGCTGGCGTTGTTGCAGCCCACTTTGCGGGCCGTGGGTTTTGTCCTTCCTATTCAGTTGCAGGGCGCCATCCTCGGTTCGCCGCTGCCCGTCAGCCAGAGCGTGTTGCTCATCTGGCCGCAGCTCACCGGCCTCATTGCCGCCACCATCATCCTCTTCGCCGTGGCCTACGTGCTTTTCCAGCGCCAGGAGATCCGTGCCTGAGCCCTTTTCGGGATGGGTGGGTGGTAGAAGGCTGCCACCCACCCAAAGCCAAACCTCGGATGCGTGCTTGCTTTTGGGGTCATTTATCTTGACAATTGTACGGATAATGACTTGACAAAATATGGGCATTCGAGCATGATAGGACCGACATCAACAAAAGGTTCTGTGCGGCGACGGCATGGTCCTCCTCCGGTTCGGAACCCGTCACCCGATGGTAAACCCAGCGCGGTGACGGGTTCCCTTTATGCTCTGCCTCCATCCTGCTGATCTGGGAAAATGTCCTATGCGAGATCGACGTTTGTTCATCGTTTTTTGCATTGTTTTTCTTGATCTGCTCGGTTTTGGTTTGATTCTGCCGCTTTTGCCTTTTTACGCAGCCACCTTTGGCGCCGGAGCTTTTGTCACCGGACTGCTTGTGGCGTCTTACGCGGCGGCGCAGTTGGTGGGCGCGCCGTTGCTGGGGCGTCTTTCGGATCGCTACGGCCGCCGGCCGCTTTTGCTCCTCAGCCTCTTGGGGACTTTTGTGGGCTTTGTGCTCCTGGGGGTGGCCAAGACCCTCACCCTGCTCTTTATCGCCCGTGTGCTGGACGGTCTCACCGGGGGCAATATCTCGGTGGCCCAGGCCTATATCACCGATGTCACCAAGGAGAAAGAGCGAGCACGCGGATTGGGTCTCATCGGCGCTGCCTTTGGGTTGGGCTTTATCATCGGGCCGGCAGCAGGGGCTTTTCTCAGCCGCCTCGGCAGCGGTTTGACCTTTGCCGAAGGGCCTCTGGCTGCCCTGACCTGGCGGTTTGCCCTCCCGGCTTTTGCGGCTGCGGCCCTGGCCCTTTTCAATCTCATTGCCGTGTATCGCTGGCTGCCCGAGTCTCTGGATGCCGTTGGCCGGGCGGCAGCGGCCCGCCATGGTCGTCCGGAGTTCAGCCTGCGGGCGCTGCGCGTGGCCTTTGCCCGCCCTGCCGTGGGACCGCTTCTGCACACCCGTTTTTGGTTTGCCCTGGCCTTTTCGACCTTCCAAACGATTTTCCCTCTTTATGCCGCCTATCGCTTCGGCCTCGATGAGGTGAGCACGGGTTATATCCTGACCTACGTGGGCATCCTGGTCGTGCTTGTGCAGGGCGTCGGCATTCGCTACTTGACGGCCCGCATCCCGGAGCGACGTTTGATCGTGGCCGCCATTTTGCTCATGTCGCCCTCTTTGCTGGCCTGGGCTTTGGCGCCTACGGTACTCTTTTTGCTCGTTGTCCTTATCCCCATCGCCCTGGCCGGTGGTACCCTGAACACCGTCATCAACAGCGTGCTCAGCAAGTCGGTGTTGCCTCAGGAGACGGGCGGCATCCTGGGCCTTTCGGCCGCGCTGGAAAGTTTGACCCGGGTGGTGGGTCCGACCCTGGGCGGCGCGCTTCTGCAGACCTTGGGTCCCTGGGCGCCGGGCGTGTTCGGCGCCATCATCCTGGCCTGGCTGGGGAGCTTCGTGGGGCGTCGCGTGCTGACGGAATCGTCCTCGGTTGCCTCTTCCTCCGAAACCGTTGTCTAAGCCCTCTCCCCCATCGAGCGACGGGCGCACTCTACCCTGCTCAGCGCCATGAGGTTGCCCTCATTTGGGTACACGGCCTTGCCCGAACCTTGACAGAAAGCCATCCTTGTCTATAATACGGCTGCCATTGTCGGAACCGCATTTTCGGACAAAGGAGTCAGCAACCGATGCATGTGCTGTTGTGGATTCTTCAGATTGTGCTGGGTGTGTACTTTTTTGTGACCGGCTTGATGCATTTTATCGTGCCCCCCGGTTTGCCGGAGCCGATGGCCTGGATGTACGAACTGCCACCGGCGCTGCACGTCCTCAGCGGTGTCGCCGAGATTCTGGCCGGCCTGGGACTGGTGTTGCCCGGCCTGACGCGCATTCAAACCCGGTTGACGCCGTTGGCCGCAGCCGGGTTGGTCTTGGTGATGCTGGGTGCGGCTATCTGGCATCTGGGGCGAGGTGAATACCCGAATATCGGTATGAACATCCTCCTCGGCGCTGTGGCCGCTTTTGTGGCCTACGGCCGCTGGCGCCTGCAGCCTCTTCGTGACCGTACACGCGCATGAACATTGCCGGGTCGCGACTTGGACGGATGGCTTTTCTACGGTTACAATAAAGGCCGTTGGCTTCCATCCCCCTATCTCGGTTCTCAAGGAAAGGCAGGTGATGGCCCCCTCTCTGGCAATAGGTCTATCCCCATGTCGTTCGCTTATCCCTCTGGTAGCTGAAGGTCAGGCGCGTCGCCTTCGGCAGGCCTTCTCTATCCGACGCGCACCGTTCTTCGTTTCTTGAAGGAGAAGAAGATGAAGCGTTCGCAACTGTTCTTTTTACTGAGCGGTCTGCTGCTGGTGGTGGTGGCTTTGGCCGCCTGCGCGCAGGCTACTCCGCAGGTCATCGAGGTGACCAAAGAGGTCGTCCGAGAAGTGCAGGTGACCAAAGAGGTCGTCGTTGAAAAGCCGGTTGAGGTTACGGTAGAGGTGATCAAAGAGGTCGTGGCCGAAGACTACACCACGCCTCATCCTATCCTGAGCGATCTGCGGGTACGCAAGGCCATTGCCCACTGCACGGATCGCGATGCCCTGATTGCTTCGGTCTATCCCTACGTGGAAGATCCCTCTGCCCTGCTGATGGATTCCTTCCTGCCCAAGACCCACTGGGCCTATAAGGGTCCTTACGACTTCCCCTGGTATGACCCCGATAAGGGCAAGGCTCTGCTGGAGGAAGCCGGTTGGACGTTGAAGGAAGGCGCCACCTTCCGCACCAACGCCAAGGACGAAGTCCTGGCCCTGAAGTTCACGACTACCACGGCCCAATTCCGCCAGACCTGGGCGTCGGTGTTCGAGCAGCAAATGCGGGCTTGCGGCATCCAGATCATTCGTCAGCACGTGCCGGCCTCCTGGTGGTTTGGCGACACGACCGGTCTGAGCCGCCGCGACTTCGAACTGGGTGCTTTTGCCTGGGTCGGTCAGGCCGATCCCTCGGGCCGCACCCTCTACGCCTGCGACCAGATCCCGCTGCCCAGCAACAACTGGGAAGGCCAGAACTTCATGGGCTGGTGCAACCCGGTGGCCAGCGAAGCCATTGTCAAGGCCAACAACACGCTGATTCGCGACGAGCGGATCGCCGCCTATGACATCGTCCAGAAGGAATTTGCCAAGGACGTTGTGTCCATCCCGGTCTTCCAACGGGCCGAGGCCGAAGCCTGGAGCGCCGACCTGCTGGGTATTCGCCCCGACCCGACCGAGTACGCCACGGCGAACCTGCAGGAGTGGAAACTGGCCGACGGTGGCGATACCATCGTGGTCGGGATGACCCAGGAGCCCGACAGCGCCTGGGCGCTCGTTTCCGCCATGGCCGTGCAACGCCTGATCTTCATCCCGGCCAAGGGCCACATCGTCTCCCAGTACAGCTACGACTTCCAGCCCGTTCTGCAGGACGGCCTCTCGACCATTGAGTCGGGCCTGGCCAAGAACGAGACCGTGGAAGTCAAAGCCGGTGACCAGGTGTACGATGCCAGCGGTCAGGCGGTGAAGCTGGAGAAGGGCGTCAAGATCATCGATGCCGACGGCAACACCATCGAGTACGACGGCACCAGCACCGTCAAGATGAAGAAGTTGACGGTCACCTACAAGCTGAAGCCCTACACCTGGAGCGATGGCACGCCCGGCAGTGTCAACGATATGATCCTGGGCGCCAAGATCGACTGCGATCCCAAGTCCGGCGCTACCTCCATCGAGTACTGCCGCCGCATCGGCGATCCGAGCGTCGAGGGTGATGTAATGAGCAAGATCACCTTCGCCAAGGATGCCCTGGAGATGACCATCAGCTTCCTGCCCGGCAGCCAGGATCCCACTTACTTCCTGTATCCCTTCAGCCTGTATCCCAGCCATCAGGTGCTGTCCGATGGCCGCAAGCTGGCCGATGTGCCGGCGGAAGAGTGGGCCACCCTGCCCGAGATCGCCGAGACCCCGCTGTCCTTCGGTCCGTATTATGTGTCCGAGTGGGTCAAGGGTGAGCGGCTGGTTCTGAAGCAGAACCCCTACTATGCCGGCGAGGTGGCGACGCCCAACGTGATCTTCGTCTTCCTGGCCGATACCAATCAGGCCGTGGCGCAGTTGATCAACGGCGACGTGGACTATCTGGATGACTCCACCCTGGGTGCGGGCGCCGAAGTCCAGACCGTGATCGAGGCGGCCAAGACCACCGGCAGGGTGAAGTACGAGATCAGCGGCTCCGCCACGTGGGAGCATATCGACATCAACCTCTACACCAAGTAAGCCCGGCGGGTACAAGGCTTTTACAGCCACCGTGCCGGCGCTGGTTACGCGGTGCCATGACAACGGGCGGGCCCGTCCGCCGGGATGAGCCCGCCCGGTTTGTCACCCGTTACCGGGCCAGAGGCGTTGATGGCGGCCTGTAGCGTCCTCTGGCCCGGCATCATGGTGGCGATGGCCATCGGTAGATCCGAAAGGGTTGTTTGATTGAGGTCGAGGCGATGACGAGTTATTTGATCCGACGTTTGATCCAGGCAAGTTTTGTCGTTTTTCTGGCTGCTTTATTTACGTATTTCCTTTTCAATTTGGCGCCAGGTGGTCCCCTGGCAGGGATTCAGCAGCAACAACGGCGGTTGACACGGGAAGATCTGGCCCGATTGCGGGCCAATTACGATCTCGATTTCTATTGGCCGTTTCGCTTTACCCGTTGGCTCATCGGCCTGCCCAACGGGCCTATCATCATCGGGGGACGGGAATGGTTTGCCAATACACCGGTGGGGTGTTACCTGCCCCGCGACCGGCAGGTGGTCGAACGCGAAGGGCGGCTCGTGGTGATTCCGGCCGGATGTGACGACTATTTGTACCTTTCCGAAATCCCCCAGTATCATCCGGCGGCCCGCTCCAGCCGGGGGATCCTCCGTGGGGATTTTGGACTTTCTACCGTTGTGCGTGCGGGGCGGCCTGTTTTTGATGAACTGATGAGCCGTTTGCCGGCCACGTTGGAGTTGATGGTTCTATCGACGCTGTTATCCTTTGCCTTCGGCATTCCCATCGGCATCTACAGCGCCATCCGGCAATACTCTCGCTTTGATTACACGTTTACGACCATTTCCTTTATCGGTTCCTCCATGCCCACCTTTTTCTTCGGGCTGTTGGTCATTCTCGTCTTCTCGGTGTTGCCCAATTTTTGGGCCGATACATTGCCCTGGTTGCCGCGACTACCGCCCGGCGCGCGCGAAGCGGTACGGCCCTACATGGTGGCGACATGGCTGCCGCGGATCCAGCCGGGGACCTTTATCGATCGGCTTTTGCATCTGGTGATGCCTGTGGGTGTGTTGACCTTTTTCTATATGGCCACCTGGAGTCGTTTTGTGCGTTCCTCGATGCTCGAGGTCATGCGCCAGGACTATGTGCGGACAGCGCGGGCGAAAGGCCTGATTGAACGCGTGGTCATCTTGAAACATGCCCTTCGCAACGCGCTGATTCCTTTTGTGACCGTGGCCGTGCTGACCATCCCCGGCTTTTTCTCCGGCGCCATCATCACCGAAACCGTCTTTGCCTGGCCGGGCATGGGGCGCCTTTACTACGATGCCCTCACCCGGAGCGACTGGCCGATTGCCCTGGCCTTCATTTTTATCACCGCCGTGCTCACGGTGCTGGCGACTCTGTTGGGTGATATCCTGTACACCCTTGTTGACCCGCGCATCAAGTACACGTAGCATGGTCCTGCCCTAAGGCGGCTTCAGGCCTCCGTCGCCTGGCCAGGAGGCGAAACGGTTTTCGCAAGATCCCCGCTTTATCAACCCCGTCGTTCTGGGTCTCCATTTGACTCGTCTGCGCATATCCGAAGTTCTCGTTGGGAGCTTTTCTCGTATGGCAACCGTTGCCCGTCCGTTACCGTTGCGTCCGGCGGCTGTAGAAAAGTCCGAAAGCCAGGCCCGGGTCATTTTACGCCGTTTTGTGCGTCATCGCCTGGCCGTGGTTTCGGTCATTTTGATCGCGTTCATTTTCATCATCTCGTTGTTGGCACCGGTTTTGGCGCCTTTTGAACGGGATGCCATCGACCTGACGGCGCCCTCGCGGCCGGCGCCGCCCGGCACCACGACGCTGGACGGTCGCATCCATTACATGGGCATCGACCATTTGGGGCGTGACCTCTTCACCCGTGTGTTGTATGCCGCCCGCGTCTCGCTCAGCATCGCCATTTTGGTCGTGCTCATCTCGGAGACGTTCGGCGCTTTGCTGGGGGCCATTGCCGGCTACTACGGCGGCATGGTGGATACGATCATCTCGCGCACCATCGAGTTCATGCTCACCATTCCCACCCTGCCGATTTTGCTCATCATCTCGGCCATCCTCCTGCGCCGCGATGTCGTCTTGCCGCTGCCGGGTTTTCTCGAGCGTTTTCTCAGTGCGCTTTTGTTGGCACCCCCACGCGAGGTGCAGAAGGTGGTGGTGCTGGTGCTGATCCTGGTGATCTTCGGATGGTTGGGCGCCGCCCGTTTGATGCGCGGCATGGCGCTTTCCTTGAGTCGGCAGGATTTCGTCGAGGCCCTGCGCGCCGTTGGCGCTTCCGATGCCCGCATCATCTTCCGGCACATCATTCCCAACGGCCTGGCGCCTGTGTTGGTGAACGCCAGCCTTTCGTTGGGCGGTGTCATCGTTCTCGAATCGGCCCTCAGTTTTTTGGGCCTGGGGGTGCAGGACCCGACTCCCACCTGGGGCAACATGCTCTCGACCTCGCAGAGCTACATGTTTCAGCATCCCTGGCTGCCTCTGGTACCCGGGGTGTTTTTGGTGATTGTCTCTATCGGTTTCAACTTCATCGGCGATGGCTTGCGCGATGCCCTTGATCCACGTTTGAAACGGTAGCAACGTATATGGGAGAGAGCAAAAATCAGAAGCCGCCTTTGTTGCAGGTTAAGGGTCTCAAAACCTATTTCTTCACCGAAGACGGTGTGGTTAAGGCCGTTAACGGCGTTGATTTTTCCATCCCTGAAGGCAAAGTCATGGGCCTGGTAGGGGAATCCGGCTGCGGTAAGAGCGTGACCTCCCTTTCCATCATGCGGCTTCTGGGCGGTTCCGGCAAGATTGTGGCCGGCGAGATCTGGCTGCGCGACAAGAACCTGGTCGAACTGTCCGAAGCAGAGATGGTCGAGCTGCGCGGCAGCAAGATTTCGATGATTTTCCAGCAGCCGACCAGTTGTCTCAACCCGATTTTCCGCATCGGCGATCAGGTGGCGGAAGTGCTGATCCGCCACCAGAACATGAGCAAGGAAGAAGCCTGGAAACGGGCGGTGGAAATGCTGGCCAAGGTCGGCATTCCCGATGCCGAACAGCGGGCCAAGGCCTTTCCCCATGAGATTTCCGGCGGCCAGGCGCAGCGCGTCATGATTGCCATGGCCCTCTCCTGCCTGCCCGACTTACTCATCGCCGACGAACCGACGACCGCCCTCGATGTAACCATCCAGGCCCAGATCCTGGACCTGATGCGGCGGATGAAGGAAGAGTTGGGCACGACCATCCTCCTGATCACCCACGATTTGGGCGTCATCGCCGAGATGTGCGACGAAGTGGCCGTCATGTATGCCGGCTTGATCGTGGAGTTTGCCGATGTCGAAACCCTGTTCGCCAATCCCCTCCATCCCTACACCGAAGGCCTGATGGCAGCCATTCCCGTGTTGGGCGAGGTGCGCGAGAACCTGGCTGTGATCCCCGGCACGGTACCCGATCTCATCAACCTGCCACCGGGTTGTAAATTTGCTCCGCGCTGTCCGTATGTGAAAACCCTTTGCACCGAACAAGACCCGCCTTTGCTCGAGATCGAACCCGGCCATCAGGTCCGCTGCTGGATGCGCCATCCCGAGACCAGGGCGCACTGGGCCGGTGTGCAACGGACCGATTGGCGCTTCCTCGGCGACGAAGTCTTTGTTCAGGAAGGCGCGATTCTAACCGAAGCCATTGCAGGAGGCGATCATGGCGCTTGAACAGCAACAGCCGCAACGGGATCTGCTGGTCGTTCAGGATTTGAAGAAGTACTTTCCCGTGCGCGCCGGGTTGTTGCAACGCGTGAAAGCATGGGTCAAAGCCGTGGACGGCGTCAGCTTCACCATTCGTGAAGGCGAGACCTTCGGTCTGGTGGGGGAATCGGGATGTGGCAAGACCACCGTCGGGCGTACCATCCTGCGTCTGATCCCGGCCACGGCCGGCAACGTCTTCTTCGATGGCGAAGAGATCTTCAAACTCCGGCGTAACGAACTCAAGGCCATGCGCCGCCATATGCAAATCATCTTCCAGGACCCCTACGCTTCCCTGGACCCGCGCATGCCCGTGGGCGAGATCATCGCCGAGGGGATGATGATCCACGGTATCGGCCGCACACCCCAGGAACGGGCCGAGATCGTGGCCGATCTGTTGCAAAAAGTGGGCATGAATCCTTACCATGCCCGGCGCTATCCCCATGAGTTCTCCGGAGGGCAGCGTCAGCGCATCGGCATTGCCCGCGCCCTGGCCTTGCGGCCCAAGTTCATCGTCTGCGATGAGCCGGTATCGGCCCTGGATGTCTCGGTGCAATCGGCGGTGCTCAATCTCCTGCGCAACCTGCAGCGGGAATTCGGCCTGACCTATCTGTTCATTGCCCACAATCTCAGCGTGGTCGAGCATATCAGCGACCGGGTGGGGGTCATGTATCTGGGCAAATTGGTGGAGGTGACCGATCGGGAGACCCTCTTCCGCAACCCCTTGCATCCCTATACGCAGGCTTTGCTTTCGGCCATCCCTATCCCCAATCCTAAACTCAAACGCGAGCGCATTGTGTTGACCGGTGATGTGCCCTCGCCCCTCAATCCTCCCCGCGGTTGTCGCTTTCACCCCCGTTGCCCGCGGGTGATGGACATCTGTAAGGAAGTGGAGCCGCCCTTTGAGCAAAAACAGGCCGACCATTGGGTAGCCTGCCATCTTTATCCGTCCGGTGTCGCCACGCCCGCCCCCTGGCAACCCGTCCTGCAAAATGCGACACCCACGGCCTGAAAGCAACGGCATGCCTTTTTGATCACGACTCGCGGGATCAAGACGGCAAGAACACGAAGGGCGGCATCAAACCTGGTCGAGGCTACCCGGCGACCACACCTTGCTCCTTTGACCCAAACAGCGCACGGCGTTGCCCCAGAACAAGGTCCGGGCGGTTGGGGGAATAGACCGTTCTGGGCGGGTGTCAGCATTCGAAAAGCCCGGCCAAAGTGCTGCTCCCGCGCGGCGTGGGCCACGCGAGCTGCCGGCTCCGGGCTCGTTGGGCAAACCCCTGGCGTTGAAGCACGATGTTCAAGGGCATTTGCGGCCCAGCGCCGCGGCCAGGCCGGCCGCACGATCGGCCTGCCATTGCGCCAGCGCCGCCAGATTGGACGGAAAGGCAATGGCCGCCGGCAGCGCATCCGGCGGGAAGAAACGCACTTCGTCGGCATCGTCGCCGGCGCTCAACACGCCGCCGATAGGCCGGGCATAGTAGAAAATGTAGCTGATACTGCGCCAGGGGTCCTGGCTATGACCGGCGCCATAACTGGTGAGATAGCCGGTGATTTCGATCTCCAGACCGGTTTCCTCCCGCACCTCGCGACGGGTGGCCGCTTCGGCCGATTCGCCCCATTCGCAGAACCCGGCCGGCAGGTTCCAATAGCCCTTGCGCGGTTCAACCGAGCGCCGCGCCAGCAGAATATAGCCCCGTTCGTCGATCACGGCAGCGCCGGCCACAGGCAGGGGATTGTTCCAATAGGTGAAACCACAATCAGGACACACCCGCCGTGGCAGGTCGTTGATGACCTGGGTTTCCAGTGGGGCACGACAGTAGGGGCAGTAGCGCATGGGCCTACAGACCGATCATCCGTCGCAAATCCGCTTCAGACAGCAAGGGTACACCCAATTGTCGGGCTTTCTCCAGCTTGGAACCGGGATTCTCGCCCACCAGCAGATAATCCGTTTTGCTCGAAACCGCGCCGGTGACATGGCCGCCGTATTGCTTGATGATGGCGGTGGCCTCTTCCCGGCTCCAGGTGGGCAGCGTGCCGGTGATGACGAAGGTCTTGCCGGCCAGGGGCAGGGAAGTCGGCTCGACTCTGGGTTTATCCAGGCTCATGCGCAGCCCCGCCGCCTCCAGCCGGGCTACCGTCCGACGATTGGCCGGCTGCCGGAACCACGCCGCTACCGAGCCGGCGATGCGGGGGCCGATGCCCTCTACCTGCGCCAGCTCCTCCTCGGTTGCCGCGGCCAGGGCAGCAAAGGAGCGGAAATGTTCCAACAACAGCTCGGCCACGATACTGCCCACAAAGCGAATGCCCAGGGCCGTGAGCACCCGCGTGGCCGGCTGCTGTTTGGACGCCTCGATAGCCGTAAGCAGGTTATCCACCTTTTTGGGGCCGAAGCCTTCCAGCTCCAGCAAGGCCTGCCGATGGCGGTGCAGCTCGTAGATATCGGCTACATCATG
>Ga0197142_1001087_pt1 | contig 25084 bp, 20 predicted proteins | sample GBS60_MetaG_FD_148614 | JGI IMG/M metagenome (GOLD analysis project Ga0197142, IMG submission 148614) | Sediment microbial communities from Great Boiling Springs, Gerlach, Nevada, United States - GBS 60_MetaG | ecosystem: Environmental > Aquatic > Thermal springs > Hot (42-90C) > Sediment... | reverse complement strand
CCTACCAGTTCGATACCCCAGCACCTCGTTTCTTCGTCAGCTATATCTTCTTGCTCGATGAATTAGCCGGTACCCTTCAAGCTGCCGATCCAGCCGAACAAGTTGCCGAATTTCGGTCAGTCTTGCCGACTGAATTGCCGCTGCTAGCAGCTCAACTGCGTCAATTAGCCGATCAGTCTGATGCAGCGATCAATGGCAAATGGTCAAGTTGGGGTCGATTTCGGGCTGTCATGCACGAAGAGTGTGCTACGGCGCTAATCGTATAGCATGCGGTGGCAACGTCGCTGTCGCGGGCAGGGTTGTCATTCTATCACCAACGGAACCCTTCCCCTTTTGTGGCAGGCTGGTGTGTGCTTCGGTAAGGCTGTTCAGCATTCTCAGCTTCGGGTTCTACGCGATGACCGGCCGGTTCGACAACGTTGCGACACCGGCGCGCATCACTCATCCACTACTGCTAGCCCGTGTCTTGTAGTGACAGCAGGAGTATCCGCGTCTGTCGCAGGAGCACGCGATGCAAGCGGGGACGACCACGCCAGGCACTGCGGGCAGCCCTCACCCCCGGCCCCTCTCCCGCGCTGCGGGAGAGGGCTGCCCTCACCCCCAGCCCCTCTCCCGCGCTGCGGGAGAGGGGTGATCTGGAGAGAATCGCCCCTGCTCCGCTCACCTCTCCCTTCTCTCCCCGTATGCGAGCGGAAGGGGGCCGGGGAGTAGGTGCGGGAGCACCCGCCCCCCTTCCTCGCCCGCAGCGTGGGAGAGGAAGGGGGGCTGGGGGGGAAGGTGCGGGAGCACCCGCCCCCCTTCCTCGCCCGCAGCGTGGGAGAGGAAGGGGGGCTGGGGGGGAAGGTGAGGGAGCACCCTCCCCCCTTCCTCGCCCGCAGCGTGGGAGAGGAAGGGGGGCTAGGGGGGAAGGTGAGGGGTTCCGCTCAAGAAGCAGCCGGAGTCAGCGCATCACTCCGCTGAGGAACAGCAAGGGTCGTCGTCACACCATCTGGCGGTAAGAGGGCAATACTTAGCACTTCATCAAGGGTTTCAACTGGAATGAAGGTCATCTCAGCACTCACGGCTGCGGGCAAATCTTCGAGGTCGAGCAGATTGCGTTTGGGCAAGATAATAGTCCGAATACCGGCCCGATGTGCGCCGAGCGCCTTCTCTTTGATACCGCCGATTGGCAACACCCGCCCGCGCAGCGAAATCTCACCGGTCATCGCAATGTCATCGCGTACCAGACGACCAGTTGCGGCTGAAGCCAGTGCTGTCGCCATCGTAATCCCCGCCGAAGGACCATCTTTCGGCACTGCCCCTGCCGGTACGTGGATATGAATGGCGTGCGTCTCGAAGAAATTCGGCTCGATACCAAGCGAACGGGCACGCGAACGCACATACGTCAGCGCAGCCTCAGCACTCTCTCGCATTACCTCGCCTAGTTGACCGGTGATAATGAGTTCTTTCTTCCCTTCTACCGCACTGGCTTCCACAAAAATAATATCTCCACCGACTGGCGTCCAGACCAGGCCAATCGCAACTCCAGGCTGATCGATTCGCTCACGGGTTTCATTTGTGAACCGTGGCCGCCCTAGCGCAGTCCGCACGAATGCGGCATCAACGACAAAGGGTAGACTTGCCGGATCAATCTCACCTTCACTAAGGCGACGTGCCACTTTGCGTAGCACTGCCCCAATCGAGCGTTCGAGATTGCGCACCCCCGCCTCACGGGTATACTCGTTGATGATGCAGCGGAGCGCCTCTTCACTGACTACGGCTTCTTCAGGACGCAGACCGTTAGCACGCAACTGGCGTGGCACAAGATGACTCAAGGCAATTTGCACCTTCTCATCTTCGATATATCCTGACAATTCAATCACTTCCATCCGGTCGCGCAAAGCTGGCGGCACTGTGTCCCACGTATTGGCCGTAGCCAGGAAGAGCACTCGCGAAAGATCGAACGGCAGATTGAGATAATGGTCGGTAAACGTGTGGTTTTGTTCGGGATCGAGCACCTCAAGCAGCGCGGCTGCCGGATCGCCGCGGTAGTCGATGCCGAGCTTATCAATCTCATCGAGCAAAATAACCGGATCGGCAGTACCGGCGCGGCGCAATTCCTGAATAATCCGTCCTGGCTGTGAGCCGATGTAAGTACGGCGAAAGCCACGCAATTCTGCCTCATCACGAACACCGCCCAAGCTCATGCGAATAAAGCTACGTCCAAGCGCACGGGCAATACTCTGCCCCAGGCTGGTCTTGCCTACACCGGGTGGCCCAACGAAGGCGAGAATAGGTTCGCGATTGGCACGCAGATTCTCTTCGCCGAGTGTGGCCCGGCGCTGTTTGACAGCCAGATACTCGAGGATACGCTCCTTAACCTTCTGCAAACCATGATGGTCTTCGTCGAGTACCTTACGAGCAAAAGCAATATCGATTGGTTGACCAGTATACTTATTCCATGGTAACTCGGCCAGCCACTCAAGGTAGGTGCGCACCATCTGATATTCTGGCGAGCTGGCATTGATACGCGCTAACCGATTCAGCTCACGTTCAGCCTCTTTGCGCGCCACCTCTGGGAGATCGGCAGCAGCCAACTTCTGGCGCAGGTCGTCAAGTTCAGCAGCTTCGCTCGTATCTTCACCCAGCTCTTTCTGGATAGCCCGTAATTGCTGACGCAGATAGAACTCACGTTGCTGCCTGGCGGCACTCTCTTGTACTTCTTGCCGCAGTTTGGCCTGCACTTCGAGCAAAGCAAATTGCTTTCGGTAAAAGTTCAGCACCTTGCGCAGCCGCTCGACCACATCAAAGGTCTCGAGCAATTCCTGACGCTCGGCAAACGTGTAATCGGGCGAATAGCCGGTGTTGTCGGCCAGATGACCGGGATCGTCAATCGAGCGTACAAAGTTGCGAATCTCTTGGGTCACACCGGGGCGCAATTCGAGTACAGCATCGATAGCTGCGTGTACCTCAACCATCAACTGTTCGAGTTCAGGGGTGCGTTCAAATACATCGGGCCGCCGGGTGAATCGAAAGCGCAGATAGGGTGTGGTTTGGATGGCTTCACCCAATTCAGCGCGCACTAACCCGCGCACCACCACACCACTTGCGCCATTTGGCAACGTCCCGAACTGCTCGATCCGGGCCACGACCCCCACTTTGAACAATCGCTCAGTAATGGGGGCGTCGGCTGGAGCATCGGGCCGCCGGGCAACGAGCAAGACATAGCGCCCTTCACGAGCCGCTGCTTCGGCAGCAGCGACTCCCAACTCATCGAGCGTCAAGCTGACGACAATATGTGGAAAGACCACTGCGCCCTCAAGTGGAATGAGCGGCAGCGTCTCTATCACCTCGGCAGTAGATTGATCTGGTGATTGAATATCAGCCTCAGCAGTCGTCTGTTCCCGCATCGTCTCATCATTCATAGCACGTCTCCACATTGCTACGCGGAACAGAACTTCCGCACTGTTTATATTTTGAAACGCTAGCGGAGGCGTGTCAATAATCGATGAAAAGTTCTAGTGTAATTCTAACAATTGTTAGGTGATGGACGTGAACCAACTCAGACCAGCACTAATTGCACCCCAGCCATCTCTATACGCCGCCGCTCCTCTTCCGGCAGTTCGGTATCGGTAATAATCGTCTCAATCGACTCTAAGGGAAGAACCTTGATAAAACCACGCCGCTGCCACTTGCTCGAATCGGCGAGCAAGATAATCCGCCGCGCTGCCCGCGCCATCGCGCGCTTGGTCTGAGCAATCTCGATTGTTGAATCGGTTACACCGTACCCTGAATCGACCGACTCGGCAGCCAAAAACAGTTTCTCCACCACCAGATCACCGAGGCTTTGCTCAACCAGGGGGCCTAGGGTACCAAAGGTGGCATAATTAACAGTACCGCCAAGCATCCATACCTGAATATCGCTGAGGTGACGTAATTCAATAACAACATTCAGTGCGTTGGTCACAACAGTCAGTGGTGTGCGCTGACGCAGATGCTTCACCATTTCAACGACGGTCGTCCCGGCATCGAGCAGGATTGTGTCACCAGGCTGCACGAATTGGGCAGCGGCAGCCCCAATACGGGCTTTGGCCTCAAGCCGAATCCCGGCCCGTTGCTCAAAAGCAATTAATGCACTGGTTGCCGGTAAAGCCACAGCACCGCCGTGATCACGGATCAACACCCCCTCACGTTCAAGAGCAGCCAGATCGTTCCGAATGGTCACCGGCGTCACACCAAACATATCAGCCAGTTCATTTACTCGCACCGATCCCCGTTGACGCACGATTTCGGCAATCCGGCTTCGTCGGTCAAGCATGAGAGGACTACGTTCGCCGATCATGCTTTCATCGGTTTGCATGAGTTTATCTCCAGTTGTAGAAAGTTTCGTTTGGTTACGCTGCTATTGTACGTTGCCAGCATGAACGGCGTCAAGCATTGTACGCTGAAGCAGGTCTGCACAGCACTACAATCTTCGCGCTCGCAAGGTATGAGCCGTAAAGGAAGCCAGCTCACGGAACAAGTCTTCCGCACCGGCTTCTTTCTCGTCTTGCGGTAAAGCAAGGTATTCTTCTACTCGACTCTGCATCGCCGCCCACGCTTGGGGTTGGGCATAGGATGCAAGATACTGAAAGAGCATCCGATGCGCTCCTTTGCGCTCCATCACTTCCAGACCATCCAGGATTTGACGATGCGGAGTTCCCTCCCAGATTGGCAGAATCATAGCATCACGCAGCCAACGCTCGACCCCAAACTCGGCCAGGGTGCCAATGCCTCCGTATACTTCCATTGCCCACTTAGCCGTCTGCACCGCATATTCAGCCGTCCAGTATTTCGCTAAATGCGCAAGCAAACGAAAGAGATGGTACTGTTCTGGATAACGAGGGGTTGCCTGCCAGAGCTGATCGAGCAGCCGTACCGCTTCCCAGGCCAACGCCAAAGCTGCTTCTAACTCAACAATTCGTTTTTCGATCTGATGGCGAAGGAGAGGATGTTCAGCAATCGGCTTGCCAAATGCCTGCCGACGATGAGCATAGGCTACAGCATCGGCCAGCGCTCGTTGCGCCAGAGCAACACTGCCGACGCTATTTGCGACCCGCGAGAGGTTGAGTGTTTCAAGGATGAGATAAATGCCCCACTCTGCTTGCCCCAAGAGATAAGCCTCGCTGTGCCGCAATTCTACTTCACCGGTCGGAACTGAACGAGTGCCGATCTTATCTTTGAGACGCCGAACAGTATAGTTGAGACTGCCGTCTGAGCGGTAGCGTGGAACGAGAAATAACCCCAGACCACGAATATCAGCCAGGCCAGATGCCAGCCGGGCAGCAACCACGGCCAGTTCTGCACCAACATTACTGGCAAAATACTTATCGCCGCTCAAATACCAGCAATCCTCAGCCTGGACGGCTATCGTCTGCACTGTAGCACCGAGATCGGAGCCACCACCGATCTCGGTCATCCAGGTTGCACCTTGCCAGACCGTCTCATCGCGACGCAGCATAGCGGGCAAGAAACGAGCTTTTACCGCTTCGGTAGCGTATTTAGCCAGTGGTACCGCTGTCGAGAGCGAAACAGTATAAGGACAATACAGGCCGGCATCGTAAAAAGAGGTGAGGTAGCCCAACAAGTAGTGAGGGATCAGCGAATGTTCAGCAAAGACACGCCAGACAACACCGGCTTGATACCCTCGCCTGAGCATCTGCCAGTAGTCGGGCGGATAGAGAATCTCATCAACGCGCCGACCTGAACTATCAAACATACGCAACCAGGGTATCCCGGCACGATCAACCGCAGTCGAAATACTCTTCCCCTCACGATCCCACCATTCCTGATACTCCTCCAGATAAGCAGATTGAGCCACGTCACCAACGTAGCGGCGCAAAAATGTCAGCGGCGAAAGAATGCTCTGTTCCATTCGTTACCTCCAGTGCTCTGAGGGGATTATAGCAAATCCGATCCTGAATCAGGAGGAGTAAGAAGACGAAGAGGAGACCTGCATCTTCCCAACTCGACGGCCATCTGCTGTCAATCCCACTTCGTCTCGACCCTGTCCAACCGCGCCACCGCCGGAGGAGAGGAATGGCATGTCTCGCTTGCCCACACCTGGTACTACACCGGTTAGGGCAGGTTTTCGGCCCATCCGCAGGAAGCTGGAATACTGCTCGCCAGCACATTATTGCGCAAGTCGTTGGCCCGTGCTGCCGGTAAGCAACGCATGCTGCGCTTGCGTTCCAGGAAACCCAAAAGAAACCAAACAAAATTGATCGTTGACAAAACGAAAATACATGATATGATATAACTATCAAACGAAACCGTTCATCTTGCAGCCAATCTACCGCTGGTGAAATCGGCAACCACGCCTGATCTACACGCTTCCCTGTCCGGCGCGTTGTCGATTGACCGCAACGGAGCGACAGACCAGGTCGTTGAGCCTACGCAGGCTACCACACAGGGGAGTGTGTATGATAAAGATAAGTACGGCGTGTGTTCGCATCGGAGCTTTCGCAACCTCTAAAATTGATGCCATCCGCCAGGTCGGGCAGGTGCTGGTAGAGGCTGGTCATATTCAACCTGCCTACATCGAGAGTATGCTGGCCCGCGAGGAGCTGGCCAATACGTTCCTGGGCAATGGGATCGCTATTCCGCATGGCAAACCTGAAGACCGCGATCTGATCATTGAGACCGGCATTGCTGTTCTACAAATCCCAAACGGGGTAACGTGGAACAAGGGTGAAACTGCTTACTTGATCGTCGGCATTGCTGCTCGTTCCGCTGAACACATTGACGTATTGCGCCGGTTGACTCGTGTCCTCGGTAACGCAGACCTGGTAAAACAATTATGTCAAACCAACAATGCTGCCGACATTGTTGAAGCACTAACCGGTACCCGTCCACCATCGCCGACATCGTCACTCACTGATTACGAACATACAGTACAGGTAGTAATCCGTAACCCAACGGGCCTGCATGCACGTCCGGCCACCACCTTTGTGGAAACGGCACGGCGCTTCCAGGCCAGCATTCGGGTGCGTTACGGTGAGAACGTTGCTGATGGTAAGAGTCTGCTCAGTCTGTTGCAGTTGGGGATCACAACCGGGGCAATAATTACGATTTCTGCACAAGGCACTGATGCGCAAGAAGCTTTGATGACCCTCACAGAACTGGTTGAGACAGGCATAGGAGAGGAAGCGAGCACGGAAACACCAGTAAACCACCGGAACATAGCCTATCGCGATTGGGAACCACAACACGTCGCTACAACAATCCACGGTATTGCAGCCGCAGAAGGACTGGCAATCGGGCCGATTCGGCATTATCGCCGTACCCCTATGGTTATTACCGATCAACCTGGGGATCGCCTGAGTGAGACAGCAGCTCTCGAGCAGGCCATCAGCGCAGCACGCAATGAACTTGAACATCTGGCGAGCGAAGTCTCCCGTCGGCTCGGATCATCACGCGCAGCAATCTTCCGTGCGCACACAGAATTACTGACCGACCCAACCCTAATCCGTGAAACGGTCAGCCGGATTTTCGATGGTCACAGTGCAGCTTGGGCCTGGCAACAGACTATCACGACCCGGGTTGCTCAGCTCGAAAAACTTGACGACCCGGTATTAGCCGGGCGGGCCGTCGATCTGAGCGATGTTGGACAGCGCGTTCTGCGTCATCTGCTTGGCCTCGGTGAGATGCCGTTTATCAGTCTCACCGAACCAGCAATCTTGATCACCGATGATCTGACCCCTTCAGATACCGCCACGCTCGATCCTGACAAAGTATTGGGACTCTGCACAGCGCTTGGCGGCCCCACCTCACACACGGCTATCATTGCTCGTTCGCTAGGCCTACCCGCGGTTGTTGCTGCCGGCAGCGCAGTGCTCGACATAGCAGACGGTACACCGGCAATCCTCGATGGCTTTAGTGGCAGGCTCTATCTACGACCATCGGCGACTGATGTCGAGACTGCACACGCCTTACGCTCCGGCCTCGAACAAGAACAGGCTATCGCCTTTGCGACTCGCCATCAACCGGCTATTACCCGCGATGGTGTGTATATCGAAGTAGCTGCAAATGTAAACCGGGTAGCCGATGCAGTGCGTGCTATCGAAACCGGTGCTGATGGTGTTGGTCTCATGCGTACTGAGTTTCTCTTCCTCGAACGCGACAATGCACCTGATGAAGAGGAGCAGTACCAGGCATATCGGGCAATGGTAGAAACGATGGCCGGGCGTCCACTGATTATCCGCACCCTCGACATTGGCGGCGATAAGGAAGCACCGTATCTCAACATTCGCCGTGAAGACAATTCGTTCCTGGGTATCCGTGGCCTGCGCCTTTGCCTGCGCCGACCCGATCTGTTTGAACCACAGTTGCGCGCCATCTACCGTGCCGCGATGCACGGCCCACTCAAGCTGATGTTTCCAATGGTGGCAACGCTGGAAGAAGTACAACAGGCCAAAGCTATTGCCGAACGAATTCGCGCCGAATTGAACGCGCCCCCAATTGAAATCGGCATTATGGTCGAAGTGCCATCAGCAGCCATGATGGCTGATGTGCTGGCGACAGAAGTCGATTTCTTCTCAATCGGTACCAACGATCTGACTCAGTACGTCCTGGCAATGGATAGATTGCATCCAGAATTGGCCCGGCAAGCCGATAGTCTGCATCCGGCAGTGTTACGAATGATTGCCCGTACTGTCGAAGGTGCAGCGAGTGCCGGACGCTGGGTAGGGGTCTGTGGCGGGATTGCCAGTGACCCACTCGGTGCAGCGATCCTGGTTGGTTTAGGAGTCCGGGAATTGAGCGTAAGTATTCCCAGCGTTGCCGCCATAAAAGCGCATCTGCGCGGTCTAAGCACTATTGAATTGCGTGATCTGGCGCAACGAGCACTGGCGTGTCGCAACGCAGCGGAGGTGCGTGCCCTATGAACATTGCTACCATTACGCTCAATCCAGCTATCGATCAGACGGTCTTCGTCGATCATTTTCAACTGAATACAGTTAATCGAGCACGAGCAATGCAACGCGATGCCGGTGGTAAAGGGGTAAATGTTGCTTCATTTCTAGCCGACTATGGTCTGAACGTCACAGCAACAGGGCTACTTGGCGCCGAGAATCCCCATATCTTTGAGCGCCACTTTGCTACTAAAGGAATTACCGACCGTTTTATCCGTGTACCAGGGGCAACCCGCATTGGTGTCAAAATTGTCGATGAAGCCAATCAACAAACGACGGATATTAATCTACCCGGTCTCCCACCGCCACCCGGTGCACTTGACACATTGCTCAACGTGATTGATGAGTTAGCCGCCGATCATGAATGGTTTGTACTGGCCGGCAAGTTACCGCCAGGCGTACCGGTTGATTTTGTTCCCGACCTGATCAGACGGATACACGCCTTCAATCGTGCCGTTGCGCTTGATGTTAGCGGGCCAGCCCTAGCTGCCGGCCTGCGTGCTCAACCTTCGCTCGTAAAACCTAACATCGATGAGCTACGCCAGATTACTTTGCTTGACCACGATGGACCAGAAGCAGCAAGCCTGGCAGCCCGTCGACTTAACCAGATGGGGGTCGGGCTGGCAATCGTATCAATGGGCGCGAAGGGAGCAATATTCAGTGATGGCACGACAGTGTTACATGCTATACCACCACCTGTTACGGTGCGTAGCACCGTTGGCGCAGGTGATGCAATGGTAGCCGGCACGATTGCCGGTTTGGTAGAGGGATTATCTCTCACAGAGGTTGCTCGACTGGCGACAGCTTTTTCATTGGCAGCACTCGGCTCGATTGGGGCTCATCTCTTACCCCGTGCAGAACTTTGTGCCTTGGCCGCCAGAGTTACGGTTACAGTGGTTGATCCGGCTGTCACTACACTGACGCCTGCTGATCAATAAATGTTTGTCAAAAATGAAGGGAGGAGAACGATGGCCGTTATTGTCGCGATTACGTCGTGTCCCACCGGAATTGCCCACACCTTTATGGCGGCAGAAGGGCTACAACGCGGTGCGGAGAGTCTTGGTCACACGATCAAGGTTGAAACCCAAGGGTCGGTCGGCGCTGAGAATACGCTGACCGCAGCGGATATCGCCGCTGCCGAGGTGGTGATTATCGCAGCCGACACCAAAGTCGATCTCAGTCGGTTTACCGGTAAGCGGATCTACGAAACCAGCACCAAAGCGGCAATACACGATGGGGTGGGGGTAGTTAAAGCTGCCCTTGAACAGGCTAGGATCAAGACGACTGCTACGGTACAATCAGATCTGGTCGATCAGGTTGCCGCAGCCAAAGCGGCGCGTGCTGCCGGAGTAGCTGGCCCTTACAAACATCTGATGACCGGCGTTAGCTACATGTTGCCCTTCGTGGTTGCCGGTGGTTTGTTGATCGCGTTAGCATTTGCGTTTGGCGGTATTTATGTCTATGAAGAGGCCAATCGCGGCTCATTAGGCTGGGCGCTATTCCAGATTGGCGCCCCATCAGCCTTTGCCCTAATGGTACCGATCCTGGCTGGTTTTATCGCTTTCTCAATTGCTGACCGGCCTGGCCTGGCGCCGGGGATGATCGGCGGCATGCTGGCATCGGCAACCGGTTCCGGCTTTCTAGGTGGTATCCTGGCCGGTTTCATTGCCGGTTACGCTACGTTGTGGCTCAATCAGAATCTCAACCTGCCTAAAACACTGGCCGGTCTCAAACCCGTTCTGATTCTACCGTTACTCAGTTCACTTTTTGTAGGTCTCCTGATGATCTACGTTATCGGCCAGCCGGTGAGTTCAGCCCTTAATGCGCTAACTGCCTGGCTCCAGAGTATGGAGCAGAGTAGTGCCCTGATCCTTGGCCTGATCCTGGGTGCTATGATGGCCTTCGATATGGGTGGGCCGGTAAATAAAGCTGCCTACACATTCGCGACCGGCCTGCTGGCATCACAAGTAACCACACCCATGGCTGCGGTAATGGCTGCCGGTATGACCCCACCACTGGGCCTGGCACTGGCAACCTTCTTGTTCAAGGATCGTTTCTCTGCCGAAGAGCGTGAGGCAGGAAAAGCTGCGGCCGTACTCGGTATTTCCTTCATCACTGAGGGGGCAATTCCCTTTGCTGCCAAAGACCCCTTCCGCGTTATTCCCTCGATTATGGTCGGTTCGGCAGTTGCCGGTGCACTCTCTATGGTCTTCGGGTCAACGCTAGCAGTTCCACACGGTGGCATCTTCGTTCTTCCCATCCCCAACGCAGTCGGTAATCTACCAATGTATATCGTTGCCATCCTAGCAGGTACGCTCGTTACAGCCGCAATGCTCTACGTGCTCAAGCGGCCATTGGGTACCGTCGAAGCGCCAACAACGGCAACGGTATCAGGCACTGCCGACTAGTACGACACCAGGTAGCGGGGCACGTGATCACGTGCCCCGGCCCTTAAGGGTTTGAATATTCCTTTCAAGATATTGGGATTGGTGATGGACTGCCGCAGTTTGGAATATGGGCTAGTGGAAATTGAGCGCTGCTCGCCGTGCTCTAAACAGCCACACGCCAAGGAACAGAGTCTATCTCCCGCTCAAACCGAGTTCCACTCGCTCACCCCAGATCAGAACGCAGGCCTCTGGCACGCATTCCCAAAAACAAGAGGCATTTTTCAGACACACACTTAAAGGGGGGTAAGGTGCAGATACGCCTTATCCGGCTCTCCTCACACACCCTCCAGTTCCTGCTCGCGGCGCCATTGTGTGACTTCAACCAACGGTAAACGCACACTAAAGGTTGAACCGCAACCCGGTTCGCTCTTCACCACAATCTCACCACCCATTGCCCGACAGAGCCGCTGACTAATTGCCAGCCCCAGACCGGTTCCGCCGTATCGCCTGGTTGTGCTGTTATCAAGCTGCATGAACGGCTGAAAAAGCCGCTGAAGCTGATCGGCGGCGATACCGATGCCGGTATCTCGAACGTCAATCTGGATCATATCTGCTGCCGAACGATAGCAATGCACGTGAATTGCACCCTGTTCGGTAAACTTGCAGGCATTACCCACCAGATTCAGCAAGACCTGGCGTAAACGCACCGGATCGACCACCATCAATGGTAAATCGGATTCAACCTCCACGGTCAACATATTTTGCTTCTGTTCGGCCAGACCCTGCAATGTTGAGACCACTTCATTGATCAGCAGTGAGATATTCACCGGCTCTGGGTGAATCTTTACCGCATTCGCCTCTATCCGAGCATAATCGAGAATATCGTTAATCAGCGTCAGCAGATGCCGCCCAGAGGTAATGATACGGTTGAGATCGGCGGTCAGATCGTCTAATCCGCGACTCTGTAAGTCTTGGCGCACAAATTCGCTGTACCCCAAAATGGCCGTCAGTGGCGTGCGTAGCTCGTGGCTCATTGTGGCAAGAAATGCGCTCTTGGCCTGGTTGGCAGCCTCGGCTGCCTCTTTCGCTTCTTGCAACGCTAATGCCGCCTGTTTGAAGAGCGTAATATCCCGTAACACCAGAATTCGACCAGTCGGGCTACCATCGCGATCGCGCAGCGTCGTACAGCGTAGATCGTAGGTGGTCATCCCTATTGCATGGGAGTGATTCACCTCAAACTGGCCTTCGTAGCGATCACGTACCTGATCTACTAACCAGCCCGGTGCTACCTCTACCAACGGACGCCCAAGAACATCTATTGATACAGACAGAATCGATTGCGCCGCTGGATTCAGGTCAATCACCCGATTACTAGTATCAAGCACGATGATGGCATCGGGCATCTGATCCACGATCATCTCGCGTGCGGCCGGCAAGATGTCAAGCACGCGGAAGCGTCGCATCGCAACCGTGAAGACTAGGCCACTCAGCGCAAAGGCAACCGGTGTGGTATCGATGGAGGAAATCGGACTGAAGCCGGTAACAAAGAGGATGCTCGTGACCCACGGCAGCAGTGCCCCGATCAGGAGACTGATCGCCTGCGCCCGATAGAGCGCCTGACTACGGCGGGCCTGGGTGAGCATCAACACGGTACCGACCAGCACCATGCCATACGCACTCAGCACACTTGCATACCACAACGGCCCATTCGGGCCGGTCAGCACCCATAGACCATTTGCAGTAAAGGTCAATTCAACAGTCGGCCACATGAGGCGATGCCAAGGATTTGTCCATGCACCCAACAGGAAACTACCCTGAAGCATAAGCAGACCGATCAGGAGCCTGCGTGATACCAGATGAGCGCGGTTGGTGTAGAACAGGGCAAACAGAAGCCACAATGCCGGCACGCCAACCACGCTGATATACTGAATACTACTGAGCAAAACCTTGCCGCTAACAGTAGTATGTGATAATTCCAACGCATTACATAACGACCACCAGACAGTACATGCCATCATACTGAGAAAAACTTGCGCCACCGGCAACTGCCGATATGACCACGCCTGAACCATGGCTACTATAGCCAGCACTGCCGCAGTAAGTGGGAGCAGGATGTAGGGTGTGAAATACCACATAGTGATAACCGGATGACGCTCATGATGATAAACGCTGCGGCATCGTTGCTCTAGCAGAGAGGTTTTCAACGTTTCCAGATGCCTTTTGCCTGAGATTACGGACCGCTGGCCTGTGTTGTACGATGCGAGCCTGACCTGTTTCCTCTTGCTGCAAGAGCGGAACGGTAATCTTGCAGCAAGTTCGGAATATGCCCTGACAGTGCACTGAAGAGCATGATCGGCGAACTACCAGGAGTTTGGCCGCAGACCGGCGCCAGAACGGGAAACGGTACGTCTCTACATACGCTGCGGTTGGGCCAAGAACCCGCGCCCTTCTCATCGCTCACCCCTCTTCTTTGCTCTCCCACTGCCGGGAAGGAAAAGCATGCAGAAATGCTGCGGCTCTAGCATACCATGACTTGCCGGCCAAAGCATAACTTGGTATAATAAACACCACTGATAAGTGGTGACAATGAAATAGAGATCGATGATTGATCGAACGCAAGAGCAACTGATGGCACTTGGATTAAACCGCTACGAAGCGGCCACCTATCTGGCTTTGCTCGAACACCGCGGTTTCACGCCTGTGCAGGTAGCCGTGCGGGCAGGGGTGCCACGCCAGCGCATTTATGATGTATTAGCTTCACTCTGTGCTCGCGGTCTGGCCATTGAACGCCATAGTGATGGTCAGCGACGTTACGTAGCGGTTGATCCGGCCATTGCCCTGCCGGCACTTATCGAACAGCGGCGTCAACAATTTGAGCATGAGCAGGCCGCCCTGACCGAAGGCTTGCAAACTCTGTTAGCGATGCTTACCCCCACGTTTGCCGCCGGTAATGATCAGATTGACCCACTCGATTATGTTGACGTCTTGCTCGACCGCCGCCTGGTCGTTGAGCGAGCGTTGACCCTAGCGCAGAGTGCAGAACGCGAAATTTGTGTCTGTTTCAAACTACCACTCCTGGGTGATCGCACGGCCAATCTTGCCGAAGTAGCGGAACCGCTTCGACGTGGCGTTCGCTATCGAGCACTGTACGAACGGTCGATACTCGACGATGCCGAGCGACGTGAATGGATCAGGCAGTTTGTCGAATGGGGTCAGCAAGCCCGACTGATCGAATCGTTACCGCTCAAAGTCAATCTCTACGACCGCCGCATTGCCCTACTATCGCTGCAAGACCCAACGACCGGTGCACTAAGCTTTACTGCCCTGTGTGTCACTCATCCCAGTTTCGGTCTCTTTCTCCAGGCCGCATTTGAAAAACTCTGGAGCGATGCAGAACCGTTCCAGCCAGGATAGTGCTGCGAGCGTTGCCGGCGCGTGATGCGTCCACGCCTGGCGCGCAATTGGTAACCAAATCAAGATCGGGGTGGACGCATCGCCCTGAACGTGGAGGTGCCATATGAGCGCTGCCGATCCGCTTGATCTGCTTGGAATTGATTATGTCGAGTTTTACGTGAGCAATGCCCGCCAGGCGGCTCATTTCTACCGCACGACGCTTGGCCTGCGACCGGTTGCGTATGCTGGCCTGGAAACAGGAGTACGTGATCGGGCCAGCTACGTTCTGGAGCGACGGAATGTGCGGTTTGTCTTAACTGCACCGCTCCTCCCCGATCACCCTATTGCTCACCATATTGCCCACCACGGCGATGGAGTCAAGGACATTGCACTGCGGGTACGCGATGCAGTCGCCGCCTATGAAACAGCAATTGCCCGTGGTGGTATTCCGGTGCAACCCCCAACCGAATATGTCGATCAGTACGGTCGGATTATCAAAGCGACGATCGCTACGTATGGTGATACCGTCCATTCGTTTATCGAACGGGAAGACTACCGGGGCGCATTCATGCCCGGCTTTGAGCCGATTACCACTGACCTGCCGGTGCCCGAAACCGGTATTGCCGCCATTGACCACATTGTCGGGAATGTTGAGCTAGGAGCTATGAATCGCTGGGTCAATTATTACCGCGATGTGCTCGGTTTCAGCCAGCTCGTACACTTTGATGATCACGACATCAGTACTGAGTATAGTGCGTTGATGTCGAAGGTCATGCAGAATGGCACCGGTCGGATTAAGTTTCCGATCAATGAACCGGCCGAAGGACGACGCAAGAGTCAGATCGAGGAGTTTCTCGAATATTACGGTGGTCCTGGCGTACAACATATCGCCTTGGCTACTGGTGACATTTGTGCCACGGTCGATGCGTTACGCGCCGCCGGTATTCCCTTCATCCACGTCCCTGACACCTACTACGATGACCTGGAAGAGCGCGTGGGCAAGATAGATGAAAGCCGTCAGGCATTACAAGAGCGCGGGATTCTGGTTGACCGCGACGAAGAGGGTTATTTGCTGCAAATATTCAGCCAGCCGGTTCAAGATCGGCCGACGCTCTTCATCGAGATTATTCAGCGCAAAGGGAGCCGCGGGTTCGGTAAGGGGAACTTCAAAGCACTCTTCGAGGCTATCGAACGAGAACAGGCCCGGCGCGGAAATTTGTAGAGTGTTGCTTAGCCTTTCCTGTCAATGCTGCAATACAAGCAGAGGCGAATCTGAATCGATTCGCCTCTGATGATCGTAACTTGCCACCAGGCCGGTCATCAAGCCGGACTACTTCACACCACAAACACGGGCCAAGACCCCGCATCCACCAAAAACCTTGGCATTTGATGAGGCTCGACAATGGCACCTGCATTGTGTTGCGGATCACGTCCGGCGTCGGCCCCCTCACCTTCCCCCCCAGCCCCCCTTCCTCTTCCACGCTGTGGGCGAGGAAGGGGGGGGAGGTTGGAGGAGCAAGGTCGATTCTATCCAGATCACCCCTCTCCCGCAGCGCGGGAGAGGGGCCGGGGGTGAGGGCCTCCCGCAGCGCAGACAAGGCCCCGACTGATTATGTCAAACAAACTATTCCTCGTGTCGTGAGTCGTGGCGATCAATACGTGTACCACGCGGTACATTAACGATGACCGCTTCCTCTTCGTCCGCAGGATGGGTAGACGTGGTCGTTGACGTGGTATGCGCATGATGATCGTCAGCCGGCTTGTACTCACCAAGCAGGCTCGCCCGCCGCAGACGACGTTCATACTCGTGTTCAATAGCTGTTATGATCCGTCGCCACCATGATTGCTCTGCCATTGCAGTTCACCTCCACCAGAAGAGGGATTATTCCTCTAATCAGATGACAATATTTCAGCAAAAATGTAGCATACTGTCAACATTGTCTGCTACACAATAGTATCGCCAGCAGGTTACAATATCTGTAGACAGGTAAGCACTCTGTCATTCAAGCGGGATAGGATATGCTCATGATGAGAACGGTTATTCGATTTTTACGCTTCAACCCGACTGTGCGCCGCACACTCGGTATCATATTTCTCATTGCCGGGATTATTGGTTCGCTCTTCCCCATCATTCCCGGCTGGCCTGGTTACGTACTGGCGATTATCCTGCTAGGTCGGCGTGATCGTCTGCTCCGCCGCCTACACCTGATTGGTCGTTTTGGGCTACGCTGGTTGCGCAAGGCGCCAGCACCACATCTACGCAGTATCGGGCACTGGTTGTCACAACAGTATGTTGAGCTACGACGTGCGGTTGTTCCCCGCCTGATCGCACTCGAACGCACGATTGACAGCGCCTAGTCACCTTTCAAGCGTTTCCCGAGGGCCCATCCCAAGATCAGGCCTCCGGCCAGGATCAGAAGCACGGCAACTCCAAGACCGATCAGCAAGTAACGCCAATCAAATGGCCCACCACCGATCAACCAGGCCAGCAGTGCTGGTCCACCGATCAGCATAACCAGCACCACCAGCAACGATCCCATTCCGCGCGCGACCAGCCAGAATCGTTTCAAGCAGATACCCTTGACGAAAGCGCAGCCCTTGCTGCTGCCGGCGTGTTCGTGATCAGACCACTCGCCCCCAGAACTGCCAGTTCACGAAGCCGCACCGGATCATCAACTGTCCAGACATTCACCTGATAACCGGCCTTTCGTACCTTCGGTAAGACCCAGTTGAGACCGGGTAAACCGTGGTACGGATGCCACGCAGTCGCCTCAATCCGACGCAACGTTAGAAACGGCCAGAACTCGCGCAGACGTATGTCGGGACGATAGCTCCGAATCCCCATTAGATAGCCTCGCCGAATGGTTGGATCGACAACCCGCAGTTCACGCAATGCCTGTTCATGAAAGGACGAAATAATCACCTGATCGGCCCATCTAAATTCACGAACAAGTTGTATACAGCGTGCAGCCATTCCCGGACGTTTCAATTCCAGATTGAGTGGCATTGCAGCATGACGCGCCCAATCCAGTGTCTCAGCTAGGGTCGGTACTCGTTCACCACCAATATCGAGCTGACGGAGTTGGGCCAGGGTCAGGTGAGCGACTGCCTCGTTTTGTCCATTCCAGCGGACGGTCGTATCGTCATGAAAGACCACAATCTCACCATCCGCTGTCATTTGCAAATCAAGCTCGATCATGTCAGCTTGCTGACGTCGTGCCAATTCAAAAGCGGCCAGAGTATTTTCGGGTGCATCAGCCGATGCCCCGCGATGTGCGATAATCAATGGCGTCATATCACCTCATCACAGAATGCCAATAGCGGGGCGCCATCCGCCCCGCTATCAGTATCGCCGCGCCGTGCTTCGGCGTCAATATCACCCTTAAGACACATTATCTAAGGATTCAGATCAGGATGAGCAAGTGCCAGCTCAGGTTGGCGGGCCTCTTCGGTCAGCATTGGATGGAGAATACGTTGCATTGCCATCACGTGAGCACAGGTACCCCACATCTTAAAGAACGAGCAGTCACACGCCCACTGTCCATTGTGCAGCGAAACGATATGGTTGCTGTTTCCACCGTGGAACGTTGCCCGCAGATCGCTGAACTTAATCCGTTCCGGTTCAGCCGCATAGCGCCGGGCCTTCTCAATCTTACCGATCAAATCCGAGTGCATACGGAACCTCCTTCATTGCGCGCCCGGAAAACATCAAGGGCGGCTACAGACATCGGTCTGTACCGCCCTATACACCACTCAACCGCATTGTCACACATGATTTCATAGTCGGCCTCCATCGTGGGAGTGTTGCCGTTCTTAACACGCTCTTATTATACGACCTACACTAGCTGCCCGTCAAGTATGATTGCAACAGTATTAACATCTGTTGACCTTCGTCCACTGTTTGCCACAGAAGTTCTGACGTGCATAGATGTTTCGTTCAGCGTTTTACGGTGAGAGATAGCTTCCAGATTGAATTACCGTTGCTGGAAGTACTCTAGAAAAATCAACAAGATTCTTCCTCAAGATGTTCTCAGACAAACTATCCGGCGCATAAAATGAGATTTCATCACCACCGGTAACTACGTTATTCAAAATTTTCCACCTACCAACTTCTATCCAGTCAGAAGGAATATTTTCGTTAAACTAATCATTATAAATAATGATAACTTTCACATCGTTACCAAAAAATGTTAATGTAGGCCAAAACAAGAAAATAGAGGTCGTTTTATTTATCATAGGATGATCCATTGTGCGACTAAAGTACGTGCTGATGAATCAGTAAATCTGGATCAGGTCACGATGTCTTCACCACAACTCACCCTCACGCCATTCAGCCGAAATAGGCGCACTCAGGTCTAATGGTGGTGTTTTCGGCAGGCGAAGTATCATTACCTGCTCGTCAGCGGGTGATAATAATAAGCCATTGTTAGTTCTAATATACAACGGCCCACGCCAAAGCTCCCATCCAAGTCGCTCGTAGAAGGCAACATCAAACGGTGAGAGGGCTGCTAACTCATAGTCCTGAATCTCGTTGACGAGATATTTCATGATGGCTGTCGCAAAACCACGACGACGGTAGGCAGGATCTGTTGCCACCGCTTCGATATAGGCAGTGCGCAGCAGAGGAGCATTGCCAACTTGTAGATAGCGGTTCACCCACAGGGCATGACTAACAAAAAGACCGTTGTAGTAGCCGAGAACATGGCTAGCATCAACAAACGTTTCAAACAGCGGCGCAAGGTCTTCATCGTAAGCTCTGTTACAAAGGGCAATAATGCGGCTGCGCGCTGCTTCAGATAGGGATGCACCCTGTACGACACGGATCGTCAACCGGTTATTCATAATATTCTGCCTAATCGGGTACGGCTATCGTTCTCATACCAATCCCGTTCGCGAAAATCGTGTATCCTGGTGCGAAGGCTTCTGGACAACATCCTACCCCTGTGTGGACGAACGATGGCGCGTTCCGCTAACTACCTCCCCGCTTGCGGGGGAAGGGGGTACCAGCAGCGTTGGCAGGATGATACACGGTTTGCACAGACAGGATTAGTATCATATCATACACCGAGTAGGAGCACGACGCACCGCCGCCCCCCCACTAGATATTTCCATCGGCGTCTGGCGGGTCGGCCATAGGGACTGCACGACGCAGAGATGTAACAAATGTATACATCGTTTCTGAGTCATGCTCCAACAACGGCTAGCTCCTGACCCAAATCATGACGGAATGAGCGATACAGGTTGTCATCCGTTGCCTGCACCGCGCATTCGTTCAGCCAAAGCCAGAATGCGCTGACCGTACTCGGTACCCGGCCACGCCCACCGACCGTTGAGATCGGTGATCGTCACCGCCACCCCACGCAGATGATCAGGCAACGGACGCCGCCAGAGTGCATAGTCAATCAGTTGCTGCTGATACGTCGTACCGGCGCCGGTAGGTAAAGCGTAAGCAAGCAAACGTCCTAGATGCGCCGGAATCGACTCATCAACCCACGAGGCAAAACTCAAACCGGCCCGCCAACGCTGTATCGTCTCATCCCAAGCCCAATCGGGGCCAGGCGGCTGATCAGGTGGTGCTTCACGAGTTTCGCCGGTAACGCCAATTCCTGCTGGATTACGCCGTGGTCGTTGACACCACCACGAAGTCAAATGGCCTGTCTCGTGGGCACACTGGGCGATAGCCAGAAACCAGTCTAAACCGGCAGCCTCGCCGATACTGGCATAGCCATTGACAATAACACCGACATCGTAAGGAGTGTATGCCGTACTGCGCGGAGCAAGCCAGGCAATCGCTGCTTCAACCGTACCGGTAGCGGGGCCGAGCAGGGTTCCAGGGAGCGGCGAACGAATGACCATAGGAAGATAGATCGAGTGCGTCTCTGGAGTTTGAGCACGGACAAATGAGCTGCTCAGGGTGAGCAACCCGAACGAGAGGAGCGAACGTCTACTCAGGCGAGTGTTCATGGCGTTTCTTTCAGCAGCGCACGAATGTCTTGCACGTACACATCGGCTGCAGTTCCATACGGATAAACGATCCGTAACCGCCCATTTTGATCGATCAAATAACTTGCCGTACTGTGTTCAACCCCATCGCTCCCGTGATGATGCTGATGACCACCACTATGACGGTAGGTCAGACCATATTCCTTGCTAATCCGGCGCAACGTTGCATCATTCCCCTGCAACCCGATAAACCCTGCACCGAAAGCTTGCAGGTACTTCGCCAGCACCTCTGGGGTATCATTAGCCGGATCGACACTGATCAACACGAAACGAACCTGCTCACCATCGATACCGAGCTGATCGCGAGCCTTACGAAATTCGCTTAGCGTTATTGGACAATAATCAGGGCAGCGTGTGTACCCAAAGTAGAGCAACACCGGCCGACCACGCAAATCGCTCAACCGCACTTCACCGCCGATACTAGCCGGTAAGCTGAAATCACTTAACACCGTTGGTGGATCGATGATCGTAGACGTTGAAACTGATGGTGTGTTCGTGAGTGTGCATCCGCTTAACACAAGCAGACAGAGGATGAACCAGCGTTGCATAATATCACCGCACGACTAGGGGGGTAAAGGTAGTGAATATCTGTTCAACCACCCACAATCTGACCGGAACCGTCAAACGAAACATCGATCCAGGCATCGTGAGTGTCACTCGACCCTCATAGAGACCTGTGTTCAGTCCACCCGGATCGATACTCAATCTCAATATACCACTCTCGGTCACACCTGCCAACCATGGTTCATTTGCTGTTACCTGCATCCCGGTTTGTGCACAGAGAGTCGTGATTATCAGTGAGAGTGGTGTACCCTGACGCTGAGCAAGTATTGTCCGGGCAGTAACCTCTATTTCCTGAGGTGGTAAGACCGGAAACTCAACGAAATCGGAGAAGGTTACGCCATCGGTATAGCGCACCCAAATCCCCTGACCACGATAGTTACCGCCAAACATATCTAGGGTGAACGGGTTCATGATCGGTTGAGGCGTTGAGAACAGGGTCACCGCATCAACAAATACCTCAGTTGAGCCACTACGCCAGAATTGAATGGTCAAAAACGGATCGCCTGCACGGTACACGAACGGCAATGCAAACTCTTGGTACTGGTTGGCAACCGCAAAGTCAATACCGCGCAGCACCAGTGGCCCATATTCAGTATCACCACTCTTTATCGATATGCGAGCTACCTGATTTGAACTGGTATTGTTCGCTACTTTCAGGCGAACATACGCCACCAGAGCAAGATTGTTTAACACTGTAGGCTGGTACTCCCACACCCAGGCTGACGACTCAAGGTCTGCCAAACCAAGGCGAAAGGCACTGCCGCCCCAGGCATCTGGATCGGTCACCCGTTCGCCAGCCCCCCAAAGCAGACTAAACGTGGAGAAGGTATCGTCCACTAACCAACCTGGACTAAACTGCACTTGTGGTAACGATGGATGACCGAGGCCGCTCAGCGTTACCGTCGGTTGCCGATCACTGAGCGTAGCTGCTAACTCAGCAATCGGTGGGTTAGCACCGACATAGATTGTGTCACTCACCACTCGCGTTGCACCAAAAGTATCACGAGTTTTGACGTAAACGGTGCGCCAACCTTCACCATTGGGCAGCCGGAAACGCGGCTCTGGAGTGAACGGTTGCCAGGTGGTATCAACAAAACAGGGTTCACTTGCGATCATCATCTCGGTAGCAGCGCGAGCACCGGTGAAGCTATTCTGGTTCGCAGTCTGGTGAATATACAGTGCTACATCGGGATTCAGGGTGTTGATCGCTTCATTCTCGATGATGACCGGCGCATAGGCGGCATCATTCCCGAAAAGCTGGGCGATATACCCACGCCCATCACTTGCACGACGGTAGTAGCCTAGTCCAATTTCACGATGCGCATCACTCAACAGATTGGCACGATGACCAGGACTGTTCAACCAGCCATTGATCGCATCCTGTGGCAACATATAACCGCAATACGCATTTTCGGTGCCACTATTCCCAAGATAGCCAAAGCGTGGCGCCCGATCACTAGGCCACTGACCGTTGGTATCTTGATGGCCACAATACGGCGTTGGTCGATTCTCAACCGAATCCCAGGCGAACCAGCGTGAGGCATACGTCAGTTGGCGGTTCCAGCGCAGTGGTGGCTTTCTTTCTGCACGGCGAGCCAGATTACCGTAATACACTGTCAACGCCTCATCGTACAATAGCGCCGAGGTTTGGGTTGTCGGATCAAACGCGGTAGCAGTCGTCACTAGAACACTGCACAAGACGACGAGCAACCCGATGTTTCGGAACTGCAACATATGTTCATCCTCTTCGCTGGAACCGTACCGATTACCAGTATTGTGATCTTCCAGCAGTGCTGATGTCAAGGTCTCGTCGCTGCTGGAGAAAAAAGAGGCAAGAGAACAGAGGCTCGCGAGAAAGAGGCTGTTTCGCAACTGTCCGCTGCACAGGCGGCGGCGCACAGCATCCCGTGCCGATAGTGGTCTACCGTTTTTGCCCCTTACCGTACAGGAGGGGGCAAGTTCCAAATCAGCCCTAAGCTCCCCCCTTCCTCTCCCACAAGGGGACAGGAAGGGGGCTAGGGGAAGATGAGGGGTTCCAGCCACACCCCGCACAACTTGGGCCAGCGGCCCGCGTACCATTTGACAACTCCTTAGCGATTTCGTATAATAACAAGGCGTCAAGCGCCCAGGTGGCGGAATTGGCAGACGCGCTAGGTTGAGGGCCTAGTGAGCTAACCACGCTCGTAAGGGTTCAAGTCCCTTCCTGGGCACCAAACATTGGGGCGATTAGCTCAGCGGTAGAGCACCTCGTTTACACCGAGGGTGTCGGCGGTTCAAATCCGTCATCGCCCACCACAAAGTTGTTTGGCGGCTTGCCAAGATAGCTCAGTTGGTAGAGCATCGCGCTGAAAACGCGAGGGTCGCCGGTTCGAGTCCGGCTCTTGGCACCACAATGCATGATGCCCACTCGAATGATCGAGTGGGCATTGTGGTTTTCCAGTCCTCTATTGTAACCAGATTACAACGTTTGTTGTGTACCATTCTGCCACAATTGCCCTTTAGTTGCATACGATAGAAAAGCAAGCGGCTTACCGAAGCGCGGAGGTGCTTATGCGTGTACCTGCATCTGTACGTCCAACCGGATCGTTGTTCGCCGATCCCCGTATCCGTTGGGGAGGCGGCTTGATGGGAGCAGTCTGGCTCATCGGTATTCTCGGCGGGATCACGGGCTTGACGGAATGGCCTGCACTCGTGCTTTACGTTATCGGCGGACTGGGAGTTGCCGTTATCTTAGGACGAACCCAAGGCTGGGCAACGCTAGGAGTAACGAAAGCCAACCTGCGTGCAGCAACGCTTTGGGGTGGCGGGATTGGTGTCGGGCTGATGCTCCTCGACTGGATTAACACCTTTTTCTACTATCGCGGTGGTGGTGCACCGATGGAAGCCATGGAGACGATTCTAGTTGGAATGGGCTTCCTGTACCTCTTCCCAGTGCTGGTACTGGCCGAGGAACTTCTCTGGCGTGGTGTGCTACTGTTCGGTCTGCGCGACTCAGGTCTGAATGTCCATCTGACAGTTGGATTGACAACGCTGTTTTACGCACTGAACCATCTGTTTGTAGCGCCGGTCCCACTGTTTGAACGTTGGTTGATGGTGGGAATGGCACTTCCCATTGGTGTTATCGGAGGCTATCTGGTGCTGCGCACCCGTAATGTTTGGGCAGCAGTGTGGTTGCACGGGTTGAGTCTGGTGGCAATGGTTGCTGACATCTTTATCATTCCAGGACTGGCACGCGGATAACTCGGTCTGGCTAGAGCGATGGTAGTACGATGACCATGTGATATATCCACATTTTGTGGATATATGTGGATACAGGCCCAATATCTAGTATTCGGTTGTTTTTGGAAGGCGTGAGAGATAGGGATGGCTTCCTAACCTAGCTTGCACGGAGGCATACATCTTGCCGTTTCGCCGATCATCATTGCTGCCTCCTGGCGCGGGGCGGCGTCTAGGCCGAGGACCGGACGTCCGCCTCGTTTCTATGTTTGTCGGTTTAGTCGGCCAGAGCAACGATCTAAGCACTCCGCGCACTCTTATGGTTAAGCGTCGGCGATGCCGGCAGCGAAGAATGCGTCTAGCAGGAATAAACCCTGGGAGTTACCCGGCAGCACAACACACACAACCTAGCACATCAAGGAACAGTTTCGATCCCTCATCAAGCCTGGGAAATGAGTCAAGACTGGAGACTACAGCAAATGTGCAGTATGCACGCAGGTCGTTTCATCTTCCACATCCTGCTTTTCTCAATCTGCAATATTGTGCTATGCGTTTGGTGCAACGGAAACGATTGACAGTTTGCCGACGAAT
>Ga0197142_1001086_pt1 | contig 25121 bp, 16 predicted proteins | sample GBS60_MetaG_FD_148614 | JGI IMG/M metagenome (GOLD analysis project Ga0197142, IMG submission 148614) | Sediment microbial communities from Great Boiling Springs, Gerlach, Nevada, United States - GBS 60_MetaG | ecosystem: Environmental > Aquatic > Thermal springs > Hot (42-90C) > Sediment... | reverse complement strand
GGGAGGCGGAGTGGTCGGAACCAACGCTGCGCGCATCGCCTTCGGCATGGGCGCACGGGTCACGATCATTGACAAGAACCTCGACCGGCTGCGCCAGCTCGACGACATTTTCGCCAGCCAGGTGGTGACGCTGGCCTCCAACGCCTGGACCATCCGCGATGCCCTGCGCCGTGCCGACCTGGTGGTCGGAGCGGTGCTGGTGCCGGGCGCGGCCGCTCCCAAGCTGGTGCGCCGGGAAATGGTGGCGGCGATGAAGCCGGGCGCCGTGGTGGTGGACGTATCCATTGACCAGGGCGGCTGCCTGGAAACCTCCCGTCCCACCACGCACACCGACCCGATCTACTTCGTGGACGGCGTGCTGCATTACTGCGTTTCCAACATGCCGGCCGCAGTGCCGCACACCTCCACTTTCGCCCTCACCAACGCCACCTTCCCGTACTTGCTGGAGCTGGCCAACAAGGGACTGGAGCAGGCCTGCATCGAGCATCTAGCCATCGCCGAGGGCGTCAACACGTACCAGGGACATCTTACGCACCCGGCGGTGGCGGAAGCCCAGGGCCGGCCGTGGCGCGAACTGCGCACCCTGATCTGAAACGAGCCGGCGCTTGCCCTCCGGGGCCGCCATGGGTTAAGAAAGAAAAGGAAACGAAAGGAGGCAGAGATGACAATTCGTCCGCTGCATGATCGTGTGCTTGTGCGCCGTCTGGAAGAGGAAGAACAGAAAGTGGGAGGCATCATCATTCCCGATACGGCGAAGGAAAAGCCGCAGCAGGGCGAAGTGATCGGCGTGGGCAACGGCAGGTTGCTGGAAAACGGGGAGAGAGTGCCGCTGGACGTCAAGGTAGGCGACCGCATCCTGTTCGGCAAGTATGCCGGCGCCGACGTGAAGATTGACGGCGAAGAGTATCTGATCCTGCGCGAGGACGAGATACTGGCCGTGCTGGAATGATGCGTTCCGGGCGGCGCCCGCGGGCTGTTGTGTTACTCTAAGAGTGCGTCCTTGTAAAGCCAAGCACGCATGGTGGAACTTATGCGATTTGTGATTCCGGGGCTGATTTTGCTGCTGACGCCCGCTTTCGCCCAGACGAAGGTGGGCGTGGTGAACTTCCAGCGCGCCTTGCTGGAGACGGCGGAAATCAGGAAAGCCTCCGCCGAGCTGGAAGCCAAGTTCAAACCCCGCCAGGCGGAGCTGGAGAAAATCCGCAAAGAGATCGAAGACATCCAGCAAAAGCTTCAGTCGCTGGCGGGCAAGCTGACCCCGCAGGCGGAATCGGAGATGAACTTCCAGCTCCAGCGCAAGCAGCGCGACTTCCAGCGGCTGAGCGAAGATTTGCAATCCGATGTGGATGAGGAGCGCAACGAAATTCTGACCAGGGCCGGCCAGCGCATGCGCGACGTCATCAACAAGCTGGCGGAGGAGAAGGGCCTGGACGTAATCATTGACGCCGGCAACACGCTGTTCTTCAAGGCGGCTCTGGATTTGACGCAGGAGGCCATCGCCGCGTACGACAAGGCGTTTCCGGCCAAATGAGCCGGCTCGCCGGGAGGCGGCCATGTCGGATTTCCTGAGCGGGTACGGAGTCGAGGAGGAGCGGCGGGAACGCATCATCCGCTGGATCGTGCTGACGCTGGTGGTCGCCGTGGTGGTGGGAGGCAGCCTTCATCTGGCCTTGCGCACGCATGCGGCTCGCCGCCAGGTCAACCAGTTCCTCGAGGCCCTGCAACGAGGTGATTATCAGAACGCCTACCGCATGTGGGGCTGCACGGAGACCACCCCCTGCCGGGATTACAGCTTCGAAAAATTCCTCGAGGACTGGGGGCCGCAAAGTCCCCACGCCGACGCCAAGGCCGCGCGCATCGTCAACATCAATCCGCGCACCTGCGGGCCGGGCGTCCTCTACACCCTCGGCGCCATCGCAGCACACCTGCTCGGGGAACGAGGTTGCGACTGCGGCACCGGCGTGATCCACCGCATCGAGTTTCCCGGCGGCGAGGAAGTTTCCATCTGGTACGAGCGTAAAGACAAGACGCTGGGCTTCGCTCCCTGGCCTGCCTGCCTGCCTCAACCCAAGGCCTGGCAGTGATTGCCGTCAACCGGCTGTCGCGCTCCGGCTCAGGGCGGGCGCGGGGACGGGCGCCGTCAGCCCCCAGCGTCGCGTCACCGCCCAGGCGCCCAGGTACATCAAGGCGCCCGCCAGCAGCGTCTCGCGCAGTCCCAGGTACAGCGCCAGCGCCACCGCCATCACGCTGCCCAGAACGCTGGCCGCTGCGTTCAACGCCCAGGCCCAGCGTACCGCGGGCGCATGCCTGCGCTCGAGCAGCGCCAGGCCCGTCGGGAAAGCCGTACCCATCAGGAAGGCGGCGGGCGAGACGGCCAGGACCACGAGCATAATCTTGGCGGGCATCGGCCAGCCCACCGCCGCCGCCGACAAACGCCCCGCGAGTTCCGCCAGGATTCCCACGAGCAAGGCGATGGCCAGTAACGCGGGGCCCAGCCGCCGACCCCGTTCGCCCGCCACCGCCCGGCTGAAGTAACTGCCCAGGCCGCTCGCCACGAGCATGGAAAAGATGATCACGCTCAGAGCGCCGGCGGGCCGGCCCAGCAGAAGGACGAATCGCTGGACCAGGGCCACCTGGATCAGGATGTAGCCCACGCCAATGAAAACAAAATAGGCCAGAAATGTAGAAACCCCCGCCCCGTGCGGCCGGCTCCCCCGTCCGACTAGGGGCGGCAACACCACCAGGAGCGTCGTGGCCAGCAGGCTCACGCCCAACAGCGTGAAAAGCATCGGCACCGCGCGGTTGATCTGATAATCCGCACTGGCGCGCCCGATGCGACTGAGGTAGTTCCCGATGTCACGCGGTTGCACGGTGTAGAAGAAAAACGGCCGGTTATCGGTGACCGGCGAAACATCGAAGGGATAATCGCGCAGGAAGGCCCGGCGATCCGGGCTGCGCAGCAAGTCCGTGAACGCGCCGGGCACGGTCTGGTCCGGCAGGTAAGCCGGCCACAGGCCGCGCTCGCGGGCGCTTGTGCGCAACTGCTGCAAGTCCTCGGCCGTAAAGGGACGGCGGCTGATCAGGATGTGATCGAGCACGCCCCAACCTGCCAGTTCCTGCTCGGCGCCCTCGCGGAAGACGACGACATGCCGCCACGGAGCCCGCTCGCCCAGCCGTTCCAGTGCAGCCGCCGCCAGCGAAACCACCCGCAGGGATTCCCTGGGCGGCTGCAAACCCCAGCGCGTGAAGGCCAGCACACCGTCCGGGGTCAAATGCTCCAGATACTCCTGAAAGGCTTCGACGGTGTAAAGGGCGTTCTCGGACAATGCGTAGGCGCCGGCGGCGGTGGCCGCCCAGGTGTCCACCAGCGTCGCCTGGATCACCTGGTAACGCTCGCGGCTGCGCCGAACGAACGTGCGAGCGTCCTCGATGAACAGCCTGACTTCCGGTCGCCGGTACAACCCCGCGCTGTAATGCGGGAAACGCCGGCGCATGATCGTGTCGGCGATGATGGGATTGATTTCCACCGCGGTGACGTCCCGGCTGCCTGAGGCCAGGGCGCGCGCCACGTCCCAGCCGCCGCCCGCGCCCAGGATCAGCGTCTTGGCCCCCGGCCGCAGCAAATAAGGCAAACTGGGGCCGAGCTTCAGCGCTTCGCGACGATCGGCTTCGCTCAAATGATCGAAGTCAAAGCAGGGGATCCCGGTGGAGGCGTCGGCGTCTATGTAGATCATTCCCGAACCCGGTTCCCCGGCCAGGGCCACGCGCGAAAAGCTGTTCCACTTGACGAAGCGCTCGTTCTGGCGAGCGAGATCGCGGCCCTTGGCGTGCCGGACATCCAGGAGCTTCCAGCGCACGTTGGCGGCCAGCGTCGCCAAGGCCACGATCAGAACAGCGAGGCTCACGCGACGCGCCAGACGCCTGACGGACAACGTGCTCCACAAGCAGGCGGCGAGGGCGAACAACACCGCCGTGGCCAGCACCGTGTTCGGACCGCCCGTCAGGTCCAGTAGCGGGATCAACAACACACACCCGGCGGCCGCGCCGGCCAGATCGAAAAAGTACACGCGGTTGACCCGCTCGATCGTTTCGCTGATGGCCAGCGACACCGTGGTTCCCGCGAAGAAGAAAGGCAGCGCGCTGAGAAAGTAAACCAGCGCCAGATCCCACTCGTGCGGATCGCGGCGCGTCAGCAGCCATGCCAGCGCAGCGAGAACCGAAACGGAAGCAGCCGCAGTCATCACGCCCAGCTTCCCGAACTCGGCCCGAAGGCGCGCGGCGTACGCGAACACCCCGCCCGCGCCCAGCCCGAAGAGCGCGATCGAGATGGCGAGGAACGCAAAGTGATAGTAAAAGACCACCGAAAAAATGCGCGTCAGAGAAAGCTCCAAAAGCAGAGAGGCCAGCGTGGTCAGCGCTACCGAGAGATAGATCAGTCGCCAGTTTCGCATTTTCGGCGGAAATACTATCCTAGGTCAGCCGACCAGACGGCGCACAATGCCCAGTGCCTGCCAGCCGAGCTGCAAAAGGATTCGCGGCAACATCAATCCGATGGCGGCCAGGCGCCAACGCAGCGGGATACCCCAGTCGGGCGCCAACAGCAAAACAAGCAGCGGCGAGATGAGCCGGGCGTAGCTGTACGCGTCCAGCCAGAAGTAAACGCGAAGCGTCGTGAGCAGGAGGCCGTACAGAGCCAAAGCGGCCGCCAGGGCATCGCGTCGGCGCGTAACAAGCCGTACCGTCAAAGCCACCGTCAGCAGCAAGCCGGCGATCGCCACCCAGTCCAGCGTGGCCGCCAACAGGGAGATGTGCGCAGGCAAACGGTAGGCCGAGGGCGTGAAGATCCGCTGGTAGAGACCCACAAAGGGCCAGGTGAGCAGGCTCGGACCGGCGCCGCCGGCCGTAGTATGCGCCTGCACAAAAGTGAACCAGCCCAGCGCGGGCAGCGCGGTGGCTCCATACAGCATCGCCCACCGCCAACGCCGTTGAGCCAGCGCTCCCAGGACCGCCGCCGCGGTGAGCAACAAGCCCGTTTCGCGAACCAGCGGCGCCGCCACCAACACAGCCAGCAATGCGGCGGGCGGTCCTGCCAGCATGTGCCAGACGAACCCGGCCGCCAGCGCCGTGAGCGGTCCGTCCACCACCATCCGATCCAGCGAGATCAACACGCCGGGAATCCCCAGGAAGGCCAGGCCCCAGGCGGGATGCATGCCTCGCCACTGAAAGCAACGCGCCAGCCAGTAAGCGCCAAGAAAGACAAAGCCGAGATTAACGCCTATGTATGCGGCATCAAGATAGCGGCCGCCGCCTCCGCTTAGTAACCAGGCCAGAAAGGGAACCAGAATCCGCCGGTAGCGCAGGCGTGGCGCATCTATGTAAGAAGAAAAGCCGCGTTGAAAAAACGGGTCGTGAGCTATGTAATGATAAAACTGCCCGTCGTATCCCGCCGAATCGGCAAAAACGAAAATGCGTTCGTGAGCCAAGGCCGGAGGCACGGGAAAGCGCGAGCCCGTACAGAACAAACCGGTCCAGTTACCGCCGTAATTGAAATAGACAGTAAGAAACTGACCGGTCAACGCAAGCGCCGCCGCCAGGGCGGCCCAGGCAATGGCCGCTCGTCGGCCTTCCCCTCGCTGAGTCACTTCAGCAAGTCCCGGTACACCTGGGTCAGGGTCCAGCCCTCCGGCCTCGGCACGACCTTAAGTCGTGGACCTGCCGCGCCATACTCTGCGGCCGCGCGGTCCAGAGGCGCAGCCGTTCCCCACGGCGTCCGCGGCCCCACCAGCCAGAGAAGACGCGGCGCAATCGCCGCCGCCAGATCGGGTAAATCGAAGTCCTTCAGCACGCCCGGGACGATCAGCTCGGTGGTGTTGTCGTGAATCGGCGCCCGCACGATGTCCATCCAGGAAAGCACCGCGCCCTCCGCCGCCACACGCGCAATCCGGGGATCCAGGGCTGTTGCAATCAAGGCGACCACCCCGCCGTTGCCCTTGCCCATCACCGCGATTCGAGCGGCATCCACATCCGGCCGCGACATCAGATACTGGACACAGCCGAGCAAGTCGAAGACCTGCATCCCGAGCAGGGTTTTGCCCACCAGCACCGCGCGCATGACGGTCTGCCACATGCCGGAGTAGCCGCCCGCGCCGCGAGCCGGCCCGCTCTCTCCCCAACCGCGCAAATCCGGCGCGAGGACCAGCCAGCCTGCCTGTACGAGGGCTTCCAGTTCGCCGCCGCGTCCTGCGTCGGCCGCCTTGCCGGCCGGATTCACGTACACCACGGCTCCCAACGGGCGCGGAGCCGCAGCAGGAACGAAAACGAGCGCGGGCACCGTGATTCCGGGCTCAGTTTCCAGCGCGATCTTCTCGATGCGGTAGCCGTCGCGGCCGATTTCGCCGTAACGCGAGACCGTGGGCGACGCGCGGACCTCCGCCACGCCCAGCCTGGCGCGCACCAGGCGGCGCAAGCTCTCCGCGTCCCGAATCTTCGCGGCCGCACGCTGCGGGTACATTCTTTCGGCCAGCGCCCGGTTCAGCGAAGATACGGTTTCGCCTTTGAGGGAAGTCAGCACCTGGCCCGTGGGTGTGCAGTAAAGGTTACTCTCCGGTTCCGTCGCGAAGTCCGGCTCGATGCCCTCGTCGCTGGTGCGATTCAGCCACTGTTGCAACCAGCGATACGTCGCCTCGCGGCGCGGTTTAGACCAGCCGTGCCCGTCGTCGTATTCGAAGAAATCTATCCGATCCGCGGCGCCCAGGATCTGATAAATGCGGCGCGCCTCCAGGTAAGTTGTCCGCGCGCCTTCTATGGGGAAATAATCGCGAATCGCAGTCATAACTTTCAGAGGTTTGGGCGCGAAAGCGATGAGAAAATCGGAAAAATCCAGACCATCAGCCAGAAATGACGCGAAATTTTGTTCGGCGTCCTGCGGGCCGGGATCGAACCAGAGTTTCTCCCATGACGTGATGTAACACGAGGGAGCGGCCACCGCCAGCCTTGGTTCGACGACCTGCAAATAGGCCGTCTGCGTGCCGCCGCCCGAATTGCCGGCCACTCCGATGCGCTTGGGATCCACGTCCGGCCGGGTCAGCAGGTAGTCCACCGCGCGAACGCCGTCCCAGATCTCATAGCGCGCAAAGTTGGTCCCGGTGAGCAGGCACTGGATGCCGGCCATGGTGTGCTGATTGGTGGGACTGAAACGCGGTCGGCCGAGTAACTCGTCGAGATACTCGGCGCGCTCGCCCTGACCGGGAGGATCATAAGCCAGCACGAGGATGCCGCGTTTGGCCAGCGAGATCCAGACGCGCTGGTAGATCGGGGCGGCTTTGCCGGAGGCGGTGTGTCCGGCTGTGCCGAGGACGGCAGGAAACGGAGGCGCGCCGCGCGCAGGTACATAAACATTGGCCGTGACATAGAAACGCGGCAGGCTTTCAAAAATCAGCTTCTCGACGCGATAGCCGTCCCGTTCCAGCGTGCCCGTGATGCGGGCGTTGAGCGGCGTTCTCTCGGGGAAGCCGCCCAGCACCTCCAGAACCTTGGCGCGAATGTAAGCTTGCCGCTCGGCAACCTGCTCCGGGGTGGTGATGCCCGCGATCTGTTGCGCGCGGCGCTCCCAGCATTGCCGCGCGATGGCAGTCAGGTAGCGGTCCACCGTCCCGCGCAGATCGCCTCCCACCTGCAAGGCTTCCTGCGACCAGGCGACAGCGGACAACAACAGACAGGCACTCGTCAGACGCAACATGGCTTCACCATACCTCGATGAATTCGCGATACACGGCAGCGGTCTGTTGCTCGGGTTGCCGTCGTATCAGGTGCAGGTTCCCTGCCTTCAGGGAAGCTGCATACAGGGTGCGGACCTCGTTCACGCTGGTGGGCTCACCCAAGGGATTGGCCGGGTCTATCAGCCATAGCTTTCGAGGGGCCAGCGTAGCCGCCAGATCCGGCAAGTCGTAGGCCTTGAGCACGCCGAAGATCACATTTTCGAAGACGCCGCGGTGGATGCGGTGCCGCACCACGCATCCGTACGCCGCCAGCGTGCGCTCCAGCGCGACCTTGCGGATGCGCTCATCGAGCACTGCGGCATGCAACAAGGGAACGCCGCCTGCCTGCATGCCCACTGCGCAAATCCTGGCTGCATCCACCTCGGGACGTGCGGCCAGAACATCCAGGCCGCGCAAGATGTCGGTCACCCGCTGCCCCACGAGCGGCTTGTCGAGCAAGAGCGCGGTCATCGCCGAGTCGTAGTCTCCGAAGTAGCGGGGCCAGTCGGCGCCCTTGGTGGCGGCCGCCGGACGCGTCTCTCCCCAGCCGCGCGCGTCTATGGCCAGCACAACCATGCCGGAGCGCACGAGCGTCTCGATTTCGGCGCGAGCTGCGGCCTTGCCCCCTGCGTGAACCACGATGGCGGCGGGCTTGCGTCCTGCCGGAGTCTCGGGAATGGCGAGCACGGCGGGAATCTCGATGCCCGGCTCGCTCTCGTAAACCAGCTTTTCGATGCGATGGCCTTCGCGCGAGACCACGCCCAGCGGCTTCACAGGCACGGGCCCTTTGGTCTCGGCGACTGCCAGCAGGTCCAGGAGGGTGCGACGAGCGACAGGCGGCCCGGGCCGCCGCAGCGCATCGGCACGTTTGCGATTCAGCGTGAAGACGGTCTCACCGCCGAGCGAGGTGACCACCTGACCGGTCTTGGTCGCCCAGAGTTCGTCCTCGCGGGCGATCGGCACATCGCTTTCCGCAAGGTCTCGTTCAGCCCCTTTCAGCCATTTCTCGAACCAGCGGTAGGCCGCCAGCCGGCGCGGGAGCGAGTAACCGTGCCCGTCGTCGGCTTCGGTCATGCTGATGCGGTCGCCCGCGCCCAGGCGCTGGTAGACCAGGCGGGCCTCCTCATAAGTCGCCCGTGCGCCTGCGATCGAGAAGAAGTCGCGGATGGCGGCAAGGACCAGGTACGGCTTGGGCGCGAAGGCCAGAACGAAATCGGCGTGATCCAGCCCGGCGGCCAGCCAGCCCGGGAAACACTGCTCGGCGTCCTGGGGGCCGATCGTTTCGAGCAAACGCATCCAGGAGGTCAGATAGCAGGAGGGTGCGGCGACGTGCAGGCGGTCATCGAGCGCGGCCAAGTAGGCCGTGTGCGTGCCGCCGCCCGAGTTGCCGGTGATGGCGACGCGTTTGGGGTCAACTTCCGGGCGCGACAACAGGTAGTCGAGCGCGCGAATGCCGTCCCAGATGGTGTAGCGCGCGAGGCTGTCGCCGACCAGCAAGCACTGGATGCCCTGCATGGTGTGTTCGAGCGTGGATTGCACGAGCTTGGAGGCGCGGAAGTCCTCATCGTAGAGCTGGATGCGCTCGCCCTGGCCAAGCGTGTCCCAGGCCAGGGCGACGTAGCCGTTGCGGGCCAGCGTCACCAGCATGCGCTGCCAGATCGGGTAGGCTTTGGCGCCCGGCTCGTGCCCCAGGGGATAGAGCACGGCGGGGTAAGGCGACGCACCGCGCTTCGGCAGATAGAGATTGGCCGTGACATAGAAGCCCGGCTGGCTTTCGAAGACGATTTTCTCGATCTTGTGATCCTCGCGCTCGATGACGCCGGTGACGCGCGCGTTCAGCGGCGTGCGTTCCGGCAATCCGCCGATGCCGCGCAGGATGGCTTCGCGCACCTGGCGGCGGTGATTATCCAGAGTCGCCTGTCCGAACCGTTCGATCGCGCGGCGGCGTTCCGTCAGGCGGTCCGAGGCCAGACGTTTCAGGTAGGCAGGCAGCATGTTGCGGATTTCGCGGTAGTCGGTGTGATTGGCCAAAAACTCCAGGTCGGATGGCGCCTGAGCCCGGAGGGCCGCAGTCAGAACGAGGAGGCAAGCGTAGTGTCTCACGGAGGCGAGTTTAACAACAACGAGCTTGCCTGAGCGCGGGGTTTTCCGGCGACCCGCGGACGGTCAAGCGCATCTATTGGTTTGAAGCCACTATGCCTACGCGAAGAGACCTGATTCGAAGCCTGAGTATGCCGGTGCTGGCCGGCGCCTTGCCCCCGTCTTCCCCCGCGGCCGAGTCCGAACCGTTTACCCTGCCCCCGTTGCCGTATCCTTACGACGCGCTGGAGCCGCACATTGACGCCAAGACCATGCAGATTCACCACACCGGTCACCACGCGGCCTACGTGCGGAATCTGAACGCAGCGGTGGCGAAGCATCCTCATCTGAGCCGCAAGAGCATCGAAGAGCTGCTCGCCGATCTGGAGGCTCTGCCCGCCGACGTGAGGACCACCATCCGCAACAACGGGGGCGGCCACGCCAACCACACGCTGTTCTGGCAGATCATGTCGCCCAAGGGCGGCGGCCAACCCCGGGGCGAGCTTGCCAAGGCCATCGAAAAGGCCTTCGGCAGCTTCGAGCGCTTCCAGGAACAGTTCACCGCGACGGCGATGGGCGTCTTCGGCAGCGGCTGGGCCTGGTTGAGCGTGGGTCGCGACAAGCAGCTCCGGATCGAGCCCACCCCCAATCAGGACACCCCGATTTCGGCCGGGCGGACCCCCATCCTGGGCATTGACGTCTGGGAGCACGCTTATTACCTCAAGTACCAGAACCGGCGCGCCGAGTACGTCAAGGCGTTCTACAACGTGATTGACTGGGAGCGTGTGGCTGAGTTCTATCAGAAAGCCCTGCGGTGAGACTGGTCCCCCGGCCGGCAAAACCTGCCGGTCGGGGAAAACCTTGCCGGTAACTTTTACCATGGCCGCACGCCAAGCCTCGGCATCTTCGCGCATTCAGCCCGGCATCAGAGTTGCTTCTGCGGTGGATGGCCCGCGTCCCTTGGAGGTTCGGCATGGGATGGAAAGCGTCGGCTGTTTTTCTGCTCGCTTGTGTTCCCTTCCGGGTCGCCGTCCATGCGGACGACGACGAACCCGGGCGGGGAGAGAAACTCTTCGAGGCCGCCTTGCTGCGGGTGGCCGAGATCGGCGCTAGCCGGATCGGCGCGTTCTACTCACCTGGTGCACGCGATCGCCTGAACCAGGGAAGCGTTGAGGTGCGGCGCAAGCACGAGGTCGAGATCCGGCTCGATGGCGCCGAGCCATCCGCCCGGTACGCTGTCCAGTTTTGCTGGCTCGGCGCCTCGTGCCAGCTCGTGGGCGAACTGGAAACCGATCGGAGCGGCGACGCGCGTGAGCGGCTACCGTTCCTGCTCCCCGGTACCGACTTTTCGGGGGTGTTCGTCCTGTACCGAAACGACGTTCCCCAGTTCGTCAGCGGCTGGCGTTTCCCGACCGAGGTTGCGCCGGCGGTGACCACCGAGGTCAACCTGCGAGGCGAAATTGCCTTTATCGGGGGTAACTTCCTTCGCCTCCGAGGCATTCCCCTCGACATCCTCGTGACCGCAGAAACCCGGTTTGACAGGGTCTCCGGGCTGTCCGCCCTGAAGGTCGGTGACGAGGTCATCATCGAAGGCTACGCTCGCGGCGACGGTATGATCGTGGCCACGCGCATTCGCCTCGACGAGAAACCTTCGCCGCCCCAGCGACCCAAGGCCCGCTGAATCAGCGGCCCGGCTCCGCCGCGATCTCAGCGAGCCGAAGGATCGAAGCGCGGCCAGCCGTCCTGCTCGGCCAGCGCACGGCCCACACGCCAAGCCAGCCGAACGATTTTTTCCATCTTGGCGTAATTGATCTTTTCCGGTGTGTCTTCGGGCGTGTGGTAATCCGGCGTGAAGCCGTTGAACAGCCACACCGCGGGCACGCCACGCAGCAGGAATGGGAAGTGATCGCAGCGCCAGAGCACGTTGAGGACACCGTCGCGATCCCACTTCGGGTTGAGGCGGAGGCTCACAGCCTCGTTCTCCCGCTCGATGAAGGCGAACAGCTCGGGGCTGGCGTGGATTCCTACCAGGTTGAGCTCGTTCGAGGTATCGGCCGCGATCTCGACGAGGCCCTCGGTCTGTTCGCTGGGCCGCTCGTCGCGTCCGATCATGTCGAGGTTGATGACTGCGCGCGTCGTCGCCAACGGGCGCAGAGGGTGAGCGACGTAGTAATACGATCCCAGCAAGCCCGCTTCCTCCGCGCCGAACGCCAGGAACAGCAGTGAGCGACGCGGTGCGGTATCCGCAGCGAACATTCGCGCCAGCTCGAGCAAGCCCGCCACGCCGGAAGCATTGTCGTCGGCGCCGGGCAGGACTTCGCCGTGGCGCCTGCCCAGGTGGTCATAGTGGGCGCAGAAGATCACCGTCTCGTAACGCAGCCCGGCATCCCTGCCTTCGATCACGCCGGCGACGTTGAAGGTGCGGCCGCGGCGAACGTCTGCGGGCGCCGCGGCCAGCTCGACCTCCACAGAAAGTGGCAGGCGCAGGGGCTTCATGCTTTCGTCCAACGCCTTCTGCAACTCGGCCGGCTTGCGACCGGCTGTGGCCACCAGAGCCTCCGCCGCTTCCGCGCTCAACGTGAACAACGGGATCCGGATCTCGCTTGCGGCCAGCGCTTGCACGCGGCCGCCGCGCCCGGGTTGGAAGGGGCGCTTGCGGTTGGGCGCGGGAATCAGGAGCACCGCCGCCGCCCCGTGTTCCTGCGCGTTGAGCAGCTTGCGCCTCGGGCTGGCATGGATGGTGTTCCCCGTGCCGTTAAAGGGCGAGCCCGGATCGTGGGCACGCGGTTCGTACTCGAAAACCAGGACGACCTTGCCGCGCACGTCCAGACCCGCGTAATCGTCATAGCCGTATTCGGGGGCCGTGATGCCGTAACCTGCGAACACGACGGGCGCCCTGACGGCGACAGGTTGCGGGAACGATCCGCTGAAATCCCGGCCGTACACGAGCACCCGTTCGCCGGCGCCGGTGCGCAGGATAAGCCGCGTAGCCTGCGGGTCCATGCGATACTCGAGCAGTTCGAAAGGCTGCAACCAGGAATCCCCGACCGCCGGACGCAGGCTTGCTTTGCGGAACTCGGCGGCGATGAAGTGTGCAGCCACATCGGATCCGGTCTCCAGCGCACGACGCCCGGCCAACGGCTCCGACGCCAGAAAGACAACGTCCGCTTTCAAACGCTCCAGGTTGACCGTTTGCGCCCACGCGGGCGCCAAAAACACAGCGAATGCGAGCAGGATGCGCCGCATGCGCCCGATTTTACAATGGTCAGTTGAAGCGCGTCGAATTCGAGATCGTCGCCGAGTGCCCGCACACCGGAGCCCGCGCAGGGCTGTTGCGCACGCCGCACGGCGTGGTCGAAACGCCCGTATTCATGCCCGTGGGCACGCAAGCCACGGTGAAGGGACTTGCGCCGCGGGATCTGATCGAGCAGCTCGACGTCCAGCTTTTGCTCGCCAACACGTATCACCTGGTGTTGCGGCCGGGCCATGAGACCATCCGCAAGCTGGGCGGCCTGCACCGCTTCATGAACTGGCCGCGCGCGATTCTGACGGACTCGGGCGGCTATCAGGTCTTCAGCCTGGCCTCGCTGCGCAAGGTGACGGAAGAAGGCGTGTGGTTCCGTTCGCATCTCGACGGGGACGCACACCTGTTCACGCCCGAATCCACCGTGGACGTGCAACTGGCCCTGGGCAGCGACATCATGATGGTGCTGGACGAATGCCTGCCCTATCCGGCCAGTCACGAAGCGGCCCGGCAATCGGTGGAGCGCACGGTGCGCTGGGCGCGCGCGGCCTTCGCGCATTATCGGCAGCGGGCAACCGAGAATGCCGCGGCGGGATCGCTGTTCCCCATCGTGCAAGGTTCGATGTATGCCGATCTGCGACGGCAGTGCGCTCTGGAGTTGCTCGAGCTGGATGCGGAGGGATACGCCATCGGGGGGCTGAGCGTCGGGGAGCCGCGGGCGCTGAGCCTGGAAATGGTCGAGGCGACGGCGCCGCTGCTGCCGCGCGACCGACCACGTTACGTGATGGGAGTTGGCCTGCCCGAGGAGCTGGCCGAGTACGTGGCGCGCGGCGTGGACATGATGGATTGCGTGCTGCCCACACGCAACGCGCGCAACGGCTGCCTGTTCACCAGCGCGGGACGCGTGGTTATCAAGCAGGCGCGCTATCAGGACGATGCCGCGCCGCTGGATGAGAGCTGCACCTGCCATACCTGCCGCAATTTCTCGCGCGCTTATCTGCGTCACCTGTTCATGGCGGGCGAAATCCTGTTCGCGTCGCTGGCTACCCTGCACAACCTGCATCACTATCTCGAACGGATGCGGCGCATGCGGCGCGCGATCGTCGAAGGGCGCTTCGCGGAATGGCTGATCGCCATGCGCTCGGCGGCAGCGGCCGCCGATGTACAATAGCCGACTCACAGGAGCCGACATGCCAAGAACTCGGAGCTGCTGGTGGTCTTGGTTGCTGGTTGCGGTTGGGGCCCACGCGGACATCCGTCTGCCCGCCCTGATCAGCGATCACATGGTGCTTCAGCGCGATCAGCCGGTGCGCATTTACGGGTGGGCGGACCCGGGCGAAGCCGTCACCGTGCGTCTGGCCGGGCAGACGGTTTCCACCGTGGCCGATGAGTCCGGTCGCTGGGAAGCCTGGTTGCGACCCATGCGTGCGGGAGGCCCGCACGAGCTGGCGATCGCCGGCCGCAACGCGATCACGGTGCGCGACGTGCTGGTGGGGGAGGTATGGGTGGCGTCCGGCCAGTCCAACATGGCATGGCCGGTGGAACGCTCGCGCGATCCCGAAAAGGAGGCGGCCGCAGCCAATTACCCCCGCATCCGGCTTTTCAAAGTGGCGCTGAAAACCTCCGAAGAACCGCTGGATCACGTCGAGGGCGCCTGGCAGCTTTGCAACCCGGAAACAGTGAGGAGTTTTTCGGCGGTGGCCTACTTTTTCGCCCGTCACTTGCACGAGAAGCTGGGCGTGCCGATGGGCGTGATCCAATCGGCCTGGGGAGGAACGCCGGCGCAAGCCTGGACCAGCCGGGCCACCCTGGTCTCGGAGCCGACGTTGCAAACGTTTCTGGTCGAGTGGAATCGCGTACTGGTGAACTGGCCGCGAGCCAAACGCCGTTGGGAGGAAAGCCTGAAGCAGTGGGAAGAACGCGCGGCGCAGGCCAAACGCGAGGGACGCGAGCCGCCGCCGCGGCCTGCGCAGCCGCTGGGTCCGGGCCACCCGCACACGCCCGCGGGTCTGTTCAACGCCATGATCGCGCCCCTGACCCCGTATGCCATCCGCGGGGCCATCTGGTATCAGGGCGAGAGCAACGCGAACAACTACGCCTGGCTTTACCGCACGTTGTTCGAGGCCATGATTCGCGACTGGCGGCAAGCCTGGGGGCAGGGCGACTTCCCCTTCCTGTTCGTGCAACTCGCCAACTACGCGAAGGCGCCGGCCGGCGGCTACTGGCCCCTGGTGCAGGAAGCCCAATTGAAAACGCTGGAGCTGCGCAACACCGGCATGGCGGTGACGATTGACATTGGCGAGGCCGAAGACATTCACCCCCGCAACAAGCAGGACGTAGGTCTGCGGCTGGCGCTGGCGGCGCGGGCGCTGGTCTACGGCGAGAAGCTGGTTTATTCGGGGCCGGTGTTCCGACAAATGACGCGCGAGGGAAATCGGCTGCGCTTGTGGTTCGATCACACGGGCGGCGGTCTGCGAGCGCGTGGCGGCGTTTTGAAAGAGTTCGTGATCGCCGGCGCCGACCGCGTCTTCCATCCGGCGCAGGCCGCCATCGAGGGCGACACGGTGGTGGTTTCCAGCGCGGAGGTCACTCAACCGGTGGCCGTGCGTTACGCCTGGGCGAACAATCCGGAAGCGACCCTGTTCAACGCGGAAGGCCTTCCGGCCTCGCCCTTCCGCTCCGACAACTGGCCGGACGCCCGCATGCCGGGCGAGGAGGCAGAACGGCGACCGTGAGCCTGGACGCGCTGGTCGAGCTCATTCACACGCCGGGCATCCGGAACTGGCAAGAACGCGCGAAAACCGCGCACGAAAAACTCTTCGGCGCGCCTGACGGCCGCTACCCGCACGATGCGGAGCGTGAAATTGATTTGCGCGCTCCGGAGATTCGCGACGGCGTGACCTTCGCTGCCTGGATCCATAAAAGTAATCCCAAATCAGGCCCCTACGGCGGTTTGTCGTTCGTGGTTTTCCCCAATGAGAGCGGCCCTGCATTGATCGGGCTCGTGGTGGGCACTGCGGGGCTGGCGCCCGACGAGGCGATTCTCGGCCGGCCCGGTCATGCGCGCAAAGCGCAGGCCATTTGCGCGTGGCTGAACCGCAGGCATCCTGGCGAACTTCGCGCTTGGGCCAAGCAGGATCCCACCCGCATAGATATGGACGTGCCCGACGAGGCGCGCCGACCCTTTCCCGAACACCGGGCCGCTTTCAAACAATACGGCAGATACATTTATGCTTTTTATGCGCCCGCTGAGGACCGCCAAATCACGCGCGACGCTGCGGCCGCCTTCCTCGACTTGCTCTTTCAGGAGCGTGGTTACGAGCCGCTGAAGGCCGCCCGCCAAGACGCGGAGCGCATCCGCAACGAGTGGCTGCGCGAGCTGCTGCCGGCGGTGAGTCGAGAACAGGTCGTAGAGCTGCTCCGGCGAAACCGCTACGTGATCCTGCAAGGTCCGCCCGGCACCGGGAAAACCCGCATGGCGCGCTTGCTGCTCAAGGAGGAGTACAAGGGGATCGGACGCTCGATCCAGTTCCACCCGAATACCTCGTACGAGAACTTTATCGGCGGGCTGGCGCCCGAGGCGACCACAGACCACCTCGGATTCCGCTTCAAGCCTGCGCCGGGCGTCCTGATGGAGGCGGCCCGGGAAGCGCTGGAGCACGACAACCAGAACTACCTTCTGCACATTGACGAAATCAACCGGGCGGATCTGGCCAAGGTCCTGGGCGAGGCCATCTTCCTGCTGGAAACGGACCCGGAAGCCGAACGCGAGATCGAGTTGCCGTACGATTTCGGGCCGCCGTTCCACCGGCGCTTGCGGTTGCCTCGCAATCTGCACATTCTCGGAACCATGAACAGCGCCGATCGCAGCATTGCGCTGGTGGACATCGCGATCCGGCGCCGTTTCGCGTTTCTGAACCTGTGGCCGCGACCGGAAGTGGTGGAACAGCACGGTTCGGAGCCGGCCCAGGAGGCCTTCCGGCGCCTGCTCGGGATTTTCACCGAGCACGCCTCCGAGGATGCGTTCAACCTGATGCCGGGTCACGCCTACTTTCTCGAAGCCGACAAGGCGCGGACGCCGGAAAGCCTGCGGGTGAAGCTGGCGCCGCTGCTGGAAGAGTATCTGGCGCAGGGTTACGTGACCGGATTCGCCGAGCACGTGCGGGCATACTTGCAGTGGCTGAAAAGCCTCTGAGAAGCATGGCGGCTGCGAGCGGGGCGGGTGAACTCTGTCTGGAGGCGACGGACTGCGGCGAGTTGAAACAATCAATTCAAGAAATGTTTGGTTCGCGCGGGCGCGGCGACACGCGCGATACCGCTCTGCGCCTGGCCCGCCAGATGCTCGAGCGGAACCGCAGGCTGCTGGCGCTGCTGGAAGCGTCCGCCGAGATCGAGTTTGACGGCTCGGAGCACGTCTTGTGCCTCAGGACCGGCACGTGCGTGGGCGCCATCCCGCTGGTCTCGCCGCTGACCTCGCGATACGATTACGCGCTCGTGGTCCACCCGCGTTTCCCCTGGCCGGGGCTGGGGCCGGTGCTGGCCGAAACGGGCTGGAGGGTCGTCCCACAGCCGCTGAGCCTCCCCCTGCTCAGACGCTCCGCGCGAAAAGTGCCGCGCTGGGTGCTGGCCGTGATGGTGCTGGCGCGACTGGAGGCCCTGCTCAAAGCGCTGGAACGTCGCTTCGAAATGGTGGAAGAAGTGAGGCGCGCTCCCCGCGGCCGGGTGCGGTGGAGCGAGTACGCACACCGGCATCTGGTGCGCGCAGGATTCCTCGAGGTACCCTGCGTCTTCGCGGATTTGCGGGATGATCGCCATCTGCGCAGCGCGGTGCGTTATTGTCTCGAACTGGAAATCCGATCACTGGAAACGCAGCGCGAGTACGGCCCGTTCGTTGCCTTCCTGATCGCGTGGGCGGAGCGTTTGCGGTCCGCAGTCCAGGACGCGCCGCCGCGTGCGCCATCGCCCCTGATGCTGGACGCCTGGCTGCGCCGGCCCATGCGGTCGCCGTCCTTCGAAGAGGGCATTCAGGCCATCGAGTGGACGATCGAGGAGAGGGGGCTGGCCGGACTGAGCAATCTGGAAGGCATCCCGTGGAGCCTGCCCATGGAGCAGTTCTTCGAAGCCTGGGTGGAGGCGATTCTTGCGCACGTGGCCCGGCGAACGGGCGCAGTTCAAAAGACGGGACGTCGCCGCGAAACTGTCGTGCCGATCCGGTGGGAGCCCGCCCACGCCGGCACGCAGACCGCTCTGATTCCGGATCACTGGCTGGAATGGCCGTGGGGAACCTTGATCGTGGACGCCAAGTACAAGCGTCACTGGGAGGAGCTGGAGTGGCGCGATCGCAGCGACTGGAGCGAGGCTCTGCGCGAAGATCACCGGCGCGACCTGTTGCAGGTTCTGGCCTACGCCGGATTGGCGTCGGGCGAGCAGGTCATCGCCTGCCTGGTGTATCCGTGCCGCCCCGAGACCTGGCAATCGCTCGAAGCGCGCGGGCGTCTGTTCCTGAAAGCGCACGTGCCGGCGCACGGCCGTTCGGTGCAGCTCTGGCTGACCGCGGCGCCGCTGTGGCCTGCGGCGGAGCGATACGCTACGCCCTGGGTGGATGAGATCCTTCACGAACGGGCGGCCTGAAACCGAAGTCCGGTGAGGTTCAGGAGTTTTTCCTGACGCCCGCCAGAGCTTCGCGCACGCGGCGCAACAGGGTCCTGGGGGTGAACGGCTTTTGAATCAGGATTGCGCCGGGCTCGAGTCCGCCGGAGCCGTCTATCGCGTCACCGGTGTAACCCGACATGTAGACCACCTTCAAATCCGGGCGCCGTTCCAACAAACGCGCCGCCAGCTCGCGACCGTTCATTTCGGGCATCACCACGTCGGTGAGCAACAGGTCAACATCGCGCCGATGCCGCTCAAACAATTGAAGCGCACGCTCACCGCCTTCGGCTTCCAGAACGCGATAGCCGTTGCGCACGAGCATGTCACGCACGAGCCGCCGCACCGCCTGCTCATCCTCCACCAAAAGAATGGTTTCGCCTTGCGCCGTTTTCGGCGGGAGGGGCAGCGGGAAGGTGCGAGCCTCGGGGAAGCCAGAGGCGCGGGGCAGGTAGACGGTGAACACCGTGCCTTCGCCGGGCCGGCTATCCACGAAGATCTCGCCGCCGCTCTGCTTGACGATGCCATAAACGATGGCCAGACCCAGGCCCGTGCCCTTGTCGCTGGGCTTGGTGCTGAAAAAAGGCTCGAAGATGCGACGGCAGGCCTCCGGGTCCATTCCCTCGCCGGTGTCGCGCACGGTCAAACGGACATACTGTCCGGCAGGCAACTGCAAGGCAGCGGCCTCCGTGCGTCCGCAGTTGGCCGTGCTGATGACGAGGCGCCCGCCTTCCGGCATGGCGTCGCGCGCATTGACCGCGAGGTTCAGCAGGATCTGCTCGAGCTGGGCGGGATCCGCTTTGACCGGCCACAGGGAGGAACGCAAGGACAGTTCGAGGCGGATATCTTCGCCCAGCGCGCGACGCAGGATCTTTTCCATCCCGCGGATAATCCCGTTGAGATCGAGCACGCGCGGCTGGCCGATCTGGCGTCGGCTCAACGCAAGCAGTTGCCGGGTGATGGCGGTGGCGCGTTCGGCCCCTTCCAGAATGGCGACCACGTCTTCGCGCAGGGACTCGTCCACCCGTCCGAGCAACATTTCGCCATAGCCGCTGATGATGGTGAGCAGATTGTTGAAATCGTGGGCCACGCCCCCGGCCAGGCGCCCTATGGCTTCCATTTTCTGCGCCTGTCGAAGCTGGCTTTCGAGCCATTGGCGCCGGGTGACGTCCGCCATCAGCAGCAGGAAACCTTCGCAAACGCCGTCACTGTTGCGCAACGGGGCGCCCCACATCTCCAGTTGCAAGCCACGGCCGTCTTTGTGCCGGCCTGGCCCGTGCATGCTGCGGAAATCACCGCCGCGACACGCCTCTTCGAACTGGCTCCAGAACAACACCCCCAGCTCGTCGGCAAGAACGGGGAGAAACTGGCCGAGCACCTCCTCGGCCTTCCAGCCGAACATGCGCTCGGCCGCGGCGTTCCAGCTTTGCAGGCGGCCTGCGGAATCCAGCGTGCAAATGGCCAGCGGCGAGGTCTCGATCACCGCTCGCAACGTGGCGTTGGCTTGCTGGATCTCGCGCTCGAAACGTTTTCGGTCGGTAATGTCCTCCTTGACGGCGATGAAATGCGTGATGCCGCCCTCCTGCCCGGTTACGGGAGAGATCACGGCTGACTCCCAGTACAGCTCACCGTTCTTCTTGCGGTTCAGGAATTCGCCGCTCCACTGGTTCCCGGCGAGGATAGTCTCCCAAAGGCGCCGGTACTCTTCCGGCGGGGTGTGACCGGACTTGAGGAAGCGCGGGTTGCGACCGTAGACTTCCTCCTTGGTGTAGCCGGTCAGCTCGGTGAATTTGGGATTGACATACTCGATGTTGCCGTGAACGTCGGTGATCACCACACAGACCGGGCTTTGCTCGACGCCGCGGATGAACTTGCGCAACGTATCCTCCGCCTGACGAGCCAGCGCGAAAAGCTCCCCTTCCCTGGCCTTGAAAGGGGTCAAATCCTGCATGAGGCAAAGCACGCGGCCGGACGGCAATCGCGCGGCGCGCATCCGGATCCAGAGCGGCTCGCGCAGCCCGGGGTGACGCACCTGAAATTCGCGCTCACAGGCCTCTCCCCCGGCAAGCACAACCGCCGGCGGAAGTTGGCCGGCCTGGCACGGCGAGGCTTCACCCGGCACAAACAAGCCGCAGCTCGCAGGCCAAGCTTGCGGCCCTTGGACGGCCACGGCCTCGCCCAGCATGCGCCGCGCCGCGGAATTGGCGAGGCGAGGGCGCCCGCTGTCGTCGAGCAGGACGACGCCCTCGCCCAGCAGGTCAAGAACCGCCTGCCATTGATTGTCGCTCTTCACCGCCCGGGTATTAGGCTATTTTCGCATAGAGGCCGGGGCGGCGACGGCCCGAGCGGAGCGAACGCGAAAAAACCAACAGGAAACACAATTAGAAGATAAACCGCAAGCCGAACTGGGCCTGGAAGGGGTTACCCAGTTGTACGTTCACCGGATCGTAACTGCCGTCGGGCAGGCGGAGCCGCATGAAAGTGGCCGGAGGAGGAACAGGATTGCCGGTGGCCGGGTCAATGCCCAATCCGTAGTTCAAGTTGGTTCCCGAGTAGACCACGTTGTCGAAGTTGAACAGGTTGAACATCTCGCAAGAAAATTGCAGGCGAGCGCGTTCGCCGAACGGGAAGCTTTTCAGGAAGCGGAAGTCCACAGTGCGGAAGCCGCGATTGCGAAAACTGTTGCGCGGGAAAGGCACGCCGGGCGCCTTGTAAGCCCGATCGGGGCCGCCCAGATCTTCGTTGGTGTCGGCGCCCGTGCGCGGGTCAATGGGACGGCCGCTGGTGGCGCGGAAGGTGGCCGACACGTCAATGCCCCAGAAAAGCGAGGCCACGCCATATCCCGTGAACTGGTGCCGCATATCGAGGTCCGAGTAAGAGTACTCGGGTCGCAGATTGAAAGAGTTTTCGTAACGTACGCCGGTGGCGTCACGCTCATTGTCCTCGTACGAGTAAGTCTGCGATGCCGTGTAGAAAGCGCCGAACTGGAGTCGTTGGCTGCGGTACTGGGCGGAGACCGTCAGACCGCGATACATGGAGCGCGAAGCGGACTGCCGCACCCAGAGGCTGCCCAAGGTGGGGATCGGTCGCGGAGTGCCCGAGCGCAGACCGAAGAAGGGACGCAGCGCCCTGTCCGTGGGCCGGATCACCGGGACCGGGAGGTTGAAATCGCGGTTCATTTGCAAGTGAACGGTGTTGACGTAGTGGAGCTGCACGCCCGTTACAAAGTTCCGGAAGAGCTCGGTATCGTTGCCCAGGCCGGCCTGGAAAGAACGCGGGTTACGGAAATCGGAAGCCATGGCGAGCAGATTGGCGCCGCGCAGCGGATCGGGGGCTGCCCCGCCGCCCGCCGCGGCGCGTTGCACCACGGCCACGTCCAATACCGGGAGGTTATCCAGGCTGTATTGATTCAGGTCCACGCCGACCGCAAGAAGATCCCGATAGACGGTGGAGCCGGAACGCGGTAGTTGAATGGAGACGTCGCCCGGGGGCCAGCGGAAGTTATTCATCGGACCGGCAAACAACAACATCGGCGTGGCGGCGTAGAAGATGCCGCTGTGCCCGCGCACCACGGTGCGCCGCGAAGTGGTGGGCGTCCAGGCGAATCCGAAGCGCGGCATGAACTGCGCCGGGCTGTCCGGGATCACGGTGGGATCGAAGGAACCGATGGGGAAGTTGAAGCCGCGCACGCGATTGACCAGATCGGTGTTGTTGGCCTCGGGCGTGGGGTTCCACTGGCCTTCCCAGCGCAAGCCGAAGTCCAGGGTCAGCGAGGGAGAAATGCGCCAGCTATCCTGGGCGTACATGGCGGCTTGTTGCACGCGGTACTCGGCCAGCAGGTTGCCGATCTGGCGCCGGTAAGTTACCAGGCGATCATCGAAACGGTTGGGGACGTTCCCGCCGCGAGAAAGAATATCGAGGTGCAAATTCACATCGGTCCCGCTTAGTGCAAAGCTGCCGAACTGGTTGAAACCGAACGTCTGGAATGTACCCAGGTGATTGTAGTCCACACCCACCTTGACGGTGTGGGCGCCGCGGATCCAGGAGAGGCCGTTGTTGATCTGGATGCGCATGTCATCCTGCACGGTGGGCAAGAAGTCTACGCCGCCAAAACGCCCGATCACGCTGGAAACCTGCGGCGTTTGGGAGTTGGTCAGGCGCGGCCGGATCTCGTAGGAGGTGGCGAAGCGCAGGTCGTTGACCAGCGTCGGGCTGATGATCCAGGTAAACTGCGTCGAACCGGTATGCGTGCGATCTTTTTCGGTGCCGTTGTTGGAGAGAGCGCGGTTAATGGTGGGTTCGATGCGCGTACCGGTCGTGGTGGCATTGAGCGCGTTGCCGTCCGAGAAGTTATACCGGAAAGTAAGCCGGGAGCCGCCGGCAAACTGCTGGTCCGTGCGCGCCGTCAGGGCGGCGCCGTCGTTGGTCTGCGTGAATGGAGTTTCCAGACCCATGTAATGGTTGTAAGCTTCCGCCGTGTTGGGGTTGGGCGTGACGCGTCGGAGTTGGGGGAAGAACACCAGCCGCGGGTTCCTGGTCTGTTGCCGCTCGATAGCGCCAAAAAAGAAAAGCCTGTCTTTCTGGATCGGGCCGCCGAGCGCGCCGCCGAACTGATGCTGGTTCTCCAGGGACTGGCGTTTGAAGGGAGTCTGCAAGCCCAGCTCCTTGTGGCGCAACTGATAGAACGCCTCGCCGTGAAACTCGTTGGAGCCGGAACGCGTGATCGCGTTGACCACGCCGCCCGTGGAGCGGCCGTATTCGGCCGAATAACCCGTGGCCACAACCTGGAATTCCTGAATTGCGCTCTGGGGCACGGTAAAAATGAGATTGGAGCGCTCGCCGCCACGAATGCCGCCGAAGAAGGGTTGGTTATAATCGGCGCCGTCCACCATGACGTTGGAGTAAATGCCACGCTGACCGGCGATCGAGATCTGGCCGCGTTGCGGATCCACCTGCACGGTGGGCGTAACCAGCGCCAGATCCTGGAAGCGGCGCCCGTTGATGGGAAGGTCCTGCAAGGCGCGCCGGTCCACCACCCGGGAAGCTGCGGGCGCCACATTGACCAGGGTTTCGCCGACCTCCACCAAGGTGGTGGTGGAGGCAACTTGCAAGCGTATGTCAGCGTTCACCGTGGAGCCTACATTCAGCACGAGGCCTGAAACCGTGGTGGCGGCGAAACCCGGGGCTTCGGCTGTAACCTCGTATCGGCCGGGGTCCAGGAGAACAGCCCGGTACTGGCCCACCTCGTTGGTCGTCAGCTCGCGCGCGAAGCCGGTGTCCAGATTGCGGATCTTGAGCTTTGCATTGGGCACCACGGCCTGGTTGGGATCGTAAACGACGCCGACAATCTGGCCCTTGTTGGCGTCGGACTGGGCCCAACCGATCAGCGAGGCCAGACACAGCAACGCCGCGACCCGCAGGATTCGTTCCGTCATGGTTAACCTCCCCCCGTGCGCTTCGATGGCACGGTCCCGGAATTGATCGTTATCAAGCCTATGATAGCAGGGCAGCGTCAACGGCCCTTGAAAGACGGGTGACAACGGCGTAACGGTTGCTCGAGCTGCGCAAGCTCCGATAGGATGGAATTTTCCGGATGCTACGCCTGGAGACGGCCGGCGAATCTCACGGGGAATGCCTGGTCGCTGTATTGAGCGGCCTGCCTGCCGGCGTGCCTGTCTCGGCGCAAGCAATAGACCGTGAGCTGTGGCGGCGCCAGCAGGGCTACGGGCGCGGCGGCCGCATGAAGATCGAGCGGGATCATGCCGAAATCGTCGCGGGCGTCCGCCACTCGCAAACCATCGGCGCGCCCGTCGCCATTCTCATTCGCAACCGGGAATGGGCGAACTGGGCGGACGCCCTGCCGGTGGAGAAACGCGAAGGGGACGAGGCGGCCCGCCGTCCCGTCACGCGGCCTCGCCCGGGCCACGCGGATCTGGCCGGCGCCCTGAAATACAATTTCCCGGACGTGCGTTACGTTCTGGAGCGCGCCAGCGCGCGGGAGACCGCGGCGCGTGTGGCGGCCGGGTCGCTGGCCAAGTCCCTGTTGCGCGAGTTCGGCATCGAGGTGCTCAGTCATGTGGTGGCGATCGGGGCCGTGCGTCTGGGGCGGCGCGCCCACTGGGAGGAGATCGTCGCGTTGAGCCGGCGCGAAGAGATCCTGCTGGCCTGCGTGGACCCGGCGGTGGAACAGCGCATGAAAGAGGTGGTGGACGAGGCCTACCGCACGGGCGATACCGTGGGCGGCGTCTTCGAGGTCATCGCGCACGGAGTGCCGCCCGGACTGGGTTCTTGTGCGAGTTGGGACCGGCGACTGGACGGGCGTCTGGCGCAGGCCGTGGTTTCGATTCAGGCCGTCAAGGGCGTGGAAATCGGCGACGCGGCCGAGGCCTCGG